>k87-3490647_pt1 | contig 11252 bp, 5 predicted proteins | sample MGYA00084034_6733716 | MGnify analysis MGYA00084034
GCTGCTGATCATGTACTTCCTGATGATCCGCCCGCAGATGAAGCGCGCCAAGGAACACCGCGCCATGGTCGAGAAGCTCTCGGTCGGTGACGAAGTGATCACCAGCGGCGGCATCGCCGGCGTGGTGCGCCGCGTGGGCGACAGCTTCATCACCGTGGAGATCGCCGACAACGTCGAGATCCGCGTGCAGAAGAACGCCGTCGGCAACGTGCTGCCCAAGGGCTCGCTCAAGGCCGCCTGACACCCGCCGGAGGCACGGGCCCGGCGTGAGCGCCGGCCCGCGCCGACGCCTGCTCCAGAACCCGTCACTCCCGCCCGCGGGACGACCTCGCGCAAGACCTGACCATGCTCGAATTTCCCCGCTGGAAGTACGTCTCCATCCTCCTCGTGGTGTTGCTGGCGACGCTCTATGCGCTGCCGAACATCTACCCGCAGGATCCCTCGGTGCAGATCACGTCCAACCGCGGCGCCGCCACCGGCGTCGAACTGGACGCGAGGATCGAGCAGGCGCTGTCGACGGCCGGGGTGACGCCGAAGTCGGTCGACACCGAAGGCGAGGGCGAGCGCATGGTCCGGCTGCTCGACCTGGACGACCAGACCCGCGCCGCGGACGCGCTGCGCCCGGTGCTCGGCGAGGACTACGTGGTCGCGCTCAACCTCGCGTCCACCGTGCCGGACTGGCTCTCCTGGTTCGGCGCCAAGCCGATGCTGCTCGGCCTCGACCTGCAGGGCGGCGTGCACTTCGTGCTCCAGGTCGACCAGAAGGCGGCGCTGGACAAGCGCCTGGACGCCTACGCCGACGAGGTGCGGGCGATCCTGCGCGACAACCGCATCCGCTACGAATCGGTCGAGCGCAACGCCACCGGCACCACCGTGGCCCAGCTCAGCGACGCCGCCGACGCCGACCGCGCGATGTCGCTGCTGGCGACCGCGCAGCCGACCCTGCTGCGCGAGGCGGTGGGCAAGCGCATCACCATCCGCGTGCCGGAGACCGAGCTCAACCAGATCTCGGCCGACGCCATCGACCAGAACATCACCACCCTGCGCAACCGCGTGGACGAAGTGGGCGTGGGCGAACCGGTGATCACCCGCCAGGGCAACGACCGCGTGGTCGTGCAGCTGCCCGGCGTGCAGGACACGGCCGAGGCCAAGCGCATGATCGGGGCCACCGCCACGCTGGAATACCGCGCGGTGATCGATGGTGACCCCTACGACGCCGTGGCTTCGGGCAGCGTCCCGCCGGAAGCGCGCGTCTATTACCGGCGCGAGACCGGCATCGACGGCAAGCCCATCCCGGTGCTGCTGTCCAAGCGCGTGATCGCGTCGGGCGAGCAGATGGTCGCCGCGCAGTCGACGCTGGACGAGAACGGCATGCCCGCGGTCAGCGTCACGCTCAACAACCTCGGCGGCCAGCGCATGTTCGACTTCACCACGGTGAGCGTGGGCAAGCCGATGGCGGTGGTGTACATCGAGCGCGTGCCGCAGGTGACCACCAATGCCGCGGGCGAGGAAGTCCGCAGCTTCCGCGTCAGCGAGGAGGTGATCTCGGTCGCCAACATCAACGGCGTGTTCGGCAAGCAGTTCCAGACCACCGGCCTGGAGAAGGCCGAAGCCGACGGCCTTGCGCGCCTGCTGCGCTCGGGCTCGCTGGCCGCGCCGATGGACTTCATCGAGGAGCGCATCGTCGGTCCCAGCCTCGGCAAGGAGAACGTTGCCCGCGGCACCACCGCGGTGCTGTACGCCTTCGTGTTCACCCTGCTGTTCTTCGGCATCTACTACCGCATGTTCGGCCTGTTCACCTGCGTCGCGCTGCTGCTGAACCTGCTGATGGTGGTGGCGGTGATGAGCCTGTTCGGCGCCACCATGTCGCTGCCGGGCTTCGCCGGACTGGCGCTGTCGATCGGCATGTCGGTGGACGCCAACGTGCTGATCAACGAGCGCATCCGCGAGGAGCTGCGCGCGGGGATGCCACCCCGGGCGGCGATCGCCAACGGCTACGACAAGGCCTCGGGCACGATCTTCGACTCCAACATGACCGCGCTGCTCGCCGGCATCGCGCTGTTCGCCTTCGGGACCGGCCCGCTCAAGGGCTTCGCGGTGACGATGGTGATCGGCATCCTGACCTCGGTGTTCACCGCGGTGACCGTCTCGCGCGGCATCGCCACCCTGGTCTACGGCGGCAAGCGCAAGCTCAAGACCCTGGCCATCTGACGCGGGAACACGACACATGAACATCTTTCCCCTGCGCCTCATCCCGGCCACGCCCAACATCGACTTCATGCGCCTGCGCTGGGTGGCGGTGGTGGCCTTCATGCTGCTGGCCGTGGCCGCCGCCGCCGCGATCGCGGGCAAGGGCTTCAACTACGCGCTCGACTTCACCGGTGGCACGGTGGTGGAACTGCGCTTCCAGCAGCCCGCCGACGTCGATGGCGTGCGCGACCGCCTGGCCGCGGCCGGCTATCCCGGAGCCCAGGTCCAGACCTTCGGCAGCGGCAGCGACCTGCTGGTGCGCCTGCAGCCGCGCGACGGCGAGACCAGTGCGGATGCCACCTCGCGCACCGCGTCCGAGGTGCTGGCGGCGGCGTCCGCGGAAGGCAACCCGGCGACCATCCAGAGCAGCGCCTTCGTTGGTCCGCAGGTCGGTCGCGACCTGGCCGAGAACGCGGTGTACGCGCTCCTCTTCGTGGTCGTGGGCTTCCTGATCTACATCGGCTTCCGCTTCGAGTGGAAGTTCGCGGTCGCCGCCATCGTCACCACCCTCAACGACGTGCTGATCGTGGCCGGCTGGTTCGCGATCAGCGGCCACGAGTTCGACCTGACCGTGCTCGCCGGCCTGCTGTCGGTGATGGGCTTCTCGATCAACGACACCATCGTGGTCTTCGACCGCGTGCGCGAGAACTTCCGCAGCATGCGCGCCCCCCCGATGGAGGTGCTGAACGCCTCGATCAACCAGACCCTGTCGCGCACGATCATCACCTCGGTGGTCGCGTTCCTGACCGTGCTGGCGCTGTTCCTCTACGGCGGCGGCTCGCTGGAAGGCATGTCGCTGGCGATGATGATGGGCATCGTGATCGGCACGCTGTCGTCGATCCTGGTCGCGTGCCCGCTGCTGACCATGGGCTTCCTCAAGGTCACCAAGCAGGACCTGCTGCCCAAGGCCCGCGACGACGAGGAACTCGCCCGCAGGCCTTGACCGGGCGGCACTGTAGCATCGCAAAACCCCGCCTGATGGCGGGGTTTTTCGTGCCTTTTCGCCACCGCCGTCCCGCCGCGAGTTTCGCTCCGTTGCCAGCGTCGCGGTGGCCCAGCTTCGCTGCGCCCGTTGGGCGCGTTCGGCGGGGCGCCCTGCGGCGTGTGCCGTGACGCCGTGCGTGTCGTTTGGGACCGAGGAGCGCGCCGCGGTGTACCGCCGCTTCGAACGGGCTGCGCCGCCCCGGTCGCTGCTCTTGATGTCCGCTCCGAAGCCGGCGACGGCCGGTGCCCGTCCCGCGCACGGGGGTGTGCGGACAGCCGGCCATGGATGGCCGGCGGCCGGCCTTGGGAGCAGGACGCGGACAGGACGGGGCAGCACACCCCCGTGCGTGGGATGGGCGGCGCGAACCATCATGAGGCGACTGCATCGACGCCAACGCCTTGTACAACGCCTGGCGATGGTCGCGATCGAAATGCGAGCTGCGGCCCCGCCTCAGTACGCTGCGGCGTAGCCCGACGCGACGATGTTCTTCTGCAGCGCCTCGGACACCCGCAGGTTGCCGGCGACGATCTGGCGGCTCTGCATGGCGATGTGCACCGGACCCATGACCGCGCCCTTGTAGTCGGTGACCTTGCCGCCGGCCTCGCGCACCATCAGCATGCCGGCCGCGATGTCCCAGGCCTGCACACCGGCCTCGAAATAGCCATCGACGCGCCCCGCGGCCACGTAGGCCAGGTCGAGCGCGGCCGAACCCGTGCGGCGCACGTCCTCCGCCACCGACAGCACCTGGCGCAGGGTGTCGAACTGGGCGGCGGTGCGCTGGCGCTCGCGCGGATGGAAGCCGGTGGCGATTGTGGCGCCGTTGAGATCCTTGCGCTCGGCAACCCGGATGCGCTTCTCGTCGAGCTGCGCGCCGCCGCCGCGGGTGGCGGTGAACAGCTCGTTGCGCAGCGGATCGAAGATCACCCCGTGCAGCGGCTCCGGACCTTCGCACAGCGCGATCGAGACGCACCAGTGGGGAAAGCCGCGGAGATAGTTGCTGGTGCCGTCCAGCGGGTCGATGACCCAGGTGTAGCGGCTGGCGCCGCGGCTGCCCTTCTGCTCGCCGTATTCCTCGCCGAGCACCGCGTACTCCGGATAGGCCCGGCGCAGTTCCTTCACCACCGCCGCCTCGGCGAGCCGGTCGACCTCGCTGGCATAGTCCATGCGGTCCTTCTCGACGATGTTGATCGCGTCGAGCTTGTGCATGTGGCGCAGCAGGATGTTGCCACCGGCGCGAGCCGCCTTGACCATGATGTTGACGGCAGGTTGTTGCATCGCAGGCGGGCTCCGGCGTTGGGATGGGCGGCAGGGGGAAAGAGCGGCACGGCTCGAGGCCGCCGCACAGTTTACCATTCGCCGCCATGAACACCGTCCAGCCTGCGGGCGAGATCCGCATCGTCCTCGTCGGCACCTCGCACCCGGGCAACATCGGCTCGGCCGCGCGGGCCATCAAGACCATGGGCCTCGAGCGGCTGGTGCTGGTCGCACCCGAGCGCTTTCCACACGCCGACGCGGTGGCGATGGCCGCCGGCGCCGACGACGTGCTGGAAAACGCCACCATCGTCGACAGCCTGGCCCAAGCGGTCGCCGACTGCGGACTGGTGCTGGGCTGCACCGCGCGCAGCCGCCGGATCCAGCTCGAGGAGCTGTCGCCGCGCGCTGGCGCGACGCGCCTGCTCGATGCGGCGCTGCCGGGTGCGCCCGTTGCCCTGGTCTTCGGCCGCGAGCGCACCGGGCTCGAGAACGACGAGCTGCAGCTCTGCCACGCGGCGGTGCATATCCCGGCCAATCCGGCCTACAGCTCGCTGAACCTGGCCGCCGCGGTGCAGGTGCTCGCCTACGAGCTGCGCGTCGCCACCCTGGAGCGCGCCGGGCTGCCGACCGGCGGCGGGGACGGCCACCGCGAGGCGCCGGCAAGCCATGCCCACCTCGAGGGCTTCTTCGACCAGCTTGGCGAAACCCTCGACGTGATCGACTTCCACAAGGGCAGGGCGCCCGAGTCGGCGATGCGCAAGCTGCGCCGGATCTTCCTGCGCTGCGCCCTGGACGAACGCGAGGTGCGCCTGCTGCGCGGCGTGCTTGCGGACGCCCAGCGCATGGCGAGGCTGGCGCGCAGGGATGCGGATTGATACGTGCTGGCGGTCGGGTTTTCGGCTAACCTGCCGCATTCCCCGCCTTCACGGTGCGAGCACGCCCAGGATGCCCCGCCGCCTCCGCCAGCTCCTGGTTGCGATGGCTGCATCGCTCGCCTTCTGTGCCGCGGCACTCGGTGCCCCCGTGGCCGCCGCCGAGCCCGGGGTGCTGGTGCTCGGGCGGATCAGCGACGATCCCGCCGCGCACTACGACCAGCTGCGCCAGCTGCTCGACTACGTGGTGCCGCGCATGGCCGACGTCGGCCATGCGCGGCACCACGTAGTCGAGCAGCTGGCGCAGCTGGTCGTAGTGCGCGGCGGGATCGTCGCTGATCCGCCCGAGCACCAGCACCCCGGGCTCGGCGGCGGCCACGGGGGCACCGAGTGCCGCGGCACAGAAGGCGAGCGATGCAGCCATCGCAACCAGGAGCTGGCGGAGGCGGCGGGGCATCCTGGGCGTGCTCGCACCGTGAAGGCGGGGAATGCGGCAGGTTAGCCGAAAACCCGACCGCCAGCACGTATCAATCCGCATCCCTGCGCGCCAGCCTCGCCATGCGCTGGGCGTCCGCAAGCACGCCGCGCAGCAGGCGCACCTCGCGTTCGTCCAGGGCGCAGCGCAGGAAGATCCGGCGCAGCTTGCGCATCGCCGACTCGGGCGCCCTGCCCTTGTGGAAGTCGATCACGTCGAGGGTTTCGCCAAGCTGGTCGAAGAAGCCCTCGAGGTGGGCATGGCTTGCCGGCGCCTCGCGGTGGCCGTCCCCGCCGCCGGTCGGCAGCCCGGCGCGCTCCAGGGTGGCGACGCGCAGCTCGTAGGCGAGCACCTGCACCGCGGCGGCCAGGTTCAGCGAGCTGTAGGCCGGATTGGCCGGGATATGCACCGCCGCGTGGCAGAGCTGCAGCTCGTCGTTCTCGAGCCCGGTGCGCTCGCGGCCGAAGACCAGGGCAACGGGCGCACCCGGCAGCGCCGCATCGAGCAGGCGCGTCGCGCCAGCGCGCGGCGACAGCTCCTCGAGCTGGATCCGGCGGCTGCGCGCGGTGCAGCCCAGCACCAGTCCGCAGTCGGCGACCGCTTGGGCCAGGCTGTCGACGATGGTGGCGTTTTCCAGCACGTCGTCGGCGCCGGCGGCCATCGCCACCGCGTCGGCGTGTGGAAAGCGCTCGGGTGCGACCAGCACCAGCCGCTCGAGGCCCATGGTCTTGATGGCCCGCGCGGCCGAGCCGATGTTGCCCGGGTGCGAGGTGCCGACGAGGACGATGCGGATCTCGCCCGCAGGCTGGACGGTGTTCATGGCGGCGAATGGTAAACTGTGCGGCGGCCTCGAGCCGTGCCGCTCTTTCCCCCTGCCGCCCATCCCAACGCCGGAGCCCGCCTGCGATGCAACAACCTGCCGTCAACATCATGGTCAAGGCGGCTCGCGCCGGTGGCAACATCCTGCTGCGCCACATGCACAAGCTCGACGCGATCAACATCGTCGAGAAGGACCGCATGGACTATGCCAGCGAGGTCGACCGGCTCGCCGAGGCGGCGGTGGTGAAGGAACTGCGCCGGGCCTATCCGGAGTACGCGGTGCTCGGCGAGGAATACGGCGAGCAGAAGGGCAGCCGCGGCGCCAGCCGCTACACCTGGGTCATCGACCCGCTGGACGGCACCAGCAACTATCTCCGCGGCTTTCCCCACTGGTGCGTCTCGATCGCGCTGTGCGAAGGTCCGGAGCCGCTGCACGGGGTGATCTTCGATCCGCTGCGCAACGAGCTGTTCACCGCCACCCGCGGCGGCGGCGCGCAGCTCGACGAGAAGCGCATCCGGGTTGCCGAGCGCAAGGATCTCAACGGCGCCACAATCGCCACCGGCTTCCATCCGCGCGAGCGCCAGCGCACCGCCGCCCAGTTCGACACCCTGCGCCAGGTGCTGTCGGTGGCGGAGGACGTGCGCCGCACGGGTTCGGCCGCGCTCGACCTGGCCTACGTGGCCGCGGGGCGCGTCGATGGCTATTTCGAGGCCGGTGTGCAGGCCTGGGACATCGCGGCCGGCATGCTGATGGTGCGCGAGGCCGGCGGCAAGGTCACCGACTACAAGGGCGCGGTCATGGGTCCGGTGCACATCGCCATGCAGAGCCGCCAGATCGTCGCCGGCAACCTGCGGGTGTCCGAGGCGCTGCAGAAGAACATCGTCGCGTCGGGCTACGCCGCAGCGTACTGAGGCGGGGCCGCAGCTCGCATTTCGATCGCGACCATCGCCAGGCGTTGTACAAGGCGTTGGCGTCGATGCAGTCGCCTCATGATGGTTCGCGCCGCCCATCCCACGCACGGGGGTGTGCTGCCCCGTCCTGTCCGCGTCCTGCTCCCAAGGCCGGCCGCCGGCCATCCATGGCCGGCTGTCCGCACACCCCCGTGCGCGGGACGGGCACCGGCCGTCGCCGGCTTCGGAGCGGACATCAAGAGCAGCGACCGGGGCGGCGCAGCCCGTTCGAAGCGGCGGTACACCGCGGCGCGCTCCTCGGTCCCAAACGACACGCACGGCGTCACGGCACACGCCGCAGGGCGCCCCGCCGAACGCGCCCAACGGGCGCAGCGAAGCTGGGCCACCGCGACGCTGGCAACGGAGCGAAACTCGCGGCGGGACGGCGGTGGCGAAAAGGCACGAAAAACCCCGCCATCAGGCGGGGTTTTGCGATGCTACAGTGCCGCCCGGTCAAGGCCTGCGGGCGAGTTCCTCGTCGTCGCGGGCCTTGGGCAGCAGGTCCTGCTTGGTGACCTTGAGGAAGCCCATGGTCAGCAGCGGGCACGCGACCAGGATCGACGACAGCGTGCCGATCACGATGCCCATCATCATCGCCAGCGACATGCCTTCCAGCGAGCCGCCGCCGTAGAGGAACAGCGCCAGCACGGTCAGGAACGCGACCACCGAGGTGATGATCGTGCGCGACAGGGTCTGGTTGATCGAGGCGTTCAGCACCTCCATCGGGGGGGCGCGCATGCTGCGGAAGTTCTCGCGCACGCGGTCGAAGACCACGATGGTGTCGTTGATCGAGAAGCCCATCACCGACAGCAGGCCGGCGAGCACGGTCAGGTCGAACTCGTGGCCGCTGATCGCGAACCAGCCGGCCACGATCAGCACGTCGTTGAGGGTGGTGACGATGGCGGCGACCGCGAACTTCCACTCGAAGCGGAAGCCGATGTAGATCAGGAAGCCCACGACCACGAAGAGGAGCGCGTACACCGCGTTCTCGGCCAGGTCGCGACCGACCTGCGGACCAACGAAGGCGCTGCTCTGGATGGTCGCCGGGTTGCCTTCCGCGGACGCCGCCGCCAGCACCTCGGACGCGGTGCGCGAGGTGGCATCCGCACTGGTCTCGCCGTCGCGCGGCTGCAGGCGCACCAGCAGGTCGCTGCCGCTGCCGAAGGTCTGGACCTGGGCTCCGGGATAGCCGGCCGCGGCCAGGCGGTCGCGCACGCCATCGACGTCGGCGGGCTGCTGGAAGCGCAGTTCCACCACCGTGCCACCGGTGAAGTCGAGCGCGTAGTTGAAGCCCTTGCCCGCGATCGCGGCGGCGGCGGCCACGGCCAGCAGCATGAAGGCCACCACCGCCACCCAGCGCAGGCGCATGAAGTCGATGTTGGGCGTGGCCGGGATGAGGCGCAGGGGAAAGATGTTCATGTGTCGTGTTCCCGCGTCAGATGGCCAGGGTCTTGAGCTTGCGCTTGCCGCCGTAGACCAGGGTGGCGATGCCGCGCGAGACGGTCACCGCGGTGAACACCGAGGTCAGGATGCCGATCACCATCGTCACCGCGAAGCCCTTGAGCGGGCCGGTCCCGAAGGCGAACAGCGCGATGCCGGCGAGCAGCGCGGTCATGTTGGAGTCGAAGATCGTGCCCGAGGCCTTGTCGTAGCCGTTGGCGATCGCCGCCCGGGGTGGCATCCCCGCGCGCAGCTCCTCGCGGATGCGCTCGTTGATCAGCACGTTGGCGTCCACCGACATGCCGATCGACAGCGCCAGTCCGGCGAAGCCCGGCAGCGACATGGTGGCGCCGAACAGGCTCATCACCGCCACCACCATCAGCAGGTTCAGCAGCAGCGCGACGCAGGTGAACAGGCCGAACATGCGGTAGTAGATGCCGAAGAACAGCAGGGTGAACACGAAGGCGTACAGCACCGCGGTGGTGCCGCGGGCAACGTTCTCCTTGCCGAGGCTGGGACCGACGATGCGCTCCTCGATGAAGTCCATCGGCGCGGCCAGCGAGCCCGAGCGCAGCAGGCGCGCAAGGCCGTCGGCTTCGGCCTTCTCCAGGCCGGTGGTCTGGAACTGCTTGCCGAACACGCCGTTGATGTTGGCGACCGAGATCACCTCCTCGCTGACGCGGAAGCTGCGGACTTCCTCGCCCGCGGCATTGGTGGTCACCTGCGGCACGCGCTCGATGTACACCACCGCCATCGGCTTGCCCACGCTCACCGTGGTGAAGTCGAACATGCGCTGGCCGCCGAGGTTGTTGAGCGTGACGCTGACCGCGGGCATGCCGTTCTCGTCCAGCGTCGACTGCGCGGCGACCATCTGCTCGCCCGACGCGATCACGCGCTTGGACAGCAGCACCGGGATGGGCTTGCCGTCGATGCCGGTCTCGCGCCGGTAATAGACGCGCGCTTCCGGCGGGACGCTGCCCGAAGCCACGGCGTCGTAGGGGTCACCATCGATCACCGCGCGGTATTCCAGCGTGGCGGTGGCCCCGATCATGCGCTTGGCCTCGGCCGTGTCCTGCACGCCGGGCAGCTGCACGACCACGCGGTCGTTGCCCTGGCGGGTGATCACCGGTTCGCCCACGCCCACTTCGTCCACGCGGTTGCGCAGGGTGGTGATGTTCTGGTCGATGGCGTCGGCCGAGATCTGGTTGAGCTCGGTCTCCGGCACGCGGATGGTGATGCGCTTGCCCACCGCCTCGCGCAGCAGGGTCGGCTGCGCGGTCGCCAGCAGCGACATCGCGCGGTCGGCGTCGGCGGCGTCGCTGAGCTGGGCCACGGTGGTGCCGGTGGCGTTGCGCTCGACCGATTCGTAGCGGATGCGGTTGTCGCGCAGGATCGCCCGCACCTCGTCGGCGTAGGCGTCCAGGCGCTTGTCCAGCGCCGCCTTCTGGTCGACCTGGAGCACGAAGTGCACGCCGCCCTGCAGGTCGAGGCCGAGCAGCATCGGCTTGGCGCCGAACCAGGAGAGCCAGTCCGGCACGGTGGACGCGAGGTTGAGCGCGACCACGTAGTCCTCGCCGAGCACCGGGCGCAGCGCGTCCGCGGCGCGGGTCTGGTCGTCCAGGTCGAGCAGCCGGACCATGCGCTCGCCCTCGCCTTCGGTGTCGACCGACTTCGGCGTCACCCCGGCCGTCGACAGCGCCTGCTCGATCCTCGCGTCCAGTTCGACGCCGGTGGCGGCGCCGCGGTTGGACGTGATCTGCACCGAGGGATCCTGCGGGTAGATGTTCGGCAGCGCATAGAGCGTCGCCAGCAACACCACGAGGAGGATGGAGACGTACTTCCAGCGGGGAAATTCGAGCATGGTCAGGTCTTGCGCGAGGTCGTCCCGCGGGCGGGAGTGACGGGTTCTGGAGCAGGCGTCGGCGCGGGCCGGCGCTCACGCCGGGCCCGTGCCTCCGGCGGGTGTCAGGCGGCCTTGAGCGAGCCCTTGGGCAGCACGTTGCCGACGGCGTTCTTCTGCACGCGGATCTCGACGTTGTCGGCGATCTCCACGGTGATGAAGCTGTCGCCCACGCGGCGCACCACGCCGGCGATGCCGCCGCTGGTGATCACTTCGTCACCGACCGAGAGCTTCTCGACCATGGCGCGGTGTTCCTTGGCGCGCTTCATCTGCGGGCGGATCATCAGGAAGTACATGATCAGCAGC
>k87-145477_pt1 | contig 11162 bp, 7 predicted proteins | sample MGYA00084034_6733716 | MGnify analysis MGYA00084034
GCGTAGGCCTTGGCCAGCCGCGCTTCGGCTTCGGCCACTTCACGTTCCAGGCCCGCGACTCGCGCTTCGTAGTCCGGTGACAGCCGCGTGCCGCCGCCCGCCAGTCCGAGGCGCTCTCCCGGCTGTGGTTCGCGTCCGAGCTCAAGGCGGCGCTTGGCCACTTGCACGGACGTTTCAGCCGCTGCGATCTCCTGCATCGCTGTGTCAAGCGAATTGGCCTTGGGCGCGACGGGTACGACGCTGGGGTCCGGCCCGGTGCCGGGTAGCGTGATCGGACGTGATGGCGCGTTGCTCGTCGTCTTCGCGGGTTTCGAAACGGGCTTGACCGCGCGCTCCTCGAGTATCTTGCTGTCGGCAGGCGGCGAATCGGTAAAGAGAATGCTGCCGTCGGGCGTCTGCACCTTGTAGATGGTCTGCGCGGCCACCACACCCGAAAAGGCAAGGCTGGCCACCAGCAGTAAACGCAGCATGGATTTCTCCCTCGGAGCTGCCCGACGATAAACACGGTAACGCCTCGGCGATGGCACCGGACGACGCAGATAACACGGTCTTTCCATCGTTTTGCCGGATTTCAATCGACGGGCGAGACCCTGTGAACGTGATCCAAGGTTATCCACAGTCACATGCCAGCACGGGTGGCAGAATTCCCGCATGAGCGGTAAGCAGTTCGTCCATCTTCGCCTGCACTCGGAGTTTTCCGTCGTCGACGGCATTGTGCGCATCGACGATGCGGTGACGAAGGCCGCGGCGGACGGGCAGGGCGCGCTCGCCCTCACCGACAGTTCGAATCTCTTCGGTGCGGTCCGCTTCTACCAGGCCGCACGCAAACGCGGGATCAAGCCGATTCTGGGCTGCGATGTCTGGGTGACCAACGACAGCGAGCGCGATAACCCGCACCGACTGCTGCTGCTGGTGCAGGACCGTCGCGGCTATCTCAACCTGTGCGCGCTGCTGACGCGGGCGTTCCTCGAGAACCAGCATCGCAACCGCGCCGAAGTGCGGCTCGCCTGGCTCGAAGCCGATGCGGGCGCGCACGCTGCAGGCCTGGTCGCGCTCTCGGGTGCGCGGCATGGCGAGGTCGGGATGCATCTGATGGCCGGCCGGGCCGATGCGGCGACGCTTGCGGCGCAGCGGCTTGCTGCTCTCTTTTCGGGCCGGTTTTACCTCGAACTGCAGCGTACCGGCGAGGCGCGCGACGCCGCGTGCACGCAGGCGTCGCTGGCGCTGGCGCTGCGCCAGCACCTTCCGGTGGTGGCGACGCATCCGATCCAGTTCCTGGCGCCCGATGATTTCCGCGCGCACGAGGCGCGCTTCTGCATCTCGGAGGGCTACACGCTCGCCGACCCACGCCGCCCTCGGCCGTTCACGCGCGAGCAGTACTTCAAGACGCGCGCCGAGATGGAACAGCTTTTCGCCGACGTGCCGGCGGCTCTGTTGAACGCGGCCGAGATCGCGCGCCGCTGCAACCTGACGCTCGAACTCGGCAAGCCGCAGCTGCCGCGCTTCCCGACACCGACGGGCGTAACGCTCGACGATCACTGCCGGGACCTCGCGACGACAGGTCTGCAACGCCGACTCGAGGCGCTCTTTCCGGACGAGCGCGCGCGTGCTGCACGGCGCGGCGACTACGAGACGCGCCTCGACCTCGAACTCAAGACCATCGCGAAGATGGGATTTACTGGCTACTTCCTGATCGTTGCCGACTTCATCAACTGGGCGAAACAGGACGGGATCCCGGTCGGCCCCGGACGAGGTTCCGGAGCTGGCTCGCTGGTTGCGTACTCGCTGGGCATCACCGACCTCGATCCGCTGCGCTATGGATTGCTGTTCGAGCGCTTCCTGAATCCGGAGCGCGTGTCGATGCCGGATTTCGACATCGACTTCTGCCAGGACAACCGCGACCGAGTGATCGACTACGTGAAGCGCAAGTACGGCGCCGATGCCGTGTCGCAGATCGCGACCTTCGGCACGCTCGGAGCAAAAGCCGTCGTGCGTGACGCCGGCCGCGTGCTCGACCTGCCGTACACCAAGTGCGATCAGCTGTCGAAGCTGATTCCGCACAATCCGGCCGATCCGTGGACGCTGGATCGTGCGCTGAAGGAGGAACCGGCCTTTGCCGACGCGGTGGCGAGCGACGAGGAACACCAGGAATTGATCGCACTGGCGCGTCCGCTCGAAGGTCTGACGCGCAATGTCGGCATGCATGCCGGCGGCGTGCTGATCGCGCCGGACAAGCTCACCGACTTTTGCCCGCTGTATTGCGCGCCCGGCGCCCACGATGCCGCGATCAGCCAGTTCGACAAGGACGATGTCGAAGCGATCGGTCTGGTGAAGTTCGACTTCCTTGGCTTGACGACGCTGACGATCCTGGCGCTGACGGTCGAATACGTGCGTCGACTCGACCCTTCGTTCAACCTGATGCTGGAGACGCTGCCGCTCGACGACGCGAAGACCTACGAGATCTTCAAGCAGGCGGCGACCGCGGCGATCTTCCAGTTTGAATCGCGCGGCATGCGCGAACTGCTGAAGCGCGCGAAGCCCGACCGCCTCGAGGACCTGATCGCGCTCAACGCGCTCTACCGGCCGGGTCCGATGGACCTCATTCCGGATTTCATCGAGCGCAAGCACGGCCGCCAGCGTGTGGCCTACCTGCATCCGTCGATCGAGCCGATCCTGGCCGAGACCTACGGCGTGATGGTGTACCAGGAGCAGGTCATGCGCATCGCGCAGGTTGTCGGCGGATATTCGCTCGGCAGCGCCGACTTGCTGCGGCGCGCGATGGGCAAGAAGAAGCCCGAGGAAATGGCGACGCATCGCTCGATCTTCGTCGACGGAGCGGGCAGGCAGGGCGTCGACGCGGGCGCCGCGACCGAACTCTTCGACCTGATGGAGAAGTTCGCCGGCTACGGCTTCAACAAGAGCCATTCTGCGGCGTACGCGTTGGTCGCCTACCAGACCGCGTACTTCAAGGCACACTATCCGGCCGCATTCATGGCCGCCAACCTGACCGCGGTGAAGGACGACACCGACAAGGTCAAGGACCTGATCGAGGACTGCAAGGCGCTCGGCCTCAGCGTGCAGGCGCCTGACATCAATGCCGGCAACTGGGGTTTCGAGCCGGTCGACATGAAGACGATCCGCTACGGCCTTGGTGCAATCAAGGGCACCGGGCAGGGCGCGATCGAAGCGATTTTGGCGGCGCGTGCGAGCGGCGGCGCATTTTCCGACCTCTTCGATCTCACCGCCCGGGTCGACAAACACCTGGTCAATCGCCGCGTAGTCGAGGCGCTGGTGCGTGCGGGAGCATTCGATCGGCTGCACGATGATCGCGCGGCGCTGCTCGCCACCGTTGGACGCGCGATCGACGCGGCCGAGAGCGCGGCGGCGAGCGTCGGCCAGGCCAGCCTTTTCGGCGGCGGCGACGGTGCACGCCATATCGAGTACGTCAAGGCGACCCGCTGGAGCGAGCGCGAGAAGCTCTCGAACGAGAAGCTGGCGCTCGGCTATTACTTCTCCGGCCACTTGTTCCGCGAATACGCAATCGAGGCGCGCAAGCTTGCGCCGACACCGCTGGCGGAGCTGCGTCAGGCGCGTGACCAGGTCAAGCTTACGGGTGTCATCGTCTCGGCGCGCAGTCAGAACACGCGGCGCGGCCGCATGGGTGTTGTCGTTCTGGACGACGCGACCGCCCAGCTCGAACTGATGGTGTTCTCGGAACTGTACGACCGCAAGCGTGTGTTGCTGAAGGAGGACCAGCTGATCTTCGTCGTCGGCCGCGTACGCTTCGACGAGTTTGCGCAGCGCTTGTCGATCTCGGCCGACGACATCATGGACCTGACCGAAGCGCGCGCCAGGGCAGCTGCACGACTGCACATCGAACTCGAGGGCGCCGCAGATGCGGCGGGCCTGCGTGAGGCGCTCAGTGCCTATCGCGTGCAGGCCAACGGCATCGGCAATGGCGGCTGTCGCGTCATCGTTTCATACAGCAACGCATCAGGCACCGTCGACGTCGCGCTGCCCGAAGACTGGCGCGTGCGGCCGGACGACCGACTGATCTCGGACCTTTGCGGACAGACGCGGGTGCGGCGCGCGCAATTCACCTACGCGCAGTAGCGCACGGCGCGCGCGTCGCCGCCGACGCTCGCGTGTCAGCGGGATGGCGCAAACGCGGCCGCGCACGCCATTGTCGCGCGCTGCTTTCGTCGAGATCGCGACCGTTGAGCCAGCTCTTCATCAGTTACGCGCGCGAAAACCGGGATACGGCGGAGCGGGTCGCGAGCGCGCTCGGCGCACTCGGCGTCGAGGTCTGGTGGGATCGCGAACTGCCCGGCGGGTCCGAGTTCTCCGAAGTCATCGAGCAGCAGCTCGGCGAGGCGCGTGTCGTCATCGTGCTCTGGTCCGAGCTGTCGGTACGGTCCAGCTTCGTGCGTGACGAATCGATGCGGGCGCTCGAGGCGGGCAAGCTGCTGCCGGTGCGCGTCGAGCCCGTCGTGCCGCCGCTCGGCTTCGGCCAGATCCATGCGCTCGATCTGCTCGAATGGAGCGGCGCGGCCGACGATCCCGCGTTCATCGATGTCGCCAACGAGGTGCGCAAGCGTCTCGGACAGCCGACAGCACCACGTCCGGCGCTGCGCCTGCCGCGGCCGCGCTGGCAGCGGCAGGCTTTGATCGCCTCCAGTGCCATGCTGCTGGTCGCGCTCGTCAGCGTCTTCGGCTGGAACGCCTGGAACGCCAGCGAGTCGCGCCGCAACCTGGGGCTTGGCCTCGAGGAGCATTTCGGCCCCGAACCGAACCTGCAGGCCGCGCGCAACCATTACCTGGATGCGCTCGAACATCTGCCCAGTAATGCGCGCGCTCGCTACTACCTCGGCCATGTCTATGCGCAATTGGGCGAGCCCGAGCTGGCGCGCGCCGCGTTCGAGCGCGCGGTACGCGACCGTGAGGGCCTCGACGAGGCTCAGTTCGCCGACGCGACTGCGCGGGTGAACTCGCTTGCGCCGGCGAAAGAGCCGACCGCCGTGGCACGCGCAACGGAGGCGCCGCCGCCTACTCCGATCGAACCGCAGAAGGGCATCGAGCCACAGCCGAAACCCGGCGCCACCGGGCCGCGACCCTCGGTGCAGCCGCCGACGACTGTTACGGCCGGTACCGCGGCGCCGCTGGCGGTTGCACGCATTCCGCGGCTGCCGCCTGCGGCCGATGTGCGCAGCCGCGCCGCCGGACTGGTCGAGAAGATGTTCAGTGATGACAGCGAGGCCCGGATCGAGGCGACTACCTCGCTGGTGATTGATCCGGACCTGATTTCCGATGCAGTACCGCTCGCGGTCGGTGCTGCGCTCGACCGCCTGGATGCGAGTCACGGCAAGCTGACCACGGCGCTGCAATCCGGCGTTGTCAACACGCTGGTTCTACTGCAGCAGGCCTCACCGGCCACCCTGCTCGTCAACCGGGCCGATATCGAGCGTCTGCTGAAACGCGCGTCACCGACGGGCAAGTTCACCGCCGCACAGGCCGAGAAGGTGCAGGGGCAGATCAACGCCGCGGCCGATCAGCGGCCGGTTGCGTTCATCCAAATCGCCAACGAAGCGCAGCGGCCGATCGCGGAGGCTCTGGCGGTGCGCCTGCGCGCGGCCGGCTATGAAGCGCCCAGCATCGAGCTGGTGCAGGGCCGCTCGCCGTCGCGCAGCGAGGTGCGGGTCCAGGGCAAGAGCGAGCGCGGGTTTGCGCGCTGGCTGGCGAAGGTGGTCCGCGACGCCGATGGTGAGACGGTACCGGTGCAGACACTGCGCAACGCCAGGCCGGCGACCGACACCTTCGAGATCTGGTTCGACCGGGACCTCTGCACCGCGCAGCGAACGGTGCCGCAGTGCGCGCCTTAGCGCAGTCGGGATCGCATCAGCGGCGCCCGCCCGCGAGTGCGCGGGCCCGCGGGTGCGCCCGCAGCCGCGCCATCGCCCAGACGCCGAGCGCCGGCCCGATCGCGAGCGGCGCGAACGCAAATTTCCAGCCGAGCGCGTTGATCCAGACCGGCATCAAATGGATCGTCAGCAGAGTCAACGTGAATCCCATCGCGGTCTGCACCGTCAGCATCGTGCCGACGCGGGCCGGGTCGCCAGCTCGGCGATCGAGGCCGAAAATTGGGCCGAATCGGCGATGATCGAAATGCCCCAGACAATGCAGACGGCGATCAGCAGTGCTGGCGGCCCACCAAAGCACAGCCCGACGACGACGGCGCACGTCCCTGACACGCTCATCGACGCGATCGTGATCGCAGTGCGCCCGACGCGATCGGCGAGATAGCCGGCGGCGACGCAGCCGATCGCGCCGGCCGCGACGGTGACGAACGCGCCGAGCTTCGCAAGGGCCGCAGCGGCGTCCTGCGACAACGTCAGTGCGAAGCTCGCGTGCAGGAACACGACGATCCACGCCCACATCGCATAGAGTTCCCACATGTGGCCGAGGTAGCCAAAGTTGGCCAGCCGCAACGGCACGTCGCGCCATGCCGCCAGCACGGCGTGCGGATCGAAGCGCGGGGCCGGGGCTCTTGCGGGGCCGATTCCGGCGAACCCGATCAGCAGTGCGGCGCCGGCGGCACTCGCCGATGCCAGTGCAACGGGGATGCGCCAGTCGACGCCGCCAACCAGCAGATTGAGCAGATGCGGTGCGGCTGATCCGAGGGTGAGTGCGCCCACGAGGATGCCCACCATCAGTCCCATGTCGCCCCGGGCCCAGGTCGAGGCGAGCTTCATGCCGACCGGGTAGACGCCGGCCATCGCGACTCCGGTCACGAAGCGCAGCAGCGGCGCGGCGGCTGTCGTCGGGTCGATGACCAGCAGCAGTACATTGGCCAAGGCGCCGAGCAGAGCGGCGGCCGCAATGAAGCGGCGCGGATCGAGCCGGTCGGCGAGGCCGAAGAACGCACTGACGAGGCAACCGACGACGAAGCCGGCCTGCACTGCGCTGGTCAGTGCGGCCTGCATCGTCGACGACAGCGCGTACTCCGCGACCAGCGAAGGCACGACGGCCGATGCGGAAAACCACAGCGCCATCGCGCCGACCTGGGTCAGCGCGATGATCGCAATCGACCGTCGCTTGGAGATCGGCGCGGCGACAGCGTTCGCGTCAGCCTGCGGCGGCATACTGATCAAGCCCGCGCTCGGCAAGACGGGCTCGGTCGCGGATGCGTTGCTGCAGCCGATCCCAGTTCTCGCCCTCGGTGCGACGGTCATTTTCGCGGTGCCAGAGGTGCAGCACGCCGGTCGCGTACGCGCCCTCCTTGCGTCGCACTCCAGTGTTGATCAGCCGAACCGCGAGGTCCGAGTCCTCGTAGCCCCAGCCCTCGAAGACTTCGTCGAAGCCGTTAACCGCGCGCAGGTCGTCACGCCAGACACCGAGATTGCAGGTGCGCACGCGCTGCCAGCGTGTTGCGGCCAGTTTGCGCAGCGGTCCCAGAGGCAGGTGTCGCAGCGGCAGCATCCGGTTGATGTCGCCGCGCTCACGCGCGGCGCGCCACTGCGCGTCGGTCCAGTCGTGCAGCGGCAGCTGCTCGGCCAGCGCCAGGCGGGTGAAGGGCTCTGTGAGCAGCACGCGATTGCCGGCAACCATCCAGCCCGGCTCCGCGAGCGCACGGTGCCGCTCGATGAAGTGCGGGCGCGGCATGCAATCGCCATCAAGAAAGATGACATAGGCGCCGCGCGCGGCTGCTGTCGCGCGATTGCGAGCAGCGCCGGCGCGAAAGCCGCGGTCCTCCTGCCAGACATGCTGCACCGACACTGGTGCCGCCGCGGCGAATGTTTCCACGAGCGTGCCGGTGTCGGCGCGCGAGCCGTCGTCGGCGACCAGCACCTCGAAGTCGCGATCGCGCTGCGCCGCGAGCCCGAGCAGCACCGCTCGCAGCGCGTCGGCCCGGTTGTAGGTCGTGACGATTACCGAAATCAGCATCGGCGCTCTACCGTCTGAGGCTCGGTGGCAGGACCGGTTCGCGGGTCAGCTGCTGCGCTTTCTCCGCGTGCTTGGCGTAGCGATAAAACGTACCCTCGAAGTTCGAGAACGCGATGACGAACCCGGCCCAGCCATCCAGAAAACCCGCGCGCACGACGTAGTGGCGCATGAAGGCACCGATGCCATGCGCCAGCGCCGACCACATCGACGGTGCGGTGCGCCGCTCGACCAAACGTTCGACGCCGAGCGTCGAGTACCGCTGCATCTTGTGCACGATCTGCGCGAGGTCCTTGAATGGAACCTGGGCAATTGGCTCGGTCGTCCGGCCGAGACGGCCGTCGAGCACATAGGTTTCATGCACGGCGTCCGTGGTGTAGCTGAGCGTGCCGCGGCGGAACAGCTGCGGTTGCCGATAATCAGGAAACCAGCCCGAGTGCTCGATCCAGCGGCCGAAGAAGAAATTTCGCCGTGGCACGAGGTATGCGTCGGCGGCATCGGGCAACTCGACGATGCGGCGGATCTCGGCCGCGGCGGCCTCGGTGCAGCGCTCGTCCGCGTCGAGCGAGAACACCCAATCGCCCGAAAGCTGCGCCAGCACGTCATTACGCAGCTTGCCGAAGCCTTCGAACGGCAGCTGCAGCACACGGTTGGTATAACGGCGTGCGATCTCCGCGGTGCCGTCGGTCGAATGCGAGTCGGCGACGACGATCTCGTTGGCCCAGGCAACGCTCTGCAGCGCGGCCTCGATTTTGTCGGCCTCGTTGTAGGCAATGATGTAGACGGAAATGCGCGCCATCGCCACTCCGGTTGCAGGCCGCAAGCTTAAAGGCTGGCGGCGCTGGGCCGCGGGCAGTCCATCTACACTACGTCTCTGCAGCAAGCCAGGCTGAGCGCGAATCGGCCGTACGATGAGTTCCACCCATCCCCGACTGCTCGACGATCCGAACCTGCACCGCCTGCTGCGGATGGTGCTGGCGCACCGCCGCTGGCTGGCGCTGGGCCTTATCGCGACAGGAATCAGCGCGGCGACCGAGCCGCTGATCGCGCGACTCGCGGGGGTGCTGACCGACCAGGCGCTGTTTACCCGGGAGTTTTCGGCGGTAATTTGGATGCCGGTGGCCTTCGTGGCGCTGTTCGTCGTGCGCGGCCTCGCGATCTTCGCCGGCTCTTACCTGCTGAATCGCGTCTCGCAGGCGGTACTGACCGATCTGCGCATGACGATGTTCGACCGCATGCTGCACTGGCCGACGACCACTTTCGAGAACACGCCGTCGGGCGTCGTGATCTCGAAGTTTGTCAACGAGGCGACCAACGCGCTCAACCTTGCCGCGGAGTCGATCAGTACCGCGGTGCGTGACTCGCTGATTGTCATCGGCCTGTTGCTGATGCTGCTCTATTACAACTGGCAGCTGACTCTGCTGACAACGGTGGTCGCGCCGCCGATTGGGCTCGCGCTGCGCGCATTCAGCCGTCGCCTGCGCCGGCTGAATGTCGAGAACCAGGCAATGCTCGGCGAGATGACGCGCGCGGTCCAGGAAGCGCACGAGGGTCAGCGTGTGATCAAGATCTACGACGGAGCCGAATACGAGGATCGCAGGTTCCTGCAGATCAATGACAAGCTGCGCGGCTTCGCGATGCGGATGCAGGTCGCGTGGTCGGCCGCCACGCCGATCGCGCAGGTGCTCGGCGCGATCGGCGTGGCCATCGTGATGACGGTTGCGCTGTGGCAGGCGCAGACGACCAAGGCTTCACCGGGAGAGTTCGTCACTTTCCTCGCGGCAGCACTGCTGCTGCTGCCGGCATTGCGCCATCTGTCGTCATTGAACGGGCCGCTGGCCCGCATGGCGGCTGCCTCCGAGAGCGTGTTCCGGATGATCGATACGCCGCCCGAGGATGACCGCGGCAGCCGCGACATCGGTCGCGCACGCGGCGAGGTCGAGTATCGCCGCGTCTCGTTCCACTATGCCGGCGCCGAGACCGAAGCACTGTCTGACTTTGACCTTTCGGTGCGTCCGGGCGAGATGATCGCGTTCGTCGGTCCATCCGGTGCCGGCAAGACCACGGCCGTCAACCTGATTCCGCGCTTTATCCGGCCGACCGCCGGCGAGATCCGGCTCGATGGCGTCCCGCTCGAAGAACTGACGCTGCAGAGCCTGCGGCGGCAGATAGCCCTGGTCTCGCAGGACGTCGTGTTGTTCGACGACACGATTGGGGCCAACATCGCCTATGGTGGGCAGCGCGACGCTTCGCCGGAGCGGGTGCGCGAGGCGGCCGATGCCGCCTATCTGCTCGCCTTCATCGAGTCGCTGCCGCAGGGCTTCGACACGCCGATCGGCGAAAACGCTGTCAAGCTCTCGGGGGGCCAGCGGCAGCGCCTGTCGATCGCGCGTGCTCTATTGAAGAACGCGCCGATCCTGCTGCTCGACGAGGCAACCTCGGCACTGGATTCGGAGTCGGAGCGCTACATCCAGGCCTCGCTGCAGCGCCTGATGAAAGGCCGGACGACTTTCGTCGTTGCACACCGACTGTCGACGATAGAGCGCGCCGATCGCATCGTCGTGCTGGAACGCGGCCGGGTCGTCGAGATCGGGCCGCACGCCGAGCTGATCGGCCGAGCCGGGCTGTACGCGCGGCTGCACAATATCCAGTTCGCCTCGGGTGACGAAATCATGGAGGAGGCGCCATGAGCTTAAGCGTTCGACCGATCAGCCGCTGGCCCGTGCCGCAGATCGCCGATCTGCCCGACGACATCCGCGCCCGCATTGCCGAGGTCCAGGAAAAGGCGGGCTTCGTGCCGAACGTCTTCCTGACGCTGGCACACCGCCCGGACGAGTTCCGCGCCTTCTTTGCCTATCACGACGCGCTGATGCTGCGCGACTCGGGACTGACGAAGGGTGAACGTGAAATGATCGTCGTCGCCACCAGTGGCGCCAACGACTGCATCTACTGCGTCGTCGCGCACGGCGCGATCCTGCGCGTGTACGAGAAAAACCCGCTGATCGCCGACCAGGTGGCGGTCAACTACCGCAAGGCGGACATCACGCCGCGCCAGCGTGCGATGCTCGCGTTCGCGCTGAAGGTCGCAACCGACTCGGCATCGATAGAGCAGGCCGACTTCGAGTCGCTGCGGGCGCACGGGTTCAGCGACGAGGACATCTGGGACATCGGTGCAATCGCCGCGTTTTTCGCGCTGTCCAATCGCATGGCGAACATGATCAGCA
>k87-26485_pt1 | contig 11104 bp, 11 predicted proteins | sample MGYA00084034_6733716 | MGnify analysis MGYA00084034
CGTCTTCGCGGCCTTGGCGCCGTAGATCGAGCCGATCGCCTGCGACAGCGCGACCGAGTTCCGGTCGAGCGCCTTCGCCGCGGCCGGGAAGCTCTTCGAGCCGGTGACACCGAGATTGGTGGCGTTCATCGCGAGCACGGCGTGCTCGCCCAGCAGCCGGTTCAGAGTGTTGCGGAGATCGGACGCGGTGAGAGTAGTCGCGGCCGCGCCGCCTTTCGAGTGCGTTCGGTGCGGAGCCTGGGACATCGTCTCGCCTCCCGTCCCGCCGTTCCCCGCGGTGGCGGCGATCACGCCGACCACGGCGGCCGCGGCGGACGTCGCGATGACGAGGGTCGTGCGGCGCATGGGGTCTCCTTCCGTCGAGGTCGCCGCTTGTTCGTCATGGGCGCCCGGTCGGTTCGGCGTGCGACGGCAGCGGGCGCCTCCATTTCTGGTTCATCGCCCGGCTCCAGCGGATGCGGCAGCTGCGAACCGGCTTCGCCGCGATCTGGGACGACATCCTGCCGCCGCTCCCCGAGGAGCTCTGGCGGTCGAACCTCGGGGTGGCGGGACGCGCCCTGGCGCAGTGCGGCGGTCGCGCGCTCGTCTAGCGACTGAAGGCCGCGATCGGGCCGTCGCGGGCGAGCAGCCGCCAACCCTCCTCGCGGAGCCTCGACTCTGCCCGCTCCGCGCAGTCCCGCGCGAAGAAACCGCTCTGCGCGTAGAGGCCGCGGTGGACGGTGACGAATCGCACTCCGAGATCCGGTGGGATCGTCCTACGCCCGCACGAGAGCCCGCGCAGCTGCCTCGCGAGCCGGTCGGCGGCGGGAGGAGCGAGGGTGGAGTAGCCCTGCGGCCGTTCCCTCGGGCTCTGCCGCGCATAGCCGAGGTACGCGCTCCCGTAGTGGACGTCCGGGCGGAACACCGGGAGCTCGAGCAGGCGGCCCTCGCCCCGGATCGCCGCATACGCGGAGCTCGGGGCGTCCGCCGCCAGGGCGCCGAACACTGGCACTCGCAGGTCGACCGCCAGCAGGACGACCGCGGCGACCGCCGCGAGCGGCGAGAGCGGCTTGTGTTGATTCGACACGAGCCTCGAGAGCGCCTCGAGACCGAACGCCGCGAGAGCGGCGATCGCGAGGCAGGCGATCGGCATCAGGCGCTCCGGGACCCGGGTCGCATCGAGCCCCGGGACGCGGTGCCAGAGCATCTCGTACCCGGGAAGGTTGGCGCCCAGCGCCAGGAGGCACGGGACGAGCGCTGCCACGCCGAGCAGCGCCGCCAGCCCTCGCTGCGGTCGGCTGGCGAGGAGCCAGAGCCCGGCCAGGGCGACGAGCGGTGTGAGCCAGCCGACGAACACGAGCTCCTCGATTCCGCCTCCCACGCTGCGCGTGACGAGGTCGGCGAGCTCGGCCGAGTAGCGCTCGACCTGCGCGAAGGAACGGCCGGTGCCGATCGAGCCCGCGACCGCCTGGCGCTCGACGGCGATCCCCGCCAGGACCGCGGCCGCGGCTCCGGCGCCCGCCTTCCACCAGTCGGCGCGCGGCAGCCGTGCCCACGCGTAGCCCAGCGCGAGCGGGATCGCCCCGAGCGTCAGGTGGAGCTGTCCCGAGAGCGGCAGTGCCGCAAGAGCGATCCCCGCGAGCACGAAGCGGCGACGTTCGAGCGCGAGGAGGAGTGCGGGAAGGAGGAACGCGACGAGCCCGAGGAGGTGGCCTGTCGACTGGCCGACGCGGTACGGCATCAGGCAGAAGACCGCTCCTCCGACGAGCGCCGCGGGGGCGGATGCGCCGAGCGAGCGCAGCCACCAGCACGCGACCCCGCCCGCCAGCACGAACGTGAGCAGCACGATCAGGTTGTAGGCCCAGACGTCGTCCAGCACGGAACGAAGGGGCCAGTACGGCAGGCCGAGCAACCACCCCTGGAGGCTGGGCGGCGCCTCGGCCTCGGGCCGGAACGAGTAGGGATCCGAGATCGGGGACGCGCCGCGACCGAGCTCGTGCCCGACGAGCCAGAAGGCCCAGCCGAGCTGGAGATGGTCGCCGGCGGCCGCCTGGCCGTGACCGGCCGCGGGACGCGCGAGGTAGTCGCCGTCGGCGTGCCGGACCGCGGGCCACGCGGCCAACAGCGCGCACGCGGTGTAGAGGGCGAGCGCTAGGAGGACGAGGCCGAGGCGAGGATGGCGTCGACGTCCGGCAGCTCGCTCCCCAGGCTCCACGACGCGACGACCGTATCGCCCCGGACGAGGAACGCGCTCCGCTCAGCCCGCGGCAGGCCGTTCCACTCGGACAGCACCCCGAACCCGCGCGAGGCCTCGCCGAGGCGGTCGGAGATGAGCGTCACCTTCTTGCCCAGGCCGAGCGCCTCGGCGAACGCGCGCTGCGACCACGGCCCGTCGAGAGACACGCCGAACGCGCGGATGCCCACGCCGTCCAGGGCGTCGTGGCGATCGTGGAGCAGCCGCAGCTCGCTGGTGCACGTCGGCGACCAGTCGAACGGGTAGAAGCAGAGGAGTGCGTCACCGCCGCCCGCGATCGCATCACGGAGCGGCACGGGCCCGGCGAGCGCGCCGGTCCACACCCTCGCGGCGGGGATCGCGTCTCCGGGCCGGAGCATCCTTGCAGCCTACGGCCGGACGCTCCGGTGGTCAGCCCGCGGAGGCAGCCGCGTCGGCGGGCAGCGCCTCGGTCGCGTCCGCGATGGCCCGCACGACCTCGACGATGTCCCGGTTCGCGTTGAAGACCCGCAGCTGGCCGGAAGCGGAGTTGCCACGCGCGAGCAGGTCCTCGATCCCCTCCAGCTCCCGCTCCGAGCCGAGCTCGCGCGCGTGAGGCTCGAGCTCGCGCAGCGTCCGCCGGAGGAGCTTGGAGAGAGGGACGCGGATCCGCCGGCCGGTGGCGAGGTCCATCACCGGCGCCTCGAGCCCGTACCGGGCCGCGAGCCACTTGTTCTCGCTCGTCAGGATGCGGTGGTGGGTGGGGATCTCCTCGCCCGCGTCGTAACGCTCGCTCAGCTGCTTGACGAGAGCCTGGCAGTAGGCGGCGATCGCGACAGCGTCCTCGATGCGGGTCACGGCGTCGCAGATGCGCACCTCGATCGTGCCCCACTTGGGGTGGGGGCGGATGTCCCACCAGATGTGCGTGTAGTCCGCGATGCATCCCGTGCGCTCGAGCTGGCCGACCACCGACGCGTAGTCCGCGTAATCACGGAAGCGCGGCGGAGGCCCCGAGCGGGGAAAGGCCGAGAACACGATCTGGCGGCTGGACGCGAGCCCGGTCGGCTCTCCGCGCCAGAAGGGTGAGCTCGCGGAGAGCGCGAGGAGCGGCGCGAGGTGGGGGAGGAGTCCGTTGACGACCTGGATCGCCTTGTCGGGGTCGTCCACCGCGACGTGGATGTGCATCCCGAAGATCAGCTCGCGGCGCGCGACGTACTGGAGCTGGTCGATCAGCGCGTGGTACCGGTCCTTCGCCGTGATCCGCTGGCGCTCGAAGAGGCTGAACGGGTGGGTTCCCGCGGAGCCGACACGGAGACCCTGGTCGCGCGCGACGTCGCGGACGTACCCGCGCAGGGTGGCGAGCTCGTGCATCACGTCGGCGGCGGTCCGGCACACGGGTGTCGCGATCTCGAGCACCGACTGCATGAGCTCCGAGTTGAGGAGGTGCGCGAGCTCGTCTCCCCGGATCGCGTCGAGCACCGTCTCGATGTGCTGCACGAGGTCGAAGCTCGTCGGGTCGAGGAGCATGTACTCCTCCTCGACACCCAGCGTGTACGGATCACTGGCGCCGAACTTGTGGTCGAGCACGCTCGCGACGAGCGCACCGGTGAGCCCGGTGATCGACTCGGGAAGGACCTGCTTCACGGGATGACCGCCTCGGCCTCGATCTCGACCTTCCATGCGGGGTCAAGCAGCTGTGCGACGACGCAGGTGGCCGCCGGCCGGACGTCGACGAACGCCTCGCCGTGGGCCCGCGCGACGCCGGCCCAGTGGGCGGCGTCCGTCACGTAGATGTTCGTCCGCACGACATGCGCGAGACCCGACCCCGAGCGGTGCAGCGCCTCGGCGATGATCTCGAGGCAGAGCACTGCCTGCTCGTACGGCCCGTCGGGCGGCGGCGAGCCGTCCGGTGGGATCGGCGCCGCCCCGGCGACGTGGACCCGATCGCCTACGACGACCGCACGCGAGAAGCCTGCGACTGCCTCGTAGGGCGAGTGGCCGGTGATCAGCCTCCGTTCCATGGGGGCTTAGTATCGCCCCCCGTGCGTGCCCTGCACCAGATCGACGCCTGGGCGGTCCCGTTCGCGGCGGCCGGAGTGACCCGTGCGGGGGGTGTCGTCGCGACCCACGGGGACAGCCGCAGAGCGCTGCGGTTGGCCTCGGTGTCGAAGCCGGTCGCCGCGCTGGCGACGCTCGTCGCGGCGGAGGAGGGCGTGCTCGACCTCGACGAGGCGGCGGGGCCGCCCGGCTCGACCGTGCGCCACCTGCTCGCCCACGCCTCCGGGCTCCCGTTCGAGGGCGAATCGCCGATCGCGCGTCCCGGGAGGAGGCGGATCTACTCGAACGAGGGCTACCGGGTGCTGGGCGGCCACGTCGCCCGGCGCGCGGACATGCCGTTTGCCGACTACGTTCGCGCTGCGGTCGTGGACCCCCTCGATCTCGACCTCGACGCCAACGGCCATCCCGGAGCGGGGATGCACGGCTCCCTGGATGACCTGCTCACGCTCGCGCGGGAGCTCCTCGAGCCGCGGCTCGTCGCGCCCGAGACGCACGCGGAGATGGTGAGCGTCCAGTTTCCGGGGCTCGACGGCGTCCTCCCGGACTTCGGCCGCTTCAGCCCGCTCGACTGGGGCCTCGGCGTGGAGCTCAAAGGCGCGAAGGCGGGGCACTGGTCCGGGACGCTGACCTCCCCGCGGACCTTCGGCCACTTCGGCGGGAGCGGCACGTTCCTGTGGGTCGACCCGGATCGCGCGGTCGCCTGCGCGACGCTGACCACCAGGCCGTTCGGCGAGTGGGCGAAGGAGGCGTGGCCCAGGCTCTGCGACGCCGTCCTCCGAGAGCTCGAGTGATCTCACGGATTGAACGCTCCCGGCCGTTTCACTCGTGGTGGAACGTGCCTACGAGCGGATCGACATCGACATCTTCGGCGGCGACACCCACACGCCGGCGTACGCCGAGGTCAACCCGCTCCGGACGACGCCCGTACTCGAGCTCGACGACGGACGCCGCCTCCCTGAGTCGAACGCGATCCTGCTCCTCCTGGCCGGGGGAACGCCGTTCCTGCCGGAAGACCCGTACGAGGTCTCCCGCGTGGTGGAGTGACTGCTCTACGAGACGCGGCCGGGCGCCGGGGCCTCGATCTACGACTGATCTACTCGTCGTCGGCGAACAGCGGGCGCAGGAGCTCGTCGAACGCCTTCCGGTCGCAGCTCGCCACGACCGAGGGGAGCATCGTGGTGATCGTGGCCGTGCGGGGAACGCCCATCGCCAGCGCGACCTCGCCGAAGCTCTCGCCCGGGCGCAACATCGAGCGCGCGCCGCGGCCCTCCTGCGTCACGGACGCGAGTCCCGAGAGGAGCACGTAGAAGCGGTCGCCCTCGGTTCCCTCTTCGACGATCGTGTGCCCGCCGGGAACCTCCTCCCGCGTCATCCGCTCCGCGAGCCGGGTGAGCGTCTCTCCCGGGAGCGACGACAGCAGGCCGACGCGCGACAGCTCGGTCACGGACGCCGGGACGTGCCGCGGGCTCACGTGGATACCGTAGCCAGTGCATGGCGATCCTCCACGGTTGGCGCACCTGCCCTCGCTGCGGGAGCTTGCTCGCCAATCACGGCGCGCGGGCGGTCTGCACGGCGTGCGGCTCGATCTACTACGCCAATTCCGCGCCCTGCGTCAGCGCCCTCGTCGAGGACGAGGCCGGGCGGGTGTTGCTGTCGCGGCGGGCCGTCGAGCCCTTCCTCGGGCTGTGGGACGCGCCCGGAGGCTTCCTCGAGGAGGGGGAGCACCCCGCCGACGGGCTGCGGCGCGAGCTTCTCGAGGAGACGGGGCTCGCGGGGGAGCCGGACCGCTTCGTCGGGGTGTGGATGGACGTGTACGGCGACGCGCCGGACGCCGCCGCGACGCTGAACCTCTACTGGACCGTCCGCGTCGGCGAGGGAGAGCCGGAGGCGGCAGACGACGTCGCCGAGCTCCGCTGGTTCGCGGCCGACGAGCTGCCTGCGCCCGACGAGCTCGCCTTCACCACGGTGAAGGACGCGCTGGCTGCCTGGCGAGCCCTCCCCGAACGGAGAGCCGGCGTTCACCGGCTCTCCGCGGGGAGGGATCGGGAAGAGCGTCTCTAGACCGCGAGACCGAGCGAGTGCTCGATCGCGCCCTTCGGCTGTGCGCCGATCACGGACGCGGACGGCTCGCCGTCCTTGAACAGGATGAGCGTCGGGATCGAGGCGACCCCGTAGCGCTGCTGGAGCTCTTGCTCCACGTCGATGTTGACCTTCACGAGCTTCAGCTCGGTCTCCCGCTCGGCCGCGATGCGGTCCAGCACGGGGGCGACAGCGTGGCAGGGGCCACACCACTCGGCCCAGAAATCCACGAGAACGGGCTTGTCGCTCTTGATGACCTCCTGCTCGAAGGTCTCGGTCGTCACGTCGAGTGCCATGGTTCCTTCCGTTTCGATGTTGCTCGTATGGCCGTTGTCAGCAACGGCATACCCCGTTATCTACAACGACATGCCCCGGAAAACCCTTCCCTAGAATCGACCGCATGTTCGCACCCCTCCCGGACAAGCCGGTTCATGACACGCTCGAACAGGGGATCCTCGAGCTCTGGGAGCGGGAGCAGGCCTTCTCACGGCTCCGGGCGCTGAACGCGGACGGCCCCCGCTTCAGCTTCGTCGACGGGCCCGTGACCGCGAACAGGATGGTGCTCGGTGTCCACACCGCCTGGGGGCGGACCCTGAAGGACGTCTTCCAGCGCTACAAGGCCATGCGTGGATTCCACCAGCGGTACCAGAACGGGTTCGATTGCCAGGGGCTCTGGATCGAGGTGGGAGTCGAGCGCGCGCTCGGTCTCAACTCGAAGCGCGAGATCGAGGAGTACGGCCTCGCCGAGTTCGCCCGCCGGTGTCGCGAGGTGGTCGTGCAGTCCTCCCGCGCGTTGACCGACGGCTCGATCCGGCTGGGTCAGTGGATGGACTGGGGGAACGACTACTTCACGTTCAGCGATACGAACATCGAGTACATCTGGCGGTTCCTGCAGCTCGTGCACGAGCGTGGCTGGCTGTACCTGGGTCACCGCTCGACGGAGTGGTGCCCGCGCTGCGGCACGTCGCTCTCGCAGCACGAGCTCACCCAGTCAGGGGTGTATCAGGAGCGGAGCGACCCGTCGCTCTACGTCCGCTTCCCGCTCCTCGAGCGACCGGAAGAGTCACTCGTCGTCTGGACGACGACGCCCTGGACGTTGCCGGCCAACGTCGCCGCTGCCGTCAAGCCGGACGCCGAGTACGGGCGGCGCGCGAGCGGCGAGTGGGTCGCCGTCGCCAGGTATCCCGACGAGCAGTTCGTCCATCGCGCACTCGGCGAGGAGCTCGTGGGTCTTCGCTACCGCGGTCCGTTCGACGACCTCGGTCCCGGGGGGGAGGTCGACCATCAGGTCATCCCGTGGGACGAGGTCTCGCTCGAGGAGGGAACCGGCGTCGTCCACATCGCGCCCGGCGCCGGCCAGGAGGACTTCGACCTCGGCCGCCTCCACGACCTCCCGGTGCTTTCCCCGGTGGACGAGGCGGGCCGTTTCTACGACTCCTACGGGTGGCTGCACGGCCTCTCCACGAGCGAGGCCGCTGACCAGATCGTCGGTCGCCTCGCCGAGCAGGGCTTCCTGCTCGAGGCCGGCACGTACCTCCACCGCTATCCCCATTGCTGGCGCTGCGACACCCCGCTCATCTGGCGCGTGACAGACGACTGGCTGATCGCAGTGGATGAGCTGCGCCAACCGTTGCTCGACGCGAACGCGACGGTCGAGTGGACGCCCGCGTACATGGGCAAGCGCATGGACGACTGGCTGCGCAACATGGGCGACTGGAACATCTCGCGCCGCCGCTACTACGGGCTCCCGCTGCCCTTCTACCCCTGCCCGTGCGGGCATCTGAACGTGATCGGCTCGAAGGCCGAGCTCGTGGAGCGCGCGACCGGCCCGGTGGACGGCCTCGAGGAGCTGCGGCGACCCTGGGTCGACGACGTCCGGATCCGCTGCGAGGCCTGCGGCGAGGAGGTCGAGCGCATCGCCGAGGTCGGCGACGTGTGGCTCGACGCCGGCATCGTCCCGTTCTCGACCCTCGGCTGGGAGAGCCCCGAGCACGTGCCGGAGGGCTATGCGACGGGCGCCGCGAACGGCCTCACGCGCGCCGATCTGCCCGACCACGCGTACTGGGAGGAGTGGTTCCCGGCCGACTGGGTCTCGGAGATGCGCGAGCAGATCCGGCTCTGGTTCTACTCGCAACTCTTCATGTCCGTCGCCCTCACCGGCCGCGCCCCGTTCACCAAGGTGCTCGGCTACGAGAAGATGCTCGACGAGACGGGCCGCGAGATGCACAGCTCGTGGGGGAACACGATCGACGCCCCGGATGCGTTCGCGCGGATGGGCGCGGACGTGATGCGCTGGCAGTTCTGCGCGCAGCCGCCCGACCGCAACCTGCTGTTCGGCTTCGGGCCTGCGCACGAGATCCAGCGGAAGCTGCTGACCCTCTGGAACTCGGTCACCTTCCTCGTGCAGTACGGCAACGTCGAGTCCTTCACCCCACGCTACGAGGACCTGGAGGCCCCCGACGGCGCGCTCGCCCCGCTCGACCGCTGGCTCGTGGAGCGCACGCGGCAGCTCGTCGCGGAAGCGACCGAGGCGTACGAGCGCTGGCTGACCGTCGACGTGATCCGGTCGTTCGAGTCATTCCTGGACGACCTTTCCAACTGGTACATCCGCTGCTCTCGCCGCCGGTTCTGGGAGGGTGACGAGGCCGCGCTGCGCGTGCTCTGGCACGCCGTGGCGCAATCGGTCCGCGTGATCGGGCCTGTGCTGCCCTTCCTCGCGGAGCATCTCTGGCAGGTCCTCGTCCGCGAGGCCTGTGAGGGCGCTCCCGACTCGGTTTTCCTCGCGGGCTGGCCTTCGCCGAAGCAGCCCGACGTAGCCGCGCTCGAGGCGATGGCCGACGCGCGCCGGATCGTCGACCTTGGCCGTGCGGCGCGGTCGGCGTCCGGCGTCAAGCTCCGTCAGCCGCTCCCCCGCCTCGTCGTCGAGGGGGTCGAGCCGTCCGAGGAGCTCGTCGCCGTCGTGCGCGACGAGCTTCGCGTGAAGGCGGTGGAGCTCGGGCACGTCGAGGCAGCCCTCGTCGTCAAGCCGAACCTGCCGGCGCTCGGCCCGAAGCTCGGCAAGGAGCTCGGCGCGGTGCGGGCCGCGCTCGCCGCCGGCGAGTATGCGGATCTCGGCGACGGCCGCTTCAGGGCGGCCGGCCACGAGCTCTCGCCGGACGAGGTGCTCGTGGAGCGGTCCGGCCGCGACGGATGGGCGATCGCCTCCTCGGACGGGGTCACCGTCGCCCTCGACACGACCCTCGACGAGTCGCTGCTCCGGGAGGGCCGGGTCTACGAGCTGATCCACCTCGTCAACTCGATGCGCAAGGAATCCGGTCTCGCGCTCACCGACCGGATCGCGCTGACGATCCCCGCGCAGGACGCCGATCTGCTCGAGCACGCGGAGTGGATCAAGGCGGAGACGCTCGCCGTCTCGCTGGATGCGGACGGCGGGGACACGCCCGCCTTCACGCGCTCCTGAGGCGATCCCCCGCCGGCGCGTCAGCCGTGCCGTGCCTCGGCGAGCTGGAGCTCGCGCCGGAGCTCGACCGGGAGCCTGAACGTCACGTCCTCGTCGACCATCCGGTGCGATTCGATCCTCTGCACGCCGCGGGCCCTGAACCAGTCGCACACGCCCGTCACGAGGTGCTCGGGCGCGGACGCCCCGGACGTGATCCCGACCGTCTCCACCCCGTCGAGCCAGGCCTCGTCGATCTCCGCCTCGTCGTCGATCAGGTGCGAAGGGACATCGGCAGCCCGGGCGACGTCGACCAGCCGGTTCGAGTTGGACGAGTTGCGCGAGCCGATGACGAGCAGGAGGTCGATCTCGCCGAGCATGTCCTTCACCGCCCATTGGCGGTTGGACGTCGCGTAGCAGATGTCCTCCTTCTTCGGGCCGACGATCCCGGGGAAGCGCCGCCGCAGCGTCCCGATGATCTCCGCGGTCTCGTCCACGGACAGCGTCGTCTGCGTCACGTACGCGACCCGGGTGTCCTCGGCCAGCTCCAGCGTCTCGGCCTCGGCGACGTCCTGGACGAGGATCGTCGCATCGGGGGCCTCGCCCATCGTGCCGACGACCTCCTCGTGTCCCTCGTGGCCGATCAGCAGCACCGTGTACCCCGCGGCCGCGTACCGCTTCGCCTGCACGTGCACCTTCGTCACGAGCGGGCAGGTGGCGTCGATCACGTCGTGCTCGAGCGTCCTCGAGTGCTCGTGCACGGAGGGGGCGACGCCGTGAGCGGAGAACACGACCGTCGCGCCGCGCGGGACGTCGGTCTCCTCCTCCACGAAGATCGCGCCCCGCGCCTCGAGGTCGCGCACGACGTGGATGTTGTGGACGATCTGCTTGCGCACGTACACCGGCGCGCCGTAGTGCTCCAGCGCACGCTCCACCGTCTCGACGGCGCGCTCGACCCCGGCGCAGTAGCCCCGGGGCGAGGCGAGCAGCACGCGCTTCACGCTCATCGACCGACAGGGTACTGCCGTCCGTCAGCGCGATGTCTGCGCGAGGACGACGCCGAGCAGGACGATGACGCCGCCGGCGAGCTGCGCTGCGGAGAGGGTCTCCCCGAGCCAGGCCCACGCGACGATCGACGCGAGCAGCACCTCGAGCATCGACACCGTCGCGACCCGGGTCGCGGGAAGGTGGTGGAGCGCGCCCAGCGAGAGGGCGAACGGCAGGATCGTGCCGGGGACGACCACCCACAGGCCGAGCGCCCACACGGGCGCGCTCGCCGACTCGAGCGCTCCGTCGAGCGAGATCGTCGCTTCGAGCTCGTCGAAGGGAAAGCTCCACCA
>k87-1359673_pt1 | contig 11072 bp, 11 predicted proteins | sample MGYA00084034_6733716 | MGnify analysis MGYA00084034
GAACGCGCCGCCCGCGGCCAGCGGCACGGCCACCAGGATCGTGATCGGCTGGCTGGCGTGGTTGAACAGCAGCAGCAGCACGCCGTAGACGCAGAAGATGCCGGCGACCATGGCCATGGCGAAGCCACTGAACATCTCGGCGAAGATCTCGCTGTCACCGGCAGCCTGGCGTTCGACGCCGGGGGGCAGGCTGTTGATCGACGGCAGGGCATCGATCTGGCCTTCCACTTCGCCCATGGCCATGCCGTTGAGGTCGACGGTGATGGTGACGTTGCGGCGACGGTCGAAGCGGTCGATCTGCGAGGGGCCGCTGGCGGTGGTGATCTCGGCCACCGAAGACAGCGGCACGCTGCCGCCCGTCGACGTCGGCACGCGCAGCTGGCCGAGCAGCGAGGGATCCGACAGCGCGCGTTCGTCCAGCTGCACGCGGATCGGTACCTGGCGTTCGGGCAGGTTGAGCTTGGCGAGGAACTGTTCGTAATCGCCGCGGGTGGCCACACGGGTGGCGGCGGCGATGTCGGCGGTGGACACCCCCAGGTCGGCCGCGCGCGCGGGGTCCGGGCGCACGATCACTTCCGGCCGCACCAGCGAGGCCGACGAGCCGACGGTGCCGAGGCCCGGCAGCTGGCGGATCTCACGCTCGACATCGCGCGCGGCGGCGCCCAGCTTGACCGGGTCATCACCGGCCAGGACGAGCTGCAGGGCACGGCCTGGTTCGCCGCCCTGGAAGCTCAGGCGCACGCCGGGCAGGTCGGCCAGGCGCTCGCGCACGCGCGCTTCCAGTTCGTACTGGGTGAGGTCGCGGTCGTCGGTCCAGCGGATGGTGAGCGTGGCCTTGCGCAGCTCGGCGCTGGTCATGTCGCCGGCAGGACCATTCGCGCCCGAGTTGCTGCCGGCGGTCACGAACACATGCTCGATCTCGGGGATGTCGGCGATGCGCCGGCGCGCGGTCTCGGCCACCTCTTCGGTCGTGGCGAGCGCGGTCCCGGGTGGCAGTTCGATCAGCACGTTGCTCTGGATGCCGTCGGTGGGCGGGATGAAGGTCACCTTCAGCAGCGGGAGCAGCGCCAGCGAGCCGATGAAGATGCCCAGCGCGATCACCAGCGTGCGGTTGCGGTGCTTGAGCGAGTTGTCGACGAAGCGCAGGTACCACTGCATGAGCTTCGAGTCGCCCTTGTGCTCCGGCAGCGGCTTGAGCATGTAGGCGGCCATCATCGGCGTGATCAGGCGCGCAACCAGCAGCGAGAACATCACCGCCGCGGCCGCGGTCCAGCCGAATTCGCGGAAGAACTTGCCCGGGATGCCGGGCATGAAGGCCACGGGGATGAACACCGCGGCCAGCGTGCACGAGGTGGCGATCACCGCCAGGCCGATCTCGTCGGCGGCTTCCAGCGCGGCCTGTTTCGGCGCCTTGCCCATGCGCAGGTGGCGGTCGATGTTCTCGACTTCCACGATGGCGTCGTCCACCAGGATGCCGACCACCACCGCCAGCGCCAGCAGGGTGATCATGTTGAGGCTGAAGCCCAGCCAGTGCATCACGGCGAAGGTGGGGATGATCGACAGCGGCAGCGCCACCGCGCTGATGAAGGTGGCGCGGAAATCGCGCAGGAACAGGAACACCACCAGCACCGCCAGCGCGGCGCCTTCGTACAGCATGTGCATCGAGGACTCGAACGAGGTCTCGGCCACCTGCGTCGTGGACGCCACTTCGACCATGCGCACGCGCGGCTGCTGCTCCTGCAGCCTGGCCACGCTGTCGCGCACGGCGTTGCCGACGTCGACCTCGCTGGTGCCGGTGGTGCGCTGCACGGCGAAGCCGATCACCGGGCGGCCGTCGAGCGTGGTGCGCTGGCTGACGGTGGCGTTGCCGTCACTCACGGTGGCGAGCGTCGACAGGCGCACGCTGCGCCCGTCGGGCATCGAGATCGGGAAGTTGGCGAGGTCGGCGGCGGTGTCGACCGTGCCCAGCGTGCGCACCGCCTGCTCGCTGCCACCGACGGTGGTGCGACCGCCGGGCTGTTCCTGCTGGATGCGCGCGAGCTGCTGGCTGATCAGCGCGGGGCTGGCGCCGAACCCCTGCACGGCCTCGGGCCGCAGCTCGACGCGGATCTCGCGGTCGACGCCGCCGATGCGCCGCACGGCGCCGACACCCGGCACGGCGAACAGCCGCTTGGAGACGGTGTCGTCGATGAACCAGCTGAGCGCCTCGTCGCTCCAGCCGTCGGCGGTCACGGCGTAGGTGAGCATGTCGCCACCGGTCACGTTGACCAGCGAAACGATCGGCGGCTCGACGTCCGCCGGCAGGTCGATGCGCACGCGGTCGATGGCATCGCGCACCTCGTCCTTGGCCAGCGTGCCGTCCTTCTCGATCTCGAAGGTCAGGATGGTGGTCGACACGCCCTCGTTGACGATCGAGGCGGTGTTGCGCAGGTTGGGGATGCTGGCGGTGGCGTCCTCGACCTTGCGCGTGACCTGGGTTTCCAGCGTGCTGGGGCTCGCGCCGGGCAGCATGACCGTGACGTTGACCACCGGCACCGTGAGGTCCGGGAACTGCGAAACCGCCAGCCGGTTGAAGGCCAGCAGGCCCGCGGCCGTCAGCAGGATGAAGACCAGGATCGCCGGCAGCGGCCGGTGGATCGAGAAGGCGGAGAAGTTCATTCGGCGACGGTCCCGGCCGCAGGCTTCGGGCCGGCCTTCGCGTCCGCGGGCCGGGCCGCCGCCGCGCTGTCGACGACGCGCACCAGGTCACCGTCGCCCAGGAAGCCGGCGCCGCGCGCCACCACGCGATCGCCTTGTCCCAGTCCGTCGCGAACCTCGACGAGTTCGCCGTGCGGCCCGCCGAGCTCGACGGACCGCTCGCGCGCGCGCCCATCCTCGCCGACGGTGAACACGAAGGCGCGGCCGTCGCGGCGCACGATGGCATCGCCCGGGACCAGCAGGGCCTGCGCCCGACCGAGGGCCAGGCGGCCCTGCGCGAACATGCCGGCACGCAGCGCGCCGGGATCCGGGAGATCGACGTACACGGTGCCGGTGCGGCTCTGCGCATCCAGCGCCGGCGACACCGTACGCACCCGGCCTTCCACCACGCTGCCGCCCGGCGCCTCCACGCGGACCGGCGTGCCGGCGTCGACCCGCAGCAGGTCGGCCTCGGCCAGTTCCGCGCGCCACTCCAGGCGGCCATCGCGGATCAGGCGCAGCAGTTCGCTCCCGCCGCCCACCACCTGCCCCGGCTGGACGCTGCGCGCCGAAACCACCCCCGCGACCGGCGCACGAACCACGGTGAAGTCACGCTGCACCCGGGACGCGTCGCGGCTGGCGATGGCGGTGTTGAGGCGTGCCTCGGCGTTGGCGCGCGCGGCCTCGGCTTCTTCGGCGTCCTGCAGCGCGACCATCTGCGAATCCGCCAGTTCACGGACGCGCGCGGCCTTGCGGCGCGCGGTCTCGAGGTTGGTCCGCGCCTCGCGTACCTGGGCATCCGACTGCGCCAACTGCGCTGCCAGCGTGCGGTCGTCGACGCGCAGCAGCACGTCGCCGGCCGCGACCACGCTGCCCACTTCCACCGCGACGCTGGCCACGCGCAGGCCCGACAGCTCCACCCCGACCGACACCTCCTCCCAGGCGGCCACCGCGCCGGAGGCCACGACCTCGCGGGCGACCTCGCGCATCTGCGGCGGCGCCAGGCTCACGGTCAGGCTCGGCACGGGCTCGGGCGGTGCGTCTTCGCCACAGCCGGAGAACGCCAGGACCAGGGCCAGGGCGCCACACAGCGCCAGCGGTCGGGAATGGAGGGCCATCACGGGACTCGAACCGGAAAGCGCGCACGATATCAGCCTCCTGATAACTTGCAGGTGAGGACGGGGCACGATGGCGGATCAGCAGACGCCCGCTCTGCATGCGTTCAGGCGTTCACGCGCGTACCGGGTCGGCACGCTCCTGCGGCGCCTGCACCTGGGCCTGACGGTCGCGGTGGAGCGGCGGCTGCACGAGGCGGCGCTCACCCTCACCCGGTCGCAGGGGCTGGCGCTGCTGCTGCTGGCCGAACATCCCGGCGCCTCCAACGCGGAGTTGGCCCGGCTGCTCGACGTGTCGCCGCAGACCATGCACCAGACCCTGCTCCGCCTGGAGCGCGACGGCCTGGTCACGCGCGGTCCGCATCCGCGGCTCAAGCGCGTGCAGGCGCACGAGGTGACCGCCCACGGCATGGCGCTGATGGAGCGCGGCAGCGCGGTGGCGCGCGTTGCGATCGAGGCGGCGATGGACGGGCTGTCCGTGGCCGAGCAGGAGACCCTCCTCGGCCTGCTGGAACGGAGCCTTGCCGGATTGTCCGAACCCTGACCGAAGTGGCCCTGGACGCCGCGCGCGGGACTTCATGAGCCCGGCCAGCATCCCGCCGGACGTGGCAGCGGCCTGGGGCACGCCGTTCCAGGTCATCCACCCGCTGCACAGCGCGCCGTCGCCTCCCCATCCTGCGCCAGCGCAACGCAGCGCTCCCGCTCCAGCTGCTCCCGCACCGCTCCTTCCAGCCCCCGCAATCCCCAGCGCCGACCTTCGGCCACCGCGGCCTCGTCGTCGACGCCATCCACCCACGCCGCGCGCAGCGCAGCCAGCGCACCCACGCGGTTGCCGCTTGCACAGTGGACCAGGGCCGGTTCGTCGATCCCGTCGACCAGGCGGTCGAAGGCGACCACGTTCTCGCGGGTCAGACCACCGGCGCCGCGGATCGGCAGGTTGTCGTAGCGCATGCCTGCGGCACGCACGGCGCCGGCTTCGTCGAAACCAGGCGTCTCGTCATCCGGCGTGAGATCGATCACGTGGCGAATGCCTGCGGCATGCAGTCGCGGCACGTCGTCGGCGCTGATCCTGCCGCCGCTGCGGATATCGGCAGCGGGCGACATGAATCCATCGAGCGCGTCCGGCCGCGCGGCCTCGGCCTGCGTCACGGACGCGGTGCTTCCGCCAGGCGTGCTGCAGCCGGCGAGCGGGATGGCGCCGCCCAGCGCGAGTGCAAGGTGTGCAAGGCGCCTGCGGGCAGTGGGGTGGATTCGATTGGGCACGGAATTGCCTCCGTCATGGTGGGTTGCCACGCGCTCGCGCTGCACGATCGACATGGCGCCTTCGTGCATGCGCAGGATGCACGAGGCCGGTCGCGGCGACCGGGGCTGTAACCGCGGGGTGTACTCATCGCGCATGCTCCTTGCCACCGCCGCAATAAGCGGCATGCAGCACTTCAAGGACATCCAGCGCGGGCCCCTGGGCGAGCGAGTAATGGATGTTCTGCGCCTCCCGGCGGGTGTGGACCAGCGTCATCCCGCGCAGCACCGCGAGGTGCTGCGACAACGCGGATGCGCTCAGCCCGGTGAGTGGCTGCAGCTCGCCTGCCGAGCGCTCGCCCTCGACCAGCTGGCACAGCACCAGCAGGCGCGCGGGGTGCGCCAACGCCTTCAGCAGCGCGGCCGCTTCAGCCGCGTGCGCGGCCATGTCGGCCACGAGCCGGGGCTGGGCTGGAGCCTTGGATACGGGCCTGGGCATGTACTTTCAAACTCACTTGACATCGATGCGGGACGGTCATACTTTAGACACATCTAAACAATAGTGGAAGCCCGCGATGAAGCCACGGGTGGAGAGCTTCTACGACCAGGCCACCTCCACGTTCTCGCACGTGGTGTACGACCGCGACGGCGGCCACGCGGCCATCGTCGATCCGGTGATGGACTACGACGCCGCCAGCGCGCGCACCTCCTTCGGGTCCGCGCAGCGCCTGCTCGACTTCGTGCGCGAGCGCGGGCTCACCGTCGACTGGATCCTCGAGACCCATGCCCATGCCGACCATCTCTCCGCCGCCGCGTGGCTGCGCGGGCAGACCGGCGCCACGGTCGCCATCGGCCGCGGCATCACCGCCGTGCAGGCGCGTTTCAGGGACGTGTTCAACCTCGGGGAAGGCTTCGCGGTGGACGGCAGCCAGTTCGACCATCTGTTCGCCGACGGCGACAGCTTCGCCATCGGCGCGCTGTCGGGGCGCGTGATCGCCACGCCCGGCCATACCGACGACAGCCTGACCTACGTGGTCGGCGATGCCGCCTTCGTGGGCGACACGGTGTTTGCGCCCGACACCGGCACCGCACGGGCCGACTTTCCCGGCGGCGATGCAGCCAGGCTGTACCGGTCCATCCGTCACCTGTTCGAGCTGCCTGGCGACACCCGTGTCTTCCTCTGCCACGACTACGCGCCCGATGGCCGCGAGCCCTGCGCGGAAACCTCGATCGCGGCGCAGCGCGAGCGCAACGTGCACCTGGCCGGCGACGTCGGCGAAGCGGCCTTCGTGCGCCTGCGCAACGAGCGCGACACGGGGCTAGCGGCGCCCAGGCTGATCCTGCCGTCGCTGCAGGTGAACATCCGTGCCGGCGAACTGCCGCCGACGGATCCCAACGGCGTGCGCTACCTGCGGCTGCCGCTCAACCAGTTCGGCGGCGGCTGATGGGCGCGGTCTGGCTGTCGGCGCTGGCGGGTGGCGTGCTGATCGGACTGGCCGCCACCCTGCTGCTGTGGCTCACCGGGCGCGTGGCCGGCGTCAGCGGCATCCTCGGCGGCGTGCTGGTGCCCGGCGACGGGGAGCGGGCCTGGCGATGGGCTTTCCTCGCGGGACTGGTGGGGGTCGGCGGCATCGCGATCCACCTGCTGCCGGCGATGGCGACGCCGCGCGACGGCTTCCCACCGCTGATGCTCGTGGCCGCGGGCCTGCTGGTCGGCTTCGGCGCCAGCCTGGGCAATGGCTGCACCAGCGGCCACGGCGTGTGCGGGCTGGGCCGGCTGTCGCCGCGCTCGCTGGTGGCGGTGGCCATCTTCATGGCCACGGCGGTGGCGACCACCTGGGTGGTGCGCCACGCGTGGGGCTGGGCATGAGCCGCTTGCTCATCGCTGCGTTCGCGTCCGGCGGGCTGTTCGGCCTCGGCCTCGCGCTCTCGGGCATGACCGATGCGCGCCGCATCCTCGGCTTCCTCGACGTCACCGGCGACTTCGATCCGACGCTGGCCTTCGTGCTGGGCGGCGCGGTGATGACCACGCTGCTGCTGTTCCGCCCGGTGCTGCGCCGCGGCCGCCCGCTGTTTGCAACCGACTTCCGCCTGCCCACGCTGCGCGACGTCGATGCGCGGCTGGTGCTGGGCGCGGCGCTGTTCGGGATCGGCTGGGGGCTGGCCGGCTACTGCCCGGGACCTGCGCTTGCGGGATTGGGCGCCGGCGCGACCGAGGCGCTCTGGTTCGTGCCCGCCCTGGTCGCGGGCATCGTGATCCAGCGGCTGTCGGCGCGCCGCTGAGCGAGGGTCAGCCCCCGGACCGGCGCACCAGGTCCAGCTGCGTCAGGTACAGGCGCGTATCGAACTCCAGCTGGTGATAGTCCGGCTCCATGTGCACGCACAGCCGGTAGAAGGCCTTGTCGTGCGCGGCCTCTTTCATGTGCGCCAGTTCGTGCACCGCGATCATCTTCAGGAACTCCGCGGGCGCGTCGCGGAACACGCTGGCGATGCGGATCTCGCGGCTGGCCCTGAGCCTGCCGCCCTGCACGCGCGAGATGGTGGTGTGCGTGCCCAGCGCGTGCTTCACCACCTGCAGCTTGCCGTCGTAGCGCACCGTGCCCAGCGGCGCGGACGTGCGCAGGTGGCGGGCCTTCAGGTCCTGGACGTAGCCGTAGAGCTGGCTGTCGTTGCGTACCGCGTGGCGGTCGCCGTACTTCGCGGCCAGCAGGGTGCCAAGTCGATCCTGGTCGATGATCTCCTGCACCCGCGCCTGGACCTCGAGCGGGTAGCCGGCGAGATACTTCAGTGCTGCCATCCGTGCAGGATAGGGGCGATCCGGCCGCGCTACCATGCGTCCTCCACGGGGGCGCCATGAGTCAAGCAGGAATCTCGTTCCACCATCCCGTCGCCTTCTGGTCTGGCTGTGCCCTGATCCTGGCAGGCGTGCTCTCGCACGGGCCGATGTTCCTGATGGGCCAGCACACGGACTGGCACATGGTCGGCATGCCGATGACCAGCGAAATGTGGGTCGGCATGGCCATCATCCCGGTCGGGCTGGCGCTCTCGGCCTACGGGATGCTCCCGCGGACCCCGGCAGGCGTGCAGCCGGGCGCGGGCGCGCCGCTCGACTTCCATGTCGCCGACGGGGTCCCGCTCAATCGCGCGCACTGGACGCTGGTGACGGTGCTGGTGATCACGCTCGCGATCGACGTGATGAAGCCCGCCACCCTGGGTTTCGTGATGCCGGGGATGCGCGCCGAATACGGCATGGACACCTCGGGCGCCAGCGTGCTGGCCCTGTTCGCACTGACCGGCACCACGGTGGGCTCGGTGGTGTGGGGACGGGTTGCCGACCGCTTCGGTCGACGCTCGGCCATCCTGCTGTCGGCGCTGATGTTCATCGGCACCGCCATCTGCGGGGCCATGCCCTCGTTCGGCTGGAACCTGGCGATGTGCTTCCTGATGGGCGCGTCCGCCGGCGGCCTGCTGCCGATCACCTTCACCCTGATGGCGGAAACCGTGCCGGCGCTGCACCGGGGGTGGCTGCTGGTGGCGCTCGGCGGCATCGGCACCTCCGGCGGCTACCTGCTGGCGGCGGGCGCCGCCGCGCTGCTGGAACCGATGTTCAGCTGGCGCGTGCTGTGGCTGCTCGGCCTGCCGACCGGCGCGCTGATCATCGTGCTCAACCGGTTCATCCCGGAGTCGCCGCGCTTCCTTGCAAGCATGGGCCTGCAGGGCCAGGCACGTGCACTGCTGGCCCGTTTCGCCGGCCCGGGCGGGCGGGTCGAGAAAGATGACGCCGCGCACCCGGCGCCGCCGGTCATCGACGAAAGCCACCCTGTTGCCGGCGTCCGTGATCTCGTGCGCGGCCGCCATGCGCCGGTTTCGTGGAGCCTGCTGGTCGCGGGCAGCGCCTGGGGCCTGGTGAACTTCGGCTTCCTGCTGTGGCTGCCGACCAACCTGACCGAACTCGGCGTCGACGCGGCCGCCGCGAGCGCCTTGCTTGCCCGGTCGGCGGTCTATGCATTGCCCGGCATCGCGCTGGTGGTCTGGCTCTATTACCGCTGGAGCAGCTTCAGGTCGCTGGTGCTCTTCCTGGGCCTGACGGCGGCATACCTGCTGGCGTTCGCCGCGATGGATCTCGCAGGCGTGCGCTCGTCCGCGCTGACGACGGCGGCGATCGCCGCGCTCCTCGTCAGCGTCAGTGGCGTGATCGCCATGCTGATCCCGTACGCGGCCGAGATCTATCCATTGCGCCTGCGGGGCACGGGCTCGGGCGTCATCGCCGCGAGCTCCAAGTTCGGCGGGATCCTGGGGGCGGGCCTGGGCGTGCTCGGGTTCTTCGACCACTTCGCGCTGTCGGCCGCCCTGCTCGCGCTGCCCATGGCCGCGTCCGCGATCATGCTGGGCCGCAGCGGCGTGGAAACGCGGGCGCAGGGCCTCGAGGAAATCCAGGGCCGGTTCACCTGAGGACGCGGGGCTGACCACGCGCCTGCAGCGTCCGGCGACCGTAGGACTCCGGGCGGTCGAGCACGAGTCCACCCGGAACACGAGCACGAACACCAGGTCAGGCTGCGCCGGCTTCGAGCCCCAGCAGGTAGTCCCCGAAGCCGTGCCGAGCGCGCGCGTCGCGGCGTGCACTCGTCACCACCGCCGGCGTCGCCCGCCGCGCGACGGTGAAGCCGCCGCGGTCCAGTGCCTGGAGCAGCGCCCGGTCCTCGTGTGCCGCCAGCGCCGCGAACCCGCCCACCGCCCGGTACGCGTCTGCCGATACGCCCAGGTTCGCGCCATGCACGTGCGGATGCCCATCGAAGTAGTGCTCGGCGGCATGGAAGGCCGCACGGACGCAGGTCGCGAAGTCGAGCCAGTCGGAAACGCGCACGGTGCCGCAGAAGGCGTCGGCGCGGCAGGCAAGCTGTCCCGACAGCCAGTCAAGGGGAACCTGGCTGTCGGCGTCGGTGGAAGCCAGCCAGCGCGCGCCGGCCCTCAGCAGAACCTCGGCGGCGGCGGCGCGGGCGCGTCCGACGCAGCGTGCGTCGATCGCCACCGTGCGCACTCCGAGCGCGGCGCAGATGTCGGCAGTGGCATCGGTGCAGCGGTCGAGCGCGACCACCACCTCCACCGCCTCGCCGCCCAGTGCCGGGGAGCGGGCCGCGGCCAGGATCGAGCGCAGGCAGTCGCCGACCAGCACCTCCTCGTCGTGCGCGGGCACCAGCACGCCGATCACCGCAAGCCCTCGCGCTGCGCAACCGACACGCGGTCGCTGCTCCAGCAGTCAAGGATGAAGTCGGCGTCCCGGTAGTGCGCGATGCACTCGAGCCCCGGGATCGCCGCCAGCTGCGCATGCACCTCGGCCGTGCCGCTGCGGCGGGCGTCGAACTCCGCCAGCCAGTGGCAGGCCGCCAGCAGCGCCCCGGGCGCGAGACGCTCGCCGACCTGTCGGGCGAACGGGGCCAGCTCCCCCGGGTCGAGGTAGTAGCCCATCTCGCCGACGATGATCAGGTCGAACCGGCCGACCGGCCACGCGGCCGGCTGCTCCATCCGCTGGATGTCGACGTTGCCGACACCCGCGCAGCGCCGGCGCGCGGCGGCGACCGCGCGCGGATGCATGTCGGTGCCCAGCAGGGAGGCGCAACGCGGGGCGAGTCCGCGGGTCAGTTCGCCATTGGCGCAGCCGATCTCCCAGGCGCGGCCGAACGTCGGGCGCGGCAGTACGGCGAGCAGCAATGCGCGTTTGCGCGCCTCGTACCAGCGTGTCCGGTAGCCGTAGGGATCGTCGCCCTCCCGCCACACCTGGTCGATGTCCTGCGCACGGGTCATGGCAGGTAGACCTCGAACGGGCGGCGGAAGCGCTCCAGCACGTGCGGCGGGAGGATCGGCCCGCCGGGCTCGCCCGGGTCGGTCTGCGAAGCGAAACGGGCGATCGCACGTCGCTTGCACGCCGCGGTGTCCGGGTCCAGCGGCAGCCGGAAGGCGGTGAACGGGGGTCTGGCGGTATCCGCCTCCAGCCAGTGCCAGGCCCACACCGGGTAGCGCAGCAGGCGGATGCCGGGCGACCTC
>k87-254351_pt1 | contig 11053 bp, 10 predicted proteins | sample MGYA00084034_6733716 | MGnify analysis MGYA00084034
CCAATAGGCGTCGTCCAGCTTCACCCGCCCGCGGGCGCCGATGATCGCGCGGTCCAGCGTGACCACCCGGCCGACCAGCTGTTCGGCGCGGCGGTTGAGCAGCGGCCGGTCGCTGGGACGCTCGCGGCCGCGACCCCATTTCCGGTAGGCCAGCACCGCCACCACGCTCAGCGCCACGAACAGCACCACCTGCGCCAGCAGCGACAGGCCGGGGAACAGCAGCACCGCGGCCCAGACGAAGGCGGCGGCAATGCCCATCCAGAGCAGGAAGGCGCCCGGGATGAAGGTCTCCGCCGCGATCAGCACCAGCGCGATCGCGGCCCAGACGATGGTGGGCGTGCTCCAGGCCATGGTCAGACCTCCGCGCGCCTGGCGTCGATCCGCGCGCGCGTGTCGACCTGCTGCTTGCCCAGCGCCTCCTTGCCCAGCTCGGCGATGCCCGCGATCGAACCGATGATCCCGCTGGTCTCCATCGGCATCATCACGAACTTGGCGTTGGGCGCCGTGGCGAGGTCGCGGAACGCCTCGACGTACTTCTGCGCGATGAAGTAGTTGATCGCCTGCACGTCGCCCGAGGCGATCGCGTTCGACACCATCTCCGTGGCCTTGGCCTCGGCCTCGGCCAGGCGCTCGCGGGCCTCGGCCTCGCGGTAGGCCGCCTCGCGTTCGCCCTCGGCCTGCAGGATCGCCGCCTGCTTCTCGCCCTCGGCGCGCAGGATCGCCGAGCTGCGATGGCCCTCGGCCTCCAGGATCACCGCGCGCCGGTCGCGCTCGGCCTTCATCTGCCGGCCCATGGAGTCGATCAGGTCACGCGGCGGCTGGATGTCGCGGATCTCGATGCGGGTGACCTTGATGCCCCAGGGATTGGTGGCGTGGTCGACCACGTTGAGCAGCTGGGCGTTGATGGTCTCGCGGTTGCTGAGCGATTCGTCCAGGTCCATCGAGCCGATCACGGTGCGGATGTTGGTCTGCACCAGGGCGATCGTGGCGACCTCGAGGTTGGAGACCTCGTAGGCGGCCTTGGCGGCGTCGAGCACCTGGAAGAACACCACGCCGTCGACCTTGACCACGGCGTTGTCCTTGGTGATGACCTCCTGCGAGGGCACGTCGAGCACCTGCTCCATGACGTTGACCTTGCGGCCGATCGCCTGCACCACCGGGATCAGCAGGTGCAGGCCCGGCGACAGCGTGTGCGTGTACTTGCCGAAGCGCTCGACCGTCCACTCGAAACCCTGCGGCACGATGCGGACCATCTTGAAGAAAAAGATGATGAACGCGAGCGCCAATACGGCGGCAATGAACGTGGCTCCGGACATTCCATACCCTCCCCATGCAATGGTTTGGAGTATAGACGCGCCCCCCAGGGCATCCGTGACCGAACCCGGGGCCAGCGCCCTGCGCGATGCCGCACCTACTTGGTGAGGATGAGCTTGTCGTTGCGCGTGTGCCGCAGGCGATAGAGCTCGTTGCCGTGGCGGATCAGCAGTTCGCGCCGGCCATCGAGCAGGCGCAGGCTGTCGACTTCGGCACGCTCGACGGGCAGGCCAGCGCCGCCGGCCGACGGCAGGTGGTCGGCGGCTTCGCGGCCGGACGGATGGACCTGGGAGGCCAGCATGGGGAACACCTTCTCGATCGGCGGCCCCTGATGCTAATGATTCTCATTTGCCTGTCAACTGGCGCGCTCAGCCGGCCGTGGCGGCCTCGACGCGCTGCCACGCGCCCTCGTCCAGGCGACGGGACAGCGCAAGCGCACCCAGGTTCGCCTCCAGCTGGCCGACCCGGCTGGCGCCGAGGATGACGCTGGAGACGTGCGGGTTGCGCAGGCACCAGGCGATGGCCAGCGCCGCCGGCTCGACACCGAATTCGCGCGCGATCGCCGAGAAGCGGCGGGCGCGTTCCAGCAGCCCGACCCCCTCGCCGCCGTCCAGACGCTCGCGCAGCCAGGGCTCGCGCGCCGCGCGCGAATCCGCGGGGATGCCCTCGGCGTACTTGCCGCTCAACACGCCGGAGGCCAGTGGCGACCACACCGTCAGGCCCAGGCCGAGTTCGGCGTACAGCGCGGCGTACTCCAGCTCCACGCGCCTGCGGTTGAACAGGTTGTACTCGGGCTGCTCCATGGTCGGCGGCTGCAGTTGCCGCGCGCGCGCCACGGCATGCGCCTCGCGCACCAGCGCCGCCGGCCATTCCGACGTGCCCCAGTACATCACCTTGCCCTGGCGCACCAGCGCGTCCATGGCGGCCACGGTCTCCGCCACCGGCACCTCCGGATCGGGCCGATGGCAGAAATACAGGTCGAGGTAGTCCACGCGCAGCCGCTTCAGCGCGGCGTGGCAGGCATCGTGCAGGTGCTTGCGCGACAGTCCGCGCTGCAGCGGCAGCGGGCTGGCCGCCGAGCCGAACATCGCCTTGCTCGACACCGCGTAGCCGTCCCGCGGCAGGCGCAGGTCGGCGATCACGTCGCCCATCATGCGTTCGGCCTCGCCGTGGGCGTAGCTCTCGGCGTTGTCGAAGAAATTGACGCCGTGGTCCCAGGCGGCGGCCACCAGGTTGCGCGCCTCGCCGCGCGGGATGGCGCCGCCGAAGGTCGTCCAGGCGCCGAACGACAGTGCGGACAGCGCGAGCCCCGAGCTGCCAAGCCTGCGGTATTCCATGGTCGACGCCTCCAGCGCTGCGGTGACCGGCAGTTTACGCAAGCCGCCGCGCTATCCTGCCCGCAGGGAAGGGAGCACGGACGATGCACGCCAGCGACGGCGGAATCCGCGACACGCTGCAGCGCCTGCTGGCGCCGCCGGACCAGGTCATGCGCCGGCTGGGGGCGAGCAGCGAGCGCCTGGTCGCGCGCGTGCGGCTGCTGCTCTCGGTGCTGGCATTGGCGCTGCCGCTGTCTGCCGCGGCGACCGGCGCGGGCATGGGCGGGATCCTCGCCTGCCTCGGCGCCGTCGTCCTCGCCAACGCCGTCGCCCTGGCGTGGCTGGTGCTGGCGCGGCAGGAACGCAGCTGGCTGCCCTTCGCGACCTGTACCTGGGACACCAGCCTGGTCACCGCCACGCTGGTGGCGATCGCGCTGCGCGACCCGTCCGTGCCGGGCAGCGCGATGGCGGCGTGGTCGTGCTACCTGCTGGTCGTCATGTCGGCGGCGCTGCGCGCCGATGGCCGGCTGGCGCTCTATACCGGTGGCCTTGCCCTGCTCCAGTACGGCCTGTTCGCGATGGTCGTGCACCTGGGCCGGGCGACCCCCGAGACCGTGCTGGCCCTGCAGCCGGCGGCGAATCGCATCGGCGTCGAGGCGCTGCGCATCCTGCTGCTGGTGCTGGCCACCGGGCTGGCGGCGGTCGCCGTGCGGCGGATGCAGGCGCTGGTCGAGACGTCGGGGCACGACGCCCTGACCGGCCTGCCCAACCGCTCCTGGCTGGTCCAGCGCATGCCGCACGTGTTCGCCAACGCGCGCAATTCGGGGGCCTCGCTGACCCTGGTGCTGCTCGACGTCGACCGCTTCAAGCGCGTCAACGACGAGGCCGGGCCGCAGGCCGGCGACCGCGCACTGCGCCACATCGCATCGACGATGAGCGAGATGCTCGCCGACACCGAGTCACTGGCCAGGATCGGCGGCCAGGAGTTCGTGATGCTGCTGCACGGCCCGGCCGGCAGCGCCTGGGAACGCCTCGACCGCCTGCGCCGCACCCTGGTCGAGCGCCCTTTCCTGCCCGAGCGCGGCCAGGACGCCTTCGTCTTCACCTTCAGCGCCGGCCTGGCGGCCTGGCCGCAGGACGGCAGCAGCATCTCGAGCCTGCTCGGCTGCGCGGACCGCCGGCTGAAGTCGGCCAAGGCGGCCGGCGGCAACCGGATCGTGGCCCGCGACACGTGACCGCGGTTGCCCGGCCCTGCGGGCTGCACTACGCTGCCCCGTCGCCGCGCGCCCGCGGCAGGTCCAGGGGATCGGCTTCACGATGGAAGTATTGACGCGGATCGGCTTCGGCCTCTTCGGCCTGGCCGTGCTCATCGGGATCACCTGGCTGTTCTCCAACAACAAGGGACGGGTCGACTGGAAGCTGGTCGTCACCGGCGTGACCCTGCAGATCGCGTTCGCGGCCCTGGTCCTGCTGGTGCCGGGCGGGCGCGAGGTCTTCGACTGGCTCGGCCAGCTGTTCGTGCGCGTGCTGGGCTTCGTCAACGCCGGCTCCGAGTTCATCTTCGGCAGCCTGATGGACGTCAGCACCTACGGCTTCATCTTCGCCTTCCAGGTGCTGCCGACGATCATCTTCTTCGCTTCGCTGATGGCCGTGCTGTACCACTTCGGCGTGATGCAGCTGGTGGTGCGCGCCATGGCCTGGGCGATCACCAAGGTGATGCGCGTCTCGGGCGCCGAAACCACCAGCGTCTGCGCCAGCGTCTTCATCGGCCAGACCGAGGCGCCGCTGACCGTGCGCCCCTACATCTCGCGCATGACCGAATCCGAGCTGATCACGATGATGATCGGCGGCATGGCGCATATCGCCGGCGGCGTGCTGGCAGCCTACGTCGGCATGCTCGGCGCGGGCGATCCGGCGCAGCAGGCCTTCTACGCCAAGCACCTGCTGGCGGCCTCGATCATGGCCGCGCCGGCGACGCTGGTGATCGCCAAGATCCTCATCCCGGAAACCGGCGAGCCGCTGACCCGCGGCACGGTGAAGATGGAGGTCGAGAACACCACCAGCAATGTCATCGACGCCGCCGCGGCGGGTGCCGGCGACGGCCTGCGGCTGGCGCTCAACATCGGCGCGATGCTGCTGGCCTTCATCGCGCTCATCGCGATGATCAACGCACCGCTGACCTGGCTGGGCGATGTCACCGGCGTGGCCGCCGCGATCGGCAAGCCCACCGACCTGTCGGCGATCTTCGGCTACCTGCTGGCGCCGGTGGCGTGGCTGATCGGCGTGCCGTGGTCGGATGCCGGCACCGTCGGTTCGCTGATCGGGCAGAAAGTGGTGATCAACGAGTTCGTGGCCTACCTGCAGCTGGCGGAGATCGTGAACGGCCGCGTCGAGGGCGTCAGCCTCAGCGACGAGGGCCGCCTGATCGCGACCTACGCGCTGTGCGGCTTCGCCAACTTCAGCTCGATCGCGATCCAGATCGGCGGCATCGGCGGACTGGCACCCGACCGCCGCCAGGACCTGGCCCGCTTCGGCCTGCGCGCGGTGCTGGGTGGAACGATCGCCACGCTGATGACCGCCACCATCGCCGGCGTGCTGACCCACATCGGCGCCTGAGGCCCTGGCGGTGTCCCGCGTCGTCGTCGCCGGCTCCTTCAACGTCGACCATGTCTGGCACTGCGCGGCGCTGCCGCGCGCGGGCGAGACGCTGGCCGGGGCGTACTCGACCGGTCCGGGTGGCAAGGGCTTCAACCAGGCGGTCGCCGCCGTGCTGGCCGGGGCCGCCACGACCTTCATCTGCGCACTCGGCGACGACGAGGGCGGGCGCCTTGCGCGCGGACTCGCGGCCAGCCACGGCATCGACCTGCGCGCCCAAACAACCGGGGACCCGACCGGGACCGCCGGCATCTACGTGGGCGATGACGGCAGCAACAGCATCGTCATCGGCCCGGGCGCCAACGCCACCCTGACGGCGGACTTCGTGGCCGCGCAGGGCATGGCCATCGCCGCCGCCGACGTGGTCCTGGCCCAGCTCGAGTCGCCGGTCGAGGCCATCGTCGAAACCCTGCGGCTGGCGCGGGCCAGCGGCGCGCACACCGTGCTCAACCCGGCGCCGGCCAATGCCGACTGCAGCCGCGGGCTGCTGGCTGTGGCCGAGGTGCTGACCCCCAACGAGACCGAGTTCGCCGCCCTGCTCGCGCGCCACTGTGGCGGCGACGTCGATCCCGACACCCTCGCCGGCATGGAGCGCGAGCGCCTGCACCGGCTCTGCCGGACCCTGCTGCCGCGCGGGACCGTGGTGCTGACCCTGGGCGCCGCGGGCTGCTTCGTGTCCCACCGCGAGGACACCCTGCGTGGCGACGCCCGTGCGCACTACGGCTGTCCGGCGGCCGCCGCCAAGGTGGTCGACACCACCGGTGCCGGCGACGCCTTCAACGGCGCCCTGGCCGCATCGCTGGCGCGCGTCCCGGCGCAGCCGTTCGCGGAGCACGTGCGTTTCGCCTCGCGCTACGCCGCGCTGTCCACCGAACGTCCGGGTGCGGCCGCCGCGATGCCGCGCGCCGGGGACGTGGCCGCGCGGTTCCCCGACGCCTGAGGCGGCGCGATCGGCGACAATGGCGGCATGCGCATCGGTGCCCACGCCATCAGCCCCAACGTCGTCCTCGCGCCCATGGCGGGCGTGACCGACAAGCCGTTCCGGCTGCTGTGCAAGCGGCTGGGGGCCGGCCTGGCGATGTCCGAGATGACCACCTCCGACCCCCGCTTCTGGGGCACCGGGAAGTCGCTGCGGCGCATGGACCACGCCGGCGAGCCGGACCCGGTCGGCGTGCAGATCGCCGGCACCGAGCCAGCGCAGCTGGCCGATGCCGCGCGCCACAACGTCGGGCATGGCGCGCAGATCATCGACATCAACATGGGCTGCCCGGCCAAGAAGGTCTGCAACGCCTGGGCCGGCTCGGCGCTGATGCGCGACGAGGCGCTGGTGGCGCGCATCCTCCAGGCGGTGGTCGCCGCGGTCGACGTCCCGGTGACCCTGAAGATCCGCACCGGCTGGGCCGCCGACCAGCGCAACGCCGTGGCGATCGCCCGCATCGCCGAGGACTGCGGGGTGCAGGCGCTGGCCGTGCACGGACGCACCCGCGACCAGCAGTACACCGGTCACGCCGAGTACGCGACCGTCGCCGAGGTGAAGTCGCGGCTGCGCATCCCGGTGATCGCCAACGGCGACATCGACACGCCCGACAAGGCGGCCGAGGTGCTGCGCCGGACCGGGGCCGACGCCGTGATGGTCGGGCGCGCCGCGCAGGGCCGGCCGTGGATCTTCCGCGAGATCGCGCACTTCCTCGCCACCGGCGAGCGCCTGCCGCCCCCCGCGCTGTCCGAGGTCCGCGACATCCTGCTCGGACACCTGGACGACCTGCACGCCTTCTATGGCGAACCGTCGGGCGTGCGCATCGCACGCAAGCACCTCGGCTGGTACGCGAAGGACCGGCCGGAAAACGCCGCCTTCCGCGCCGTGGTCAACCGCGCCGCGACCGCGCGCGAGCAGCTCGCCCTGACCCGCGACTACTTCGACGCGCTGTCGGCCGGCGTGGCGCCGGCGCTGCCTTCCGCCGCCTGAGCGCGGCCGGTCGCTGCGCCGGGCTCCCGCCAGATCCGCTGCCAGGTGTCGTCCAGGGCACGGCCGATGTCGCGCTCGACCTCCAGCTGTCGCGGGGGAATCGGCTGCCAGCCGCCGCCCCGACGCGCGACGGCGAAGTTGAAGAAATAGTCGGGCTCGTTGCCCATGCGCAGGTCGCTCAGGACCAGTTCGCCATCGATCTCCGCCGCGCGCATGAAGCCCCGATTGAACCAGGCCAGGCGGTCGACGGCCGGGAATCCCGCCACCTCGCGCAGGGCCCGCCGGTCGGACTCATGGGCTTGGAACCGCATGGCGCCCCGGTCGGCCGCGAGCGAGTGGAAGCCTTCGACGTAGCCATCGGGCGTCATCGCGACCACCCGCCAGAGCAGGGTGTTGAACGGCATCGGCACGGAGAACCTGGGTGCCTCGTCCAGGCCCCTGGCGGCCAGCGCGCGATCCGCCTCGTGCTCGACCATCGCCTTGGCCAGCAGCGACCAGCCGAGGTAGGCCGTGCTCAGCACCAGGCCGGCGGCCAGCGCACGCTGCGCCGCCGGCCGCTCACGCAGCACGAAGGCCGCGACGCAGGCCAGCAGCAGCCAGACCGTGTACAGCGGGTCGATGATGAAGACACTCGACCACATCACCGGCGGCAGCGGCAGCGGCCACAGCAGCTGGGTGCCGTACACGGTGAACGCATCGAGCAGCGGATGCGTGAGCAGCGCGAGCTGGATCGCCCAGAACCAGCGCGCCGGCGCCTCGGCCACGCGCCCGCCGCGACGGCGGAACCACGCCCACAGCAGCCAGCCGAGCAGCGGCAGGACGAACAGCGAGTGGCTCGCGCCGCGATGCAGGGTCATCAGCGCCACCGGATCGTCGGTGAGCAGCGCGATGGGCAGCGAGTCGAGGTCGGGCAGCGTGCCGAGCGCCGCGCCCGCCAGCAGTGCGGCACGGCGGTGGCCGGGTGGCGCGATGGCGGCGGCGACCGCCCCGCCGAGCACGATCTGGGTCAGTGAATCCATGCGGGGATGCTAGCCGAACCCCGGCCATGGCCCGCGAGGTGCACCGGTGCCGACGACACCGCCACGCGCAAGGCGGCAGAATGCGCCGAGGCCCGCCCCCATGTATCATGCGCGCCCATCTCTCCATCCGAATCAAGGGATATAAGGCCGATGTCCAGCACCCTGTTCACCTCCGAATCGGTCTCCGAAGGCCATCCGGACAAGATCGCCGACCAGATCTCCGACGCGGTCCTCGACGCCATCCTGGGCCAGGACAAGGGCGCGCGCGTGGCCTGCGAGACCATGGTCAAGACCGGCGTGGCGATCGTCGCCGGCGAGATCACCACCAGCGCGTGGATCGACCTGGAGGCCCTGACCCGCAAGGTGATCCTCGACATCGGCTACGACTCCTCGGACGTCGGCTTCGACGGCGCCACCTGCGGCGTGCTGAACCTGATCGGCAAGCAGAGCCCGCACATCGCCCAGGGCGTGGACCGCAAGAAGCCCGAGGAAATGGGCGCCGGCGACCAGGGCCTGATGTTCGGCTACGCCACCAACGAAACCTCCAGCTTCATGCCGGCGGCGATCCACCTGTCGCACCGCCTGGTCGAGCAGCAGGCGCGCGTGCGCAAGAAGAAGCGCTCGCCGCTGCCATGGCTGCGCCCCGACGCCAAGAGCCAGGTCACCCTGCGCTACGAGGACGGCGTGGCCGTGGCCATCGACGCCGTGGTGCTGTCGACCCAGCACGCGCCGGGCGTGAAGCAGAAGGACCTGATCGAGGCCGTGCGCGAGGAGATCCTCAAGCCCGTGCTGCCGGCGAAGTGGCTGCACAAGGGCACCAAGTACCACATCAACCCGACCGGCAAGTTCGAGATCGGCGGCCCGGTGGGCGACTGCGGCCTGACCGGCCGCAAGATCATCGTCGACACCTACGGCGGCTGGGCCCGCCACGGCGGCGGCGCGTTCTCCGGCAAGGATCCGTCGAAGGTCGATCGCTCGGCCGCCTACGCCGCGCGCTACGTCGCCAAGAACGTCGTCGCCGCGGGCCTGGCCGACCGCTGCGAGGTTCAGCTGAGCTACGCCATCGGCGTCGCCGAGCCGACCTCGATCTCGGTCACCACCTTCGGCACCGGCAAGGTCGGCGACGACGTCATCGAGCGCCTGATCCGCCGCCACTTCGACCTGCGCCCCTACGGCATCATCAGGATGCTCGACCTGGTGCACCCGATCTACCAGCGCACCGCCAGCTACGGCCACTTCGGCCGCAAGCCGGAAGAGGTCAGCTACATCGACGCCGCCGGCAAGCAGCACACCGCGACCGCGTTCTCCTGGGAGAAGACGGACAAGGCGGACGAGCTGCGCAAGGCCGCGAAGCTCTGACCTGACGTCACCGCGCCTGGATGGCAGGACGCAGACGGGCCGCGCGCTGCGTGGCCCGTCTGCGTCTGCGCGGGGTCAGTCGGCCTCCGACCGCCCTGCCGCGCCCCGCAGCTCCGCCGCCACCGCCTTGACCACGTCCGCCGCGCCGCTGCGCCCCGGACCGGAATAATCCAGCCCCTGCACCACCCAGACGGTCCGGGTGCCGGCCTGGATGCAGTAGCTGACCAGCGCCTCTCCATCACCCTGCGGGCCCGCCACGTGCAGGACCAGGCGGCCCTGGTCCTGCTCGGTGCGCGTGGAATAGCCGGCCGCCGCGGAGGCGCGCCGGATCGCGAGCGCGCAGTCGGCCAGCGAGAGCTGCGTCGCCGGTACGCGGTCGATGTCGTACTCGAGCCCGAAATCGCTCGCCGCGAGCGGTGCCATCGCCGCGTACAGCACGAAGCCGGCCGCCATGCGCACGCTGTCTGCCCTGTCCATCGCCCTTCTCCTGTCGATGTCCGTCCCTTTTCGCCGCGGAGCCGCCCGCGCGGTTCAGGTCCGCACGAAGATCTCCACCCGCCGGTTGAGCTGGCGCCCGGCCGGATGGTCCTGGCCGCCGATCTCGTTCGGTGCCACCGGCTTCGCTTCGCCATGGCCGGTGGCGTCCATGTCCGTCGCCACGCCGCGCTGGCGCAGCGCGTCGACCACGGCCTGCGCGCGGCGCTCGGACAGCGCCTGGTTGTAGGCGTCGCTGCCCTTGGCGTCGGTATGACCGCCCACTTCCATCCGGCGCGACTCCACGCGCGCCAGGGCGGCGCCCAGCACGTCGAGGACCTGCGCCGCATCGGCGCGGATCTCGGCACGGTCGAAATCGAAGAGCACCTGGTCGGCCAGCGTGACCACGTAGCCGCAGGGCGCGCCGGGCGGTGCGAACCGGCGCAGAGGCGGAAACCGGCCTTCGGGCGCGAGCTTCGGAATGGGCGCCATCGCCACGTCGCGCGAGGGCGTGCCGACGCGGCCGGTCCCATCGCCGTGGTTGACGATGAGGCCGTGCGGGCCATTCCAGGTGCCGGAGCCGTCGCTCTCGACGCGCACGATGCCCTGCGGCCCGTTCCAGGTACCGGACCCGTCGCCGGCATTGCTGACCAGGCCGCTGTCCCCGTTCCAGGTACCCGCCCCGCGCCCGTCGAGCGAGATGATGCCGTAGCGGCCGTTGTAGGTGCCCGAGCCGTCGGCCTCGACCCGGATGATGGCATCGTCCGCGCCGTCTTCGCCGCTGCCGTTGATGGTCCCGCTGCCGTCGGCGTTGACGGTGATTATCCCGCCTCCGTAGTTCGCGGTGCCGGTGCCGTCCGCGGCGATGCGGAAGATGCCTTCGTCGCCGTTGCGGAGGAGATTGCCGTCCGCGTCGACGCTGGTGATGCCGGCATCGCCCAGCAGCGCGC
>k87-122141_pt1 | contig 10976 bp, 8 predicted proteins | sample MGYA00084034_6733716 | MGnify analysis MGYA00084034
CGGTCGCGCTCCTGGTGGCGATCGCGCTGTACGGCTACACCTTCTACCGCGGCTGGCAGCTGCGCGATTCCTGCACCGGAAACGGCGGCGAATGGAACGCGGAGCTCGAGCAGTGCACCTTCCGCCTCGCGCTGCCCGAGCAGTCGCCTCCCGAATCGACGCCATGACCGACCTGCACCGCGACAAGATCCTGATCCTCGACTTCGGCGCGCAGTACACGCAGCTGATCGCGCGCCGCGTGCGCGAACTCGGCGTCTACTGCGAGATCTGGGCCTGGGACCACGATCCCTCGGAGATCGCCGCCTACGGCGCCCGCGGCATCATCCTGTCCGGCGGCCCCGAGTCGACCACGGCCGATGGCGCGCCGGTCGCGCCGCAGGAGGTGTTCGACAGCGGCCTGCCGCTGCTGGGCATCTGCTACGGCATGCAGACCATGGCCAAGCAGCTGGGCGGCGAGACCGAGGCCGCCGACGCGCGCGAATACGGCCATGCCGAGGTCACCCTGGTGGCCGCGGACAGCCTTTTTGGCGACCTGCGCGACCACCTCGGCCTGCCACCGCGCCTGGACGTGTGGATGAGCCACGGCGACCACGTCTCGGAGGCACCTCCCGGCTTCATCGTGACCGCGAAGACCGACCGCGTCCCGGTCGCCGCCTTCGCCGACGAGGAGCGACGCTGGTACGGCGTGCAGTTCCACCCGGAGGTCACGCACACGAAGTCGGGCCAGGCGCTGCTGCGCCGCTTCGTCGTCGACATCTGCGGCTGCGAGACGCTGTGGACGGCCGAGCAGATCATCGAGGACCAGACCGCGCGCGTGCGCGAGCAGGTGGGCACCGACGAGGTCATCCTCGGCCTGTCGGGCGGCGTGGACTCCTCCGTGGTCGCGGCGCTGCTCCACCGCGCGATCGGCGACCAGCTGACCTGCGTCTTCGTCGACACCGGGCTGCTGCGCTGGAAGGAAGGCGAGCAGGTGATGGCGACCTTCGCCGACGCCTCCGATTCGCATGGCCTGGGCATCCGCGTGATCCGGGTCGATGCGCGCGAGCGTTATTTCAGCGCGCTCGCCGGCGTCGCCGATCCCGAAGCCAAGCGCAAGATCATCGGCAACCTGTTCGTCGAGATCTTCGACGAGGAGGCGTCGAAGCTGGCCAATGCGAAGTGGCTGGCCCAGGGCACGATCTACCCCGACGTGATCGAGTCCGCCGGCAGCAAGACCGGCAAGGCGCACGTCATCAAGAGCCACCACAACGTCGGCGGCCTGCCCGAGCACATGAAGATGGGCCTGGTGGAACCGCTGCGCGAGCTGTTCAAGGACGAGGTACGGCGCATCGGCGTCGCGCTCGGCCTGCCCCACGAGATGGTCTACCGGCATCCGTTCCCGGGCCCCGGACTGGGCGTGCGCATCCTCGGCGAGGTCAGGCCGGAATATGCCGACATCCTCGCGCGCGCCGACGCGGTGTTCATCGAGGAGCTGCGCAAGGCCGGCCTGTACGACCGGACCAGCCAGGCCTTCGCGGTATTCCTGCCGGTGAAGTCGGTGGGCGTGGTTGGCGACGCGCGTGCCTACGAATGGGTGATCGCGCTGCGCGCGGTCGAGACCATCGACTTCATGACCGCGCACTGGGCACACCTGCCCTACGACTTCCTGGGCCGCGTTTCGAACCGGATCATCAACGAGGTGCGCGGCGTCTCGCGCGTGGTCTACGACATCAGCGGCAAGCCGCCGGCGACGATCGAGTGGGAGTAGGGCGCCCGGCCCGCGAGCCGGGTTGGCACGAAAAACCCCGCGTCGCCGCGGGCTTTTTTTCGCCCCGTGCCGCGGGTCAGAACGCCCAGGTCAGCAGGAGCGCCGCGCGGCCATCGGCCAGGCTGGCGTCGCCGACGGACTCGGAGAGCAGGTCGCCGTACCCCGAGGTGTCGGTGTACTGCAGCCTGGCGTTGATCGGACCGAAGTCGCGGTCGAGCGAGACCAGCCAGTCGCTGTAGCTGTCGCCGACGGTATCGTCGAGGTCGTAATGGCCCACCTGCGCGCCCAGGGTGACGCCGCTGTCGCCCAACGGAAAGGCTGCGCCGGCGTTGTAATACCAGCCCTTGCCGCCCAGGTTGAAGATGTCGGGCGAGTAGGCGACGCCGACGCTGTAGTACTCCGCGAAGCCCAGCGTGGCCTCGATCTCGGTGTAATCGATGTCGTAGTCGGCGCCGTTGTGGCCGGGGTAGGCCACGCGCGAGAGGAACACGTCGAGCCCGGTGCCCGCCCCCAGCTCGCCGGCCCAGCCGACGTAGGCGCTGACCTCGTGGTCGATGCCGTCCTCGCCGTCGCCGAAGTCGACGTTGGACGCGAAGCCGCCGAAATAGAAGCCGCTGGCGTGCTCCACCGTCGCCTCCAGCTGCAGGGCGGGGTCTTCCATGGTCTGCGACACGCCGCGCCAGACGTAGTCGCTGGCGACGGTCACCTCGCCGCCGAAGCTCCAGGCGGAGTCGCCCGTGCCGTCCTGCGCGAGGGCGGGCAGGGCGGTGGCCGCGAGCAGGGCGGCGAGCGCGGCGCGGAGCGAGGACTTGGTCATCTGGGGTCTCGTGGGGGAAACCCGCCAATATATACTTACCGGCTCGAACGGTAAATTCGCGTTGACACCTCCCGGGGTGCGCTCGGACCATGCCGCTGTAACCGCCCCTGGAGAACTGCCGTGACCCTGCGCCTCGCACCGCTTGCCTGCGCCCTGATCCTCGCCGCCTGTGGCGGCGGCCAGCCCGACCAGGGCCACGCCGGTGCGCCCGCGGGCGCGGAAGAGAAGGTGCTCAACGTCTACAACTGGTCCGACTACGTCGCGGACGACACGATCGCCGGCTTCGAAGCCGCCACCGGCATCCGCGTGAACTACGACGTGTACGCCGAGAACGAGACGCTGGAGACCAAGCTGACCGCCGGCGGCTCGGGCTACGACGTGGTCTTCCCGTCGGCGCGGCCCTTCGCGCAGCGCCAGATCCGCGCCGGCCTGTATGCGGAACTCGACAAGTCGAAGCTGCCCAACCTGCAGCACCTCGATCCCGCCATCCTGCAGGGCCTGACCGACATCGATCCCGGCAATGCCCACGTCGTACCCTACATGTGGGGCACCACCGGCCTCGGCGTCAACGTCGACAAGGTCACCGCCGCCCTGGGGGCCGACGCGCCGCTCGACAGCTGGGACCTGCTGTTCAATCCGGCCAACGCGGCGAAGCTCGCCGCCTGCGGCATCCACGTGCTCGACGACGACCAGGAGGCCTTTGGCGCCGCGCTGATCTGGCTCGGCCGCGACCCCAACGCCGGCGCCGCGGACGAGACCGACGCGGTGAAGCAGGCCTACGCCGCCATCCGCCCGCACATCCGCACCTTCAACAACGCCGAGTACAAGGACGCGCTGGCCAATGGCGACGCCTGCCTGGTGATGGGCTACTCCGGCGACATCGGCCAGGCGCGGGACGTCGCCGCCGAGGCCGCCGCGGCCACCGGCAAGGCCGCGCCCGACATCCGCTACGTGATCCCGAAGGAGGGCGCGATCCGCTGGATGGACGTGATCGCGATCCCGAAGGATGCGCGCCACCCCGGTAATGCCCACGCCTTCGTCGACTACCTGATGCAGCCCGAGGTGATCGCCAAGGTGACCGACCACGTCGCCTACGCCAACGCCAACCTCGCGGCCACGCCATTGGTGGATCCGGCGATCGCCCGGGACGGCGGCGTGTATCCGGCGGAGGCGGTGCGTGCCAGGCTGGTCGACCCGGTGTCGCTGCCGGAAGACGTGCAGCGCCAGCGCGTGCGCGCCTGGACCGGCATCAAGAGCGGCCGCTAGGCGATGGCAGCCCCCGCACGCGGATCGGCCGCGGAGCCCTGGCGCGATCCCGCGACCCGGCCCTTCGTGCGGATCGAGGGCGTGACCAAGACCTTCGGCAAGGTCTATGCCTGTGACGACGTCACCCTGGACATCTACCGCGGCGAGTTCTTCGCCCTGCTGGGCGGTTCGGGTTCGGGCAAGAGCACGCTGCTGCGGATCCTGGCCGGGCTCGAAGCGCCGGACCAGGGGCGCATCCTGATCGACGGCCTGGACGTGACCGACCTGCCGCCGTACCAGCGGCCGGTGAACATGATGTTCCAGAACTACGCGCTGTTCCCGCACATGACCGTGGCGCAGAACATCGCCTTCGGGCTGCGCCAGGACCGGTTGCCGGCCGGGGAGATCCGCGACCGCGTGCAGGCCATGCTCGAGCTGGTGCGCATGCCGCAGCTCGGCGGCCGCAAGCCGCACCAGCTGTCCGGCGGCCAGCGCCAGCGCGTGGCGCTCGCGCGGGCGCTTGCCAAGCAGCCGAAGCTGCTGCTGCTCGACGAACCGCTGGGCGCGCTCGACAGGCGCCTGCGCGAACACACCCAGTTCGAGCTGGTGAACATCCAGGAGCGCGTCGGCACCACCTTCATCATGGTCACCCACGACCAGGAGGAGGCGATGACGATGTCGTCGCGGATCGCGGTCATGGACACCGGGCGCATCGTCCAGGTGTCGACGCCGGCGGTGCTGTACGAGTATCCGGCCACGCGCTTCGTCGCCGAGTTCATCGGCGGCATCAACCTGTTCGAGGGCCGGGTGCTCGGAATGGACGAGGCCACGGGCCAGGCCCGCATCCAGTGCGATGCCCTGGATGCAGAGCTCCTCGCCCGGCACACCGATCCCCTGCCCGAAGGCACTGCGGTCAGCGTGGCCGTTCGCCCCGAGAAGATCGATGTGCACGAGGCGCCGCCCCAGCGCGGCACGGTGGCCACCGAGAACGTGGTGGTGGGCAAGGTGCGCGACATCGCCTACCTCGGCGACGTCTCGATCTACCAGGTCGAGACCGAGGGCGGGGCGATCGTGCGCGTGCAGGAAACCCACGTCGCGCGCAGTTCGGAGCCGCACTACGACTGGGACGACACCCTCTGGCTCAGCTGGGAAGCGGCCAGCGCGGTGGTGCTGACGGCATGAACACCGCGGGGCGCAATGCCGGCCTGTGGGACTTCTGGTTCGACGTGGTGCGCAACCTGTTCGGCTGGTTCCGGGCCGTGGGGCGCGAGTTCCGCACGCGGCGCGGACGCTTCCTGGTGACCGCGCTGCCGATGCTGTGGCTGGGCCTGTTCTTCCTGGTGCCGTTCCTGATCGTGCTCAAGATCAGCTTCGCCCAGGCCGTGTTCGGCCAGGCGCCGCCCTATACCGCGCTGATCGAGCATGCCGCCGACGGCGCGGCATCGTTGCGGCTGCACACGTCCAACTACGCGATGCTCCTGTCCGACCCGCTGTACGTCGCGGCGTACCTGAAGTCGCTGCTGTTCGCCTCGGTGTCCACGGTGGCCTGCCTGCTGCTGGGCTACCCCATCGCCTACGGCATCGCGCGCGCCTCGCCGGTGAAGCGGCTGCTGCTGCTGGTGCTGGTGATCCTGCCGTTCTGGACCAGTTCGCTGCTGCGCACCTATGCGCTGATCGGGATCCTCAAGGCCAACGGGCTGCTGGCCCAGGCGCTGTGGGCCCTGGGACTGGCGGGGCCGGACTTCGCGCTGCTGCATACCGACACCGCGGTCTACATCGGCATCGTCTACAACTACCTGCCTTTCATGATCCTGCCGCTGACCGCCACGCTGATGCGGCTGGACTTCACGCTGCTGGAAGCGGCCGAGGACCTGGGCGCCAAGCCCTGGCAGGCCTTTGCCCGGGTGACCCTGCCGCTGTCGATGCCCGGCATCATCGCAGGCGCACTCCTGGTGTTCATTCCGGCGGTCGGCGAGTTCGTGATCCCCGACATCCTCGGCGGGCCGGATGCACTGACCATCGGGCGGGTGCTGTGGATCGAGTTCTTCACCAATCGCGACTGGCCGCTGGCGGCCGCCGTCACGATCGCGATGCTGGTGCTGATCGTGCTGCCGACGCTGCTGTTCGAGTACGTCGAGAACCGTCGCGCCGAACGCGAGGCGCAGGCATGAGGCGCAATCCGACGTTCCTCTACACCGCGATGGCGCTGGGCTACGCCTTCCTCTACCTCCCGATCCTGTCGGTGGTGGTGTATTCGTTCAACGCCTCGCGCGTGGCCACGGTGTGGGGGGGGTTCTCCACGCGCTGGTACGTCGCGCTCATGGAGAACCAGCAGCTGCTGGATGCGGTGCAGCGGAGCTTCCTGATCGCCGCGCTCACCGCCACCGCGGCGGTGTTCCTCGGCACCGCCTGCGGGCTTGCACTGTCGCGCTTCGGCAGGTTTCCGGGGCGTGGGCTGCTCAGCCTGATGAACTCGGCGCCGATGGTCATGCCCGACGTGATGATGGGCCTGTCCTCGCTGCTGCTGTTCGTCACCCTGCAGCAGGCCTTTGGCTGGCCCGACCGCGGCATGGTCACGATCACCCTGGCGCACATCACGCTGACCGCCTGCTACGTGACCGTGGTGGTGCGCTCGCGCATGGCCGGCATGGACGACAGCCTGGAGGAAGCCGCCATGGACCTCGGGGCCAGGCCGTGGCGGGTCTTTTTCGTGATCACGCTGCCGCTCATCGCGCCGGCGCTGCTGGCGGGCTGGCTGCTGGCATTCACCCTGTCGCTCGACGACCTGGTCATCGCCAGCTTCACCTCGGGCCCGGGCTCGAGCACGCTGCCGATGGTGGTGTATTCCAAGGTCAAACTGGGCGTGACGCCGGAGATCAACGCCCTGGCGACGATCATCGTCGTGCTGGTGGCGCTCGGGGTCAGCATCGCCGGGATCCTGATGCACCGCAGACGCGGTACGCCGGCCTGAGGCCGCGGCCGGGGCTGGAATATCAATCCAGGCACATGTTCTGCTTCCAGCGCGGCACATCCCGCGCCGTTAAACTTTCGTAATTTCACGACTCCCTTCAACGCTCGAAGTGGAGTCCCCCGTGACCACCCAGTCATTCCGCCACGTCGCCCGTCCGGTCCGCCTGCCGCTTTCGGCCCTCGCCCTTGCGCTCGCGGCCTCGACCGCGGCGGCACAGGAACCTCCCCGCGAGGAGGCCACCACGCTCGACCGGATCGAAGTCACCGGCACGCGCATCAAGCGCGCCGACATGGAAACGGCCAGCCCGGTCTTCGTGATCGACCGCCAGAACATCGAAGCCTCCGGTGCCGTCACGGTCGGCGAGTTCCTCCAGCGCACCCCGGCGATCGCCGGTGCCGCGACCAACCCGCAGGTCAACAACGGTGGCGGCGCCGGCGCGGCCACGGTCGACCTGCGCGGGCTGGGCGTGAACCGCTCGCTGGTGCTGGTCGACGGCAAGCGCTGGATCGGCACCATCTCCAACGCCAACGGTGCGGTGGACGTCAACTCGATCCCGATGGCGCTGATCGAGCGCGTCGAAGTCCTGAAGGACGGCGCCTCGGCCATCTACGGCTCGGACGCGATCGGCGGCGTGGTCAACTTCATCCTGCGCAAGGATTTCGACGGGCTCGAAGCCAGTGCCTACTACGGCGTGTCCTCGCGCGGAGACGCCCAGACCGAGCGGTACGACGCGGTCTACGGACTCGTCGGCGACAAGGGGCGGCTGATGCTCGGCGCGAGCTACGACGAGGAAGGCTCCGTCAGCGCCGCCAACCGTGCCTATTCCAGCCAGCCCTATCAGCTCTACGCGGGCGAGAAGGGCATCGGCGGCACCAGCCGCATCCTGACCGGGCGCTACGTGCTGCCGCGCGCGGCGGCGACCGGCGTGAACCTGGCCGACCCCAACTGCGGTGGTGGCGCCAACGTGGTGCTCACCCGCATCGAGGGCCGCCCCGGCACGTCGCCTGCGGATTTCCGCTGCTTCGACAACACCAACGACGTCTACAACTTCCAGGCAGATGGCAACCTCAACCTGACGCCGCAGGAGCGGACCGCGCTGTTCATGGCCGGCAGCTATGACATCACCGACGACGTCGAGGCCTTCCTGCTCGGATCCTGGCTGCGCACGGAGTCCTCGTTCTTCATCGCGCCGCTGCCGTTCGACGGCCGTGCGGCGGTCGACAACGTGCCGATCAGTGGCGACAGCCTGTACAACCCCTTCGGCGTCGACATCGCCGATGCGCGCCTGCGCCTGCGCGACTTCATCCCGACGCGCACCACGCGCTTCGAGACCGAGACCTACCAGATCACCGGTGGCCTGCGCGGCGTGTTCGGCGACAGCAGCTGGAGCTGGGACGCGTCCTACGGCTTCGGGCGCACGCCGCAATCGTCGTCGGTGCGCGGCTACCTCTACAGCCCGGGCCTGACCGACGCGCTGGGCCCGTCGATGATCGATCCGGCCAGCGGCGATCCGATCTGCGTGCGTACGCCCGGCGACCCGACCTCGGTCATCCCCGGCTGCCTGCCGGTCAACTTCATGGGCCCGGCGCCCGATCCGTCCACGCCTGAGGGACAGGCGCAACTGGCGGCCCTGGACCTGATCAACCCGACGATCCACAACACCAACGAGAACGAACTGAGGGTGTTCAATGCCAACGTCACCGGCGACCTGTTCCAGTGGGACGCCGGCACCGCGTCCCTGGCCCTGGGCGTCGAGCGGCGCGAGGAAAGCGCCAGCTCCAGCAGCGACTTCCTGACCATCATCCCGCCCGGCGAGACGGTGTGCCTGATCACCCAGGAAGCCTGCACCTTCGGCGACATCAGCGGCGAGTTCGACGTCAACGAGATCTACGCCGAGGCCCTGCTGCCACTGCTGGCCAACGTGCCGTTCGCGGAGCGCCTGAGCGTGTCGCTGGGCACCCGCTACTCCGACTATTCCAACTTCGGCGGCACCACGAACTCGAAGATCGGACTGGAGTGGAAACCGTTCGCCGACCTGCTGGTGCGCGCGACGTTCGCCGACGTGTTTCGCGCACCGACCATCGGCGACCTGTTCGCGCCGACGGTGCCCAGCGCCAACACCTACACCGACCCCTGCAACGGCTATGCGGGCCAGGCGACGGCCGATCCGCGCGCCTGCGGCGGCGTGCCCACCGACGGGTCGTTCCGGCAGAGCAACAACCAGGTGACCTCGTTCCAGGTCGCGAACCCGGACCTGCAGCCGGAGGAGGGCGACGTGCTCACCTGGGGCTTCGTCTACAGCCCGGGCTGGTTCGACGGGTTCTCGGTCACCGCGGACTACTGGCGGGTGAAGCTGGACCAGTTCATCACCAACCTGCCGGAGAACGTGCTGCTGAACCAGTGCTACGACTTCGGCCGCTTCTGCGACACCTTCATCCGCGACGACAGCGGTGATGTGGCGCAGATGACCAACGTCATCGGCAACTTCGGCAGCCTGGAGACTTCGGGCGTCGACATCGGCCTGCGCTACCTGTTCCCCGAATCCGGCTGGGGCCAGTTCCGCTGGAACCTGGACACGACCTATCTGGCCGAATACGACGTGCAGCTGCTGTCGGGCGATCCGAGCAGCAACGTCGGGGCCTTCCCCGGCATCCCGGAGAGCAGCGGCCTGGCCGGCACCTTCGTCGACAGTGCATCCTCCGGCTTCGGCAACATGGCGCGCTGGCGCGGACTCAACGACATCAGCTGGACCCGCGGCAACTTCAGCGCCAGCGTGACCAGCCGCTACGTCCACCACGTCTACGAGGCCCCGGACGTGGCCGACGTGACCGACCCGGGCTACGTCGCCCGGCGGCGCGTGCCGTCCTACACCCAGACCGACCTGCAGGTGGGCTACCGTATCCCCGACTTCAAGAACAGCTCGATCCAGCTTGGCGTGCGCAACCTCACCGACCGCCAGCCGCCGCTGATCTACTCGGGCTTCAATGCTTCCACCGACATGCGGACCTACGATGCCATCGGCCGTTTCTTCTGGATGCGCTGGACTGCCCGCTTCTGACCCGGCGGTGACGCCTGCCGCCGCGGCCCAGGCCGCGGCGCCAGGCCCGGGCGCGGCGCTGCAGCACTACATCCGCGTCTACGACGATGGGCTCGAACCGGGCATGTGCCGGAAACTGGTCGATTCGTTCACCGCGCTGGAGCGGTTCCAGACGGTGAACGGACGCGGGGTGCGCGCGGGCCTGGAAGACAGCGCCTGGACGGAACTCGACGTCAGCCGCCTGTCCGATGCGCCCTTCCTGTCGTACTTCAGGCAGCTGGTCAGCCGCCAGCTGCTGCGCTACAACGCCGACGTCGGCCTGCCGATCCCGGTGCCGGACAGCCCGCTGCTGAGTCCGCTGATCCTCAAGCGCTACCGCGCCGGGGGCGACGAGAAGTTCCAGACCCACTTCGACTCGATCAACGAGGTCTGCGACCGCTACCTCGTGTTCCTCTGGTACCTCAACGACGTGGCCGATGGCGGCTGCACCTGGTTCCCCGGCCTGCAGACCGGCGTGGCCCCCAGGGCGGGCCGCCTGCTGATGTTTCCGCCCTACTGGCTGTACGCCCACCAGGGCCAGCCGTCGCCGACGCAGGACAAGTACATCCTGTCGACCTACCTGAGGTTCGTGCAGCCCGGCGCGGCGCAGGCGTCTCAGTCCAGCGCGTAGCCCTGGCGACGTGCGAACGGCGCGAGCAGTTCCAGGGCCGTGTCGCTGAAGTGCGCGCGATAGCGGCGCCAGCGCCCCACGGCCCTGGCGTGCACCGGCTCGGCGACCTGCGCATAGCTGGGCGTATTGATGCGGCGGGTGCGCGCGGCCACCGCGGCCGGAAACGCGAGCTGCGCCGCCGCATCCAGGTCCAGCCGCAGGAAGTCCATCAGCTGCCGGAGCGCCGCGTCCGGCGCGTCCACCAGGTCCTCGTAACGCAGGACATGCACGCGCGGCCGGGCGAGGGCACGCTGCTGCTCCCAGTAGCCCATCACCGCGGCGTAGGTGCGGGCCGTCGACTCCAGCGTGCCGAAGGCGAACGCGCCACCGGTCAGCCCGAAGGCCTGGAAGTGGCAGCTCAACACGCAGTCGCAGGGGTGGCGGAGCAGCAGCAGCCAGTCGCTCGCGGGGAACAGCCGCTGGATGTACGGCACCCGGGTCAGGTACAGC
>k87-16158_pt1 | contig 10948 bp, 11 predicted proteins | sample MGYA00084034_6733716 | MGnify analysis MGYA00084034
TCCACCGTGGCACCGGGGCCGACGACGACCGTCACCTCTCCCCTGACCGGAACGTCGAACCGTTCGGCCAGCTCGGCAGCGCTGCCGCGGGCGATCTCCTCGAAGCGCTTCGTCAGCTCCCGGCACACAGCGACGCGCCGGGCCGGGTCGATGCGGGCGAGGGACGCAAGCGATGCGGCAAGGCGCTTGGGCGACTCGAACGCGACGGCCGCGTACGGCCACCGACGCGCATCCTGCCAGAGCGCCTCGAGCTCGGCCGCCCTCCGCGGGAGGTAGCCGAGGAACCGGTACTGCCCGCCCCCGAGGCCGCTCGCGACGAGCGCCGTCTCCACCGCGCTCGGCCCGGGGAGCACCGTCACCTCGACCTCCGCCGCTAGCGCCGCCTCGACGAGGCGGCCGCCGGGGTCGTTGACGCCCGGCAGCCCCGCGTCGGACACGAGGGCGAGCGTCTCGCCCGACTGGAGTCGCGGCAGCAGCTCGCGCGCCTGGCGCGCCTCGTTGTGGCGGTGGACGCTGACGAGCCCGCGCGCACGGATCCCGTACCGGTCGAGGAGCACCTGCGTGCGACGCGTGTCCTCGCAGAGCACGAGGTCCGCGTCCCGGAGTGCGTCCAGGACGCGGTGGGTCACGTCTGCGAGGTTCCCGATCGGCGTCGCGCAGACCAGAAGCGGCATCGGACCGCTACCGAAGCCCGTCGAGCGCCTCGAAGCCGACGAGCCCGGCGCCCACGAGCCCCGCGTCGTCCCCGAGGGCCGCCTGGACGATCCGCAGCTCCTCGTCGGCCGGGTGCAGCGCCTCGCGGCGGGCGGCCGCCTCGGCCGGGTGACAGAGGAACTCCCACGCCGCCGTGCCGAAGCCGCCTCCAACGACCACGACGTCGGGGGCGAAGACGTTCGCGAAGGAGCCGATCGCGACGCCGAGGTAGTGCCCGATCTGCGAGAGCGCCGAACGGGCGGCCTCGTGACCTGCCTGCGCCTCACGGAGGAGCCGGTGGGCGTCGGCGCCGTCTCTCCACAGCTCGACCGCCGCGCGCTCCGCCGCCACACCGGAGGCGACCGCCTCGAGGTGCCCGTGGCCGTGGCAGCTCCCCTGGCAGGGCGGCCCATCGGCCGCGACGACGACGTGACCGAGCTCGGCCCAGCCGCGAAAGAGCCGTCCGTCGATCACCACGCCGCCGCCCACCCCCGTTCCGAGCGCGAGCGCGACGAGATCGTTCGTGCCCCTGCCCGCGCCGACCCGCCACTCCGCGAGCGCGATCGCATTGCCGTCGTTCTCGACACCGACCGGAAGTGAGAACCGACCGCGCAGATGTGCCCCCAGGTCGAGCGAGCGCAGCGGGAGATTGACGGCGCCGAAGCCGATCCCCGTGCGCCGATCGAGGTTCATGGGGACCCCGACGCCGATCGCGGCGGCGCCGGCGGCGAGAAGCTCCTCCACGAGCCCGTCGAGCTCTTCGAGGAGCGACGCCTGGCCCGTGGTCGACGTCGGACGTTCGATCGTCCGCCCGACCGAGCCGTCTCGCGCGACCACGCCGGCGAGCATCTTCGTCCCGCCGACGTCCACCCCGATCACCAGGTCAGGCGGCACGACGCGGCTACCATACCCGGCCATATGCCCGCTCAGGACAAGCCGTACCGGGTCTATCGGGGCGGCAGGGCCAAGGGGCGGGTTCCGCTGACGAGGCACACGTCGTCCCCGTCCACACCGGACGCGACGGGGCCGCCGACCTCGCCGCGAACGCCGCGAAAACCGCGCCGCCCCGGTCGCTGGATCGCGCTCGGCCTCGTGCTCCTGCTCGTCCTCCTCGTTGCGTGGGCCGTGGGGAGCTACGTCTCGGTCGCGAGCGGCGTGAGCGAGGCGAACGACCGCGTGCCGGCCGGCGTGAAGCGCCAGCTGAAGAAGCGTGACGGGCTGCTCGTGTCGACGCCGACGACGATCCTCGTCCTCGGGACGGACGGCGGCGACCGCGCGGGACGGGAGGGCGCGAACCGGTCGGACTCGATCATGCTGCTGCGCACCGATCCCGGCAAACGGCGCCTCGCCTACCTCTCCATCCCTCGCGACCTCCAGGTCGAGATCCCCGAGTACGGCCTCGCGAAGATCAATGCGGCCAACCAGTTCGGCGGACCGGCGCTCGCCCTGCGCACGGTCAAGGACCTCACGGGCCTGGACGTCAACCACGTCGTCTTCGTCGACTTCGACCGCTTCGAGGAGCTGATCGACGCCGTCGGGGGCATCGAGGTGAACGTGCCGCGCGCGATCCGCTCGAACCGATTCGACTGCCCGTACAAGACCGCCGCACGCTGCGCGCAGTGGGGGGGCTGGCGCTTCGAACGCGGCGTCCATCACATGGACGGCCGTCGCGCGCTCGTCTACTCGCGGATCCGGCACAACCTACTGAACCCCGCTGAGACCGATTTCGACCGGGCGCGCCGCCAGCAGCAGGTCGTCGCGGCCACCCTCGACAAGGTCACGAGCGTCGGGACCGCGCTCCGGCTTCCCTTCGTCGGCGGCGACCTCGTGCGGCCGCTGGCGACCGATCTGACCGCGTGGGAGCTCATGCAGCTCGGGTGGGTCTACTTCCGGGGCGACACGGGTCGCGCGCTTCACTGCCGGCTCGGCGGCGACCCCGCCACCGTCGGCGGCGAGTCGGTGATCCTCGGGACGGAGGACAACGTCTCGACGGTGGCGATGTTCACGGATCGGTCCGCACCGCTTCCCCCGCCGCGCGGCCAGCCCTACGCGCCGGGATGTCTTGTCGGGGACTGAGTCCCTACGTGTCGGACTTCTGGGAGTCCGACTTCGTCGAGTCAGCCGTCGCGGCCGGCTTGTCCTTTGCGGGTTCGCTCTCGCTCGACGTCGATCCCGAGTCGCCGTCCTTTGCCGACGACTTCCGAGAGCCGCGACCGTAGTCGGTCGCATAGAAGCCCGAGCCCTTGAAGTGGACCGCCACGGGGAACAGCACCTTCTCGACCGGCCCGACGCCGCACGTCTCGCACACGCTCGCAGGGGGATCGCTCATCCGCTGGAAGACCTCGAACGTGTGCCCGTTCGGGCAACGATATTCGTAGATCGGCATCGGACGGCCAATCTACCAGCGAAGGTGGCCGAAGCCCGATGACGCAAGGGATCGAGGCCCGTGTCGAGACCGCGCCGGCGGCCGCGGCTCGGCCCTCTGCGCGCGACTGGGTTGCCGAAAACTGGCTCTGGCTTGGGGTCGCCGGCGTGACCGGCGCCGCGGCGACGTTCCTGCTCCACCAGCTGATGGCGTGGCCACCGCACGAGGACGAGACGCTCGCACTCTTCGTCGGCCGCGACTCGCTCCCGGGCGTCGTCGAGCACGTCACCCGCGACCGCGGCGGCGCGCCACTGCACTTCCTCGTCGCGTGGGCCGTCGCACACCTCGGATTCGGGCTCGGCGGCCTGCGTTTCGCCTCTGCCGCGTTCGCGCTAGCGAGCCTGCCGCTCGTCGCGCTGCTCGGCCGCCGCCTCGCCGGTGGGGGAGTCGCGCTCGTGGCGACGGCGCTCTTCGCGTCCAGCTGGCTCTTTCTGTTCCACGGTGTCTACGGCCGCATGTACAGCCTGTTTCTCTTCTGCTCCCTCGCCTGCACGCTCGCGCTGCTGAAGGCGCTCGAGCGCGGCGGCAGGGGTCGCTGGGCGCTCTGGGTGCTCATGGCGCTGCTCACGGTCGCAACCCATCCGTACGGCATCCTCCTGCTCGGGGGGCAGGCGGCGTTCGTCCTCGTCGCGCACCGCCACCGGCTGCGGGACGCAACGCTCGCCGGGAGCGCCGTCCTCGTGCTGGGCATCCCGTTCTGGCTCACCGACCTCGTCCTCGCGGACCGCTTCGACGTCGGGGTAGGGGGCGGCGGCAAGAAGCTCGGCGGGCCGGAGGCGATCGCGCGCTACCTCTGGCGCTCCGCCGGAGACGCCAGCGCCGGCTGGTGGCCGGTGACCCTGGCCGCGGTGCTCGGAGCCGCGGCCGGCGTGGTGCTCCTCCGCCGCGAGGCGCGGGCGCTCGTCCTCTGCCTCGTCGGCGTCGCCGTGGCAGCGTTCGTGCTGGCGCGGATGGGTGGCACCGCTTCACCCGAATCCCGTCATCTCATCTTCCTGGCTCCGCTGTTCGCGATCGCGCTGGCGACGTCGATCGTCCGCGTCGGCCGCCGGGCCCCGCTGCTCGCCGTGGTGGCGGTGACCGCTCTCCTCGTGGTCGACGTCGCATGGGCCTGGCACCGGACATCGCCGCTCTTCGAGTGGGAGCCCGACGCGCGACAGGCCGCGCGCGCGGAGGCGGAGACGTGGCTCGCGGCGACGAGCCGCCCCGACGACGTGCTCTTCGGCTACGAGCCGCTCTACCTCGGCGCGTGGGAGCGGAACCGCTCCTTCCCGACGACCGTCGTCCCGCGTGCCGATCCGCGCCTTGCGCTGCGGACGATCGAGCGCGCGGGTCGGCTGGGGCGTGGCGTCTGGGTCCTCGACGCGAGCGAGCGGAACAACATCCGTCCGCGACTCGAGGTCGACTACCGGCTGCCGACACCCGAGGCGGCCTTCGAGGCGCGGGCTTTCGGGCCGTTCCTCGTGATCCGCACGCGCGAGCCGGTGCTCACGCCGAAGAATTTCCTCTACGACGCAGCGCGGGCGCTCCTCGTCGGGCAGCAGCTTGGCATCGGCGACGCGGACGTCAACCTGCAGACGGTCGTTCGCGCCGAGTGGGTGCGCCGGGGCTACGGGCCGTCCCTGCGCTCCGACTCGAGCAACTCGCGGTAGCACGGCGCGCTCTCGAACGCGCCGAGCCCCGCCTGCACGGGCCTCCTGCGCCGCCGCCTGGCGCGGCGTAGCCCCGCCGCGACCGCGGACGCGCCGACCAGCCCGCCCAGGACGAACGACCGGGTTCGCGCGGTGCGCGTGCGCCGGCCGCGAACCTCCCGCGACTCGCCGTCGTCGCCCATGAGACGATCGTAGGTCATGCAGGTCGTCTCTCTCGGTGACCTCGTACTCGACGTCGTGGTGCGCGTCCGCTCGGACGTCGCGCGTGGCGCCGACACACCGGCGCAGGTGGCGCTGTCCGCGGGCGGCCAGGGTGCGAACGTCGCCGCGTGGGTCGCGGCGCTAGGCGCGTCCTCACGGTGGATCGGCAAGCGGGCAGACGATGCCGAGGGCCGCCTGGCGGCCGAGGCGCTCGGGCGCGTCGGCGTCGAGCTGGCGGGGCCGATCGAGACGGACGGCAACGGCGTCATCGTCTCGTTCGTCGAGCCGGGAGGGGAGCGCTCGATGTTCCCCGACCGCGGTGTCGCGACGCTCCTCGAGCCGGTCGAGTTGCGACCCGGGTGGCTGGTCTGCGACCACCTGCACGTCTCGGGATACGCGCTGCTCGCGGAGCCTGTCGTGCGCGCGGCGGTTCGGGCGATAGACCTTGCCCGCCTGAGCGGCGCGCGCATCAGCGTCGACCTGTCCTCGTGGAGCGCGATCCGCGATGCGGGCGCCGAGCGGTTCAGGGGGCTCGTGGCGTCGCTCGAGCCCGACGTCGTGTTCGCGAACGAGGAGGAGGACGAGATCTTCGGCGGGCCTCTGCCGGGAGCGACCTGGATCCTGAAGCGCGGTGTCCACGGATGCTCCTTCGGCGGCGACGAGCGGGCGGCTCTGGCCGTGGCGGAGGTCGTCGACACGACCGGCGCGGGCGATGCGCTCGCGGCGGGCTGGATCGTCGGCGGGCCGGATCTGGCGCTCGAGGCCGCGGCGCGATGCGTGCAGCGGACAGGGTCGATGCCCCGGCCGGCGACGGACGCCTGAGTCGGAGGCGCCGGCGCAAAGACGGCACGGAGACGGCACGAAGTGGACACGCGTGCACCGCTAGGCTGGATTCAGGGCACCCGGGGTGCCCCTGGGGGACGTTTCACGCACGGACGGCAAGCACGGCGCGGACGCAGGTAACCCCGGCAAGAGCGCGGCCGCGAACGGCCGCCGAGTCGTTGCCGGTCAGCGGTCGACGCGGACCTGCCGGCCCGCGAGCTGGTCCTGCACGAGCTGGACGTCGGCCTCGACCATGATGCGCGCGAGTTCGTCCCACTGGGTGGTCGCCCGCCATTCGAGCACCGCCTCGGCCTTGGCCGGGTCGCCGAGCAGGTAGTTCACCTCGGCCGGGCGGTAGTAGGACGGGTCGACCTCGACGTACTCCCGGTGATCGAGACCGGCGACGCGGAACGCCGCCTCGGCGAACTGCTCGACCGTCGCGCCGGCCCCGGTTGCGAGAACGAAGTCGTCGGGCTCCGACACCTGGAGCATGCGCCACATGCCCTCCACGTACTCCGGCGCATAGCCCCAGTCGCGTGTGCTCTCCAGGTTGCCGAGGTAGAGCCGCTCCTGGATCCCGGCCTTGATACGCGCGACGGCGCGCGTGATCTTCCGCGTGACGAATGTTTCACCCCGCCGGGGAGACTCGTGGTTGAAGAGGATGCCGTTCACCGCGAACATGTCGTAGGCCTCGCGGTAGTTCACCGTTGCCCAGAAAGCATACAGCTTGGCGACGCCGTACGGCGAGCGGGGATGGAACGCCGTCCGCTCGCTCTGCGGCGGCGGCGTCGAGCCGAACAGCTCCGAGGTCGATGCCTGGTAGATGCGTGTGTCGAGCCGCGACGCGCGGACGGCCTCGAGCAGCCGCATGGCGCCGAGCCCGGATACGTCCCCCGTGTACTCCGGCGTCTCGAAGCTGACCTTGACGTGGCTTTGCGCGCCGAGGTTGTAGACCTCGTCCGGCCGGACGTCACGCAGCAGGTTGACGAGCGCCGACGCGTCGGTGAGATCGCCGTAGTGGAGAAACAGGCGCCGGCTCTCGACATGCGGGTCCTCGTAGATCTCGTCCAGGCGCTCGGTGTTGAAGCTCGAGGAGCGGCGGATGATCCCGTGCACCTCGTAGCCCTTGCCGAGCAGAAGCTCCGCGAGGTACGACCCGTCCTGGCCTGTGATGCCCGTGATCAGCGCGCTCTTCGTCGCCACGCCCGCAAGCCTACGGCAGGTCGACGAAACGCGATGCAATCTCGGCACACAGGCGGCACTCTCTCGTCACATCCTTCTCGATAGCGTGACATCAGGGACACCGGGGTGCCCCTGGGGGCAGTTGGGGGACCGCCGGCCGCCGCCGCACCACCCCGCGCCGCGGGACGCCACCGGTGGCGTAGTACGGTCGGCGCGTGTCTGCGACGCCGTTCGAGCGGATCCACCACCTCGTCACGGTGCCCGTGCTGGTCGGCGACCGGAAAGCGCGCTTCGTCCTCGACACCGGCATCGGCCTGACGCTCCTCTCCGACAGGCTCTGCACGGACATCGGGTGCCGCACCGACGGCTCGAGCTTCACCGGCCGCCGAATGTCGGGCCAGGAGGTCACCGTTCCGCTGGCGACGGCTCCGCCCCTTTCGTTCGGCGGCGTCACGCGGCACGACCACCGCGTCGGGATCATCGCGCTCGGTGGCTTCGCTTCCGAGCTCGGCCCGGTGGACGGATTCCTCTCCCTGGCGTTCTTCGACGACGTGCCGTTCACCGTCGACTACACACGCGGCGCCGTGATCGTCGAGTCTCCGGCGTCCGCGGGCGAGCGCTCGCGCGACGGGTCGGCCGTCGGCGTGCGGCTCCAGCGCGACGGCCCCGCCGTCGACGCCTTCATGCGGCTCGACCTCCCGGGAGCGAGGACGGTCGAGGTCGAGATCGACATGGGCAGCGACTCGCTGATCCTCGACGAGCGACTCGCCGGGGCCGTCGGCTTCGACCTCGCCCGTGACGGCGTGCGGCGTCTGGACGGTCACGACGAGACCGGTCATGCGTACACGAGGTTCTTCACGCGGCTCGCCGGCTCGATCTCCGCGACCGAGGCGCCCTCCGTGGCGCAGACCGATCCCGAGGTGATGTTCCAGCGGATCATCTACGACGGGCTCGTCGGAGATGCGTTCCTCCGCCGCTTCACCGTCACGTACGACTTCCCGCGCGAGCGCGTCGTCTTCGGGGCCCCCGATGCGACCGTCTAGGCTCCGCGCGTGGAGCACCTGATCCGCGTCTCCGAGGAGGTACAGGCCGCGCTCGCCGAGGAGCGCGCCGTCGTCGCACTCGAGACGACGCTCGTGGCGCACGGGTTCCCGGCGCCTGCAGGCATCGAGGTCGGCATGGCGAGCGAGGCCGCCGTCCGTGCGGCGGGCGCCGTTCCGGCCACTATCGGAGTCCTCGACGGGAAGATCGTCGTAGGACTGACTGCGCCGGAGCTCGAGCGCTTCACGCCCGACGCCCGCAAGCTCGGCCCGCGCGACCTCGCGGCCTGCGCCGTCCAGGGCGCCGTCGGCGCCACGACCGTCGGCGGCACGCTCGTCGCGGCGGCCGCGGTCGGGATCCGCTTCATGGGAACGGGCGGCCTCGGCGGCGTGCACCGAGGGTTTCCGACGCCGCCGGATGTCTCCGCCGACCTCGGGGCGTGCGCGCGGATCCCCGCGGTGATCGCATCGTCCGGCGTCAAGTCCCTGCTCGACGTCCCCGCGACGATGGAGCTCCTCGAGACGCTCGGCGTGCCGGTTCTCGGCTACCGGGTCGACACGCTGCCGCTCTTCTACGCCGCGGATGGGGGCCCGCCGGTCTCGGCCAGGGTCGAGGACGCGGCGGAGGCGGCACGGATCGCGGACGCGCACTGGCGACTCGGCGGCAACGCGATCCTCGTAGGCCGGCCGCCGGACGAGAGCCTCGACGTCACCGACCTGATCGAGGAGATCGTCGCCGAAGCGGCGGAGCGGGGTATCGTCGGCCAGGCCGTGACGCCCTACGTCCTCTCCGGCCTCCACGAGCGCTCCGACGGAGCGACCCGCCGCGTCAACCGCGACCTGATCGTCGTGAACGCCGGGCTCGCCGGCGAGATCGCGGTCGCGTTCGCCGCGCTCTGATGGCGCTGTACGACCTCGTCCGCGACCTCCCACTCGTCGTCGAGCGGTACGAGCTCGAGGGCCACGAGTACCCCGCGCGTGCGGACTTCCTGCGCAAGACCACGGTGATCCGACTGTCGGGCGCGGGCGAAGAGGGCCTCGGTGAGGACGTCACGTACGACGGCGCCCTCCAGGAGGCCCAGCAGACACGCGGTGCGGTTTTGCCTCTCGCCGGGGAGTGGACGCTGGACAGCTTCTCGCGCCACCTCGGGACGGTTGCGCTGTTCCCCGAGGCCCCGGACCGCCACGACTTCGAGGACTACCGCCGCTGGGCGTTCGAGAGCGCAGCGCTCGATCTCGCGCTCCGTCAGGCGGGACGCTCGCTCGGCGACGTCGTCGGACGCGCACCCGAACCCGTCACATTCGTCGCCTCCGGGGGCCTCGGGGACCCGCCTTCCACGGCGCGACTCCGCTCGTTCCTCGCGGTCCACCCCACGCTGCGCTTCAAGCTCGACGCCCGCCCGGACTGGACGGACGCGATCTTCGATGAGCTGCGGGAGCTCGGCTGCGTCGACTCGATCGACCTCAAGGGGCAGTACTCGGGCACGGTCGTCGACAATCCGCCCGACCCGGCCCTGTACCGCCGCGTGCTCGAGGTCTTCCCCGATGCCTGGATCGAGGACCCGGCGCTCACCGACGAGACGCTTCCCCTCCTCGAGCGGCATGCCGATCGCGTCACCTGGGACGCCCCGATCCACGCCGTTGCGGACATCGAGGCGCTCCGCTGGCCGCCCCGCACCGTCAACGTCAAGCCGTCCCGCTTCGGCTCGATCGAGCGTCTCTTGGCCGCCTACGACTACTGCGAGGCGCACGGGATCGGCGCCTACGGCGGTGGTCAGTGGGAGCTGTCGATCGGGCGCGGGCATATCCAGCTGCTCGCGGCGCTCTTTCACCCCGACACGCCGAACGACGTCGCCCCGGGCGGCTACAACGCGCCGGAGCCCTCGCCCGACCTGCCCGCGAGCCCGATGCCGGTCGCCGCGCGAGCGACGGGCTTCCTCGCCGTCTAGCCCTCGAGCGCGCCCAGGAAGTCGTCCACCTGGAGCAGCGGCAGCGTCTGGAACTTCACGCTTCCGCGTGCGCCGAGCTCGAGGGAGAGCCTGGCCATCGTCAGCTCGTCCGGCGCCTCGACGACGTTCACGAAGTCGTACGCGCCGAGCGACGCCCACTGGTGGAGCACCTTCGCGCCGAGCGCCTCGACGTCGCGGTTCACCTCGCGCAGCCTGGCAGGGTTCGCGTTGAGCGTCTGCCTGCCCTTCTCCGTCAGGGACGTGAGCATCAGATACAGCGCCACCTGTCGCCTCCTCTCGCGATCGGGCTCAGAGCCTACTCCGGTCGTCCGAGCGCGGCGTGCCGCAGCCTGCGGCGATCCTCGCGGGTCAGCCCCACACGTGCCACGAGGTCGACGTAGACGATCGCCGCACCGAGGAAGAGGAGCGGCGAGAGGACAACGTCCGCGAGGAAGATCGCCGTCCGCACCGTCGCGTCCGCCTGGCTGCGCAGCAGCAGCCCGAGCGCGCTCCGCGTGAGGCCGAACAGGATCGCGAGCGCGGCGAACGAGCCGGCCGCGTGGACATAGTCGGCGCGCCCGAGCTGGAACGTCCGCCGGAGGGCGCCCAGCACGCCGAGCCGCTCGGCCATCACCGCAGGCACGGCGTGGCCGGCGAGACCGAGCCACAGGATCGCCACGATCAGGAACCAGCCGAAGAAGAAGGCGGCCGGAAGGAACGTGATCACGCCGACGGCGACTGCGACCACCCAGGCGCGAAGCGGCGGCACCTCGTCCTGGCGAATGGCGCAGGCCCCCGCGTACGCGAGGCTGAACGCCGGCGACGCCGCCGCGAGCAGGGCAATCCGCGCCGCCATCGACCCGGTGGACAGCACCTGGTCGGCGAGCGCGACCGGGAGCCCGAGCGCGAGTGCCCACGCGAAGTTCGATCGGTAGAGCGCGATCGCCTCGGCGACCACCTGGCCGACCGTCCGCGACGCGGGCGGCA
>k87-904075_pt1 | contig 10862 bp, 10 predicted proteins | sample MGYA00084034_6733716 | MGnify analysis MGYA00084034
CCTCAGTATCCGTGCCCACCGAGGTGCACGACATTCTGACTGGGGAAACGTTCCACGCCCAAGATCACGTCCAACTCGGGCCCTGGGATGTTCGGGTGCTTGCAGTGAGACAACCGTGACCGCCGACGGTCGGGCCGCCGCGGTCGGCGTCGGCACCGTGCGCGAACGGGACTGGCTGTTTGACGGCCATGCGCGGATTGGGGAGGCTCTCGATGACGGTACGCATCGTGGTTTCGAATGACGTCGTTGCGGTCGACGGGGACGTACATCTTCCGCGCGAGCCTGGCCCAGGCGGGGTCGGCGACATGCCTGAGCGGCTCTGCGAGCGCAGTTGCCTCGAGCAGAGCCGTGCGCGCGGCAACGTTGACGAAGGCATTGTTGTCGACGGGCGAGGGCTTCTCGGCCACGCCGCCTGCCTGCTTGATCTCGAACCCGCGCCGGGTCTCGATGCCCCGGCTCGCCACCCAGTCGGCGACACCTTCGAGGACGGGCCAGGCGTGCTCCCGACCCCATTCCCAGTCGTGCGTGGCGTGGAGGTATTGACTGAATGCGAACGCCACATCCGGGCTCACGTGATGCTCGTGCGCCGCAGCAGCGGCCTCTCGGGGCGCCGTCTCCTCCGCGAACCGCAAGCTGCTTTCCCACGGGAACTGGACGCCGCGATAGCCGTGGAGGGACGCGTTGTTCCTCGCGCCCTCGAGCCGCTGACTGCGGAACTCGAGCAGCGTGCGCGCGGCGTTCGGCTGGGACAGGATGAGCGTCGGCACCACGAACGTCTCGATGTCCCACATCACGTGTCCGCGGTAGTAGTGGTAGTTGGGCCAGTACGCGAGCCCGAACATCGAGGTGCTCGTCGGGTTCGAGCCGTGCACCGAGGTCTGGAGATAGAAGTACGCGGCGTCCGCGAGCGCCTGCCATCGGGTCGGCGCGCCGACGAGGTTGACGCGCCCCCTCCAGAGCGTGTCCCACGCTTCGCGATTCTCCTTGCGCAGCGCGTCGAATCCGCGGGACAGGCCGCCGTAGGCGAGCCATACCGCCTGCAAGTCGGGTTGGTGGTGCATCTCCTCGGACACGACGGCTGTCATCTGGCGCAGGCGGTACGCACGACCGGTTCGCGCCCGGAAGGCGAACGTCGAGCGGAGCGGCGCCATGTCGCTCTTCTCCTTCTCCTCGCCTCCGCGCCGAGCAGCTCGGCGCAGTACGCCATCCCACACTGCGCGAGGGCGCCGTGGCTCTCCCAGCGAAGCGAGCCCGATATCTCTCGCCGGTGCGCGCCCCGGTCCTGCGATCGGCGAACGTCCCGAGCACGCCGATGTGGTCGACCCCGCACCGCATCCGTACGTCGCAGGCGCCGTCCACACGAAGCACGACCTCCTGGAGCACCAGGCTCGGCAGCGTGCGGGAGCAAAAGGTTGTCACCTCGACCGACGCCCGGACGCGGCCGCTGTCGAAGTGGAAGCGCGTTCGGAGCTCTCCGCAGGAGAAGTCGTACGCCTGCTCCTCGAGCACTGCCATCGGCGCGATGTCGGAGAGGAGAAGGTCGTCGACCGCGAGGTCGCCCGCGAGCGGGTAGGGCACGCGAGCGAACGCCTCGACCCCGGTAGCAGGATCGACTCCGGCGAACCCGTTCAGGATGGAGAGCCCGTCGAGTGCGGAATACGTCCGGCCCGAAGGCCCACGACGCCGTTCGACAGGTACGCCGGGAGATACCCGGGGAGGTACTCGCGAACGGGAGGAGGGCTGATCGGCGAGATCGGCAACTGCTCGCCCTACCTCACACCGCCGCCGGCGGTCGCGGAGACGCCGGCTGCAGCATGACGGACTGCGGTGAGACTCGCATCCGATTCTTCGATCGTCTTCATGGAATCCTCCGATGCAGTCCGGACCTGATCGCGCGGAGTGCGTCCCCATCGACGGCGCTCGGAAAACCTGGGGCGCGCCCGGCACGTCCGCCTGTTGCATCTCCAAGTACTCGTCGACAAGCTCGGCGAGAGTCGTCGTCGCCGCCCGTCCGCCCGGGCCGGGCCGGGCCCTGCTCGATCACCGTTCACGTCCATTGTCTGCTGCGGGACGCGGCTCGCAGTCGTTGCGCCTAGTCGCCGGTTAGACCACACTCCCGCGCGTGGAACCCTCGGAGGAGATCCGGCGTGTGGTACACCGGTGGCTCGTCGCCAACACGGAGGGGGACGCCGACGCGGTGATGGCGAGGATCTCGGAGCAACCGGGCGTGCTCGCGGTCGGGTCGGACGACGAGGAGTGGTTGCACGCCGCGGAGCGTGCTGAGCGTGCTGTCTGGAGGCAACAGATCGAAGAGTCGGGCGGCTTCCCCCTCGCCTGGGACGAGATCGAAGCGTGGGAGGAAGGCAGTGTCGGGTGGGCTGCCACGAGGATGACGATCCGACCCCTCGACGGGTCCGGGGACACGTCCCATCTCCGCGCGACGTACGTCCTTCACCTCGAACGCGGCGAGTGGAAGCTCGTGCAGGTCCACTGGTCGCTGGGTCGGTCGAACGTCGATGTGCTCGGCGTGGAGCTGGCGACGAGCGTCGAGCACGTCCAGAAGGCGATTCAGCGGGATCGGCCGGACCTCTCCGAAACCGCGGCCGGCGACGGCACGCACCGGCTGTTCGCCGTCGCGGTCACGTGACCGCTGTGAGTGAGGCGTTCGATCGCCGGCTCGTCGCGGTGATGTTCACCGACATGGTCGGCTACACGGCGCTGATCGAGTCCGACGAGCGGGCCGCGGTCGAGAAGCGCGACCGGTACGTGAGCGCGCTCGACCGCCAGCACCACGCCTTCGGCGGGACGGTTGTCCAGCGGCTCGGTGACGGGAGCATGAGCATGTTTCCGAGCTCGCTCGCCGCGGTGCTGGCCGCGGTCGCGATGCAGCAGGAGCTCGCTGCGCAGGACGTCCCCGTTCGAATCGGCGTCCACGTCGGCGAGGTCGTCGTCGAGCCGGAGCGGCTCACCGGCGAGGCGGTCAACATCGCATCGCGCATCGAGTCCTTCGGCGTGCCCGGGGGCGTGATGCTCTCCGACGCCGCGTACGCACCGTTGCAGAACCGGAGCGACGTCGAGGTCGTTCCGCTCGGGCGGTTCAAGCTCAAGAACGTCGGCCGGCCGTTCGAGCTCTATGCGGTTGCGGCCGAACGGCTCGCCGTGCCGGACCCGGCCGAGCTCGAGGGCAAGGGCGAGCGGTTCGCCAGCCTGCCCAGCAACCTGCCGGAGCCGACCGCTCCGCTCGTCGGCCGGGAAGAGGATCTCGCGGCGCTCACGGAGTACGTCGGAGAGCACCGGGTCGTCGCCGTCACCGGCCCAGGCGGCGTCGGCAAGACCCGCATCGTCGCCGAGCTCGGCCGGATGCTCGCGCCCGAGTTCCTGGACGGGGTGGCATTCGTGGGGCTGGCCGAGGTCACGGACCCGGCGGACTTCGTCCCGGCTGTCGCGGCGGCCCTCGATGTCAAAGAGGCAGAGGGGCGGACGCTCGCCGACGGGCTCGTCGCGCTCATCGGCGACCGGCGGGCGCTCCTGCTGCTGGACAACTTCGAGCAGGTCGTGGCGGCCGCGCCCGACGTGGCGCGGCTCGTCGAGCGCTGCCCGGAGCTGCGCGTCGTCACGACCACGAGGACGCCTCTGCGAATCGTCGGCGAGCGCGAGTACCAGCTCGCCCCGCTCACGGAGCCGTCAGCCGTGGAGCTCTTCGTCGAGCGCGGACGCGCGGCGAAGCCGTCATTCGGGCTGACGACCAACAACGAAGAAGCGGTGGCGACGATCTGCCGGCGCCTCGACGGGCTGCCGCTCGCGCTCCAGCTCGCGGCCGCGAGGCTGCGGCTCCTGACACCCGAGGCGCTCCTCGAAAGGCTCGACCATGCGCTCCAGGTGCTGACGTCGGGGCCGCGCGACGCGCCCCACCGCCAGCAGACGCTGCGCGCCGCGATCGACTGGAGCCACTCGCTGCTGACGGAGTCCGAGCAGCGGCTGTTCCGCCGCCTGGCCGTCTTCGCCGGCGGCTGCTCGTTCGCGGATCTCGAGTCGGTCAGCGGCGAGAGCGTCCTCGACGACCTCGAGTCGCTGGTGGACAAGGCGCTCGTGCAGGTCGACGGCGACCGCTTCCGCATGCTGCAGACAATCGCCGAGTACGCCGCCGAGCAGCTCGACGCATCCGGCGAAACGGACGAGATCGGCAGACGCCACGCCAACCGCTATGCGGAGGTCGCCCGCGAGATCCGCGACGGCATCGAGGGCACGACGCAGCTCCCATCGCTCGTACGCGGCATCGCCGAGGAGGCGAACATCGACGGGGCGCTCGACACGCTGCTGGTCCGAGGCGATGAGGCGGCGACCGAGACTGGGCTGCACATGAGCGGCGACCTGATGATGTACTGGCACTTCCGCGGCAAGAACATCACCGCCCGCGAGCGCGCCGCCGCGTTCCTGACTGCACAACCTCCGGGCGTCGAGACCATTGGTCGCGCGAGCGCGCTGCTGACCGCCGGCCTGGCGTCGTGGATGCTCGGGGAGAACGAGCGAATGAACGAGGAATGGGGCGACGCGTACCGGATCGCGACCGAGCTCGGAGCGGAGCGTGAAGCCTGTATCGCCGCGTGTATCTACGGCTTGGGACTCCTCGGCTTCGACAACGAGCGCGGGCTGGAGTTGACCGGCGAGAGCATCGAGCGCAGCCGAGGAGCCGGTTTCACCTGGTGCGAGGGCTTGGCCTCGAGTCTCCACGGCATGCTTCATGCTGTCGCGGGCGATCTCGACGCGGCGCGTGCGCTGTACCAGGAGGGCCTCGCCATCCAGCGGCGGATCGGCGACCATGAGGGAGCAGGTCTGTCCCTCGGCGGACTCGCCGCGTTGGCGGCCGGTCGCGGCGAACACGCCGAGGCGATCGACCTCTACGGGCAGTCGCTAACGGAATTCGAGGCCATCAGCGATCGCGCTGAGGAGGCTCGAATCCTCTCCGAGCTGGCGTGGACGCACCTGCAGGCCGGCGACTCGACGACGGCGCGCGAGCGCTTCCTCGACACCGTCCAGGCCTATGAGGACGTGGCCAGCGTTCGCGGTGTCGGGCTCGCGCTGATCGGGCTCGCGGCGACCGAGGCGCTCGAAGGCCGGCCCGCGACCGCCGTGCAGCTCGCCGCCGCAGCCGAGGTCTACGGCCACGCAGAAGGGATCGTCAACGCCTACTCGCCGGAGAACCCAGGGGGCGAGATCCTGGAGCGCGTCCGGGCGGCTCTCTCGGAGGAGGAGTTCGCGCGTTGCGCCGCGGCCGGAGGGCGTCTTTCCATCAAGCAAGCGCTCGACCTGGCCAGACCGTTTCGAGCGATGCCGACGTAGGCCGTCAGGCGACCCAAGGGGCCGCCGCCGGCGCGACCTCGTTCGTCAGGCGACGTGACGGTCGAGCACCTGGGAGAGCCATTCCAGCGCCGTCTGGTACCGCTCGCGCGCGCGGCCGCCGTGGTTGCCCGGATTCTCCCGGTGTTCGTGCGCGATCCCGGCCTCGTTGAGATAGTGGCTGAGCAGCCGGTGACCCCAGTGCAGGTTGTAGTCGTCGTTGACGCCGACGTCGAGCAGAATGCCGGCCAGCTTCCGGAGGTTGTCGAGCCGGTCGTGAACGTTGACCACTGGGTCGAAGCTCAGCCAGCGATCCCAGACCTCCGGGATCAACTCGCCACTCGGCCAGGCGACGGGCAGGTCGACGTAGAACGGGGGGTTGTCCGGATTCGGCGAGTAGGTCGCTGAGTAGTCGTAGACGATCTCCGACCACCCGTTGCCCTCGACCGGACCGTTCGGCGCCTCGGGCCAGATGCTGTCGAGGTACTTGTAGAGCAAGAACTTGTGCGTCATGTCCAGGAACGAGTCGGCCGAGAGCACGGCCATCGCGCCGAAGACGTCGGGGTTGCGCGACGCGAGGTTCCAGGCGCCGAACCCTCCCGACGAGAAACCGAGCACGCCTCGGCTTCGCGGGCCTGGAAGTGTGCGATAGGCGCCGTCGACGTAGGGGATCACGTCGTGCAGCACGTACTGCTCGAAGTGTCCGGTCACGGGCGAGTCCACCCACTGGCCGCACCCCCAGCGTGACCAGCCGTCGGGGACGACGACGATCAGCGGCGGCACGCCCATGCGACCGAAGACCGGATCGAGCACGTCTTCCAGCGGTGGCGACCACCGTTGTCCGTCGGTCTCCGGCGTCACCTCCTCTTGGCCGCTGGTGCCGTAGGCGTGGAGCAGATAGGCCGTCGGATAGCGGCGGTCCGACTCCTCGTAGCCCGGCGGTACGTATACGAACAGGTCGCGTTCCGTCGGGTCCTCCAGCAGGTTGCCCCTGAGCTGCGAACCCTCGATCCGTGTGTGGATGATCATCGTCCGGCTCCTCCTAGACGCCCGAACGACCCTACTGCGTCCGGCTCGCGCGTCGGTGCCGTGGCAGGATGGTGTGACCGTGGCCGAAGACACGGACGATGCCGTGGCGCGGCAGGTGTGCGGGTGGAACGAGGGCGATCTCGAGGCCTTTCTCGCCTGCTTCAGAGAGGACGTCGTGGTTGAAGACGCCGACGGGAACGTGCAGTCGATGGGCCGCGACGTCTTGCGAACGACCTACGGACAGCTCCTCGTCGACCAGCCTGACCGCGAGTACGCGATGGCGTCGCCGGCGGACGGCGCGAGCGGGCGGCGCGCGTAACGATGCAGCCATTCGTCGAGGAACTCAGCGAGCGACTGCGTCGCTGCGTCGAGTGACGCGAGGTCACCGAGCGCCTTTCGCCTCCTGATCCCGCGTTCGAGCGTCTGGGCGTCCCGACGGAGGTGGAACGTGTGGCTCCAGTTCGATCCGTTGTCGTCCCGGTAGCGGGGTCGACGCGGACTACGTGGGCCGTTCGGCCTCGCACACCCGCAGCTGGATGCTCTTGAGATTCCTCATCACATCGTCGCCGCCACGTCCGAACAGGTCGTGGAGTCGGACATACTCGCGGTAGAGCTCCTCGTACACGGCGTGGTGCCCAGCAATCGGCCGGTAGGTCTCGTCGCCGAGATGCGCCATGTGTCGCGAGGCGTCGACGATCGAGTCGTAGCCTCCGAGAGCCGCGCCGGCCGCGACGGCCCCGAACATCGCGGAGCCGAGCGCCGGCGCCTGCCTGGACGCCGCGACGGTGAACTCGCGGCCGGTGACGTCGGCGTAGATCTGCATCAGGAGCTTGTTCCTTTCGGGCAGTCCGCCGCACGCGACGATCCCGGTGACAGGCACGCCTGCAGACTCGAAGGCCTCGATGATCACGCGGGTGCCGAAGGCGGTCGCCTCGATCAGCGCGCGGTATAGCTCGGGCGCTCTCGTCGCGAGCGTCAGGCCGACGAAGAGGCCCCGGAGATCGGCATCGACGAGCACGGACCGGTTGCCGTTCCACCAATCGAGTGCCAGGAGCCCGCTCTCTCCGGGCAGCAGCTTCGCCGCCTCCTCCTCGAGGATCGCGTGCACGTCGGTTCCGCGGCGCCGTCCGATCTCGTGGTATTCGGGCGGCACACAGCTCTCGGTGAACCACGCGAAGATGTCTCCGACACCAGATTGCCCGGCCTCGAACCCGAAGAGTCCGGGAACGACTCCATCTTCGACGACGCCGCACATCCCCTCGACCGTTGCTGTCTCGTCGCCCAGGAGGATGTGACAGTTGCTCGTTCCCATGATCACGACCAACATTCCGGGATCGGTCACGGTCGCCGCCGGGACCGAGACGTGTGCGTCGACGTTGGCCACTGCGACGGCCGTCCCGGGACGGAGACCCGTCCAGCCGCCGGCTCTCTCGGAGAGGACGCCCGCACGAGCGCCGATCGGAACGATCTGCCGCGACATCTTCTCGTCGATCACATGCTCCAACCTCGGGTCGAGCGCGGCGAAGTACGAGTCGGTCGGAAAGCCGTCGCGCTTCGACCACATCGCCTTGTAGCCCGCGGTGCAGCTGTTGCGCGTCTCCGAGCCGGTTAGCTGCCAGACGACCCAATCGGCACCTTCGATCAGGCGCTCGGCGCGGTCGAAGACCTCGGGCGCCTCAGCGAGGATCTGAAGCGCCTTGGCAAAGAACCACTCCGACGAGATCTTGCCGCCGTACCGTCGCAGCCACGGCTCTTCCCGCTCGACCGCGACAGCGTTGATGCGATCCGCCTCCCGCTGCGCCGCGTGGTGCTTCCAGAGCTTCACCCACGCGTGCGGCTGACGCCGAAGATCGTCGAGTACGCAGAGCGGGATCCCTTCGGCTGTTGTGGGCAGCATCGTGCAGGAGGTGAAGTCGACGCCGATGCCGATCACGTCGGCGGGGTCGACTCCGGTGTCGGCGAGGAGCCGCGGGACTGTCTCCTGAAACGTCCGAACATAGTCTCCGGGATCCTGGAGCGCCCAGTCAGGCTCGAGGTGGACGTCGTCGTCGGGTGCCGGCAGGTGTTCGTCGATCACACCGTTGCGGTACGGGTAGACGGCCGTCCCGAGCTCACGCCCGTCGGCGCAGTCGACGAGGAGCGCACGTCCCGATTCCGTGCCGAAGTCGACGCCGATCGCGTACCTGCGGCTGCTCACGTGAGTCTCGGGTTCGCGCGTTGCGGCTCGACGACCACCTTCAGCCCGCGACGCTCAGTGAGCGCATCGAACGCCTGTCGCCACTCGGAGAGCGCGTAGCGCTCGCTGACCAGCGGCCCGAGTTGGACGCGCCCCGTCTCGGCCAGCGCGATAGCGCGCGGCAGGTCTGTCGCCTCCATCCGCCGGCAGAGCAGCAGCGTCAGTCCCTTCCGTCGCGTCATCGACGCGGTGAAGGCCGAGGAACCAGTGCCGATCAGATCCGCAGAGCCGGTCACGCTTTCCAGGACCTCTCCGTCGGACGGTGTCGGGGCGGCCTCGTCATGGAGGCGGAGGTCGCCCCGGCCGTGGAGATGCAGCGCCTTCATCGACTCTGGCCGTAGTACGCGCCGGGGCCGTGCTTGCGCAGGAAGTGTCGGCGCAGCAAGTTGTCGCCGACCGGCGCCAGGCCGGGACGCAGCAGCTCTGTCCGGTACGCGGACGCCGCCACGGCTTCGAGCGCGATCGCATTCTCGACCGCCTGCCCGGCGTCGATTCCCCACGAAAACGGCCCATGGTGGGCAACGAGCGCCGCCGGCGTCTCGAGTGGGTCGAGGTCAAAGCGGGTGAACGTCTCGACGATGACCTCGCCGGTGTGCTGCTCGTACTCGCCTTCGATCTCGTCGGGCGTCAACGCGCGTGTGACCGACACCGGTCCGTTGAAGTGATCGGCATGCGTTGTCCCGAGACACGGTATCTCGCGACAAGCTTGTGCCCACGCGGTCGCAAACGGCGAATGCGTGTGAACGACGCCGCCGATCCGCTCGAACTCCCGGTACAGGACGAGATGCGTCGGCGTATCGGACGAAGGCCGGTAGTCTCCCGCGACGATGGTGCCGCTCTCCAGGTCGACGACCACCATCGAGTCCGGTCCGAGCTCCTCGTAGGGCACCCCGCTCGGCTTGATCCCCATCACCCCGGCCGCGCGATCGGCGGCGCTGGCATTCCCGAACGTGAGGATGACAAGCCCCGCGCGGACGATCTCGCGGTTCGCCTCGAAGACCTGCTCGCGCAGCCCGTTGAACACCGTGCCCACCGGGGCCACCTACAGCCCTCGCGCAAGGTGGAAATACGCCTGGTTCCACCGTAGCTCGTTCTTGACGTCGCGCATGCGTGTCTCTGCGTCGATCGCGACGAGCTCGAGTTCGGCGATCTCTGCAAGATCGGTGAAGACGTCGATGTCGAGCGACCGGCAGAAGCTCGTGTGGTGCGCGCCCCCGGCGAGCAGCCAAGCCTCAGCCGCCGTCGCGAGGTCGGGCTTCGGCTCCCAGACAGCCCGTGCGACGGGGAGCCGAGGCAAGTCCTCGTCCGGGGGCACCACGTCCACCTCGTTCGCGACGAGCCGGAAACGATCGCCGAGGTCGACGAGGCTGACCACCACAGCCGGCCCGGGCGCAGCCGTGAACACGAGCCGAACGGGGTCTTGCTTTCCACCGATCGACAGCGGATGGATCTCGCAGGAGGGCTTCTGACCCGCGATCGCGATCGAGGGGCACACCTCGAGCATGTGCGCGCCGAGCACCTTCGGCCCTTCTGGTGCCAGGTGGTACGTGTAGTCCTCCATGAACGACGTGCCACCTGCGAGCCCGGCGCTCATCACCTTGGTGATCCGGACTAGCGCCGCGGTCTTCCAGTCGCCTTCTCCCCCGAACCCGTACCCGTCCGCCATCAGGCGCTGCACCGCGATGCCGGGAAGTTGCAGCAGGCCGTCGAGGTCCTCGAAGGTATCCGTGAACGCCTTGGAGCCTCGTGTCTCCAGAAAACTCCGCAGACCGGCCTCGATCCGCGCGGCGTCTCGCAGTGACTCGCGGCGGGCTCCACCTTCCTGGAGGACCGGTGCGAGCACGTACAGGTCCTCGTACTCGTCGACCAGCGCGTCGACAGTCGCGTCCGACACGTCGTCCCGCACCGCGCCCACGAGATCGCCGATGCCGTAGCCGTTGACGGTGATGCCGAGGCGAAGCTGAGCCTCCACCTTGTCGCCCTCGGTGACTGCGACGTGGCGCATATTGTCGCCGAAGCGGGCGACGTTCAGCGTCTGCGCCTCTCGCCAGCCGCAGGCGGCCCGTGACCAGGTTCCGATCCGGCCCACGACGGACGGGTCACGCCAGTGCCCGACGACTGTCTTGCGCTTCAGCCCCATCCTGGTTCCGATAAACCCGAACTCGCGGTCGCCGTGCGCCGACTGGTTCAGGTTCATGAAGTCCATGTCGATCTCGCCCCAGGGAAGATCCCGGTTGAACTGGGTGTGGAGGTGCAGTAG
>k87-2145953_pt1 | contig 10756 bp, 10 predicted proteins | sample MGYA00084034_6733716 | MGnify analysis MGYA00084034
GGTCGTGACACCGGGCTGTGACGAGGGGGTACCCCCTCCACCTACCCCTCCCTGTTCAAGCTTGGTCATGGGGCGCGCCTGTCCGCCGACTAGTCTCCGACCCGACGATGCGTCCGTCATCCCGATGAACCTCCGCAGCGTTCGATCGCCGGACGATGCGGTCACACCCATACGTCCGATCGGCAGTACAGCGGGGTCGGCGGTCGGATCGCGATCCTCGTTGTCTAGTCGGGGACGACGCGCAGGTGATGAGCGACGCGCAGCTGGAGCAGCTCCTCGCGGGCGAGCCCGAGGCGATCCAGGACGAGATCCTCAGCATCAACACGGACGCCCGCCACCTCGCCCTCCAGGTCGCACTCCTCGTCGCCCTGCTCGCGTCGCTCGTCGGCGTCGTCAACGCCTTCCGGATGATGCGACTCCCGGATCCCGCGCCCTCGACCGCCGCCGAAGGCATCGAGCTCGGCTGATCCCCATGGGTTCGACGCGCTCAGCGACGTCTCGATGATCGTCCCCCGTTGGGAATGGCGGACGTTCGGCGACTCGTTCGGCGAGGCCGACGCGCGTCTGGCGGCGCTCCAGCCCACGAAAGTTGGCGACAGCGACGAGCTGTACATACTTGCGAGCCGGGTCGAGGGAAGCATCAAGATCCGGGACGGGAAGCTCGACGTGAAGCGCCTCGAGTCGAGGAGCGAGGACGGGCTGCAGCAATGGAGACCCGTCGCGAATGCCGAGTTCCCGATCACCGCGACCGACCTCGCCGCGCTCCTCGCAGCGCTGGACGTGAGCGTGCCCTCGCCCGACCGCGAGGCGTACACGCTCGACCGGTTGATCGACGAAGTCGTCGCGCCGCATGACGAACTCCTCGCAGTCGGGGTAGGAAAGCACCGGGTCCACCACATGCTCGACGGCTGCCGGGCGGAGGTGACCCAGGTTCGCTCGGAATCACGGACAACGCGTACGATTGCCGTCGAAGACGAGGACCCGGCGCTCGTCCGTTCGACGGTCGAAAGGCTAGGACTGTGGTCACGGCCGAACGTCAGCTTCCCGCACGGGCTGATCCGACTGCTCGACCTCGATTGGTGGCGTACTGAGCCGAGCTGACTTCGCAACACCGGACGCCGTTTGACTCGAAGGATCCTCGTGGCGGCGATGGCTGCGTGATTGCGTCGCCTCGCGGCGACGCATAATGGTCGTCCCCGACAGCTGAGGCAGCCAATTGTTCGCTCGCACATGTCCTCCCGTTCGTCGCCGATCGGCGCGCATGTGTCGAGTGTCGTCGTCGCGCAGGTCTGAGTTCTCGTGAGCGCCGGAATGGCCGAGGCGGTGAGGCTGGACGTCCCAGGCGAGCCGACGGTATGGCACGTTCTGACGGCGGAGGGCGCGTGTGAGCAACTCGCCGTCGACCCACGCCATGGGCTCGAGGCGGTCGAAGTCGGGCGGCGCCGTGAGCAGGTAGGCCCGAACAAACTCGCGGAGGCGAAGAAAGAGCCGGGTTGGCAGGCGTTTCTGCGCCAGTACCGAGACCTGATGCAGCTCGTCCTGCTCGGCGCCGCGATCGTCAGCATCGTTGCGCTGCAGGAGTTCTCGACGGGCCTCATGATCCTCGGCCTGACGGTCCTTAACGCGGTCCTTGGCTTGAACCAGGAGGGCAAGGCTGCCGAGAGCGTCGCCGCGCTCCAGAAGATGCTCATCATCCGGGCTCATGCGCGGCGTGCCGGCGAGCTTGTGGACGTCGCCGCAGAGGAGCTAGTGCCGGGCGACGTCGTCGTCTTCGAGGCGGGCGACAAGATTCCGGCGGACGGTCGCCTGCTCGTGGCTGCGACGTTGGAGATCGAGGAGGCCGCGCTGACGGGTGAGAGCACTCCCGTTTTGAAGGCGGTCGAACCGGTAGCCGGTGGCGAGGTGCCGCTCGGGGACCGGGTCGACATGGCCTACATGAACTCGACCGTGACGCGCGGCCGGGGCGAGATGGTGGTGACGACGACGGGGATGGCGACCTAGGTCGGTCGGATCTCGGGGATGCTGAGCCAGGTCGAGCAGGAGAAGACGCCGCTTACACGTCAGCTCGACCAGCTGACGGTGCTGCTCACGATCATGGCGGGAGCCGCGCTGGCGCTGGTCGTCGTTCTCGGGCTCATTCACGGGGACGACTTCGACGAGCTCTTCATCATCGGAATCAGCCTCGCGGTGGCGGCGATCCCGACAGGTCTTCCCGCGGTGGTCACGACCGTGCTCTCGATGGGCACGCAGGCGCTCGCGGCCAAGGGAGCGATCGTGAAGCGACTGCGGTCGGTAGAGACGCTCGGCGCCACGTCTGCGATCTGCTCGGACAAGACCGGGACGCTGACGCTCAACCAGATGACGGCGCGCGAGCTCGTCGTCGTCGGCCGTCGCTTCTCGATCGAGGGGGAGGGGTACGCGACCGAGGGCGCGATCCGACGCACCGGAGGCGAGACGGACACGCCGCTCGACCCGTTCCTGCTGCCGATGGCTCTCGCGAACGACGCCGCCGTCCGTGACGGCGAGATCGTGGGCGACCCGACCGAGGCCGCGCTCGTCGTCCTCGCGGAGAAGGGAGGCGTCGACGTCGAGAAGACGAGGCGCGCCTACCCGCGCGTCGGCGAGGTGCCGTTCGACTCGGAGTACAAGCTGATGGCGACCTTCCACGAGATGGAGGACGAGGCCAGGAAGGTCGTGCGGTGCTTCGTCAAGGGCGCACCCGACGTCTTGCTCGCGCGCTCGTCGTACATCCGGGACGCCGACGGGTCGACGGTCACGGCGGAGCGCGGCCGCGCTCAGGTTCTCGCCGAGAACGACCGTCTCGCGGGAGAGGGCCTTCGCGTACTGGCCGTCGCCGTGCGCGTGATCGACGCTGCCGACTTCGACCCCGGCGCGACGCTGCTCGACGAGGTTCAGGGACTGACGCTGCTCGCGCTCGTCGGAATCGTCGATCCACCGCGCAGGGAGGCGAAGGACGCGATCGCCCACTGCAAGGAGGCGGGGATTCGCGCGCGCATGATCACGGGCGACCACGCCACAACGGCGGCTGCGATCGCGGCCCAGCTGGGGATCGAGGGGCGCGCGCTGACCGGGGCCGAGTTCGCTGCGCTTTCCGACGCCGAGTTGGACGAGCAACTCGACAGCATCGGCGTCGTCGCACGCGTCGCGCCAGAGGACAAGGTGCGCCTCGTCGACTTGCTCAAACGCAAAGGCAACGTCGTCTCGATGACCGGCGACGGCGTCAACGACGCGCCTGCGCTCAAGCGGGCTGACATTGGCGTCGCGATGGGGATCACCGGAACCGAGGTGACGAAGGAAGCCGCAGACATGATCCTCACCGACGACAACTTCCCACCATCGTCGCCGCGGTCGAGGGCGGCCGCGGGATCTACGACAACCTGATGAAGTACGTCCGCGTCCAGCTCGTGATGCTCGGTGGGTTCATCCTCACGTTCGTGGGCGCGGGTATCTTCGACGTTGCCGACGGGGCGCCCCTCACGCCGTTGCAGATCCTCTGGATCAACTTCGCCGTCGACGTGCTGCTCGCGATCGGACTTGGGTTCGACGCACCCGTCCCGGGCCTGATGCGTCGCAAGCCCCGGGACGCGAATGCACCGATCGTCCATCGTCCGCTCGGCGTTCGCCTTGCCGTTGCAAGCCTGATCATGGCGGCGCTGGCTCTGGGCGTGGTCGCCTGGGGCGAGGACCGCTATGACCTCGTCGTGGCCACCACGATGGGCCTGACAACGCTCTCGCTGATGCACATCGTCGCGGCGCTCGAGGCTCGCGAACCGACCGGAACGATCTTCAGTCGCTACACGATCGCGAATCGCCGGTTCATCCAGCTGATCGGTGCCGCGCTCGCGCTCACGTTCCTCGTCACCGAGCTTCAGCCCCTGCAACGAATCTTCGACACGGTCTCGCTGACGAGCGCGCAGTGGGGGATTTGTCTGCTGGGTCCGATCGTCTTCCTTGCCGCGGCTGAACTGGGCAAGCTCGCAGATCGTCACACGGGACGGCGCCAACCGGCGCTGGTGCCCGTCGAGACATAGGAGGCAGCGATCGCTACCAGAAGACGAATACTCGATCACCTCGTCGTCGAGCCCGGCACGAACGCCGCGCTCGCCGACCGTGATCCCGCCTGGGCCGCCGTCCCCGGTTACGAACGGTTGTCGCACGAAGAGCTCCAAACCGAGGCGCGGTCAGTCCTGGCCAGGGGAATCGAGGAGCTCTCGGACGCGCAGGAGCTGCTCTGGGCGAGTGACAGGTACGCCCTCCTCGTCGTTCTCCAGGCGATGGACGCGGCCGGCAAGGACAGTGCGATCGAGCACGTCATGACCGGTGTCAATCCGCAGGGCGTTCAGGTCGTCGGATTCCGGTCACCCTCGCCAGAGGAGCTCGACCACGACTTCCTCTGGCGAATCTCGAAAGCTCTGCCCGAGCGTGGACGCATCGGCATCTTCAACCGCTCTCACTACGAGGAGGTCATCGCTCTCCGCGTCCACCCGGAATGGCTCGAGCGGCAGAAGCTGCCGCCCGCGCCCCGTGGGCCAGCGTTATGGGAGGAGCGCTACGAGGACATCAATACCTTCGAGCGTCACCTCGACCGGAACGGGACGAAGATCGTCAAGTTCTTCCTCCACGTCTCGAAGGAGGAGCAGAAGAAGCGCTTCCTCGCCCGGCTTGACACCCCGGGCAGAGAGTGGAAGTTCAACGCAGCCGACGTCGACGAGCGGGCGCGGTGGGACGACTACATGGCCGCCTTCGAGGCCGCTCTCACGGCCACCTCAACCCCCTGGGCACCGTGGCATGTCATCCCCGCCGACCACAAATGGCTCACCCAGGCACTCGTCGCCACGATCCTCGTCGACACGATCCAGGCCCTCGATCTCAACTGGCCCGAGGTCACCGCGCAGGACCGCACGGCCAATATCGAGGCCCGCAAGAAGCTCGAACTGGAGGCCTGACCCGCGCCTGGGAGCGAAGACGGCGGCCCTGCTCGACATCGCCGCCGACGTTGCGGCCACCAGTGGCCATCTCGGAAGTCTGGCTGATCCGGGCCGGGGATGAACGTGCGGCCCTGCGACTGGCTGCGCGTCGGCTCTTCTCTCGGTTCCTGTGCGGGGGTGCCGCCGGTGGCGCGCGACCGCGATCACTGCTTCGGTCGTGCCGAACCGAGCGGCGAAGAACAGTTGAGAAGCACGGCAACCGGCAGGTCGATGACCGGTGCGATCACGTCGGCAGCAGACCGGGGTTCTGCACGTTCGCTGCCTCCAGCGCCTCTTTCGCAGCCTTCGCCTCCGAGACCTGCTCACGGCGTGCTTTCGTCAGCTCCTGGACGAAGATCTGGATCGTGGCGGCGAGCGGAACCGCGGTGAGCGCGCCGAGGACACCCAGCAGCGCGCCGAACAGCGTGACCGCGATGATGATGAAGAAGCCGGAGAGGTTGACCGCTGCACCCTGGATCTTCGGTGTGAGGATGTTGTTCTCGATCTGCTGGTAGACGAGCAGGACGGCGAGCATGATGAGCGCTGCGCTGAGCCCTTCCTCGGCCCACAGTGCCGGCACGAGGATGAACCCGGCGATGGTCGCGCCGATGTTGGGGATCATGTCGAGCAGACCCGCGATCACCGCAAGCCCGAGGGCATAGCTCGACCCGAGCAGCCAGGCGGTGAGCCCCTGCGTCGTGCCGGCGATTACGGCGATGACAACGACACCGATCGCCCAGCGCGAGATCGTGTTCGTCACCCGCTCCCAGACGTTCAGCCAGCGCACGTCCTCGCCTGGCATCAGCACGCTTCCCAAAGCCTGCTTCAGCTTGACGATGTCGCTGAGGAGGAACAGGCAGATGAAGATGATCGTGAAGGTCACCAGGAACGCTGAGAAGAAGCCACCTGCGATGCCGAGCACGGCCGAGATCGCATCTGGCACCCCTGACGAGACCTTCTCGGCCCCGGACTGAACGTTCTGGGCGGCGCCGCTGTTGCCGAACCAGCCGGAGAGCTCGTCCGATTCGCGGAGCTGTTCGACCGTCTGCGGAAGGTCTTGGAGGAAGTCCCGTACCGCGCCGACCAGCGGAACCAGGAAAAGCAGCGCGATCACGAGCACGGCGAGGGCTGTCCCGATCACTGTTATCGCGGACGCCAGCCCGCGCGACATATGTGTCTTCGCCATCACGTAGCGCACGGGGTACTCGAACACGAGCGCCAGGAAGATCCCGATGAACACGATCAGGAACGTGTCTCCGATCGCCCAGAACGCCGCCAGCACGCCCGCTGTGGCAGCGACCAGCAGCACCGTTCGCATCGGCAGGAGCAACGCTCGCATCGGCGCCGCGCCGACTCGGGTGTGATCTGGAGTGGCCATCAAGATCTACGGAGCGCCGTCGCGACCCGGAGGCGCTCGTCCGGGCTGATCAGATCGTCGTTGTCCACGGTGGATCTGCTTCGAGCCGACGACCCGAAGCCCTGCAAGGCCTACCCCGCCTCGTTCGGCCTGGTTGAATCTCGGCGCGACAACGTTCCGTGCCGGGGCGACCGTTCGTGCCGATCGGACATGTTGCCGCGGGCCGCCGAGGAGGATCGACAAGGACACGATGGACGACCGGATGGATATGCAAGACCGAGGGCACCACGTGCTCGCGCGCGGCTGTGTGGCTCAGCCATTCGAGCAGCATCGATTGGCGCCTCGATGAGCGAGACCGCCGCCGCTGCCCAGCCGTCGCCCGTGCACCCGTTCCACGACCCGTCGCGCGGGAGGCGCCTCGTCAAGGTGGGCGCCTGGGTCGCGGGTACCGCGCTCGTCGTCGTCGTCCTGCAGCTGCTCGGAGTCGACGTCAGCGGGTGGCTGTCCGACCTCTGGGATCAGATCAAGGACGTCCCGCCGGGCTACATCGTCGCGGCGCTGATCCTGCAGAGCGGCCAGACGTTGTTTGCAGGGCTCTCCTACTACGGGATCCTGCGTGCTGCCTATCCGGGCGAGGGCCAGGTCCAGCTCTGGCCGATCCTGACCGCGTACGCGGTAGGCGTCGCGATGAACAACTTCCTGCCCGCAAACATCGGCACGTTCGTGACGCTGATGATGTTCACCGCGATCATCCCGGCCTGCACGTTCCCGGGCGCGATCGCCGCCTATCTCGTGCAGAAGATCTTCTTCACGATCGCCGGGACCTTCGTCTACCTCTACCTGTTCCTGTCCGTGCCCGGCTCGTTCAACGAGAACCTCGGCAACCTCTCGGAGCACCCCGGCGCATCGATCCTGATCGCGGCGGGCGCCGTCTTCCTGATCGTGATCCTCGTCCGCATCTTCTGGAAGCACCTGAAGAAGCTCTGGGCCAAGGCGAAGCAGGGCGGCGCGATCCTAACCCGGCCGACGGAGTACCTGACCCGGGCGTTTCTCCCCGAGCTCCTCTCATGGCTGTGCAAGCTCGCCGTGATCGGGATCTTCCTTGCGGCTTTCGCGATCCCGGTCACGTTCGAGTCGATCATGTGGGTGACCGGGTCGGGTTCGCTCGCCAACGTCGTCTCGTTCACGCCCGGCGCAGTCGGCATCACACAGGCGACGAACGCGCTCGCGCTCGACACTTGTTGCGACGTCGCAACGAGCACCGCGGTCGACTACTCGACCGCGCAGCAGCTGATCACCACCGCCTGGAACGTCCTCCTGGCGCTCGTCCTCGTCGTACTCGTTTTTGGCTGGACGGGTGGCAAGCTGCTGGTGGGGCAGTCCTATACCGAGGCGAAAGGCAAGGTGGCGGAGCAGAAGACCGAGCGCGCCGACAAGAAGGCGCAGAAGCAAGCGGAGCGCGCGATATCTGGAGAAAGCCGATTCCATCGCCGCCACGGGCGGACCGAGGATGTTTCCTCCCGAGAAGGAGACAATGATTAGCGAGCCCGAGCGGGCGTACGGCCAATCGACCGCCTGGAAGCCCGATCGCCCGCGCTTGCGGTTGTTCCCTCTCCTGATCTCGTGGTTTGCCGGGGGCCTGGCCCTGATGGCGGCCGCCGCGGTCTTGCCAGGTGTTGACATCGAGAGCTTTTTGGGAGCGCTGCTCGTCGCGGCGATCGTCGCGGCGCTGAACGCGGTCATTCCGCCCGTCCTCGCTGCGCTGCGGCTACCACTCATGCTGGTGCTGGGGTTCCTGCTCGTCCTGATCGCGGACGCCGCCATCCTCCTCCTCGCCGACGACCTGACCGATGTGTTGACCGTCGACAACTTCGGCTGGGCGCTCCTCGCCGCGCTCGTCATCGCAGCGGTGAGCCTTGTGCTCGCCGTGCTGCTCGGCTCCGACGACACGTCCTCGATCCGCATCGCGCAACGGATCGCGCGGCGGCAGGGTCTAATCGTCAGCACCGATGTCCCCGGGATCGTCTACCTCGAGATCGACGGGCTCGCCCTGCCCGTGCTGCGCCGCGCGATGCGCGACGGCAACGCCCCAACCATGGCCCGCTGGGCGCGCGACACGCACAGTCTGATCGAATGGGAGACGGATCTCTCATCGCAGACCGGTGCCAGCCAGGCGGGCATCCTGCTCGGTTCGAACGAGGACATCTCGGCATTCCGCTGGGTCGAGAAGGAGACCGCGACCCTAATGACGTGCTCGGCACCCCCGGACTGCGCGGAGATCGAGCGGCGGCGCGGGACGGGCATCGGCCTCCTGAAGGACGACGGAGCCAGCCGCGGCAACCTCCTCTCCGGCGAGGCGGACGCCGTGATCCTCACGGTCAGCCGGATGGATGCGGAGAAGAAGTCGAATCCCGGATATCGAGCGTTCCTCGCCAATGGTGACAACGTGACCCGGACGCTTGTCCTCTTCGGGTGGGAGGTGATCCTCGAATGGATCGCAGCGCTCCGCGCAATCCGGCGGGACGTGTACCCGCGCGGCCACCGAGGTGGCATCTACCCGTTGATGAGAGGAGCGCTCTGCGTGTTCGTTCGCGACCTGATCGTGTCCGGGGTGCTGACCGACATCATGCGCGGCCGGCCTGCCGTGTACGCGACGTTCTCGAGCTACGACGAGGTGGCGCACCATTCAGGCCTCGAGCGCCCCGACACGCTCGAAGCCCTACGCAAGCTCGACGAGCGCTTCGCGCATATACAGCAAGCGTGCCGCTACGCACCGCGGCCGTACGAGATCGTCGTCCTCTCCGACCACGGCCAAACACAGGGTGCGACCTTCAAACAACGCAATGGCTACGGGCTCGACGAGCTCGTCGAACGCTCACTCTCACGCGGCGACGTGTCCGGGATCGCCGGCGGTGACGAGCAGAGCTCGATGGTCGGCAACGCGATCAGCGAGGCAACCGGGAAGCAGCAGAAGCGGGCCAAGAACGACGTCTCCGACCGCGATGTCGTCGTCCTCGGCTCGGGCAACCTCGGGCTCGTCTACCTGATGGAGGAGCGCCGCCGGCTGACGCTCGAGGAGATCGACGAGCGGCATCCGGAGCTGATCCCCGCACTCCGTAGCCACCCGCACGTCGGCTGGCTGCTCGTGCGCTCCTCCGAGCACGGCGCTGTCGTGCTCGGGGCGACCGGCACCCACTATCTCGCCCAGGGGCGCGTAGACGGCGAGGACCCGCTCGCCCACTTCTCGCCGCATGCTCCACAGCACCTGCTGCGCACCGACGGCTTCGAGCACGTCGGCGACATCATGGTCGGGAGCTTCTACGACCCCGACCTCGACGAAGGCTGCGCCTTCGAAGAGCTGATCTCCTTCCATGGCGGCATCGGCGGTCTCCAGACACGGCCGTTCATCCTCCATCCCACCCACCTCGAGACACCACCACTGCCGATCCTCGGCGCCGCCAGCGTCCACGGCATCCTGGCCGGCTGGCGGCAACAGCTCGAGCGGGCTACCACCTCCGGCGTCGCGGCGGTCGGTGGACGGCAGGTGGCGGAGGCCAGCGTTGCCGAGCAACCCGCAGGCACTCCAGGATAGGTACATGCATCGCGGATGCGCCGGCGTCAGCGCTCGTGAAGGCACCGAAGGACTTGCGTCGCCGTGTACCGCCCCGCCGTGGCGGCACGCCACTTCGACTTTCGAAAAGGGGCGCAAACGCGGCCCTTTCGTTGTCCAGAGTGCCGGCAAAGCGGAGACCCGCCGAAGCGGGCCACCGCTTGTCACCGATACTGATGTGCCTACTTCTGGATGTACACGGTCATCGGTGGAACGACGCCGTGGTCCTGCATCGCGGTCAGGACTTCGGGGGACGGTGACTCCAACATCGACTTGATCGCCGCAACGTCGGCAACGTCGGCGGTGATCGCGATGTTGTTGCTGCCGTCGGCGGCGACGTAGTCGGTCACGTTGCTACCCGTGCCCGATTCGATGGCCGCAGCACGTCCTTCCTTGCCCTGCAACCAACGGTCGATGTCTTCGACGGCATGAGTGACTACGACCTTCGGCATTCGACTTCCCTTCGTAATGGCGCGTGGGCGGCTTGGCGAATAGACACATCGCGGACCGCCTAGTATCGGCGACCCTACCGGTGACGAGTAGCACCCGGACGACCCAGATCAAGGCCTTCGTCCAAGGCGACCGACTGGATGTCAGTCCGGAGCGCGGCAGGCATGGCCGCGGTTGCTCAGATGGCAGCGCTGAGCGACCTGTGCGAATCCGTCGCCCCGACCTGACTACGCCACTCCTCGCTGCCGGAGCTCATCGTCGGACAGCGAAGCGAGCTTCTTCGGCACGACCATGCGCCAGGCGTCGAAGACGAGCTCGCGGAGCTCGTCCTTGTCGATGGCGTCCAGGCGA
>k87-15652_pt1 | contig 10488 bp, 5 predicted proteins | sample MGYA00084034_6733716 | MGnify analysis MGYA00084034
ACACTCGGCCTGGGGATCGGCATCTTCCTGGCCGGGCTCACCTCGCTCGCGCTATCGGGCTATGGCGTCGTGTTTGCGATGCCGTACCGTTCGCTGGCGGCCTTCGTGGCCATCGCCATCCTCGCCGGGATGCTGGCTGCGATCCTGCCGGCTAGGCGCGCCTCCAGGCTCAACGTCCTCGAAGCGCTTCAGTATGAGTGACACCTGTCCGCTTCAGACCGAGGGGGTCGGTCGGCATGGAGGCCCGAGGTCATCGCCTGCCTGCTGTACCGGTCGAGCGACAGTTATCGCGGTCGGCGACCGAGTAACGAAAGGCGCCGTTTCCGGCGCCTTTCTCAGTAGCGGGGGCAGGATTTGAACCTGCGACCTCCGGGTTATGAGCCGCCTCGATCATGTACACGCGTTCCGCCGTATTCCGCCAAAACGCCGGCTCCGAGCCAGTTTTCGGCCGCGCCCGTGCATTTAGGCGGAACACGGTGACATCGCCGCGGAAGCCTCCTGCTTGCAGAACGCTTGCAGCCGAACTCGCCAGCGCCTCTCCATTCAGGTGCTGGCTCCTGAACGGCCGTCTGTCGCAGCGGGGCCGCAAGCTCGCGAGCAGCATGGCCGCGAACAGTCGATCGGGCTTGCTGCGAGTCGTCGCGCGACTGTATGAAGTACGCGTGCCGATCCGTCTGCGCCCGGTTGCCGATGACGAGCTCGCGTCGTTCGTGGCCTCGACCCGAGACGGCTACTTGATCAGCCTGGTCAACGATGCGGGCATGGGAGAGGAGGAAGCCCACGAGAAGACGGAGCGCGACTTCGCGATGCTCGTTCGGGAAGGGCTTCCCGTCGCAGGGCAGCAACTGTTCATCGTTGAGGAGACCGAGACGAGCGAGCCCGTCGGACGCGTCTGGCTTGGAGAGCGCTTCCCCGGGCAGGCGATCGGGTTTCTCTACGACATCGAGATCGACGGGCGGTTCCGTGGTCGCGGTCTCGGCCGCGAGGCGATGCTGCTCGTCGAGCAGGAGGCGCGCCGTCGCGGGTTCGTCGAGATCCGGCTGAACGTCTTCGGCGGTAACGAGACCGCACGCTCGCTTTATCGCTCGCTCCAATACGTCGAGTTCGCAATCGGGATGCGAAAGCGGCTTACCTAGTCAGCCTCACATCTTGGCCCCGTGGTCTTAGCCACGCCGCTGCTGGCGTTGATTCGGGCTTTGTCGCATCTGCGGGCGGCGCTGCCCGAAGCCCTTTCTAGGTAGTAGCCACGAGCGGCCTGCACGCTTGCGCGCCTTGTGTTCGCAGAAAGGCCTTCCTACCATCGACTCATGCTGACCTGTCCGAACTGTGGCGCGGAAAACCGTGAGGCGGCGCGCTTTTGCGAGGCCTGCGGCCGGCCCGCGGCCCTGGCTGAAGCGGCAGAGCCCTTCCGCAAGACGGTCACCGTCCTCTTCTCCGACGTCGTCGGCTCCACCTCGCTCGGGGAGCAGCTCGATCCGGAGGCGCTCTCGCAGGTCATGACTGAGTACTTCGACGCGATGCGGCCGATCGTCGAGCGTCATGGCGGGACGCTCGCAAAATTCGTCGGCGACGCCGTGCTTGCGGTCTTCGGAATCCCGACCTTGCACGAGGACGATGCTTTGCGCGCCGTGCGGGCGGCGGTCGAGATGCGGACGGAGCTCGGACGGCTCAATGGCGAGCTCGAACGACGCTTCGGCCTCACCCTCTCGACCCGGGCCGGTGTTAACACCGGGCCGGTCGCAGGGGTCGGCCTCATCCCCGACCACAATTTCGTCGCGGGTGACACGGCGAACGTTGCGGCGCGACTCCAGCAGCTCGCGGAAGGCGGCGAGATCCTGCTCGGTGAGGGCACCTATCGCCTCATCCACCACGCCGCGGATGCCGAGCTGCTGCCGCCGGTAGAGGTGAAGGGAAAGGCGGCCCCTCTGGCGGTCTATCGGCTGCGAGAGGTTCGAAGCGGAGAGGCGCTCCCGCGGCGCCCTCACGCGCCGATCATCGGGCGGGAAAGCGAACGAAAACTGCTGGCAGAGGCCTGGGAACGCGTGGCGTCCGAACGGGCACCCCATCTCTTCACGGTGCTCGGGCCCGCCGGCGTCGGAAAGTCGCGTCTCAGCGACGAGTTCCTCACCTCGCTCGCCGGCGCGGGCGTCCTCCGGGGTCAGTGTCTCTCCTACGGCAACGGCATCACGTTCTGGCCTGTCGTCGAGATACTCGTCCAGCTCCTCGGGAAGGAACCGGCGACGCGGCTAGAGGAGCTCGGAGTCGACACGGTTGCTGGCGCGCGGATCGCCTCCCTCCTTGGACGCCGAAGCGAGGTGTCGTCGGTGGACGATGTTTTCTGGGCGGTGCGAAAGACGCTCGAGGCCGCGGCATTGCGAACGCCGCTGATCGTCCGCTTCGACGACGTGCACTGGGGAGAGGAGGCCTTCCTCGACCTCGTCGAACACATTGCCGATTGGACGCGCGAGGCCCCGATTCTGCTGCTCTGCCTCGCCCGGCCTGATCTCGTCGAGAGGCGCCCCGCCTGGGTGGGCGCCAGACCGAACGCCACCTCGGTGCTGCTCGAGCCACTTTCCCCGGAAGAGTCGATGCGGCTTTTGGAGGGGCTGGGCGGGCCCGCCGACGAGCGCGTGCGCCGGCGAATCCTCGAGGCGGCAGAGGGCAACCCGCTCTTCCTCGAGGAGATGGTGGCGATGGTGGAGCACGGCGGCGACGTCGCCGTCCTCCCGCCCACAATCCATGCCTTGCTGGCAGCTCGGCTCGACCAGCTCCCTGCCGGGGAGCGCATCGTGCTGGAGCGGGCCGCGATCGAGGGCCAGGTCTTCCACTGGGGAGCGCTGCGCGCGCTCCTACCCGACGAGCCCGAGCTGGCCGGACGCCTCCAAGCACTCGTCCGAAAGCAGCTCTTGCAGCATGCGCGACCGCAATTCGAGGGGCAGGACGCTTTCGGCTTCCGCCACCTCCTCATCCGCGATGCCGCCTACGCGGCGCTACCGAAGCGAACCCGCGCCGAGCTGCACGAGCGCTTCGCGCGCTGGCTCGACGAGCATGGCGGCGGGCTCGTGGAGCGAGAGGAGCTCGTCGGCTATCACCTCGAGCAGAGCTATCGGTACGCGGCCGAGCTCGGCGCCGCGGACGCGCACGCGCTGGACGCGGCCAAGCGGGCGGCCGATCTGCTGACGGTGGCCGGGCGGCGTGCGTTCGCCCGCGGCGATATGGCCGCAGCTGCCGGCCTCCTGCGCCGGGCGGCGGCCCTGCTCGAGATCGATCCGCCCCGCAGGCTGGAGCTTCTGCCCGAGCTGGGGCGGGCGTTACGGTTCGCCGGCCACGCGGACGATGCCGAGGCGGTGTTGCGCGAGGGGGTCGAAAAGGCAACCGCGACCGGCGATCGCCGCCTGCTGCTACTGAGTCGAGTTGAACACGCGTTCCTCCGCCTGTACACGGATCCCGACGTCGAGACCGAACACACGATCGACGTGGCCGAACAGGCGCTCGCTGTGTTCGAGGAGCTCGGCGACGACGGCGCCCGAGCACGGGCCTGGGCGCTGATCGGGCATGCGAACTGGCTGCTCTGTCGCGGTGAGCGAATGGAGGACGCCTTCACGCGCGCTCTCGAGTGCACGAGGCGAGCAGGCGACGCTCAGGAGGAAGGGTGGATTCTGCGGATGCTGGCACTCGTCTACTGCCACGGGCCGATGCCGGTCGAGCAGGCGATCACGCGTTGCGAGGAGATCCTCGAGCTCGGACGCGGCCACGCGGCAATCGAGGTCTCGACGCGGGCGAAGATCGCGGGGCTGGAGGCCATGCGGGGTCGCTTCGAGCTGGCTCGCGATCTCTACCTTCAATGCAGGGCGGTCGGCGAGGAGTTCGGAGTCGGCCCGGTGCTTGCGGCACTGCCCAACTACTCCGGACCGATCGAGCTGCTGGCGGGCGACCCGAAAGCAGCCGAGCGGGAGCTTCGCGCGGGCGGTCGGGCGCTCGAGGAGCTGGGCGAGACCACGGTGCTCTCGACGAGCGCGGCGCTTCTCGCGCGTACGCTCGAGCGCACGGGGCAGCTCGACGAGGCGGAGGAGCAGACGGTCCTGAGCGAGCGGAACGCCTCACGCGACGACCTCGCGTCCCAGACCACGTGGCGCGGCGTGCGTGCCCGCGTCCACGCACGACGCGCCGACTTCGAGGGGGCCCAGCAGCTGGCGCGGGAGGCGGTCGCTATTGCGGACCGGACCGACTTCCTCGTTTGGCGCGGGGAGGCCCTGCTCGATCTCGCGGAGGTGAATCGGTTAGCCGGCGACTCGGCCTCGTTCGTGCGAGCGGCAACCGACGCGCTCCGGCTTTTCGAGGCAAAGGGCCACCTCGTCCTCTCGGAGCAGACACGCGCTCTCCTTCGCCAGTCAGCCGTCGCCGCCCGGCCGCTTGACGGCCGTCTCGCAGTAGGGATACGCTCGTCGCCCTTCCAGCGAGAGGAGCGCAGGATGAGCACGATTGAGGAGCAGCCCGAGCCTCCGGCGCAGGAGGCCTACGAGGAGACCGGGTCGATCGAACCGCCGCGGCCGCCTGCAGAGGAGGCCGACGAGGAGTCAGCCTCGATCGAACCGCCGCAAGCGCCTGCAGAGGAGGCCGACGAGGAGTCAGCGTCGATCGAACCGCCGCAGGACCTCTAGCGGCCACCCCACCCTCGTCTGGTCCGCGCCGGCCCGCGTACGCCCGACGCACGCGATACCTCTTTCTACGCCCTCAGGACGACGGCTCGCTCGTTGCTTTGTCGGTCCTGAACGGCGAGGAGCTCCCGCTCAGCGACGAGCAGCTGCGCGCTCTTCGCGCAGTTCCCGCCGATCGGTGGATCGCCCTCGAAGGGAACGCCGACGCGACAACCCTGCTTGTACTCGCGCGCCAGGGACTCGTGGTGACCGACGGCGAGGACGACGTTTACGTCGAGTTCCGTCGCCGCGACCAACAGCTGGCCGCGCCCGCCTGGAATCGCTACGCGGCGCTCTACCACTCGATGACCCGCTGGCAGGGCGTCCGTGCAGTCGTCGCGGGCGAGGCTCCTCTGCCGAGGGCGCCTGGCCGTTGGCCTCCTCCTTCACACTTTCACCGCGTCCCCGAGCCGAAGGCCACCAACCGGCTCCCGCTGGTCGACCCTTCTGGCGCGCTGTTCGATCTGTTGCGCCGAAGGAAGACCGCCCGTGGCTTCGACGCGGACGCGTCGCTCTCACTCGACGAGCTGGCGACCGTGCTGCGGTACGTGTGGGGGTGCCACGGCGTCCACGAAGTGACGCCGGAGCTTACGATCGTTAAGAAGACGAGTCCGTCGGGCGGGTCACAACACCCCGTCGAGGTGTATCCACTCGTGCGAGCGGTCGAGGGCGTCGAGCCGGGGCTCTATCACTACGCAGTCGACGCACACGAGCTGGAGCTCCTCGAACCGTTACGCGGCGAGGTCGCCGCGGATCTCGTCGTCGAGCTCACCGCGGGACAGGAGCATTTCCGCGCCGCCCAGGTCCTTTTCCTACTAACCGCGCGCTTCGCGAGGAACTTCTGGAAGTACCAGGCACACGCGAAGGCGTATCGCGTCCTCCTCTTCGACGCTGCGCACCTGAGCCAAACGCTGTACCTAGTCTGCACCCACCTCGGACTTGGAGCCTTCGTCTCAGCCGCCGTCAATGAGCAGGACATCGACCGGCACCTCGGCCTGCCTGCCTTCACGGAGGCAGCGATCCTCGTCTGCGGCTGCGGGCATCCGATCCCATCTGACCGCGAGCCCCCGTTCCGTCCGTTCGCGCCCCTGTACGACGTCGCCGACCCTGGGGGTCAGTGACTCTTGGCTATCCGGCCGCGGCCGCCACACGGGCCCGCCGTCGAATCTCCGACTTGCGAATCTCGCGCACGGCCCGCCGGGGTGTAACGCTCTCCAGCACATGGCTGAGCTGCCGAGCGGCGTGGTTACGTTCCTGTTCACCGATATCGAGGGCTCGACGCGCCTCGTGAAGCAGTTCCGTGACCGCTACGAGGAGGTGCTGGCCGACCACCAGCGCGTGCTGCGCGCCGCGTTTGCCGCGCACCGTGGGCACGAGGTCGACACGCAAGGCGACTCGTTCTTCGTCGCCTTCTCGAGTGCGCGCGACGCTCTCGTGGCGGCGATCGAAGGGCAGTTCGCGCTGCTCTCGCACGCGTGGCCTGACGGCGTGCAGGTCAAAGTGCGCATGGGTCTGCACACCGGGCAGGCGCGCGCGGCGGACGGCCGGTACACGGGCCTCGCGGTCCACCGTGCAGCGCGCGTTGGCGCCGCGGGCCACGGCGGGCAGATCCTCGTCTCCCAGGCGACGCAGACGCTGCTCGAGGACGAGGAGGAAGCGCCGCATGTCTTCCTGCGCGACCTAGGGGAGCACCGGCTCAAGGACCTCGACAGACCGGTACGGCTCTACCAAGCTTGCGCCGAAGGCCTCCCGGAGTCGTTCCCGCCCCCGCGCGGCGAGGCGCCGCTCGCCGAGGCCGCCGAGGTGGCGCTCGCCCCGCCGCTCTGGCGGCGGCGGCCCATCGTCGCGGCGGCCGGGCTCGTGCTGCTCACTCTGATCGCCATCGCCGTCCTCGCCTCTACCCGTCACTCGGCCGGCGGGCTGAGCAGCGTCCAACCGAACCACGTCGGTGTTATCGACCCGAACACGAACGAGATCGTCGACGAGATCCCGGTCGGCAACCGGCCCGGGCCGATCACGGTCGGCGGCGGCTCGGTGTGGGTCGGGAACCGCGACGAGCGCGAGCGGACGCTGACGAAGATCGACGCCGCGCGGCGAACTTCGACGACCTTCCCGCTCAAGGGGCAGACACCGACCGGGATCGATTACGGCGAGGGGGCAGTCTGGGTGGCGCACGGTGTGCTCGGCGACCTGTCTCGCGTCGACCCAGAGTTCGGGATTGACCGGACGGTCTCCGTTGCCGATCCGGCGCTCGGCTCGATGAACGGTGCGGTGACCGTCGGCCCCGGAGCGGTGTGGACGGTGTACGGAGACTCGACGCTGGCGCGGATTAATCCGATCACGATGATCGGAAGAGAGACGCACCGCGCAGGCAGCAACCCTGCAGGAGTCGCGGTCCAAGGGAGTTATGTCTGGGTCCTGAACACCGATGACTCCGAGGTGCGGCGCTATGACCCGGATACGTTCCAGGAAGGGCCGCTCGGGAGACCGACGAGCGTGGGAGCGCGGCCGAGCGCGATTGCGGCGGGCGAAAACGCGCTCTGGGTCGCGAACAGCGGCGGAGATTCCGTCACTCGAGTCGACCCCGGTACGCCCCCGACGACCCGCGAGATCCGCGACGTAGGCGAGGATCCCACTGCGATCGCGGTCGGCGAGGGGGCCGTTTGGGTTGCGAACCGAGGCGACGGAACGGTCTCGCGCATCGACCCGACGACCTTCGAAGTTGTCGAGACGATCGACGTCGGCAACGCGCCGTCGGGGATCGCCGTCGGCGACGGATTCATCTGGGTGTCGGTGCAGTCGCCCTAGCGCTGCTTCAGACAGGCGGTGGTCAGGTCGAGGGCCGGCCGCAGGGTAATGCAGCCGACGCGCTTCGACACGAGCGTCGGCTCCGCAACGTAGGCGATCGCGGCGATCGGGGCGACGTCGCGGGCGAGCTCGACGTCGAGCCGGCCGTACGCGTGCAGCCGTGACTTGCCGCGCAATTGCGAGGCGGCCCGTAGGCGCCGGTCGTACTTCGCCGAGCGGAAGTTGGACCAGTTCGTGCGGCCGATGAAGCGGCTCTCGAGAAACAGGTTCAGGAACGCGTAGGGGTCGTAGTAGTCCACGGACGGCGTGACGAAGAACGCCATGTCGTACGGCTCACCCGGCGTGGACACCCGACTCTCGTACGCCGGTTCGGCGATGCCGCGAACGACGACATCGAGCCCGATCTGCTCAAGCTGTCGACTGAACTTCTGCCCCAGCGCCAGCGTCAGCGGCTGATCCTGGATGTAAAGGACTGCCTTGCCGCCCCCCAGGTGACCGCGCGCGAGCTGTCGGGCCTTGCGGAGGTTCGGTGCTTTCAGCGGATAGATTCTCGCGTCGTCGAAGCCGGGCAGATTTGGCGGCAAGTACTGGTCCGTCTCGCGCGTCCGCAGCATGCCGGCACTGAATGCCCTTCGGTCGACGGCGAGGTTGACCGCCTTCCGAAGCCTCGGATTGCCCCGGAAGAGCGGGCGAGCCGTGTTGAGCACGAAGCCACGGAACGTGAAGCCCGGCCGGACCCGGAACTGCGACTTGAGGCCGTACTTCGGCACGAGCTGTCGCGCAGGGTCGAAGTAGAGCGGCGGTGGCGCGATGCCCCAGTCCGCTCGCCCATCCTCGATCCGGTTGAGGACCTCCTGCGGCGAGCCGGCCGTGAGGTCGACGCTGAAGCCGTCGACGTGGCGCGGCCGCTTGCCGCGGTAGTAGCGGTTACGCCTGATCAGGATCCGCTGGCCGGGACGGTACTCGTCAACGTAATACGGGCCGGAACCGGCGAAATGGCCGAGGCCCTCGAGATCCGGCGGCAGGTTCGGCGGGACGGCGCAGAAGAACGGCATCGTGGTGCGCTCCGGGAAGTCGCCGAGCGGTCGCACTAGGCGGATGCGGAGACGGTACCCGGTCGCCTTCACTCCTCTCGCGGTCGCTGCTCGTCCGCGCTCCACGGCACGGGCGCCCACGATGTCCTCCATGTAGCGCGTGCCGATCGACCTCCGCCCAGCCTTGAGCGTGCGGTTGATCGCGTGGGCGAATGCATCGGCGCGGACCGGCTTGCCGTCGCTGAAGCGGAAGTCCCGACGGAGCACGAACGTGTACGTCTTGCCGTCGCGGGAAATCTTCGGCGGTTCGAGGGCGACCTCGGGGACGGGCCGGTATGCCTGCGGCGCCGGTTTGTCGGGGTAGGTCATGAGCCGCGCGCACGTCGTATCGAGCAACGACCACGACGCCTGCCTGTTCGCGATCGCGGGATCCATCGTGTCGAGCTGCTCCGGCGGCGCGAACGCAACGCGAAACGTGCCGCCGCTCTGCACCTTTCCGCGCGCCTGGCTGGGCCCCGGGCTGGTCGCGGCCAGGGCGAGTACGCCGCCGCCTAGGGCGACGAGCCCGAGCGACAATAGTTTGCGTCTCGCCAAAACCGTCTCCTGACATTGATAGAGCAGCCGGCCTCGGAAGGGAAGGGGCTCGGCCGGCCGCTAATAGATTTGCTGGAGGCCCCGCGTCGACCGACGAACTCGCCCACGGATTCGGACCTCGTGGTCCAGCCCGACAACTCGACCGGGCTCTCGAGCGCGCAAGCCTTTGCAAGACTCGCAATTTTCAGGCGCAGGGAGGTCGTTTAACCCCCGTGCGGGGGGCCGGTCGGCGAATTCGCTGCTGCGGCCGTTAGAGTCACCCACCAGAGACGAGTGCGGTCGCAGGCCGGAAGGACGCATCCTCGCCCGCGGACCGGGCGGGTTGCGGCTGCGGCCCTGGCAGCGGTCGTGGTCGGCCTCGTCTCCCAGGCGTGGGCGGGACGCGGGGCGTTTCCACAGCGGTCGGGCTCCGTCGACGTTCTCCAACGGGCGAATCTCATCCGTATCGACGGCGCAGCCGTGGGCGCCAACACGGGCGTCTCGGTCGCGGGCGCGGGCGACGTGAACGGGGACGGGCGCGCGGACGTGATCGTCGGCGCGCACTTTGCCGGCAACAACGGGCGCGCTAACTCGGGCTCTGCCTACGTCGTCTTCGGCAGGGCAGCTCGGGGAACCGTCGACCTCGCTGCGCTCGGGCGGGGCGGCTTTCGGATCGACGGCGCGGCCGCAGGCGACTTCGCCGGCTGGTCGGTCGCAGGCGCGGGCGACCTCAACGGGGATGGGCGAGCGGACGTGCTCGTCGGGGCGATCGGTGCCGACAACAACGGCCGCGCGAGGTCGGGCTCGGCCTACGTCGTCTTCGGCAGGGCTGCGCCCGAAACCGTCGATCTCGCCGCGCTCGGGCCGGCGGGCTTCCGCATCGACGGCGCCGCCGCAATCGACGAGGCCGGCTACTCGCTTGCCGGCGCTGGCGACCTGAACGGAGACGGGCGAGCGGACGTGATCGTCGGTGCGCACTTTGCCGGCAACAACGCCCGCGAGTTCTCCGGCTCCGCCTACGTCGTCTTCGGCGAGGACGCGCCCGCGACCCTCGACCTCGCCGCGCTTGGACAAGGCGGCTTCCGAATCGACGGCGCGGCCGCAGGCGATTTCGCCGCGGGCTCGGTCGCAGGCGGGAGCGACCTGAACGGGGACGGGCGGGCGGATCTGCTCGTGGGCGCGCGTGGCGCCGACAACAACGGCCGTGGGTCGGGCTCGGCCTACGTCGTCTTCGGCCAGGCCGCGCCCGCGACCGTCGACCTCGCCACGCTCGGACAGGGCGGCTTCCGGATCGACGGCGCGGCCGCAGACGACCAGGCCGGCCACTCGGTTTCGGACGCGGGCGACGTGAACGGAGACGGGCAGGCGGACGTGCT
>k87-1354734_pt1 | contig 10400 bp, 20 predicted proteins | sample MGYA00084034_6733716 | MGnify analysis MGYA00084034
GGATGGACTTTGCTTGGGGCTGTGGGGCTGGTCGTGGCGGCGCTGTTTGCGGTACTGGTGGCGGTACTGGGCTGGGCTGCGGCTGCGGCGGGGAAGCGGTCGGACGAGGCGTGGGAGTTGGCGAAGCAGCGACGAGCGGTTGAAAAAGCAGAGGTGGAAGAGGGTCTGCTCCCTCCACCGATGTAGCCGGTGCTGCGCTCCAGCTCATGCCTAGGGCGATGAGCGCCACCAGACTGACGACTACCAGTAGGCGCGAGCGAAGTCGATCCCGGCGATCACCAGCGCGAGGGCGTCCTTCTCGGTGTAGTGGGGCCCGTCTGGTCTGTGATCCGGGGGTGGGATCGCGTTGCGTTGGGCCCGCTCGTTGAGCCACCTGGTCGTCTCCTCGAGACGTTCGCCAAGGACGAGGACGCGGTAGAGCACCTCGTACTCCCTGACGGCGGTCTTCCGTAGGCGGCGCATGACCCGCGTGGTCCGAAGCCGCTGCTCATCGTTCCGCCGGCGGTACAGCCGGTCGTTGGTGAGCCACTTCTCAAAGTCAGGGTGCCAGTCTGGGGTGCCGTCATCGCTGATCTTTGAGGAGTGGATGCGTTGGGGAACCTCTGATTTCCAGTCGGCTGCGAAGTAGGACGCCCAGTGCGCGGTGTCCCTCATCGTCTGGTCGGAGTAGTTCCCCACGGTCGCGAGTGTACACGGGGCCGGCGAGCGGAAACCCCACCCGCTACGAGCCGGCCCCCGTCTGAGGCTATCCGATATTCACCCGAAGGCCGAGCAGCCAGAGGATGGCGAGGATCACGAGGATCGCGACAAGGAACCAGAGCCAGTTTGGTGTGTTCATGGGGTGCGGGCCTCCTGCTTTCCATGGTCGATGCACTTGCCCATGACGTAGCCGCCGAGGAGCGGCACGAGATCGACAAGCGGACGGGTGCATTCGGGACAGATCGGCCCGCCGCCGATCGGCCTGATGACTGAGGCCAACGGCAAGTATCGCTCCGCCTCCGTCCGACCCAGGCTCGTCGGGGTCCACCTCGAGATGAGGGAGGCATGGCGAATGGCTCGGTCTGCGGTGGTCATCTCCACCCGCCTGATCCAGCCGCGCTGGGCACAGGCGTTCATCAGGGCTCCGACCTGGTTGGGGTGGGGCGGCTGGCCGACGCGGGCGGTGATGTCCTCTGAGGTGAACGGGATCGGGCTGCCGTCCTTGATGATGGTCAGCAGCGCGTCCTGGGCGAGGACCCTCCACGGTGCTGACACCGGGTTGTCGAGGGCTCGCCCGATGCCCTCCTCCTTGAGCTCGCGGCCTGTCGCCATGTTGACCTCCTATGGTGTTGGCACCATCTCATCGAACAGGTGATCTGGATCGTACTCCCCGATCCGGCTAACAGAGCCGCTGTTAGCCACCGCGTAGGCATAGCACGGACGATCGGCCTGAAGCGCGGCGTCCTGGAGATGGCTGGTGCCCGACACGCCGATCTCGAGATCGTCTTCGGTGATGAACAGCAGCACGAGATCGGCTCGCTCGGCCATCGAGTAGTCCCTCGCGAAGACCGACGCTCGACCAGGCGACTCCTCCGTCGGCTCTGGTCGGCACCACTCGACGGTCAGGCGCAGCACGTCAGCGAGCGCGGCCACGTCGCGTTCGAAGGGGCCCGGTGCATCAGCCATCGGGCGGCGCAGCATGACCACCGTGTCCTCCTCGAGGGCGCACATGAAGCGGACCACCAGCCGTGGTGCGAGGCCGGTCGGGAGCCGTCGGCTGCCGGCAAGCACGACCCTCATCTGGGCCAGTACCTCGGATGGCGGCGGGGCCGCTGGCGCATGTCCTGGATCGTCCCGCCTCTGGCGAGGATGATGTCGCGCCATTCCTTCGCGTTCGCTGCCTCGCTCAACTGGGCGCGGAGTTCAGCCGCCCACTCGTAGGTCACCTGAACCTCAGGCGGGAATGAGATGACGTAGCGGATCACCTTGACGACCTCTCTCCGACGGAAGTACCATGCGCGTCCCTCACCTGGCCGGGTGAGGGATGGAGATGACGGAATAGCCCTCTAATCCGGGGCCAACGTATCGCCGGATCGCAGGAGCCAACCCAGGTAGACCCGACGCGATGAGCGGGGTTCGACGGCGCGGCAGGGGTGGCAGCCCCAAAACGATCAGTCTGCCCTCGGGGGTTAGAGCCCGAGGGGACGCCCAGCAACGGTGAATCGACCTTCGTCCTAATGCTTGTAGGACGGCGCGGGTCGTGTGGGTACACAAGAGTCCCACCTCCAGCCAGAAGTCCCCGGCTTGCCGGGGTCTTTTGGTGTCTGGGCCAGAAAGGAGGACCCATGAAGTGGCGCAAGCTCAAGACCGGCGAGGTCGAGATCACCTGGATGAACGGGGCCCGCGAGTACATCGCGACCCTGGGCATGGTGTACGGCGCGAACGCGCTCGTCCTCGACCTCGGACCCAGCAAGGTCATCATCCCGATGGCCTCGGTCAAGCTCGTTCGTGTCGCGTCGGACGACGCCGCTGCCGTCTAGAACGGGAGCTGGTCGAACGATCCAGCCTCCTGAGACGCACCCGGCTTGCCCTCGCAGTCCCGCGTCCCACAGACGTAGAACGCGTTGAACCGCTTGGGCGAGCCATCAGCATTGGTCTTGGTCTTGGAGAAGCCAGCCTTGATCAGCCGCCACTCGGGGTTCCCGCAGATCATGCAGGGAACCTCGGGGAACGGCGGCTCAGGTTTCTCCGTGAACTCGCGGTCGCTCTGACGGGTCGGGCTGACGCCACCGCCGTTGACCTGGACGGCCACGCCGTCGGGCACCTGGAGCGTGATGATGATGGTCTTCATGGCTGGTTGACCTCCTGGGGATGCTTGGTCGCGACGTGACGCTCGACGTTCGCGAAGTGGCGGTGGCAGAACGCGCACGTCCCGGTGACCGCTCGCTTCTTGAGCTTGGTGACGACGCCCTTGGTCGCGGTCAGTTGACGCCAGGTGCCGTCGAGCTCGGCGCGGACGGCAACCTCACGGTCCTTGGCCGCGTTGTACAGGCGCTTGAACTTGTCGGCCTCGCTCTCGCCGATGAACTGCTGGGCGTGGCCGTTGGGGCAGTACCAGTCCTTGTGATCCTCGACGCGATGGCGATAGAACTCTGTCGGCAGCCCGAAGATGACCGAGCAGCGGTAGCACTCGACTGGCTCGAGGCTGACGCTTGAGTAGACGGCAACGCTCACGGGTTGACCTCCTTGTCGTGGAAATACCAGTCCCCGGCCTTGGTGAATGTCCCGCTGAAGACGAGGTCGTCACCGTCCTCGTGCTTCTCCTCAAACTCCATGCTGGCGGGCCCTGACGCGAGGATGATGGTCGGGTAGGGCGTACCTCTGACCGCCTCGCGGATCCGGTAGAACCAGTGCTGCCACCAACGGATGTTGGGATCAGGCCCGTAGAGGTAGAGCGTGTGGATGTCGGTCGTCTCGCCGAGCAGGGCGGCGACACCGTCATCGAGCTCGCCGGCGAAGGTGCCTGAGATGTCCTTGAGCCCGTCGAGCCGGAAGCCAGGCAGCCCGTTGTCGAGCGGCTCGAGCGGCTCGTTCGTCTCCGCCCTGAAATCGAACCGATCCTCCTCGCTCATGTGATGGTGACCTCCACTCGTGCCTGTGACTTCGGCACGAGCTCCTTGCTCATCGCTCTCGGCAGAGCGTACTTGTCATTGATCCCGAGGGCCGGGAACACGGCGTCCTCGACGACCTTGATGAGGTTGGTGCAGTCGGCGTCGTCCCACAGGTAGAAGCGGTATTCGGCGACGACCTGGCTGCTGCCGTCCCAGTGCCAGCCTGACGGGCGGGCGGTGCTGACGATCAGGGCTGCGGTTGTCTGATAGGCCTCGGCCTCCGGTGTCTTGACGATCTTCGGATAGGCGATCCCTCCCCGGCGGAAGCCACGCCCGATCTTGGTGGCGTGGTTCCCGCTGGGAGGTTGGCCGGGGATGGTGACCGTCCAGCTCACGACGCCTTCTTGGTCGTCTTCCTCTTCCTCGGCGAAGGTGCGCCGTTGTCGCCGGCGCGGGTGTGAATCTTGAGGCAGTTCTCGCAGGACTCCTCGTCACCGCCGGGGAGCCGGTCGAGGAAGGTCTGGTCCCAGATGCGCTCGATGCCGCAGATGGTCTTGACCATGGCGGTGTCGTTCGCCGTGAGCCAGGTTGTATCGATGATGTGCCAGGCGTCGATCTGGGTCCAGCGGAGCTCAGGCATCTTCTTCGACCTCTGGACCTTCGCCGTCGGGCACCGCGTCCGTCTGGACGCCGCCCTCGGGCGCGACCTTGTATGGCTCGTACTCATCGACCTCTCGGGCGAAACGCTGATGCTCTTCCTTCGATGCACTCACCTTGGGTGGCTTCGGGGCTTTCTTGTCGGCCATCACTCAGTGTCCTTCGTGAAGCTGGCGTGGACGCAGCCGCTGTTCGTACCGGGGTAGGCGTACATCGCCTTCTGGAGGAAGCTACCGGGCCACCAGTCGGGTGCCAGCGTGTAATCTCTCCGACCGTCGGCCAGCGGGTCGTAGACGAGGTAGCCACCGTCAGACTTCCGCTCATTGACGTACACGCTGTGCCCGCCGAGGAAGGTTGGACAGGCGTCGAAGCGGGTGCCGTGGACGACGCTGTACTGGATCGCCGCGACGGCTCCACGACCGGCAATGATCATCGAGCGGAATGTCGCCCATGGGATGTTGTAGCGAGGCTGGAGATCGACGTTGTAGAGCGTGGCACAGGCCCGCTCGTTCTCGGAGAAGTTCGTTGATCCGCAGCCGCCACCGGAGATCGCCTGGATGCGAGCTCGGATGGCTCGCGGCGTTGGAGGCCAGGCGTACTGGTTGCCGGGGTCCCTGCCCTCGCGTGCCCGTTGCGATGCCATTGCCGAAGACGCGCAGCCGCAGTTGTCGCCCTGACAGGCTGATCCGTCGAGTTGCTTGCGGAATGTTGGTCGATAGACCACTACACCCTCCTCTCTGTCTTCCAGTCGATGACGGTGGCGATCAGCGCCACCAGTATGGCCCCCACCACAAAGGCGGTGGCGGCGTATGGCCCGACCAGATAGTTGAACAGGGCCCACACGATGGCGCTGGTGAACAGCACGCCTAGGACGATGGCTCCGATGGTGAGGCCCGCCTCGATGTGCTTCATGCCTGGACTGGTCGGTAGGTGCGGTCGAGGTGGCGGCGGATCAGATCGCGGTTGACCGCCTCCCAGTTGCTGCCGGCGGTGGTGCCGGTGTGGTGGTGCGGGCAGAGCGTGACGAGGTTCTCCTCGACCGACGCTGCCTTCATGCCCATCGCGAGTTCGCCTTCGGGCTTGGTGTGCGACATCTGGAGGAACTGCGGACCCCGGTCGTAGTTGGGCCAGGCGGTGATCACGTTGCCCCAGGTGTCGCGGCACCAGCCGGCTCGACCGTCGAGCTGCGGTGCGATGCAGCGGAACCTGTCGCGGATCAGAACGATTGCTCTGGTCTTGGCGGAGATCGTACTTCTCGTCATCCCGTTCCCCGGCCCTTTGTAGATTTGTAGAACCCCTTATAGGGGGGGGTTCTACAAAACATTTCTACAAGGGCGTTTGTAGAATGTTCTAACTGACACTTCTACATGTTCTACATCACACCCACCGCCTGTTCCTGATGTGACACGGAGTCTGTAGAACCCACCACGCAGACCGACTGAGTTCTACATTTCTGATGTGACACGGGTCGAAGGCCACTTCTACAAGATTTCTACAAACCATGGTTAGCCCGTTCCTGGTGTGACACGCCACGCTCAGTTGCTCCAGAACGGGTCGCCGGGAGGCCGGTCCACCTCGACCGCCTTGCCCGACAGCCGATAGGACCCGTCGGCATTGCGGATGAGGAAGCCCTTCTCGGTCAGCGTCTTGAGTGCCTTGTAGACGGTGTCCCTCGCCACGCCCGGTGGCATGGCCTTGATGATGGCGGGCGGCTTCATCGTCGCACCGTCATCGAGCAGCTCGAGGATGATCTCGCCCGTCGTCGCGTCGTCTCTGCCGATGGGCTCGACGGCGAGTACGTCCGCCTGGCGGAAGGTGATCTTGCCTTGCTCCCAGTCGATCTCCAGACCGATCTGCTGCTGGAGCCGGGAGTCGTTGGCCTTGGTGTGGATCAGCGCGATGCGGACAGCCTCGTCGTCCTCCGACGTGCCATTGCGGACCTCCCAGGCGGAGCGGGCGAGGTTGATCTTGTAGATCGAGCCGTAGGGCATGAGGCCGTGGACCTTGCCTTTGCTCCGCATCTCCTGCTTTGAGACGTGGTCGACGACCTGGGTGCTGATGCCGATGTGGCGGATGGCGTCGAACAGGCGCAGCGTGGACTCGTTGCTGTCGCCATGCTCGCCGCTGCTGCCCATCGCCATGCCGGCGGAGTCGACGACCATGAATACGATGTCGCGCTCGGCCACGGCATTCGCGATCTCCTCCGCCTCCTCGGCGAGGGGCCGGATGCAGCGCCGGTAGGTGATGTGACTCGACGTGAAGCCAGCGCCGGCGGCGATCGCCTGGATGCGCTCGTTGATGACGGGGCCGTCCGTTTCCCAGTCGAGGTACAGCGCGTTGCCCTTGATGCCAGGCGGGACGCCGGGGATGATCTCGCGCCCGTTCTGGATCGACATGGCACAGGCGAGGGCGATGACGCTCTTACCGGATCCGCCGGGTCCGTACAGCAGCGCGGTGACGTTGGCTGGTGCCAGCGGGTCGATGACGTAGCGACTGGCGACCTTGGTGATGGGCGTGGTGCCCACCTCGATGTACGGCTGGCCGATCTCCTCGGCCATGATCACTCGCTGGCAGAGCGTCTCGAGGCCGTCGAGCCAGTCGAGTTTGCCGACCTGGCCTGGAGTCCTCGACTCCAGCAGCTTGGCGATGCTCACGCGGGTCGTCGACGCCGACAGGTTGAACTGGCTGATGTGCATGACGCCATCGACCGTCTTCACGCCGGCGATGTTGGTCTTGACCATGATCTGGCCCCGGAGCTCCTCGCGGGACCGCTTGATGCGGGTGACCCTGATCTCGGTCTGGATCTCAGGGGCGATTACCCGGTAGCCGAGGCCCATGCGTTCGAAGCGCCAGCGTTCGTCATCCATGAACGACTGGGGCGAGCTTCCGCAGCTCGTAGGTTCCACGACCACGGTCGTTGTTGTTCAGGACGCAGTGACCGGCCTTGCAGATGGCGCGTCGGTCATCGCGCAGGATGGACAGAGAGGGCATCTTGTCCTCGTGGGCAGGGCAGCGAACAGACCGTCCTGGTGCCGCGTTCTGGACGCCCCACAGCTCGCGGAGGATGTCCGACGCGGTGGAGTCATCCTCTGGGAAGGGTTCACGGGTGGGGCTGAACTTCGGGGGGATGTGGGTGACCTGTGGCGGGATGGCCCGCTCCGACCAGGCAAGCAGCCTGTCAGCCGGGGCGAACTCGATCTCGAGCAGGATGTCCGACATCCGTGACGGGAATGCCAGGCCCTCAGCGTCCAGCATCTTCCCGCGCTGGCCGGTCTTGGGATGGGGCATCAGTGGAAGACGCAGGGAGTGGCCGAGGCCCGTTCCCTTGACGCCGGCGAACTCATCGAGGTGGGCATCGACGCGATCTGAGCCGGGACGAACCTCGATGTGCTCGTCATCGTCGGGCAGCCGCGCTCCTTGGAGGAGCCCTCGAGCTCCCAGCCGGATGGCGACCGCCGGCAGGACGCGGTCGAGGATGCACCACAGGTGCGCTCCCCGGCGGCTCGTCTCGACGTAGGCCGGGAGTCCCTCCATCGCCATGAACTCGGCGAGCTGGAGGGCCTGATCGAGGCCCGTGTCGGTGTCGAAGTCGTAGGCGAGGACGTGGCTGACCGAATCGGGCGCGATCATGTAGGCGCTGATGCTGGGGCCCCTGCCAGTCAGACCGGCGAGCGCGACCTTGGCGGTCAGCGGCTCACGGACGGGCCTCCAGCCCTCGGGTGTCCAGGCGTTGTACACGTCGGCCCTCGCCGCGAAGGTGGCGACGTAGACGGTCGCCACATCCAGCGGGTCGTAGGCCATGAGGTCCCCTTTCCGACAGCAAAGGGGCGGGGGACGGGGCTGTCGGGCACCCGTCCCCTGCCGTTTGCGACGATGGTCGCGGGTCGAGTCTAGGCCACGGCGAAGTCGTCGGGATCAACATTCTCGTCCACATCTGTGGGCTCGCTGGGGATAACTGCCCCCGGCTCGTCCACAGGGCCTGGGTCGAGGTGCTCGTGGCCGGTCGAGGTGTTGTCCGTGGCGTCCCCGGACGGGCTGGTCAGGGCCGCGATGATGCCCGCTGCCTGGGCCCCGGTCATCGCGCCCAGCCACTCGCGGATCGTCTGGCCCTCCTTGGGCTCGCTGCCGACGATCTTGGCGATGACCGGCACGATGCCGTCTGCGTCGAGGCCGAGCTCCTTCGCCAGACGAGCGATCTCCTGGACCTGAGCGGTCGTCGCGAGACTGCTCTTGCCACCGCGCTCGACGCCAGGCTGCTTGCCACGCACGACCTTGGTGCCAGCGGCAGCGCCGGCGGCGGCGGTCGTCTTGTCCACCTTCTCGTCGGCCTCGGGGTCGTCGCCCGTGCTGATCAGGAAGCCCTTCATGAGCATGTACTTCTCGCAGCCGGTCATCGCCTTGTAGACGCCCTTGTCGCCGGTATCGGCCCCGGTCCCGACGAACGTCGCGACGGGCAGCGTCTCGCCCGTATCGCCGTCGATCCAGGTGCCGTCCACGAGCACGGTGGTGATCCACATGGTCATGCCCGACTGGGTCGTGTAGAGCGGCTGGCGCTCGTGGGACACGACCGTCGTGTGCAGGAACAGGTGATGCTTGGAGAGCAGCGGGACGAGTGTCGCCACCACGTCCGACTCGCGCACGAAGCGGTAGTTCTGGGCCTTGTTGAAGCCCTTCTTCTCGACGTTGCCGAGCTCGCCCATGATGGTCGAGAGCTTGATGACGAGGCCGCTCTTGGCCGATGGTGCTGTCATTCGGTGACCTCCAGGAAACGCTGATAGGGACCGCAGATCGCGGTGTAGGGGCAGGACTTGCACGCCCAGGTGCCGAGCCCTGTGGGCTGGTAGTCGCCGCGCTCGACACCGTTGGCGACGACCTCGAGGGTGACGGCGAACTTGTCGATGTCGTCGTCGGTGATGGGGTCGACGACCTCGGGCCAGTAGTACGGAGCCTTGGTGCGGACGATCCAGTCGAGCTGGGCGGCGTCGGGCGGATAGCCCAGATCGGTCGCGCCCATCCAGTAGCCCGTCATGTTGAAGCGGTACTTGCCTGGCGATGGGCGATTCCTGGTGGACTTCAGGTCGCGCAGGATGTTGGCTGGTCCCCACGGCATCTCATGCTGATCGACCGCGTCGAGGATGCCGCTGAACGGGATGTCGTTGACCTCCAGTTGGAACGATGCCTCGATGAGGACCGGCCTCCGGTAGGTGGGCACGATCTGGCGGGCGATGATCTCGACCAGGTCACGGATGCCCTCGTCGTTGGGTCGCATCCCGCGCAGCAGGGCTTCCTGGGCATCGTGCAGAGCGATGCCGACGATCTGGGGTTCGGTCGAGACGCCCTCCTCCTTCAGGACGTAGGTGAACCACCACTGGAGGTGGCACGCCTGGTACGAGCTGACCGATGAGGCGGAGTAGACGACAGGGCGTTCGCTCATGTCGTCATCCTCCGCCTCGGCTGTGACAGGTCGTGTGTCACGTCACGCTGAAACTGCCGCCACCCGGCATGTTGATCCAGATGAAGACCAACAGGCTGAAGACGAAGAACAGCGTGATGACGAGCCCGACGGCGAGTGCGATGGTGCGGATCACGGCCAATACCTCGGAGCACCAAAGTAGCCGTCACCGCCGATTGTGATCGCAGCACCACGGGTGGCGACGGTGAGGCCGAAGAGGTATTTCCAGCCGACCTCGTACTGGATGCGGAAGGTTGCCTGGTCCACGCCGGCGGTTTCGACGACGACCTCGCACTCCTGCTTCTCGACGGTCACGAGGAAGCCCCACGACCGACAGGTCTTGGTGCCGATGACCTCCTTCACCACGCCGTTGCGCCAGCGCAGCGTGACCTGGCCCGACATACCCCACGCGGACCAGCCGGGAGCCTCGTTCTTGATGAACACGGTGTAGCAGCGCCAGCCGGCACCGTACTGCGGGCATTCCCACGTCTCGGTGCGTCGGGCGCGGATGCGCCAGTAGATGCGGGGATTGTCGATGCTGTACCACTGAATCGGGCCGATGAACCGCTTGCGTGCCTCGTCGGCCATGCGGATGTCGAAGGTGGATGCGAGCCTGTACTTGGTCTTCCAGGCACGCCACGCCACGCTCTTGGCGGGCTGTGGGCCGAGTTGGACGGCGATCGGTGCCGTGGAGCCCTGTA
>k87-1828809_pt1 | contig 10285 bp, 10 predicted proteins | sample MGYA00084034_6733716 | MGnify analysis MGYA00084034
ACCTAGCATATATGGATGTACCGAACAGTAGTATGGATAATCTCCAGCTGCTAGACTAGCGGTATCTACCTGTGCAGTCGCTCCTGCATCTATAATGCTTGTGTCAAACTGACTTCCAGATTCAGCATCTTCCGGCCCGGTACCGCTTGTGACGGTATGAGGTACAGTGTCTTGATTTGATACCTCTACTGCGTCTCCTGCTGTGATTGTTAATGGATCGGGTTCATACGAAGGATTTCCTTGTACTGATGCACCTTCGGGTATGTTGAGAGTCACTGAAGGTCCTGCTGCAGTGCCGGTTTGGTTAGTCTCATTGCCCGAAGCGGTTGAAGGTGAAGCAACTGGCGCAGCTGCGGTTGGGGGTGTTGATTCTGATGATGTGGAGGACTCTGCAGAGGCAGGTTCAACAAATAGCTTAGCTCTCATGTTATAATGAAGCAGTCCGCAGTATTCCCTGCACTGAATCAAATATTCCCCTGGGACATCAAACACGTTCCAGAGTGTGTTAATGCGTCCAGGAACGGCATCCATCAGTATAACGAAATCAGGCACATTGAAATCGTGAATAACGTCTTGAGAGGTTATTTCAAATCTATATGGCACATTCTGTTTAACGTGTAATTCCCCGACCTCTTTTGTACCATCCTGATGCTCAAAAGTCCAGAACCACTGCTGCCCGATAACCTTTATGGTCTCTGCGTCCGGGGGCGCGGCTTCGATTTGATGCTCTACGTTCCATGCAGAGGCACCCACCCAGCATAGAATTGATATTACTGCGCCCACATAGATCCATTCTACTGTTGCGTGACCCATAATTGCTAAGCCTCCTTCTTTTCAGTTCGTGGTTTGTTTTTAGGATTGGATTCTCTAAACCTCCAATAGATATAGATTAATGTACCCTGTACAAGCGCACCAACAACAAACGCCGCTACCATACCCTGATAGAACAGATCCCATATTGCCACCCTTCTTACTATAAGCTCTTCAGCTTCCTGAGCAAAAACATCAATGAAATTGATTTCGAAACTAGACAAATAACCTATAAAAGATAGGCATCCTATCATGGTCCAAGATATTGCTAATCTAGATACCATCTAAGATTCACTCGTTAGCTCATAAGCCTCGTACTTCTAATTTAAGGTTTCTAATGAGTCATAAGATGCAATACTCGCTATATCGCATCCTGATCTGGTCATAGATGACTTTCCGATTGTTGCTGGTATCGGACAAGCTCCGTTCTAAATCTTCGACGTTCCCATACCATAAGGTACACCACACCTCCCACCAATATAGCCTCAGTCGATTTGGCAAGCACACCTGCCACTTCTACCTGCTCCGCAACATTGTTCGGGGACAACGGAGGGGGAAAAATTACAGAATAGAGATATAATCCGAGCAATACAGAGCTGCCGATCAAACCAAACATGTTCAAGACTGCGGTTTTACGATAGCGATTTCGAACAGAAGCGATATCATTCGAGATCTTGGATTCGTTTAATGAAATCAATACGTACGCGATTCCATATGTGAATTGTGCCGCTCCCGCGGCGAAAAGGAAGATACTATATTCGATTCTCAAAGACGCGTGTCCTGGGAAGACAGCAATATGTACAAAACCCGAGGCCATCGCCAAGAGCAATATACAATACTTCAACACTTGTTTATCTCTAATATTTTCAGACATGATCGTCTTTCTTCTCTTAAGAAAAATAAGGGCGAGAACCACCCCTAGTACTGCAATACCCATAAAAATTCCAGTGAATATTGAACCATAATAGATCGTGCCAAAATTATTGGTTACGGAGATATTCATCAATCCTCGTTCACAGTCACAATCAGATCTATCTAGGAGTGTACTTCTCGCGGGACTCGCAAGGCCTATTCTATTCTCAATAGCAGGTGAGTCATCAACCACGCTGACGACCAATATATAATTACCAATCTTTGGGAATGTGTAATAGAGCCTAAAATCGCCGACATCGTGCTTGGTCCAAGGAAATACTGCAATACGGTCCCCGGATTTCTCGTCATAAACTTCTACCATAGTTACAATATTTGTCATGTCGTTCCCTTTGTTGTCTTGAATACTGAAAACAATTCCTGCTGGCTCTTCAGGTCGTGGATAGTCAGGCTCCATGCCCTGAAATATATAGTATTTACCTACACCAGAGAACCCTCCATTGTAATGAGGGAGGTGTTCTAGGTGAGAGAATGCGACGTTTGTCGAGGCGAAGCCAAGGATAATGAGCGGTAAACAAATGAGGACTAGTCTGAAGGGGTGAGAAACACTCCAGCCTGCGGATATGTGCGACCTAGCCCTAGTGAATACATCCATCTGTGATGTAAATTAGTTAGGTCTTAAACTATTTAATTTAATATGAATTGATACTGAGTTGGGTTTCTGGCTTCCAAGAAGTTGTTGGAATGGTGCCAAGATTGGTGATGATAAAGGTGACGAGGCAATCTCAATTACTTTATGATCATACTCCTATTCTTCAAAATACCGGTTGATACTCATCAAATTTACAGCTGAAAGCGAATAGATCTGGCTTTCTTGCCTAAGTATAGTTAATGATGCATTACGTATGTGCCATCTGTAAAGAGAATTTGGATTGAGATCTAGAAGGATAGAAATCGCAGCTTTGATCGGATCTAGATGAGTTATTAGGAGGATATTCTCATCCTCGCATGTGTGTCCAAGTTCTTCGAGCAGGTTGTTTATACGATTTTTTACGGAAGTAAATGATTCTACGCCGTAACTAAGCAAGGTTGGATCATTTCCGGCATAAAATTTTAAGAAGAGATTGCCATATTTCTGGACTATCTCTTCATAATTCATCCCAACCAGTTTCCCTAACTCTATCTCATAGAGCCGTTCGTCTACCTCGTAGGTACTACCCAATATCTCACATACTATTTTCGCAGTTTCGATCGTTCTAATTACGGGGCTAACGAGTATTCTGGTTATCGGAATTTCTTTCAAGTACACAGCAGTGTCAGCAACCTGACGCTTTCCATACTCTGTAAGGTGTGCCTCAACGTGTCTACCTACCAAAATCTTATTTACATTATTCTCTGCCTGTCCATGTCGCATCATAATCGTCAACGGCAACCTAAATCTTCATGAGTGTAGTCAATCCTTACATATAAAATGCATTGTTAAACAAGCCAACAAGTGCAGATGATGATTAGCTAAGAAAAAGAGCTAGAAAATGTTTTCATACCGGAGCCTGTTGGATCTGAATAGGATGAAGATCGGTATTGTCGGCGGAACAGGAGGAATGGGAGAGGGGTTTGCACTACGATGGTGTTTGAAACACGATATTATCATTGGGTCCCGTGATGTAACTAGAGCCAATGAAGCTGCTAAACAGTATATGGTTTCTGCTAGGGAGAATTATGGAAACAGTATGACTGGAAATATCAGTGGTGAAGATAACTTTCAGCTATCTGAAATCTGCGATCTTGTAATATTATCTATTCCTTATGAGTCAACTGAAAGTACGTGCGTTGGGATCTCTGAGAAAATTAGCCCCAAATGCATAGTAGTTACACCCATAGTGCCTATGCGTAGAGAGGATAAGGGGTTTACGTATTTGCCTTTAGAGGAAGGAGTGAAATCTGCCGCTGAGTTGGTTTCGGATTACATTCGACCCAGAGGTAGAATCGTCTCGGCTTTTCACACCATATCAGAGGTCAAATTGAAGGACATCAAACAAAGTCTGACCGTTGACACATTCGTATGCGGTGACGACCAGGCCAATGTCTCAACGATCAATTCGTTAATAGGAGAAATTAAGGGCCTTCGACCAATCTATTTGGGGCCATTATCGATGAGCTACCAAGCTGAAATATTAACCCCTATGTTGTTAAATGCCTCAAAAAGGAATAAAATCAAACACCCGGGATTGATGGTGACCTAAACCTCATCAGAAATGATCTTTACTCAGAGAGAAAATAACAATCGCGGCAGAAACTGGATGTCGGCGATGGGGGTACTTTTTATCGTTATGGCAACCATCATAGGTATTCGGAACATAGTCCTTGTTACTTACGCACCTGAATCAGTGAATCCGCCATTTGAATCGGCATATGCGAGATATTTTAGCCCGTCCCTCAACAATGAAAAATTTGTAATTGCAATGCTGGTAGGAGGTGGCTTTCTATTGTGGTGGGGCTACTTTAAAAAGAAAGACGATGAAGGCCCCCCCGATGAACATGAAAGAAGAAGATTCGGACACGATTACAGATGATGAAATCTGTTCACTCTTGCACAATTAGGCACATTTAATAATTATTTTTGCTCAATTAGTTGATAGAAAAGTAATTGGGATTACTCAATAGGATTTCGACTGTTATCAAGCAAAAAGCAAACTACATTGTTGACAAATATGAGGATCCGCGGCAGGCTCTTGATTATTCGTACGAGAAGCAAAGAGAGCTTGTCAATCGTCTCCGTCGGGACATGGCCGAAGTTGTTACGTCAAAGAAAAGACTAGAAATGCAGAAGGCGCGCTTATGGGACAATATTAGAACACTGGATGAGCAAGCAAGGAGATCCCTTGATTCTGATAGAGAAGATCTTGCCAAGCTCGCTCTTCAGAGAAAGAATGCAAACCTCATTCAGATGCAGGGACTAGACAGGCAGATCGCAGAGATGCAGGCTGAACAGGAGAAATTAGAACAAACGGAAAAGAGACTATCTGCCAAAGTAGAGGAATTTAAGTCCAAAAAAGAGGTGATTAAAGCACAATATTCTTCAGCTGAGGCGCAGGTTAGAATTAAGGAGAATATCACTGGCATATCTGAGGAAATGACCGATGTTGGCATAGCAATGAACAGAGTTGAAGAGAAGGCTGAAAGGATGAAATCAAAAGCTCAAGCATTGGATGAAATGATTAGTTCGGGAGTACTGGTAGACTATACATCTAACAAGGACGAGATCGAAAATGAGCTTGAACAGATTACCGTTAATAAATCTGTAGAGGAAGAATTAGCAAAATTGAAGGCCGAAAAACTTAGAAAAAAGAAACGGGCCATTGAACAAGAGCAGGAAGCATCCTAATGAGGCATACTAGAAAAAAAGAAAGTGATTCTAACTCAGCAAGGCTCGTTAAGAAAAAGGGAAAGAAATCAAAGTCTAGCATAAACAAGTCACCATCAAAGAAACGTTCTCTTAGCAAGAGAATTGATAGGGGGACAAAGAAAAAGACTTCACGCACTCAGACTAGAATGACTAAACAGAAAGCACAGAAGACTAGGAGACCAATAGTAACAAAACGTACTCCAAAATTACGCGTTTCTAGAAAGAGTGACTTTCAAAAGACAAAGAGCAGTTCGAGAGTTTTTCGAACCCCCTCCAGAAAACAAACTGCTTCAAGGGGAGTAAAAAAGAAAATCATTAGAGTTCTGGGCCAGGGGCAATTCTCGGTCGATTCAGAAACTTTAAGAAAATTAAATTCGATAGATAATTCAATTGTGCGAAAGCTTGAGACGGAAAATTTGACCGATCAGGAATTCAAACTGAAGATGGAACAGCTGGAGGAGATCGTTACTAAAAAAGGAAAGCTACTTGATCCCAGAGTGATAGTAAGCTCTGACATCATTCTCCCGGGCAACGATTTAACTATTGAAGAAGCAAATAAATTCTTCCATGGTGAAGGAATTATCCCGGGGCTTGACTAGTGGTTCGGCGGTAGTTAAATTCTCAACCTATCAAAAGGCATGTCCCACATAGGATACCATACTGTCATGTCAGCTTCCCAAGGGACTTCCTTTGCAATGATAGACATGAGTGTCAATTCGAGATCACTACGCCTCTTCTCTTGAGCACCTAACGGAACGAAAGGGTAGAATCTCTTCCTCTTGTAATTATAAACCAGAAATTGGGGTTCAAGTCGAGTGCTCTCCATGTGGGAGTTGGGGGAAACGATTTTCTTGAATTCGAATACGGCGGCCAACATCTGATCCCTAAATCCTCGTTCTGCGATTGTGTCTGCAACTCCATTTGACGCCACCAAGATATCTTCAACGCTCATCCCCCTTAGCATGATCCATAGATAGCCTAACTTGTCATTAACTAGAACGTGTTCGGTCCGAAATTCGCTACTGCTTATTCTTAAAAATTCTTGTATTTCCCGGATGGTATCTGAAAAGTATGCTCCATTCACATTTTTAATGCAAATTCCGCATCTATTGGTACTACTTAATCCCAGCTTTGTTTGAAGCGTAATATATGCGGAAGTAAGAGCGAATATCCCTTCATCAAAATCCTTATTTTTTCTATGCGAACTGCCCTTACCTAATTTTTTGAGCAGAGAGTCTATCATGCCATCGACGCCTCCATCTCCAGAAGCTTCTGTACTCTCATCTGAACAGGAGGATGTGTTGAAAAAAGGTTAGCTATCGTTTGACGACCGGAATTTACTGGAATTATGAAAAAGGCATTAAGACCTTCCACCTTGCGCAGATCCTGATTCGGCACACGCTGCATCGTACCGCTAATCTTCATAAGAGCGTTGGCTAACTGTACCGGTTTTCCCGTCATCTGTGCCGACCCTCTATCAGCAGCGAACTCTCTGTACCTTGAAATTGCTCGGATTACCAAAAAGCTGACCAGCCAAGTAACGGCGGCTACCGCTAGCATGATCAAGATTGCGCCACCACCACCGCCTCGATCTCTTCCTCCACCGTATCCACCCATTCCCCCTCCATAAAGCCCGCCGAAGAAACCAAATTGCATCATGTACCAGGCGACGGTCGAGAAGAGACTGGCTAGTGTTATCACCAAAACGTCTCTGTTCATAATATGACTCAACTCATGTCCTATGACTCCCTCAAGTTCTTCGCTATTTAGGATATCCATCAAACCTGTAGTCACGGCAACCACTGAGCTCCTTTTACTTTTTCCTGTAGCGAAAGCATTAGGTACTTTGGAATTAATCACTGCGATCTTTGGTTTTGGAAGATTGTTCCTTGCAATTATTCTTTCTACTAGTCCATGCAACTCAGGATATTGTTCTCTGGTTACCACCTTTGCGCCTGAACTCCAAAGAACAATCTTGTCTGAGAAGTACCATTGTGATATAATCAGTACTAATGCGACTACGGTAACGGGTATAAAGCCCACTCCCAGATATACCAATACGCCAAGAAAAACAAGATAGAGCACCGTAAGTATCATGAAGCTCGTAATCATCCGTAATGTTAATCCGGTATCCCTTCGTTGCCAAGCTCTCGACATAAACTTGCCTCTCATACTTAGGATCTACAAATGGACATTTAAGATAATTGTTTACTATGTGTCACTTCGTTTTGGAATCTTGTGCACGACGAAGAAATAGAAAATCCAATCACCGATGCTTATGCTGTTGTCGCAAATTGCGGCAATTGGGGAGCGTTTATGAGCAGCCAGGACTTTTGCGAAGAAATTGATAAATATTATGATCAACTCAATAGAAACAACGTGAACTTAAGGCCCCGAGGTTATTATTTGACTGCATTCCATCTTACTACTGCGATGGTTTTTAGCATAGCCCTATTATTACAATCCATTTATGTTGTTGAAAACGTGGATGCACAGAACGACCTCACTTCTCCGATATCCAATGGAACTTCTGGGAATCAAAACGTGTCAGGTGAAACTGAAGTGGAGACCTATATCGTGACCTTGAAAAATCAGAGTTCGTCTGCTGATTTGGATGATATTGTAAAGTTGGTGGAGCAGAAAGGTGCAAACGTAACTCACGTTTATGGCCATTCCATAAATGGTTTTTCCGTCCAGATACCGGCGGATAAAAAGACAGAAGTAATGTATTCCCTGGTAACAGATATGCGGGTAAATAGTGTTGAACCTGATCAAACTATGACCCTCTCACCTCCCCTCGAATAGTCATTTCCTTTCATCATGGAGGAGAATTAGACCTTTTTCTATTTTCTGATCAGAGCTAACAAAGTCACTAAACTTGTTTAGTTCAGTATAACATTTACGTTCTTTAGCGTAGAAAATTGGACTCTGCATAAATACTAAGTTATCATCGAAGAGCATGAAATGACAAGATTTAGTTGCTCTGCTACAGACTTCGACCAAAAATTTCGGTATCATTTGTTTGCTTTTTATGCTTTAGTAGGAAATGCCGCGAGTATAGGAAAGAGAGAGATTCCAGTATAATAAGAAAGTGAGTCATGAGATGAAATTTCATATTAGACAAAATTTCGCACGTACCAAGCCCACAATTTACATGATAATAGCCTTACTAATTCTATCTTCAACGCTGACCTCACAGATTCCCGCTGCAATGGTTGTCAAAGCAGTTGAAGGAGATGACGGAGATGAAGATTTAGCGTCGTCACCGCCAAGTGCTGCAGGAAAATATTCTGACGAGAGTCTTGATTCTCAACTGGCAACGACGATAATCAATTCTAACACTAGCACACCTTGTTTGAATGCTGCTATTCAATCCATCTCATCCAACGATATCGGTGAGGATGATGATGAGGAAGATAATGATGAGTTGATGAACGTGTTGGACGGTGATCCTGAAACAGAATGGTCAGCGGGAGATTTAGGATCCTTTTTGCAGTTAGATCTTGGCGATGTAAAGAAAATTTGTTCAGTTGATGCAAGTTGGTCTGACGGAGATGAAAAATCAAATAATTTTGTAGTATCAGTATCCAAAGACGGAACGGCTTTTGAAGATGTGTTGAGAGGTTCAAGCAGTGGAACCACCGAATCCAAGGAACACTATGGAATCCCGCCTTCAGATGGAAGATATCTTAGGATCACATTCTATGGAGATTCTGAAAATGATGAGGACGTTACTCTACATGAATTGACTGTGAATACCAGGAGCATTAATGAGATACCTACTACCGTTTCTGGGGGAAGTGGAGAAGGCATCCCTTTTATCAGAGATCCTCAATCGTTCCCCACTAATGCTAGTAACATAACAAAAGGAAACGAACCAAGTGTTCACAACGCTCCAATGGTCTCAGATATTCACGCCATGGTTACTTCTGCAGCTTCCTTCGAAATCATCCTGAATGGTAGTGACTCAGATTTAATCGATCATCTGACTTACTATATAGTCAGGCTTCCTGACCATGGAAATCTTAGTACAGGCACAAATTCAGCCAGTGTTAGGTATACTCCTTTCGAGGGCTATTCTGGCCTAGATAACTTCACGTATAATGCAGTGGATAAATATGGTCTGGTTAGTAACAATGCGACCGTTATTATGGATATCAATGCTTTGAATCAATCCATTGCACGAGAACCAATAGACAGCCTTAATCCATTAGGGCAGGCCATATTGGGAAGTCAAAACGAACGTTATGAGCTAATAAAGGCGGCGAGAGAACCGATTAGAGGGCAATATATCGTAGTACTCAAGCCTGAGGCGACTATGACTGGTGAATCAGACAGTGTTAGAATGAGGGCTGATGAGGTTAGAGCGATGGCAGAAGAATCCAGAAACAAAGGTGCCGAGATTCTCAACATCTACGAACACGCCCTAGACGGTTACGTAATGAAGACTTCCGAGAATATGAGTGCAGGTTTAGTCTCAGAATTGAGGCAAGATCCTCGTGTTGCTTATGTCGAACCGGATCAGAGAGTCCATGCGTTAGGACAGACAGTTCCAGTTGGAGTAGACAGAGTAGATGCGGATGTCAGTCAAGCTGTTTCTGGTGACGGAAGCGGAGCTGTGGACGCTGACATTGCGATACTTGATACAGGAATAGATCTTACCCATCCCGATCTGAATGTCTATCACGAAAAAACTTTTGTACCTGGAACCCCTTCAGCAGACGACGACAATGGGCATGGGACCCATGTGGCTGGAATAGCAGCCGCAAAGGATAATGCGGTAGGGGTTGTTGGTATTGCCCCAGATGCACGCCTCTGGTCGATCAAGGTTCTTGATAGTAGCGGTGCTGGTTCTATATCAGACATCATTGCAGGCATTGATTACGTTACTTCACATTCAGATGAGATAGATGTGGTAAACCTAAGCTTTGGCTGCGAATGCAGTTCACCTGCTCTGGACGCCGCCATAAATAGCGCAGTACAAGCGGGTATCGTTTTCGTCGTAGCAGCAGGTAACGATCATAAGGATGCAAATTCATTCTCGCCTGCACGAAATCCTAATGTGATAGCCGTATCGGCCATGGCAGATAGCGACGGAAAATGTGGAGGACAAGGAACATCCACTAAATATGGAAATGATGATACTTTTGCTTCTTTCAGTAACTATGGAGATCCGATAGATATGGTTGCGCCGGGCGT
>k87-1037109_pt1 | contig 10163 bp, 10 predicted proteins | sample MGYA00084034_6733716 | MGnify analysis MGYA00084034
CGACACATGGAGACGCTTGAGGTCCGCAGGCTACCGGTGATCAATAAAGGCAAGCGGATGGTCGGCATGCTCGCGCTAGGCGATGTCGGCGGTTTGGCGCCTGACGATTTGCTGTCAGAATACGTCAAGAGCGTCTCGGCTCATCACTGACGATCCGATTGCCGATATTGGTTCAGGGCAAGTCCGTGCGATGTCCGCTTTGCCCCCGAAAGCGGACATGTGCAGTGCACTAGCTTATGTCCGCTTTGTGCCAATAGCGGACATTCGTCACGCTGCGCGTATATGCGCATCCGTAGCGTCACGAACATCGTAAAACGGACAGGTTCCACGGTGCTTGGATAATGTTCGCGTTTTTTGTGACAGCGGACACAGCGGTTAAACTTGTTTCAACTATTTTCAAATTCATTGGCGCGTATTGCCAAATTGTCGAGTAGCGACATGAGTACCAACAGCTGCGATAAGACTTTTAGTACCTCCTGCAAGAAGTGCGGAGGTCGTTCGGTGCACGCGGCAACAATTCCGAAGAGCGACGAAAGTAGCGCTTACGAAGTCTATCAATGTGTAGACTGCAATGCCCATGAGTGGGTGTCGCAAAAATCAGTACAGCAATCAAAATAATTGTGTTCGCTATCTGACGTTTGCCTAGCCTCTGGCCGCCTTAGCAGTTCAGCTTGGTCGTTGGCCGATGTCCGCTTTGGGTCATACTTGCAGCGCACGACGATCAAATCCGACAAGCAGAGCCGCACTAAACAAATCCGACGCGACGCAGTTGTCGAAGAAACCGTCTCGCGGACTTGGACAATAGAATGCGACAGAAGGTTCACATCGGGCTATTGCTTCCGACTGACAGAGCTTTGCGGCGTAAAAGTTCTGCCATTTATCGAGCCCACGTTACGCGCGTGAATTGTATGAATATCCATCATGGGGGAAATTGGTGCCGCTGGCACTCAGCAATCTTTCCATTCGCTTAATTGCTATTTCAATCACGCTGCGCGGCTTTTCGTGAATCTCACTCTTTAGCGCAACGAGGGCCTGATTGGTGCCGTCAATACGCCGCGCCAGGATCGACGCTACGTAGAAGAGTGCGGCGGGGTCTTGCAAGGCGGCTGGGTCCACGACGTGAAACTGGGAGCTTGCTAATGCACGCACATCGGCTGTGTGCGGGCAATCCAGCAACGCAGAAATTTCGCCGAACACCGCGCCAGGCTCCGACACCCTGGCGATCTCGATGCCCTCTTTGATGATTGCAACATTGCCCTTCCTGAGTATGAACAGCCGGTCTGTCCTCGAACCCTCCGCAAGCACCGTTTCGCCTGCCTCGTAGCTTGTAAGCGGGAGGGCGGCGAGACTTTGCTCGAACGCGGCGGCAGCCTCGATCCACATGGCATGTCCCCTAGCCGAGGTAGAGAAGCCAACGTCTGACTCTGAACACGGTTCCGTCATCCCCGATCACGAGCAGACGCTTCGGCATAAATGTCCACAACGCGCTCGTTGGGGTAATCGAGTAAAGCTCGAACGTCCGCTTTCGGCCCTTAGCGGGCATTCCAACTACGCTCTGAAATGTCCGCTTTCGAGGGTAGAGCAGACATGATGTCTGCGCTGCGAGATGTCTGCTTTTGACCCAAAGCGGACATCCAGCATTCACCAAACTCCACTCAATGTTGGACCATAGGCCACCTCGACCGGATTAAATCCGCTCGAGCGGTCAAATGAGCGTTTTGTTATCGGTCTGCCGTTCCGATCGCGGCCGGCCCGCCGCTTACCTTGATGGGCACGCCCGGCGTCAGCGTCTTGCCATCGAAGCTGAATACCTGGAGCTCATTCTGCACCATGCACTGGACGAGCAACGTCTTGCTGTCCTTGCTCCAGGCGGCGCCCTGACACCAATGGCCGACCTTGCCTTCTGTTGCGTATCGTTGGTCAATCGTCGGTCCGGCCAATCTATGGAAATCCCTTCGAGCCTACGCCAGATGGCTGACGAACTTGGTCTGCAGGTACGCGCTTAAACCCTCGATGCCACCTTCATGGCCGTAGCCTGAATCCTTGATGCCGCCGAACGGCGTCTCCGGCAGCGCGATGCCGAAATGATTGATCGTCAACATGCCGGCAGCGATCGAGTCGGAGAGCTTCGTCGCGGTCTTGGCGTCCCTGGTGAAGGCGTAGCTCGCAAGCCCGAACGGCAGGCTGTTCGCCTTGGCCAGCATCTCGTCGGTGTCCTTGAAGCGCATCATCACCGCGACCGGGCCGAACGGCTCTTCGTGCAGGATGCGGGCGTTCTCCGGCACATCCGTGAGGACGGTCGGCTCGAAGAAGTTGCCTGCATTGCCGATGCGCTTGCCGCCGGTCGCGACCGTGGCGCCCTTCTCCTGCGCGTCGAAGATGATACTTTCCATCGCATTTATACGGCGCGGATTGGCGAGCGGCCCCATCTTGCTCGACGGATCGAAGCCGTCGCCGACCTTCACCGCCTTGGCGAGATCGATGAACTTCGAAACGAAGTTGTCGTAGGCCTTCTCCTGCACGAAGAAGCGCGTCGGCGAGACGCATACCTGGCCGGCATTGCGATACTTCAAGAAAGCGGTGAGAGTGGCCGCATTATCGCTGTCGGCATCATCGAACACCATCACCGGCGCGTGGCCGCCAAGCTCCATAGTCGCGCGTTTCATGTGCAGGCCGGCGAGCGAGGCCAGCTGCTTGCCGACCGGCACCGAGCCGGTGAAGGAGATCTTGCGGATCGTCGGATGCGCGATGAGATATTCCGATATCTCCGACGGCACGCCGTAAAGCAGATTGATGACGCCGGCCGGAACGCCGGCCTCCTCGAAGCACTTCACGAACTCGATGGGTGAGCCAGGAGTTTCTTCCGGACACTTGATGATGATGGAGCAGCCCGCCGCCAGCGCTGCGCTGATTTTTCGGGTCGCTTGCAGCACCGGGAAATTCCACGGAGAGAAACCGGCGACCGGGCCGACCGGCTCCATGATCACCATGTTGCGCACGCCATCGGCGCGGGCCGGAATGATGCGGCCGTAGGCCCTGCGGCCTTCATCGGCGAACCAGTCGATGACATCGGCCGAGCCCAGGATCTCGAGCTTGGCTTCGCCGAGAATCTTTCCCTGCTCGAAAGTCAGCGCGGTCGCGATCCGATCGACGCGCGCGCGCACCAGATCCGCGGCCTTGCGCAGGATCTTGGCGCGCTCGAAGGCCGAGGTCTTGCGCCACACCTTGAAGCCGGTATCCGCCGCCTTGATCGCCGCATCGAGATCGGCCTTCGAGGCGTAACCAAGCTTGGCGATCGGCTGGTTAGTTGCCGGGTTGACGACATCCTGGCCCTTGCCGGAGGTCGGCTGAACCCAGGCGCCGTTGATGTAGTGGTCAAGCTTCGACAGATACTGCGGAGTGGTCATGGGTTGCCTCCTTGGATTGACATAAAAAATCAGCGCTAGCGGCCAGAGCTGATGGGGACTTAATTTGCGAGTGCGCCGAGATACTGGTGCACGTCCGGCTGCCGGGCGAGCTCAGCGAAGGTCGCATGGTGATCCACCCCGCCTTTGTTGACGAACAGAAAGCGCTCGCAGATTTCCTTCATGATATTGATCTGAAACTGTGCCGTGGGGTGGAGGCAGATGAAAACCAGCCGGTTGTCGCTGCGCAACCGGCGGAAAAAGTCCAGCATGAAACCGATATAGCCATCCTGCGTGTTGAACTGCGGCTCGTCGAAAAGATGAACGAGCGGATATTCGCTGGCCGCGCGTTCCATGATGAAGGACGGCTTTCGTCTGCGGAAATGCCTCACCTGATAGGACTGATGATAATGGATCGCCAGCCGGTCACGCTGGGCGTAACGCACGTTCTGGATATCCTGTCCGGCAACGACGACGCGCCCGCCGGTCGGAACATTCGAGCCCGCAATCATTTCGAACAGCGTGGTCTTGCCCGCGCCATTCGGCCCCATGACACCGACAATTTCGGAGCGTTCGAAGCTGCGGCTGACGCGCAGCTGAAAGGCCGGCGTCTTGTCGAAAAGACCCCGGCGATAGACCTTTTCTACCGCATCGAGCGACAACAACGGTGCGTTCATGCCAGGCCTCCCAGAAGTCGGCGCTTCAAGGCCGCGTCATCACGCAACGTCGCGGCGTCGCCTTTCCAGACGACAAGGCCTTGCGACAGCACCACGACATGGTCGGCGACGGAAAGGGCGATATCGGCATTCTGCTCGACGACGATGCTGGCTATTTCCGCTTCCTTGAGCCCGCGAATAACGCGCAGTACATCATCGACGATCTTCGGCGCAAGCCCCTGGCTCGGCTCGTCAAACAGGACGAGCCCCGGCGAGCCGAGCAACGCGCGGCCAATCGCGACCATCTGCATCTCGCCTCCCGAGAGTGTTTCGGCCTCGCGCGCCATCAAGTATTTGAGCGGCGAGAAAATCTCACAGACCTCATCGAGGGTCCAGGCGCGAAATGACGTCCGCTTTTCGCCCAAAGATAGGTTTTTGCGCACGGTCAGCGTCGGGCAGAGCCGGCGGTCATCCGGCACCCAGCCGATGCCGGCGCCGGCAATCTGATAGGTCGGGCTCGCCGTGATCGATTTGCCCTGAAAGCGGATGTCGCCCTGTCGCGCCCGCGTCAGTCCGAGGATCGACCGAAGCACCGTCGTCTTCCCGGCGCCGTTGGCGCCGAGCAAGGCCAGTATCTCCCCTTCCCGCACCGCCAGCGAGACCGAAAACAAGGCCTGCGTTTCGCCGTAGAAGGCGTTGATCTTGTTGACCTCAAGCATCAGTTCAGCCGTCCCAGATTAGAGGACTCCACCCACGGGTTCTGCTTCAGGGCGGCCGGCGCGCCCCGCGCGATAACCTGACCCCAGTGGATGACGGAGATATCGTCAGCGAGCGAGAACAGGAATTCCATGTCATGCTCGATGATGACGATGGTGAGGTGACCTTTCAGCTTGTTGATCAATTCGGCTAGCCGAATGCGCCCGTCGCTGCCGAGACCGGCCGTCGGCTCGTCGAGGAACAAAAGCTTTGGCCTGGACGCCAGCGCCACACCGATCTCGAGCGCGCGGCGCGAGCCATAGGGCAATGACTTGGCATCGTCATCGGCACGGTCGGCAAGTCCGACCTGGGCCAGAATGTCATTCGCTTCATCCACCGCAGCAGAATCGGAATAGGCCGAGGTGAGCAGATTGGCGCCGCGTTCACGCGTCGCCGGTAACGCGACGGCGACGTTCTCAAACACCGTGAATTCATCGAACAGGTTCATCAATTGAAACGAGCGCGCCACCCCCATGCGGGCGATGTCCTGCGGCGTGCGTCCCGTGATGTCGCGCCCTTGCCACATGACACGGCCGCGATCGGGCTTGTAACGGCCGGTTAGCACATTGAAGCATGTGGTCTTGCCGGCGCCGTTCGGCCCCATGATGCCGGAGATATTGCCGTCCTCGAAAGCGAGCGAAACATTCTCGAGAACGACGCGGTCGCCAAAGCGCAAATGAAGATTGTGCGCCTCAAAGATCGCCACGATTCACCTCGCGACCGAATGCGGCGCCACGCCGGACGCCACCGGCCCGGACCGCTCGCGCCGGGTGACACTCTCGAAGATGCCGGCAATGCCTTCGGGCTTGAACAGCACCAGGATCACGAAGGACAAGCCGAACCACAGCATCCAGCCCGTGGTCACGGCGCCAATCACGTCGCGCGCCAGGAAGAAGGCAGCGGCACCGATGACGGGCCCCCAATACGACACCAGGCCGCCACCGACCAACGTCATCATCACGACGTAGCCGGAATAATGCAGGCTCATAACGTCGGGGAAAGCCGAGTTCTGTGCCATCGCAAACAGTCCGCCCGCCATTCCGGACAGGCCTGCCGACAGCGTGAGGATCGCCGCCTTATAGCGCCACACATTGTAGCCGACGAAGCGGGCGCGCATTTCATTCTGCTTGATGGCCTTGACGATGCGGCCGAACGGCGAATGCACCATCCGCCACAGGAACACCGAAACGACAACGAAAACGGCGAACACGAAGTAATAGAGCGCAACGTTACTCTTCAGGTCGAGGCTCGCCATACCGCTAATCACCGGCAATCGCTCGATCTTGAGCAGGCCATCCTCGCCGCCGGTGATCGACGTTGCCTTGATTGCGACGAACCAGAATATCTGGCCGAAAGCGATGGTCATCAGCGCATAATAGATGCCGCGACGGTGCGAGATGAATAGCGCGACGATAAGGCCGGCTACGGCCGCGGCCAGCGTTGCCACCCCCAGGCAGAACCACAGGTTGGGCAGAACATTGTGCTGGGCAAGTCCGAATCCATAAGCGCCGATACCGAAGAAGGCGCCGTGTCCGAACGACGGCAAACCGGCATGGCCGAGCACGATGTTATAGGCGAGCGCGTAGATGGCGAAGATCAGGATCTCGACACCGAGATACTGATACAGGCCGACCTTCTCGATCCATGACGGAACACTTGCAAGAACCAGCCAAGTCACGAGCATGGCGACGGTAATGACGGGAACGCTGCGCGCCGAATTCATTTCTAGACCTCCAGCACGCTTTTCTTGCCAAACAGACCACGGGCCCGGAAACTGACGACGCCGATCAGCAGGAGATACATCGACAACATCGACCACTCCGACGCGTAGGCCGCCGACAGGCCGACAACCATGCCGACCAGGAGCCCGCCGAACACCGCCCCCCAGAAGCTGCCGACGCCGCCAAGCACGATGATCAGGAAGGCCGGCACTACGGCATCGACCCCCATATGCGGACGAATGCCCCACAACGGCGCCATGATGACGCCAGCAAGCGCCGCGAGCATGGTGCCGAGCACGAACACCCACACGCGCAGATTGGCGAGGTCGATCCCGAGCGCCTGGACGATCTCGCTGTCATGGGCGCCCGCCTTGACCATGGCACCGAACCGCGTGCGCTCGACAATGAACCAGACGCCGGCCATGGCGACGATGGCCATCGCAGCGGCCCAGAAGCGATATGTCGACCAAATCAGATCGAGCATGATAAAGCCGCCGCCAATATTGCCGGGCACCGGCAGCATGTAGTCGCGCGTACCCCAGATTTCGCGGATCAACTCTTCCAGCACCATCGCCACGCCGAAGGTCAGCAGCAGACCATAGAGCGGATCGCGCCCGTAGGTCCGGCGCATCAGCCGTTCGAGCACAAGGCCGAATGGCGCGACCAGAATGGGAGCGACGACGATGGCCGTTGCAAATCGCCAGCCGAGCGGCACCGCGGCCCAGGCCACGACCATGTCGTTGGGCAGCGGCAGTTTGGCCGCGCAAACGGCATAGGCGAAGTAAGCGCCGAGCGCGAATAGCGACCCGTGCGCCAGATTGATCTGCTCCATCAGCCCCAGAATCAGCATGAAGCCGAGCGCAATCAGGGAGAAGAGCAAACCGAGCGCAATACCGTTCACAAGATGCGGCAACAGATTGAGCATCGAAATGACGTCTTTCGTAGACGGTCTGAAATGAGGACGCCCCGGGCTTAGCGTCCGAACCGTCCCAAGCAAGACTTACATGTCGTAGGTCGGAACTTCCGAGAACGCCTTCAGCTTGCACTTGCCCGGCGCGGCATCGTCAATGGCCACTTCCGGCGCGGACCAGCTGATGATCTCGTAGAGATCGGTTTCGTCCTTCGGCTTGCGGTTCCGCCGCGCCAGGTAGATCGTCTGCTGCACTTGGTGCGTGACCGGATCAATGTACGCATCGTAATGCTGCATGCGGTCCGCCGCCGACATCTTGTGGCCCTCAAGCTGCTTGATGACGGCATGGTTGTTGGTCGAACCCGCCCGCTCGATGGCACGGAGAAGTTCGCGCGTCGCCATGTAGCCGTTGTATGAGACGTTGCCCGGCACCGGAATTGGCGACTGCGGATAAGCCTTCTTCCACCGCGCGACGAAGTCGTCGACGCCTGACAACGGCAGCTTATGATACCAGGTTGTGCCGAAGACGCCGAACAGCGTGTCGGCCGCGCCCCAGATATCGGGCCAATCCTGCTGGTTGTTGATCCAGGCTGTCTTTTCTTCGAGCTTCAACGAACTGACCTGCTGACGCAGCACCTTCATGTCGTCGCCGCCAACGGCCATGGCAACGACGTCGGGTTTTGCCTGCTGCACTTTCAGCAAATAGGAGGTGAAATCGCGCGTATTCTGCGGCACCAACAGATTGTCGATGATCTTGCCGCCGGCCGCTTCGACCTGCGCCTTGGTCGCCGCCGATGTGGTGTGGCCCCACACATAGTCATTCGTCAGCAACAGCCAGTTCTTGCCGATGCCGGACACCGCGTTCTGCACAGCCGCCTTCGAGAAATTGGTGCCGTTACCGTCCCACACAAATTTGACGCGTGAACAGTTCTCGCCAGCCTCGCTCGGCGCAGACGAATTGCTATTGAAATATATCGTGCCGTACTTGTTAGCGACCTGCGTGATCGCGTTCGCGACGCCTGAATGGAGGGCGCCAATCAAGAAGCCACATCCTTCCTGCGCGATAAAGCGCTCTGCGACGCGGGTGCCTGTCGCGGGGTTTGTTTCAGTGTCTGCCGTGATCCATTCGATCTTGCGGCCGAGCACACCGCCCTTGGCATTGAACTCGTCGATCGCCATGCGCATGCCACGCAGGTCGTCCTGGCCGCTGTTGCCGTATTGCCCGCTCGCATCGCAGGTCAGGCCGATTTTGATGGGCTTCTTGGCGCCCTGCGCCAGAACACGCATGTGCTGCCAGGGGCCGAAGAAGGCTGCCGTTGTTAGCAAGCCGCCTTTGACGAGTGTGCGGCGCGATAATCCGGATTTTGGCCTGTGTCGCTTCATTGTCCCCTCCGTAGGTCGCCGCACTTTTGGCAGGCGTTCCAAGGTTATAGATTTATCTCGAGGTAAGGGCAATTCGAGCGCTTTTGGTGGTCGCCCTCACTTATCGGGACGCGTGGGGAGTGGTGCTCCCTAATAGAACGCGGTGAATGGGACCCCCTTCGCCTTCGGAACGGCAATGCACCTCACCTGTTATTTTGGTTTTCCCATTCCTGGCATCAGGAGCGGAACAGCAATGGCGTCGGCTTTGACCTTGGCCTCAGCGCATGTCGGATTAGCGCTTCGTCACGTCCAGCCATTCAGTTCTGGGGCCAGAACAGGAATGAGAACGAGACTTGCAAAAGCCTTCAACACTGACCTTGTGAGCGTGCCCGTACACGGTCCCGATGTCCGCTTTCGGCGGTAGAGCGGACATGACTTTTTGCGGCGCAAATGTCTGCTTTTGACCCAAAGCGGACATTACGACTGCGCACCAAAATGAGCGATCAGACAGGCTCTTTTTTCGGCGCGACTAAATGGGCCTGCCTGCGTGTGACACGCCAGACGAATTGTGTGGCGTCGCGGAGCACCGGCGCCAGAACTCGCAGACCGGGCGCAAAGGCTCCTATCAACGTGAGATGACCGACCCCGCCATAAATCAGCTCCTCGGCAACCCCGCCATGGTCGCGGATCTTTGCTGCCATTCTGCGGCTGTTGCCGGGACTGACTAGGCGATCGCGCCGTGCCGTGATCAGTAGCGAGGGCGCTTCCTTACCGGTGACGAAGGAGATCGGCTGCGTTTCCGCCCTATTGGCTCCGCTGAAAATGGTGCGCAGGGTCCGGCTCTCGATTGGCAGGAAATCATACGGACCGCCTAACCCGATAAAGCCCGCGAGATCGGTCTGCGAGTTGAGGCCGATCTGCTCTAACCACTGCGGATCGAACGATAGCATCGCCGCGATGTAAGCGCCCGCCGAATGTCCCATCAGCACCAGCCGCGAGGGATCGCCGCCCCATTGTGCGGCGCTCTTACGAGCAAAGCGCACCGCTCGCGCTGCGTCCTCGACGAACGTCGGAAAACGCGCGGGCGGAAAGGTCGAATAATCCGGCACGACCGTAACAACGCCTTGCGCCGCCAGCGAAGCGCCGACGAAGGGGTAGAGACCGCGCGAGCCGCCTTGCCAGCTGCCGCCATAGAAGAACACGACAACGGGCGCCTTGGCCGCGTGGCGCGGCTTATAGACATCGAGCTTCTGTCGCGTCCCTTCGCCATAAGCGAGACCGCGGTACTCCTCCCACGCACCACTCGGCCGCCACAGATTGAGCAGATCGGCGGGTGAAAAGCCGCGCTGCGTCC
>k87-62309_pt1 | contig 10049 bp, 9 predicted proteins | sample MGYA00084034_6733716 | MGnify analysis MGYA00084034
GTGAAGCCCTGCCACGAATCGAAGTGCTGGTCCTGCTTCCAGAATCCAGGCGTACATCCACCGAATACTGGCGGCGGCGTTGGAGTAGCCGTCGGTGTCGGAGTATTGGTAGGTGGTACTGGCGTATTGGTAGGAGTCGCCGTGGGCGTGCTCGTTGGCGTCGCTGTAGGCGTATTCGTGGGCGTAGGCGTTGGTGTATTTGTTGGTGTGGGACTCGGTGTAGGTGTCGGTGTGTTTACAATTGCCGATGCACCTGCCTCTGCCTCGTTGGGGCCAACAGGACAATCGTCTGCACCTGAAGTACACAGGTCATTGAAGATGATCGTCGCATCGTCATCCAATGGACTTGCTGCTACGTCAGCAGGTACTACAGTGTAGAAACTGTGATCTGCGAACCCAACTCCGCTTGGAGCTCCCTCTAATGGGGCTGGCAACAAGCAGATAGTTGCGCCACTTTCGCCTACCTCAACGGTATCACCACCAACAACATCCCTGAAGCACATTGCGCCGTTAGTGTAGACGGCCACGGTTAGTTCATCCAGGATATTGCCTGAGTTGACGTCACCGCCAGCTGCGTGGACAACATCAACCAGCGAGGTAACTGTGAGGTCATCGCCGTGTGTGTCCAGGAATAGGGCATTGAAAAAGCCGTAATTACAGGTGTATGGATCACCTGCATTTACCGGACTATTACAGCCCTTGGCGAAGCCGATGCCATGTCGTTCTAGCACCTGAGCACTGGCTGGCTTGACGTTTGGAGCAATCGTGACAAACGATTGGGCGAGCAGCGCGGCCAGTAGACCCGCTGCGGCCAAGAGTAACAACCATCTCCTCGGTTGGAATGTGCGACTAAGCATTGTACCTCCTAAGGATTTGGAGCTGGCGCTGGATCGGGTTGTGGCTGCGGATCCGGTTGTGGTTCCGGCTCCGGCTGTGGATCTGGCTTGGGATCCTCAAACATGGCACATTCCTCCTTTCTGCACAAGATAAGCTGGTAGGTGGAATACATGGGGAAACGGAAACCCGTCGGCCCGCAAACGCACCTACCAGCCTGAATACTATAGCAAACAAAAACCCCGCTAGCAATCACTAGCGGGGTCTGTTAACGGACGAAGCTGTTACGCCGATAGCGTATAGCTGTCTGCTTCCTCGTCGATGTCTATGTCGTAGCCCTTACTCTTGAGGAGCTTAGCGAAGTAGGCGACGTCAAAGTTCTTGTATGCCTTCGGCTCGGACAGGCTATCGAAGCCCTTCTTCTCGGCGAAACGAGCGGCACGCTTCTTGATTTCGGTAGAAGTGCCACCCCTCTTCATAGCACGCATGATGAAGTCACGCATGCTATTAGGATTGGGCACGTAAGTACCGTCATCGTCGCTAGACTTTACAGTCTTCTTAGCGACTGTTACCTTGCCGTTGGTCTTGCCGTTTTTGGCGGACTTGGGTAGCGCGGCGGTGGCCTTCTTTGTAGACGTGGTAACAACGACTTCGTCCTCGTCTTCCTCGTCTTCATCAACGGCTACCCTCCGACTTGCCTTTACAGGCGTGGACGCTTTCTTGGGCATCTCAATTCTCCTTAGCAACCACAGTAAATTAGAGAGTCCAATCTCCCTGATGGTGGGTTGCTGCACAGATGAACTATACCATGGATGGTTTCCATGTGCAAGTGGATTAAATTACTGCTTTTGGTACTCTTCTGCTTTGCGATTTGCTTCCTTTTCGCAGAGGTCGTACAGACGTTTGAATGCGTCTGCTGATGTTTCTCCTTCCCGCTTGGTACCTTCGGCCCAAGACTCTAGGCGCAGGCTCTGGTAATCACCCATTCGTATAGTTACACCATAGCTTACGCCTATACGATCCCCGATATCTATGGGACTAGTCTTCTTGATTGTTGTTCGTCTGGGCATTCTTGTTCAGTCCTATGATATAAGGTTTGTGATTCTGCAGGATACTAACGCTTTCTATGTCTTCGATACTGAGTACGCCATCCCGCATAAGTCCAAAGATAGCTTGGTCGCTCCGCACTTCTGTGGGGATGATAGTGTACACCAGTTCCTCTGGCACCCTACGGCGCTTGAGTAACTGCTTGAGGGCAGTATCGTTCCATATTTGGGTAGTACCCTGGCGCTTCTGCCATTTGATATTAGTGTCTGGATCTGTAACGTCTGTCAGGTTATGGCGCTCGAAGTAAGCCAGTATCCAGCTGTTGATGTTATCGATACTGCGAACGAGCGTTTTGCGCCGCTCGTCTAATATGTGCCGACGTCGAAGCCATTCCATTAACTCCGTTCGCCCTTTGATGCGTACTGTCACGTACTATCTCCAACTCCATTTCTACGTATGCTCTTCTTCGTTCATACCACTGGTTGCGTAGAACGTTCGGTTCGTCCAGATAATCGTGGACGATAACATCTCTCTTTCCCGGATGGATACGTTGAATGCGTCCAACTTGCTGAGCAATCTTGCCTTTAGCCCTTGTGGGAAATACAAGATGGAGCCTGTCGAGGCGCGGAATATCAAGTCCCTCGTCTGCGAGCTTAGTTCCAAAAAGAACGCGCACATCACCCTTTCGAGCTGCTTTGATAATGGCCGTCCGTTCTTTCTTTGTACGGCCAATAGTGCGAACGATACGTCCCGCCCTATCTCTCTTAGTACCTCCGGCGATAAGGAGCTCTTGGGCAATGTCAGGTCGACGTTCTTGGAGAAGCGTCGCCAGGGTTGCAAGGTGGTCGATCTGCTGAGATAAGACAAGCTGGACGTGTCTCCCGCTGTCATGCTCGCGGATGATGTTCTCGATGATCTGGTTGTTTCTTCGTCTGTCATTAATCAATGCCCGTACCATAGGTTGCCATTGGCGCATATTAGTATACGGGTATTGGAAGCCTGTATCATGGGCTATCACAACGGGGTCCATGATTAGGTTAGCATCGCGCAGTGCCCTGCGTTCCACTTTGGCAATAACAGGCCCACAGATGGCGTATAGAAGTCCCTGGAGGTTGTCTTCCCTTTCGGGTGTAGCAGTAGCCCCAAACCGATAATAGGCAGGAAACTGCGTCATAACCTCTTGAAAGCATTGGGCGGGACAGTGGTGTGCTTCGTCAAGTATCACACAGCCCCACATGCTCAGGAATTCTTCATCCAGATGCCTACGGGCAAGTGTCATTACGCTGGCTAGCGTGATTTGCTTGGGGTCGTATGTATCTCCCTGTATCAATCCTGGCTCGTAATCAAGAAGACGACGGCAGTAATCTTGCCATTGGTGGAGCAGATCATCTGTATGAGCGAGTATGAGTGTAGGTTGTCCAAGCTCTGCAACGACGTACAGCAGCATAACTGTCTTACCCGACCCGCACGGAGCCTCAAGCACACCTTGATGTCCGTAATCATCATGCAGTAGGTCCTCGACTGCGGGTCTCTGTGGTGCCCATAACTCGATACTATGTGGAATCGGCTTGCTCGGATGGATGACGCGGTTGTCTATCCACTCTACATCTATATCGCGTTCTCTACATAATTTCTCGAACTCGGGTACGAACTCTCTCGCTATCGCGTAGTAATTTTCGTCTCTGACGGAATCAATGCCGTATATGTAGCGCGGTATCTCTTTCCATGTACCTGAAGCACGATCATATATGCGCGTACTCAATTGTCTGTACACACGGTCTTGATACTCGGGATTCTCCCAAGTTAAGTGTGTCAGTAACGCGCTATATAGATCGCGCGGTACTTGGTCTTGTGGTAGGTAAAGTTTCCCTCCCACCCTTGCTTGGATTATCTGGTTTGCCATGTGGCCTTTATTGTAAAGTATCTTAGCGTCCCAAAGCAAACTGCAAGTGTGAAGTCTTATCTACTTTGGTTTGTTGCCGCTGTGAACGTCGGGGCTGCTATAGTTTGGGGTGGCTAAAAAGGAGGGCGCGTGGGAAGTCTTGTCCCATGACATCTAATCAGCGTCTTGTATTGCGTTGGTTAAGAAAATACTGTAGCGATTCTGGCGTCATTAGGGTAAGCAACCGAGAGCTTGAGAGTGTTTTTAGCTGGTCACACCAGTACACCCAAAAGATACTGAGCAGTTTAGTCAGTGTGGGTTACCTGGAAGAGCTTCAAAAGGGTATGGGCCATAGAGCCACAAAGTATCGTGTGTCTTCTAGCGGCAACAAGAATGGATCTAGCGGCAACCAAAATAAGACCTCCCAACAGGTTCCCAGCTATGCTCAAAAAAGACGTTTTACTTTAGTTAAAAAAAGGAACCTATTTGGTATATCAAATAGGGAAAATGCGCAGACGAGTACGCATACACGTAAGCAGAATATATTTGAGAACGCTGCACATCCCATAAATCCTGTCAAGACAAAGGCTACTCCGTTCCGGAAGTTCAAAAACCATTGCGATAAAGTGGAAGAGTGGAAAGCTACAGATTTCGTCTGTTATTTTTCTCACGTCCACCGGGTAAGGTTTGGTGAAGCCCCTGCCCTAAGCTGGCCCGTAGAAGTAGGTTGCGCCAGTAAACTTCTTAGAAGGCTAAAGAGTCCTGAGGCATGTAAGGCTTTTATTCAGGTCGCATTCGGTATCTGTAAGCGTAAGCCTCAAGGATTACGGTCGTTTATATTCAATTACTTCTACGAAGAAGTTATCGCCACAGATCCAGAGTACGTTGAGGGCTTCAGGGACGAATACGATGATGAGTATGTCTTTCCATGGTTAGAAAAGGAAAGCAGACGTAAGAATGTTCAGGCTTCAATTGAGTATAACAACAACCTCACCCGGAGAGCTCTGGGCATCTACAACTAGGCTGGCATCCCCAGTATGGGATTGTTATACTTTGGGGTGCAGGCCGCAAAAAGACTGGACTGCCTGGAGAGTATATAGTGTCGCGTAGCGAAGACCTATTGATAAGCGCCGTATTACGTCACCCTCGTGGACCTGGCAAGGGCGTTACTAACGCAGCCAGACGAGGTGTAACCGATCAACTGTTTCTGAGGCGTAAAGCTGAGTGGATGTGGCTTCAGGAGCACAGGACTGCTAGCAAGCAGACGTTCAAGGCACGATTTCCTACCTTCAGGGTATTTACCGTAGACCCCGAGGAAATGGATATCATTGTAGCCCAAGCACAGCGCACTCGTGCAGAGTATGACCTGGGTAAAATGTTCGAGAAGGCTATGCGCCGCTTGGGGCGGGTAGAGCCTACGCAGCTGGCTACAGAGATGGAGACTGATATCCGTACTATCCTTCAGCTATACGCTAAGGGTGAGGATATTGGCATCTTTAGCAACTGGCAGAACTCGTATAATCATGTCAAGTTTGCCCACGATCAAGTAGCGGCTGGTGAGTCTATTGGGTACCCCTTTGGAATACCAACCCTGGATAAACTGACGGGGGGGATGCAGGGGCCAGACTTGATTACCATCGTGGCACGCCAGGGGGAGTTCAAGACGTGGATGTCTTTGTACTTCGCTACCAGGGCGGCTGTGGAAGGTGCCAAAGTCCTGTACGCTAGCTTGGAGATGTCTCCTGCCCAGATTGCAATGCGTGTCCACACATTACTCAGTCGCATGTTGGCATCCAGTGCAAGCGAGGAGTTCAAGGACAAGTTTAGCAACATGGGTATGATGATGGGTGCTGTAGACCTGAAGAAGTACAGGCGGTTTCTCATCAGGGCCAAGAAGCATATGAAGTCCGACTTCATTACACCTAACGCACAGGGCGGCTTCAGTATGGCTACGATGGTAGCAAAGTGCGAGCAACACCAGCCCGACATTGCATTCTTCGATTACTTCGGCCTGGGTGTGGGCAATGACGTAACACGAGGTGGTGAGAACTGGATACAAGCAGTGCAGACAAGCCGCATGGCTAAGCACAACATAGCACGCCAGTTCAATATTCCGTTTGTGTTGAATGCACAGGCTAATCGTAAAGGTGTGGAAGCCCAGGACGCGCCAGAGCTAGACCACATTTCGCTGACAGATGCATTGGGTGCAGACAGCGACCAGGTGTTGTCTCTGCGTTACCGTGCTGGCGAGCTGAAGATGGTTGTAAAGAAGAACAGGCGTGGACGCACTGGCGATACCATCAAGTTTGACTTGGACATCGACAACGGGTTTATTGAGGAAATTAGTGCCACCCGTCAGCGCAGGCGGCGCGTTGAAGAGGAGTCAGACGACTAGCCTATGGACCTGGATGACCTAGAGGTAAACGTGCTTCAGGTGTTGGAGCGCCTGAAGTTAGACGGGGAGGTTATCGCTCAGGAATACGTGGCGCAGTGTGTGTTTCATGGCGAGACAGGTGGTCCTAACCTGGAGATTAATACGCGCACGGGACTATGGCACTGTTGGGTGTGTGGCGAAAGAGGTAACCTGCCTCGTCTGGTTATGCGGCTGCAAGGCGCTACCTACAAGGACGCTGTAGATACTATCAGCGAGTACAGCAGCCTGCTGGATATAGTTAGCCTGCGTAACCGTGGCCTGGTGCAGTTGGACGCAATCTTGCACCCTCCTGTGCATCGTCTTAAAGCGGTGGATATCACAAGGTACCGGAAGGGGAAAAGCTGGTGGTGGCACAATGGGATACCGTTTGGTAGGTTCAATCGAGAGACTGTGCGAAGATTCCGTCTCGGATACGACGGAGTCTCTAAAAGAGCGGTTATACCGATTAGAGCTGATGGTCGATGGGTTGGCATCATCCGACGCGCTGTCAACCAGAACCAGCACCCAAGATATCTCTACTCTAAAGACTTTGATCGCCGCCATGTCCTGTACGGTCTGCCGTACATACCTGCTGAAGTGGACTCGGTTGTTGTGGTTGAGGGTGCAAAAGACGCACTACGATCATACCAATACGGATTGGGAAACTTTGTCGCAGCCCTTGGCACCGGACTTACACGAGAACAACTGGCGCTAATAACCGAGCGCTTTGACGAGGCGACTATATTCTGCGATAATGATGCGCCAGGACATATTGCTCAGTTCAAAATGTGCCAGGATTTAGCAGAGTACATACCACGGGTGTTTGTGGTACAATGGCGAACTAACAGGAAAGACCCCAACGAGTTGTCGGAGCAAACTATGCGCCGCATGCTGGCGCAGCGGGTTCATTGGTCGGCTTTGATTGAACCTGACTATGACCCGTTTGGGAGTGGTGGTTTGCATCCCAAAGCTGGGACAAGTACACTTTAGGTACCAAGCGGAGGAGCTATGGCAGAGAAGAAGAAAGTGTTTGCCCGTAACGGACGGGATGATGAAGCCCCGCGTACCATCAAGGTACGCACTACCACCCATGCGGATGCGAAGAGTCTGCAGAACTCGGCTAAACAAATGCCGAGTGTACGGCTAACCTTCAAGGAAGGCGAAGCGCGTACAGTGCGGTTCCTGCACGAGCCGTTTGACCGCAAGATGCCGTGGGTAGAATACTACGAACATTATGTTCCTGGCTCAGGTGGCGGAAACGGTGCCTATGTACCTTGTATTGATAACTGCCGTCTGGATGGAGACATTAGAGCAGGCAAACGCTGGTACGTCAACGTTTGGGACCGAGATAGCAAGCAGGTACGACTGCTCAAGCTTACAGGTGCTATGGTTGAGAACCTTATCATCAAGTACGAGCGTCGAGGTACCATTCTGGATCGAGACTACAGTATAACTCGTACTGGTGAAGGTACTGACACCAAATACCACATTGAAGCCGAAGAGAAGGAACGCTTCGACCAGCGCAACGTCAAGCTGATCGACATCATAAACTATCTGGATCAGCAAGCTCAGTCTTATTATGGAGGTGTCAAAAGCTTCAAGGCGAAGTCCAGTGGTATTGACGACGAGGACGAAGAAGATATCGAAGACGTCGAGGATACCGAGGAAGACGAGGATGAGGACGAGGCACCCCGTCGCAAGGCCAACAAGGCACGCGCCCGTGCAATTGTTGAAGATGAGGATGACGAGGAAGAAGAATCAGACGAAGAAGAGGATGAAGAAGGCGAAGAAGACGAGGACGAGGAACCCGTCACTACCCGCCGAAAAGCAGGTCGAGCCAAAGCGGTAGAGGAGGATGAAGACGAAGGCGAAGACGTGGATGAAGACGAAGATGAGGATGACGAGGAAGAAACGCCACGACGGAAGGTTGTCAAGACGTCATCACGCACAACCACTACGAAGAAACGCCCCCTCGGCAGCCGACGCTAAGTATTTCGATCAGATAGAGCAGACAAGGTAATCTATAGGGGGTTGCATGGGGACCGTCGGGTATGGCATAATGTACCTGTCGGCCCATGCAGCCCATGGAGAAGAAAATGGCAACCCTGGAACCAGGTCAAGAGCTATACGATGGGTATTGCATGAAGTGCCGCGTAAAGGTCAAGAATCTGCGCGGGAGGTACCGTACAACACCCAACAATCGCGGCATGATTGAAGGTACTCATACCAAGTGTGGTACAAAGGTGGTAAAGATAACGAAGTTACGTACCACCACTAAGAAAGCAGTGGCATAGCAACACAATGACACAAATGGTTGATCGTGATACGGCACTGCAGACGCTCCAACCCTTTAGTGGGCTTGAGGAACGCCAGTTTGCCCCAGACGACAGCTACGGCTTGAACGTAAGCCCTAGCGGTAAGGTGCAGTATCGCTTCGGCAATAAGGATGATGTAATGCCTCTGGGTGCAGGGGCATGGGACACCTTGTTCAGGATTAGCGGGCTACAGACAAACAGCATGCTCAAGTTCATGGGCACACCAGCCCAGGAGCACGTTGTGGGTCTGTTGGACCACGCATTCAGGGAGCGGCAAGGTACCCTGAAGGCACTTACCCGCAACAATGAGATTCAGGCTATCATCGATGGCAAGGTCGAAGTACGTGATCCTGTTGATTATATGCGTACTGTTGAGCGTGCTATGGGTGGCCGCAGGTCCATCAAGGGATATAAGGTCTGGGGTACCCCTGACCGACAGTATATCTCCATGGTGGGTAGCTCTGAATTCAATATGGGCGGTAAGGATTATCAACGTCTTGAGGGTGGAGAGCAGGGACCCAAGGTTAACGACATCGTCGCCAGCGGGGTCCAGCTTTACATCAGTCCTTACGGCTACAGTGCTCCTGGTGGCACTGGTCTTGGGCTTGATCTCTCTGGTTATTGGGAGCGTTTGCTCTGCACCAACGGCATGACCAGTACCCAGAACGTAATGCACTTCACCAAGCGTGCCGATGAGGCAGACGACAAGGAGTGGATTACCACCAACGTACCCACCATCCTCAACAAGGTGGAGACAGAGGTGGACCGCTTCAAGGCTCTTAAGGATGTGGCTGTGGGGCAACACACCGATGAAGAGCTTGCTGCCATGCTTCAGGACTTCGGCATTCCACCCGCTGTACGGGACATGATCCGAAACAGGTTGGTCAACCACCCTGTGGAGAATCTGTATCAGCTAGCTAACCACGTGACCTATGTGGCTAGCAATTACAGTCGGGTCTTGGAAGACCCAAGCCTAGTCCGCAGGCTGATGCGGGTGGGCGGCAACATTGTTCAGCATCACAGCATCTGCGAAACCTGCCACCGTGTTATGCCCAAGCGGGAACGCCGTAGGGTAGCGGAGCGGCAGGAGGCGTAATTCTGAACTCTCCTGTGGTGGGGGAGCAAGCATGGGGCAGGGCAACCTGCCCCATTGCTTTATGTAGTCTGGAGTAAGCATGGAGCGTGTTGAGATACAGCCAGGGTGGTTGATTGACCAGTTTGCGGAGCATGTGCTTGGGTTAGACACAACAGATGACGAGGTAAGAACTCAGGCATGGCTGACTGAGATTAACCCTGATGTAGCAGACGCGCTGCTCAAGTACGATGCACTGGTAGTGCGGAAGAACACACAGTATAAAGACGCATGGCAGGTAGATGGTCCCATCACCGCACTGGTAGACTTGAAGGATAAACTGTACCGTCTGGAATCTTTTAGTGGTGATGGGGTAAAGCTGGCCTGGGAGAAGGACAAGTTGGTGGGCACGCTGTACGATGTCCTTATCCGAACTGTAATGTGTTTGGCGTGGCTAGGACTTAATTTCACTGATGATGACGATGA
>k87-265574_pt1 | contig 10043 bp, 10 predicted proteins | sample MGYA00084034_6733716 | MGnify analysis MGYA00084034
AACTGAATTGACCGGGGTCGTTGTCTAGCTTGGTATGATGCCAGCCTTGGGCGCTGGAGGCCGCCGGTTCAAATCCGGCCGATCCCATGGTTACTCAATAAGAAGAACTGATTCATTTCACCTCTTAAGAAATTCAAAGTCGGTGGTAGATACGCTAATAAAGTTCAGCTTGTAAAGTGTAATGTGAAGTCATTACTCTTAGAGGACTCAACATTTAAGAGATTATCTGGCATTCTGTCGGAGAATATGCACGTCTCCAAGCGCGATCTTACATACGATGATATTGTTAATGAGCTCATAGATGTTTACCAGGAACAAAGTTGGGGGACTATTGGTGCCGGGGCAGGTGGAGGCTAGGCTTTTTCCTCTAATCGTAAATGTGTGGTCAGGATTTGCGTGATGTATTGGGAAGAGCTATCTGGAAAATAAGAGTGAATAAGGACAGTTAAGGCTAATATTGAGAATATTTGACGTAACCCCTTTAATACGAAGATAGAAAGAGGCATTTCAGCAATGGGAAAAAAGGAGTTTATTATGGTAGTCAACGATACCCAGATCCCTGTTTTAGGCCATACTCACAGAAATGTCGCTGTAAAATACCTCATGAAGAGGAGAAGATCCTTATTAATGACAAGGGATCCTTCAAAGGTTGAAAATTTGTATTCCAATCTACCTACACAGATAATGATAATGAGTAAAAGGATTAGTCGTGCGTATGACATAAACTGGGAGAGGGTAGGTACAGAAAATTTCGAGGGTTCTCGTTTCCCCTTTACAATCTCTGAACAGGGTCATGTTCAGACCTGAATTTGATGCAAATTTGTTGGGGACCTTAAGCTTTCTAGAGATAGGATAAGAAAAGAATCATGGCGGCACACGTTCTTCCGTCGTATCATGAAAATCTCGTATTGCATTCACTACGAAAGCCTCCGATTGACTTTATTGATGATTTTTTCTCTTACGGTACTTCTATCTTGTGCAAAACTCTACGAACAATGAAATTGTCTTCAACACTATCGATGTATATATTACGTCCACTCTTCGTATATTCTCAACTATGCACTGTAGCAAGACTCCCAATTGACAGTAATCTTAGCCGGACAGGATATGGAGGCGCGTGGTTCTCAAAATATATAGGCAGGTATAATCTATATGCATGATAAGAGTGATTTGACTTTATCTGGAGGTTACCAATGATTGTCAGGTGACTTTAAAGCAATGGTTGAACTCCTGCTTGAGAGAAAGCCAGAAATCAGCGCGGAAGAGATCAAGAATCTTGTCGACGAAAAAAAGCGGAAGATTGGGGCGGGCTATCTTACGGATCAAGGGGCGTTATTTCTCGTGGCCGCTGATTTGGGAATATCACTTGAACGAAATCAGTCCAGTCTCCAAAAATTAAAGGATCTCTACGTCGGGGCGAGAGATATTAGTGTTGTTGGTAGAGTGATGTCCATCTATCCCACACGTACTTTCATGAGAAGAGATAACAGCGAAGAGTTGCGCAATAGAACACTTACGATTCTTGACGGCGATGGTGCTATTAGACTCAAACTTTGGGAGAAAAGAGTGGAATTTCCCGAGGAGTCAGGTCTACGACCAGGAGATCTCATCAAGCTAACCAAAGGTTACGTCAAGTCCGGCTTAGACGGTAAACCCGTCCTTAACGTTGGAGACATGAGCACAATGGAAGTAATTAAAGAGGGTAGTGTGGATATTCCTTCTCTAGACCATTTTACGCGTGATATTTCTAAGATTTCCAGCCAAACTGACAACGTCGTAATTTTCGGAAAGATTTCTTCGTCACCCAGAATAGTAGAATATAAGAATGTTAGAGGTCAGGAAGGCAGGGCACTTCAATTGAATGTATCAAACGAAGAAGGCACTAAGATGATGCGAACAATTATTTGGAATATAGATGAATCGAGGCTTCCTAAGATTTTAACAGTAGGCTCGAATATAAAACTCGTTGGTGTCAAAATTAAGGAAGGTAGTGCACAGTACGGAAACTCAGATTTCGAAATACACGGAGACGAAGGGACTTCTCTTGACGTCTCCAATCCAGGAACAGAACCTGATGTACTTAATCTCAAATTGATATCTGTTGGAAAAGACCTAGGAACTGGTTACTTAGAATGCCTTGCTTTCCAAAAAAATGGGAAGATTATTACACTTAGAATTGATTCAAATTTGTCGAAAGCCTCGATCAGTTCAGGTATAATAATTCAATGCATACCGAGCATGATCCTTGGCAACCAGATAACTTTGTCTAGAGATGACTCTTATATCAGTGAGATCGAAGATGATTCCTCATTTCCATCCCTGGAAAGGCTCGAGACGAAGATTGCAGATATTGTTAATTCTGACCGGCCTTATTTGGTGGAAGGGATCGTGCTTCAAACTCCCTCAATCAATACCGTTACTACAAGAAATGGTGAAAATATCTCTCTGGCTGAGACTATATTAGGTGATGATACAGCCGAAATAAATCTTTTAGGTTGGAGAGATCTATCTGGTCTTGTTACCGATCTGAAGGTTGGTGAGAGAATAAAAATCAGAGGAGTTGTCACCAGCACCAACAGAGATGGCAAACTTCAGATTTCATTGAAACCCTACTCCAGCATTAACAAAATTGGGTAATCCCAGATCTATTCCAAGCCGCTTCTATAATTAGTCATTCCAAAAACCGCGAGTAAGTACATACTGTCTCTCTGCTTCGTATATGCCTCTATATAATGTTGAATCATCGATACAATTGCGAAGGACCCTAGCAGCGGTATCTGCACCTATGCCATGACCTGACAACACTGTAACCGCCTTCCTTCCAAAGTTATTTATTAGAGAGGCAATTTTCCAGGCGCGATCAAATTTTCTACTGTCATCAGTTGAGATCTTGGCTCCTTTTAGCTTTTTTACAATTATCCCAGGAAGCTCAAGATCCGAAACGTAGGTAGCGGTAATTAGGCGGGATCTGCATTTTTTACAATGTATGTGATCAGGTACATCCTTTGTTTCAAATACTCTTTCCCATCCGCCACAACGAATACAGATCAATCGATGTTTAGTTCTAAGGAGTCTTTCTTTAACAAGTTCAATAATCCCAGTCTCCAAACTTAATGGTGCAGCAGAAAATCTTTGATAGCGGTCTACTGTAGGTTTGGCTAAGTCGGTAAATTCTTCAACCTCTATCCATTGAAGTCTAATCGAGTTATTTGCATATTCCTCAAGAATCCTATTCGTAGTATGTACATCGTATTTTTCGTGAACTAGCTCCCGTATCGCTTCAGCACTAACCGGGGTTTTCATATACCTGTCGTACAGCAATCTGGCTATTTTTTTGTCGTAAACTGATTCTTTTGAAACAATACCAAACCTTCTTCCTACTGTCCACACTTTCCAATTCATGACATAGGTACCAGCGAATGAAGCAATAAGTATAGGTTCGCAGTCAACATGTTCATTGAATATTCGTTCGATGTGAACCTTTCCTATTCTAGCACCAGAGGATGTGAGCAAGATCCTATAAGCGTCAGATCTGCTTTCAACGACGTATCCCAGATGAGAAGAAAGAAGAGTAGACAATACCGATGCAAAAGTGTTGTTCACTTTTGTCCCAAATGGCATATGCATGACCAGTGCATTGTTCTTGCGGCTGCTTTCAATCAGAATCAACCTCGAACTAGGCAGCTCTTTCAATAAGTCCAAACTGCTATTGATTATCTCCCTGCTAAAGAATAGATCCGAATTAGCATTGCGTCTTCGGCTTTCGGCTGCTCGAACAGCAGTTAGATAGTCTACTGGTATCGTTTCACCTGCCCAATATGGCACATTCATGGTGATCCCCTGCAGAGGTTCAACATTGACAACCAATCTGTTCTCATCAATTGAAATAATTTTCCACTGCAGCCCTTTCAAAACGAATACATTTCCTTTTTCTCCGTAATCTCCAACAAATTGCTGATCCAGCATTCCTATTTTCCTCTTACCCACTATATCTATAACCTCGAATTTCTGAACGTAAGGAATCATTGAAAGATTGCTAAAGTAATACTTGTAGGACCGTAGGGTATACCTATATGAGTTTTCTGTTATGTCTATTCTTATCAACCCAATATCGGCTAAAATCTTGAGCGACATCATCAAATCCGTTATCCGAAGGTTTCGAAAAGGATAGGACTTTTTAATCAATTGGAATGCCTCACTGATAAGGACGGACGTCTTTGCTTGCAAGGATATACCCACCAAATGGTGAGCCATTACGTCAAATGGCATCTGATGTATTCCTTGCTCCTCCATTTCCCCGTTTCTTGTGCGATACAGTATGGCATGGGCTTCAAGTTCATCATCGTGGGAACTTGTAATGATTAGTCCCTTGGCCGACCTACGATTATTATGCCTACTTCGACCAATCCTCTGGACGAGTTTAGATATCTGTCTTGGGGATCCGTAATGGATAACCAGATCAATTGAACCAATATCTAATCCCAACTCAAGGGATGATGTGCAAACAACTAGTCCTGCAGAACCCTCACGTAATTTTTTCTCAGTTTCCTCCCGACTGGTCTTCGAAAGGGAACCGTGGTGAACATCGACCCCAAAGCTGGCGCGCGATTTTAGGATGGTCCCTATATACTCTGCTTCATCTCTAGTGTTAGTAAAGACCAAGATCGATTTTTTTTGCTGTATCATTGGTTCAGCATACGTAAGAATCAGCTTACACGCATCGTTTATAGTCCCATTTACATATTTGATATCTATATCATATTCTCTCATTGACCTGTCCATTAAAACGGCTATATTCCTGCCCGAGCCAGCTACAAATTTTCCTGCTTCACGTGGATTTGACACACTAGCAGAAAGGCCTATCCTAGATGGTCTATTGCTGGCAACTTTTTCCAGTCTTTCTAGACTCACCGATAGATGAGATCCCCTTTCGTTCGGAAGCAGTTCATGGACTTCATCAATTATGACCCATTGTACTGTTGCTAAATGTCCAATGAGTTTGCTATTAGTAAGAATGTTACCCAAAGTCTCAGGAGTGGTTATTAATACATCAGGAGGATTGTCGGACATCTTCTTCTTTTTGATGGCACTTGTATCTCCATGCCTAATTTCTAAGCGCAAACCTTGGTAGCTTGTGTATTTTTCGATTCTTCTAAAGACGTCATTATTTAGTGATCGAAGTGGAGTTATATACAGCGCCTTAATCCCATTAGAATGCTCCTTATTCGATTCTTTGATCATGGTTAACACCGGCATTATTGATGCTTCAGTTTTTCCTGAACCAGTCGGCGCGATAAGTATTGAATCTATCTTTCTACAAATTACTGGTAATGATTTGGCTTGTATATACGTAAGATCGCTGAAGCCCTGTTTTCGGTAGAATTCTTTTGTCTTTGCCTCAATTTCCAAGCATTTACGACCCGATGTCGGAAGCTTTTCCTGAATTTTTTGCTGAATTCTGTCGTGCATCAGACTTCTCATAGATTAGCACACCAATTATGCCCAAGACAAATAGCCCGACAGCTGCCCAGGCATACGAGTCGAAATTCGATATCGCTTCTACAGTCAATTGATATCGAAATTTCAAATCTCCAATATAATCGTTGGTCAAACACAGGCAGAGTGGATCATTTTTATTCTAGGTGTTCATTTTCTATGTACAGTGCAAAATCGCGAGAGCCTAAGATTCCAAGAGGCTCATTTGGTCTGTCAGTATCCACGACTAAAAGGTGCCTAACATTATTCTGCTTCATTACGTCTGCTGCCGTTTCAATAGGCGAATATGGATCAATTGTAACGATAGGAGTGGACATAATGTCCTGGACCAGGATCCTGTCGCAAGGAACATCCTCAACAGATGAACTTCTTACTAGGTCTCTGTGCGTAACAACTCCTACTGGTTTCTCATTCGAATCCAACACTATCAATGCAGAGGAATTATCCTGTTCCATTTTCATGGCTGCCTCCTTCGCTGTATTGGACTGGAGTATATATGACAATTTAGCAGTCATAAATCTTCCTATAGAATTCTTCATATCATTATGTTTCTGATTTCCATCCTATAAACGATAACCTGAAGTCCATCTTCATGCAAGTTAGTAGGGGCCCTGACGGTCCCAATCCCTTCGGGGCAAACGATATAATACCTAGACCTAAGCATCATCAGCAACTATGTCATCTTCATCTGAAGCAAATTCCACTCCATTGAAGAAACCAAAGGTCGTTGTACTTCTGTCAGGAGGGCTTGATAGCAATCTCTCCACAAGATTGGTAATGGATCAAGAGATCGAAGTGGAAGCAGTTGCAGTAAAAACTCCATTCTGTGATTTTGATTGTGGGAAGGGATGTGGCCACAGAGTAAAGGAGGTTGCAGATTCGCTAGGAATTAAATTAAAAACAGTCTATTTCGGCGAACAATATCTTTCAATGTTAAAAAATCCGAAGCATGGTTTTGGATCGGGTATGAATCCTTGCATCGATTGTAGGGCAATGATGTTCAAGGCTGCAAAGGACCATATGGAAAGCATTGGAGCTTCATATTTGGTGACCGGAGAAGTATTGTCACAGAGACCCATGAGCCAGCACCGTCACGCTCTTAGAATAATTGAGGAAGAATCTGACTTGGTCGGTAAAGTAATTAGGCCACTTTCAGCAGGAAAACTTCCTCCATCCGACGCAGAAAGGCTTGGTATTATTGACCGAAGTAAGCTTCATTCAATCGCAGGTAGGTCTCGAAAAGAACAATTAGCATTGGCAAAGCAGTTCGGTATTCAGGACCCTCCAAATTCTGCTGGTGGATGTCTTCTTACCGATCCCGCATTCTCTAAGCGTGTTTATGACCTTTTTGAGCATACTGATGGAGTCCCGACCCTCAATGACGTTGAACTTCTTAAAGTGGGAAGACATTTCAGGCTGTCAACTCATGCAAAGCTTGTCGTCGGTAGAAATCAGCGTGAAAATGAAATCATGAAATTTCTCTATCTTGACGATGATTACTCCTTTGAGGCTATAGAGTTTACTGGACCGTTAGGGATTTTGAGGATCAAAAAGGGTTCTGAACTCAGGAACGATTTAAAGCTATTGGCGGGAGGAATTGTTGGACGATATAGTGATGCTCCAAGAGATCAAATGGTAAAGCTGACAGTTTTTCATCAGCAAAAAGAAATCACGATGGTTTGCCAGGTGTCGGATAATTCAGTTGCAAGAAAATTAAGTATATGATCTAACCTAAGGGGTCAATATCTTTTGACCAGAATGACTATTTGATTATTTCTGAAAATCGTACAATGGATAAGAGATAATTTAATGCAAGCGCATGAACCACAGGTATATTTGAAAGCTATAACTCTCCGTGATCCTGTTGAAGTTCAATTAATTAAAGAAGATCTAAAGAAACAGATGATCGTGATTATTAGGGTCACGCCTCTTGCTCAAAAGAGCGTCGATGAGTTACGAAGTGTCATCGACGACCTATACAAGTTCGTTCAATCCTCCGGTGGAGATATCGCAAGGTTGGGTGAAGAACGGGTAGTGATTACTCCATCAAAAGTGAAAATTTGGAGGGGTGCTCACGAGATTACCTAGTGGTTTATGAATTAAAAACAACTTAGGACTCGCAACGAATATGGACTGCAATTCTAGTAACAGGTATTTTATTAGCAAAAGATTTCATACTAGCTTTACCGCTTCCTCCACAAGAGGATGTTGTGTGTGTATCCTGTGAATCCGGTTTATTGCTCCAGCCAGATTTTGAGCTTTGCTCTTATCTCCATGATTTACAATCACCTTCCGTAGCTTCTGTTTCATCCTTTTCACATATGCCAGGATCTGCCCATAATCTGAGTGATTTGTGAAATCTACAAAGCTTTCCACTCTACACTCAACGTTAAGCATTTTACCTTCATTCACCAGATCCTTTTTACCTTCAACCAAACTATGTGCTGGGGTGTTTGGCAAGATATGGGACGTAAAGACCACAGCACTCAGAGGATCATCATATATCTGACCAAGATAACCGACAGACGGGCCGTGAGTTAGCATTGATGAAGGTGATATTATAATATGCGAGCCTTTCCTAAGTTTCTTAGATTCGACAATCTGAGATTTTGGTGGCTTGAACATGTTTATCGAATACCCATCAAGTCCTTGCCTTATCTCTTTGGAAAGATATTCCATATAAGTTTCGTAAACCGAGCTGGCCTCGCCTATTGATTTTTCAATACAAATCTTTGCGGTAAGCATACCCGCCTTAGCAAATCCGCTCAAAGTCAAGATAAGCTCTTGGGATTGTCCCAATATAGGAACGGGAAAAAGTAGATTTCCGCCCCGGGATAAACAGCTGTTGATAAGTTCAAGCAGTTTCTGATTTGTTTCCTCTCTTGATTGAAGGATGTCCTCCTTACCTCCCAAAGTAGATTCGACGATGAGTGTCTCAACCCGTTGGAAGTTCCAATAGGCGTTTTCCAGTGCTAATGATCTGCCAAATCTAAAATCTCCTGTATATACTAAATTGTGGTCACCATTTCCAAAATGTAAATGGGTGATAGAGGAGCCCAAAATATGACCTGCGTTTGCAAGAGTTAGTCTAATATCAGGAGTAATATCCGTAACGACCGCATAGGGTAATGCTATCATGTGAGTTATGACGTCCTCGATCTCCTTGGAGGTTGGACTCATAAAACTAAGCTCCTCTCTTAGTTGTATGTTGTCTTTGAGGAGCAAATATGTCAAAGGAATTGTAGGTTCAGAACAGTATATTGGGCCTTTATAGCCATGCTTGAACAGCATGGGTAGGAAACCCGAATGATCTAAGTGTGCGTGACTCAATAGGACACAATCTATATCGTCTATGTTTAGACCTGTGATGTCAAACCTAGGCGCGAAGCTTGTCATATCACTTGAAAATGAATTAATGCCACAATCAAGCAGGACGTTACTCTCGTTGGTAGTGACTAAAATGCAAGATCTACCTACCTCATTAAATCCACCCAACAAAACTAGGCTGACTTCAGTTCTTTCGTTTAATCTAGGACGAAAGATCTTTTCACCTACCTCTTTATAGAATCGAACTCGCTCGTTGGCCCCTTTTACTAATATCGAATTAATCTGTTCAATTATTCCAAAATCCTTTGGTGCTCGTCTAATTAAGAACCTCCATCCTGTTTTTTCAGATAAGATTGCGTTCTCTTGATCGCTCATGGAGTATTCCATGGTCAAATTTTCGACCAAAACTGTAACCTCACCAACCGCGGGATCAAACAATAATCTTGAAATTTTTATGCTGCTGGGAAGTACCTTATGTAACGCGTCTTCGCATTCTGCCTCTGATTTCCTGATGGATTCATCAGTTCGAATTATAATCCTTTTTTTCACCGAATTTACCATGTTTGAAATGATGTTACTGTTTAGGATAAAATATGCAGGATTAGTCGAGAATAAAGCTATCCTTGGTCCTTCATATTCTATTCGTGTGAGCCCGGATTCTGACGGCAATGTATTCAATATTTTTACCATGAAATTCTGACTTGTCTGTTCACGAATCATAGGCTAACATCGTTCGCAACTTGTGCATATATATATGCTTGACGTTAAACCCTTTAAGGGTGGCCAATTGGCTATTTGTAACTAAGAGTATCTAGTTTATGGGTTAGAAAGCTCACGTTTGTATCCCGTTCAGCTCTATTTCCCGTTCAAGGAGTCCCGTCCAATGTAGCATACAGGAAACAAGCGAATGAACGATAGCTACGTACACCCCCAATCTTTGTAATCACAGGTATTTTGATATGTAAGTTGATATGCTTATCGAGGCCAATGTGGTGGCGAGAGCAGCAATGAGAGTATGGAAACATGTCCCATCTGCGAAGGGATAACATCTTGGGCAAGTGCCAAGCATTGGATTCTTAAATGCACACAGATCTGAGAGGCACGTCTCATCGTTCCCAAGCTTACCATTACATGGTACTAGTTTATAGTATGGAGATTTCGGACTATACTTATCCATCAGTGAAGGCTTGGAAGTACCTGCTGGATTCAGCAGGTTCAGG
>k87-807743_pt1 | contig 9961 bp, 10 predicted proteins | sample MGYA00084034_6733716 | MGnify analysis MGYA00084034
CGGGCTGTATCTGGCGTCGCCAGACGGCGTGCGCACGTCGCTGCTCGTCCACACGCTGCTCGGAACGGCGCTGGTCGCTGGCGGCGCAGCGGCGTTGAATCAGGTGTGGGAACGCGACACCGATCGTCTGATGCGCCGAACGAGCATGCGGCCGGTGCCGCAAGGACGTCTCGGCATCAATGAGGGGACCTGGTTCGGTGTGCTGCTCTCGAGCGCGGGTCTCATCGAGCTGACATTCGGAGCCAACGCAGCGGCCGCGGCGGTGGCGCTCGCCACGTCGGCCAGCTACGTGCTGGTCTACACGCCGCTCAAGACGCGCACGTCGCTCGCCACGCTCGTGGGCGCCGTGCCCGGCGCGCTGCCGCCAGTCATCGGCTGGGCCGCGGCGACAGGCGACCTCACGCTCCCCGCGCTCGTGCTCTTCGGCATCGTCTTCTTCTGGCAGATGCCGCACTTCCTGGCCATCGCCTGGATGTATCGGGACGACTACGCGCGTGCCGGCATTCCCCTGCTTCCGGTACTGGAGCCGGACGGTCGTCGCACCGGCCAGCAGGCTCTGCTCTACGCGGCGGCGCTCTGGCCGGTCAGTCTGCTGCCCGCGCTGGTGGGCCTGGCGGACGCGCCATACAGCATCATCGCGACCGCGCTGGGTGTCGTGTTCATTGCGCTCGCAGCGCGCTTCGCTCGCGAGCGATCGATGGCGCACGCGCGGCGTCTTTTCCTGTTTTCGATTACCTACCTTCCGCTGCTGTGGGGCGCACTCGTCGCGGATCGTCTGTGGATCTGAGCGTCACCGCTCTCCCTCATCTCAACGCTCTCCTGAACGGCACGTCGGGTGTTTTTCTCGTCACCGGATACGTGCTCATCCGTCGTGGACACCAGACAGCGCATAAGCGCTGCATGATCTCGGCGCTGATCTGCTCAGCTGCCTTCCTGACGAGCTACGTGATCTATCACGCCAACGCTGGATCTCGTCCATTCCCAGGGATGGGCTTCGTTCGCGTCGCATACTTCGTTATCCTGATCACTCACGTCGTGCTGGCGGTGACGATCCTGCCGCTGGCGCTCATGACGGCCACTCGCGGCCTCAGGTCGCAATTCGACCGACACATCAGGATTGCTCGATGGACGCTGCCTCTGTGGCTGTACGTTTCAATCACCGGAGTCATCATTTACCTGATGCTGTATCAGCTCTACTGATACTGGTCGCCATCGCGGCGATAGCCGCGCCCGTCTCTCTCACCGCACAGTCCAGTGCCGGCGTCCCGGTTGTCGAAGCGCTGCCCGGCATTCCGCTGGCCACGCCGGTCACGATTCAGCCGCGCATCATCTCGGCCTACGCGGCCCTGCTCGCCGCGGCGATGCTGAGCCTGCTGTATCTCTATCGGGGCCGGGCGTTCGTCGTCTACTGGATTGGGAGCTGGCTGCTCATCGCGGCGGCGCTCGGGCTCGTCGCGCAGGACTACACCGACATCACGCTCCGCAGCGTGCTGACGGGGTTGGCCATGCTCTTCACCGTCTGGGCATCAGGGCTGATGCGATTGTCTGTCGAGTCGTTTCCTCAGAACGTGCTGCGCTGGGGTGGACGACGACTGATGGTCATCTCGGGGGCCGCGCTCTGGTTTCTGGCCGCGCCGTTCGTCGTCCCGCTATCGACTGTCGTCGTCACCGGAACGATCGCCACCGCAACACTGCTGGCGTGGTCGGCCGCCGGCTATCTGCGCCTCGCCCGGCAGACGCGATCCGCCGGCGCGCTCGTGATCGGCGTCGGCCTGACGGTCATTTTCGCGAGTCATCTTCTCGCGATGCTCGTGTCGCTCGTCGCCGGTCCGGGCGCGACCGAGGGCCGACTGTCGGGCGTGACCGTGATCACGGCGCTCTTCGTTGCGCTCGGCATGTTCATCCTCGTCTTTGAGGACATGACCGACGAGCTCCGGCTCGCGAATCGACGGCTGGCCGGTGCGAACGAGGAGGTCAGCCGACTGGCGATCACCGACGCGCAGACCGGCTGTCACAATCGGCGCTTCTTCGACGAGGTCGAACGCCGCGAGCTGGAGCGGCATCGTCGCTACGGGACGGCGCTGACGGTGGTGTTCATCGACGTGAACCATTTCAAGCGGCTCAACGACACGCTGGGGCACGACCGGGGCGACGCGGTCTTGTGGATGATCGGCGACCTGCTGCGAGCGCACGTCCGACAATCGGACTACGCGATCAGGTGGGGCGGCGACGAGTTCCTGCTGCTCCTGTCCTGCGTCGAGGAGGAGGCCATATCCAAGGCAGCGGCGCTGAAGGCCGCGTTCGAACGGGAGCGGGCGAACACGGCGCTTCCGGATTACCTTGGCCTGAGCGTCGGCGTCGCTCTGGTGTCGCCCGAGGAAGGCCTCCGGGCCGCGATTCGGGTGGCCGACAGCCGCATGTACGGCGACAAACTCACAGAATCCAGGGTGTGACTTCTTCTACGCTAGAATACTGAACGCCTGACGCGCGGGGACGCGACGGCCCCTAGTCCAGGAGGAATCTGTGATGCCACGCGCCTCGATTGCTCTCGCCGCCGTCATCATCGTATGCCTCTCTGCGTCAGCGCTGGCGCAGTCCGCGCGTGCCACCGGGACGGTGAAGGACACGTCGGGCAAGGCGATGAAGGGCGCGACCATCAAAGCCACCAACAAGGACGCCTATCCACCCGAGATCACGTCGAGCACAGACGACAAGGGGCGCTGGGCGATGATTGGTCTGAGGACGGGGACATGGACGTTCATGGCCGAAGCTCCGGGCTTCGCGCCGCAGCAGGCGCAGTGGCCGGTGCGCGTCGCCGGCACGCCCCCCATGCACTTCGTGCTGGCACGCGACCTGGGTCCGATACCGGGCGCGCTGGTCAAGAACATCCAGCAGCAGCTGGCCGCGGCGAATGCGCTCCGCGACAAGGGTCAACTGGATCAGGCCATCGCCGCCTACGAACAGATCCGCGATCAGAATCCGAGACTCACCGCCGTCAACCTCGTGGTCGGGGGCGTCTATCGCAAGCGGGCCGCGCTCGAGAACGACCCGACCGCGCGACGGGCGCTGTTCGATCGTGCAATTGCGTCGTACACGGCGGTACTGACTGACGATGCCGCGAACGAGCGAGCCAAGTCTGAGCTCGCATCGACGCGGACCGAAGCCGCCGCCCCTCGATAAACGATGCCGACTCACGCGCCGGCCCGAGCCATCCGTCGATGGCAGGCCGCGATCATCATCGCGCTCTTCTTCGTCGCCGTCGCCTCCTCGGCGGCAGTGGGCTGGTGGTACGCGCGCGAGTCGCCGGCACACCAGGGCCCGATTCTCGTCATCTCGATGGGCGGGCTGCCCGCGACGGAGCTCGCCTCGTATGGAGCCGAGCGGACCGACACTCCGGCCATTGACGCCCTGGCCACGGAGTCAGTGATCTTCGAACGCGCCTACACGCATTCTCCGCAGACGCTCCCGTCGCACGCGTCGATCCTGACTGGCCAGCTTCCGCCCGAACACGGCGTCCGTGACGAGTCGGGCTTCACGCTTGGCACGAGTGCCCGCACGCTCGCGGAGCTGCTCCGCAGCCGCGGCTTCACGACTGGAGCGGCCGTCTCATCGTTCCTTCTCCGCCCGCAGTCCGGGCTGTCGCAGGGGTTTTCGTTCTTCGACGCCGAGATTCCCCCTCCGATCGCAGACGAAGCGCCGGCACTCGAGCGAGACGGCGCGCTGACAGTGGACGCGGCCGAACGATGGATTCAGATGCGCAGCGGCCAGCGGTTCTTCCTGTTCGTGCAGGTGGATGGCCGCGACGCGGATATCGCGGTGGCCCGACTGTCCGCCGCCCTCAAGCAGCACCGGCTCTACGACGAGGCGACGATCCTGCTCGTCGGCGATCACGGAGAGGCGGGCTCGGGGATGTCGCTCGACGATACGGCCCTGCGCATTCCGCTGATCGTGAAGCAGCCACATGGCGAGGGCGCCGGACGCCGCGTGGCGGCACCCGTGCAGCACATCGATCTGCTGCCGACGATTCTCGATCTCGTGCGCGCCCCAGAGCCGGGCGGCCTGCGCGGTCGATCGTTGCGCCGCGTCCTGGACGATGACGAGGCGGTGCTGACCGCGCAGCCGATCTATGCCGAGTCGTTCGCGGCGTACTTCAGGTTCGGCGGCACGCCGTTCTATGCGCTCACCGGCGATCACTACCGCTACGTCCGAGGCGTGGACGAAGAGCTCGTCGCGCTCGCTCCGCCGGTCGATGAAGCCAGCGGCGGCGAGTCCACCGAAGCCGGCCGCCTCCGATCCGCACTCGATCGGATGCTCGCGTCGACGACCGTGACTGCTCCGGCGCCGCTGCCAGCGGGCGACGAGGAACGCTACGCGCTGCTCGGATACCTCAGCGCGTTTCCGCGGGCGTCGTCCACCGAGACGCTGCTCGACGTGACGGCGCAGAGGGCGGCGGTCGACGCCCACCGCGCAGCGGCGATTCTCATCGGTCAGAAGAAATACTCAGCCGGCATCCGCGCGTTGCAGGCGATCGTTCACGACCACGCTCCGCTCGCCGCCGTCCACTACCAGCTCGGCTCGCTGCTGCTGCGTATGGGACGTCTGGATGAAGCGATCCGTGCCTTCGACACCGTTCGCGAGCTCCGTCCAGACGCGACCGCCGGGGCGCTGGCCCTGGCCGACGCGTTGATGCATGCCGGCCGCACCGCCATGGCGCGCGAGCAGGCCGACGTCGCCATTGCCCTCGCCGAGCACGAGGACATGCGCGCACTTGCTACCGCCCACGAGATGGCCGCTCGCGTTGCGCTTGCGGACAAGGACTCAGAGTCGGCGACGCGTCATGCGGACGCGGCGCACGCGGCCGATGCCACGCTTCCGGCGCCGCAGTTCGTCCGCGGGCGGCTGCTCTACGACGAGGGCAAGTACGAAGAGGCCGCCGCGCAGTTCGGAGAAGCCGAGACCATCGTGCGTCAACACGGCGGCGTCATGGCCGACCTGCACCTCTATCTTGGCGAGTCGCTGGCGCGTCTCGATCGGTACGCCGACGCGGAATCTCAATTCCGCAAGGAGCTGGACGCCTATCCTCGCAATGTGCAGGCATACACAAGCCTGGCGATGCTCTATCGCGCGAGCAATCGGGACGCGGACGTCGAGGACGTCCTGAACGAGCTGGTCGCCGCGACCCCAACGCCCGAGGGGTACGCCGTCGCCGCCAGACTGTGGACGATCCTCGGCGAGCGCTCTCGCGCCGAGGCACTCAGGTCCGATGCGCGGGCGCGTTTCCGCGGCGATCCGTCGCTGGCTCAGCGTGAGCGGGATGGGCGGCGATAAGCGCCAGTCCAACGCCGGTCCACACCAGATTCCGCACCTTTCGCACGACGGCGAGTGTCACGCCGGCGACGGGCTCGACCGCGATGATCGGTGCAATTCCGCCTGACAGCGCTTCGTCGATTCCGACCCTGAACGGCACGAACTTGAACACCACGGTCACGACGCGGTTGAGGGCTTCGAACACGATCGCCTGCGCGAGCGTCGGACTCCGATCACCCAGCAGCCACCGCAGCGTCAGGAAGATCTCCAGGACCGCCAGGACGTGAAAGGACAGATCGAGCAGGAAGATCTGAGCGAGACGCACGGGTTGATCCGTCGAGAACGCCAGCACCGACCGCCGCAGGCCAGCCAGGGTCGCTCTCCACGCCGGCCGCGTGCCGCTGTCCTCGCGCCAGGTGCCCTGCAGTAACCGGAGTGTGATGGCGGCGCCGATCACGCCGGCGGCGAGCGCGGCGATGGCGCCGTCGCGCCAGGCAACTGACAGCGGAATGGTGAGGAGCGCGACCACCACGCCAAGGCCGACCATCGCGGCGATCGACGCCGCGTAGAGCAGGTTGTCGGTCGCCAGAGACGCGACCGACTCGCGCGTGGCCAGGCGATGCCGCGTCAGGAAGACCTTGGTGGGCTCGCTCGCGAACATGCCGAGCGGTGTGAGGTTGCCGATCGCGTCGCCCGCGACGAAGGCGCCAAAGGCCTGGGCGATTGAGAGTCGGCTGTCCGGCGGCATGCAGAGCCGCCAGGCGCACGCGCGAAGGAGAAAGCGGGCGCCGGCGAGCCCGAGGATCGGAAGGAGGCCCCATCCAACCATGCGGACGCCGTCGACGATCTCGGCCACGCCCGCGCGGCGCACGGCGTAGCCGAAGAGCACCAGGCCACCGAGTGCCGCCAGAACGGTCAACGCGTGGCCACGCCGGATGGACATGGATCCCGGGTGTTAGCTTGGGCGACGGGCTTCGATCTGCTTGAACGTTTCCTCGATCAGGCGCTCGTTGTCTTCCTTCGACACGTTGCGCTCCAGCACCTTCGAGGCGATGGCGATCGAGATGTCCACGGCCTCGTTGCGAATCTGCTGCAAGGCGCGCGCGGTCTCCATCTCGATCTGGCGCTCGGCGTTCTTCACGACACCGGCGGCCTCGGCCTGCGCCTTCTGCTTCAGCTCGTCGCGCAACCGGCCGGCGTCCGAGCGCGTCTCCGAGAGGATCCGATCCGCCTGCACGCGTGCTTCGGCAAGAATCTTCCGCGACTCCACGTTCAGACGCTCCAGCTCCTGCTTCGCCTGCTGCGCATCGTCGAGCGATTTGCGGATCGCATCCTGACGGCGCTCGAGCGCGGCGAGCAGCGGCCGCCAGGCAAACTTGGCCAGCAGCCACACCAGCACGAGGAACGTCGCGATGGTCCAGATGTAGAGCCCGGGATCGGGCTGGACCAGCGGGTTATTCATACGCGTCCCTTTCGGTGCCTGATTTATTTGAAGACGATCATGAGGCCGCAGATCACGGCCAGAACGGCAACGCCTTCGAGCAGGAAGAGTGGAAGCTGCACCGCGCCGTTGATCTGCGCGCTGGCGCTTGGCTGCCGTCCAATGGCTTCGGCCGCACCCGCCGCCAGCCGTCCAATGCCCAACCCGGCGCCAATCACGGCGAGACCCACGCCGATACCGGCGCCCATGTATGCGAACTGCAGTTCCATTGCGTCCTTCCCTCTCTCCGTAAGGCGGGTTCTGTGGGCCCGCCGGTAGGGCCGGTCCTTCGGACCGGCCGTCCAAGCTCAGTGATGAGCGTGAATAGCCAACCCTATGAACACAGCCGACAGCAGTGTGAACACATACGCCTGCACCAGAATCACGATCAGCTCGAGTCCCGACAGGCCCACACCGACAGGCAGCGACAACACGAGACCCACGCCCATCGCCGCCGTCTGGCCAAACAGCTCGAAGAAGATGAACACGAACGACAGGATCGCGAGAATCGCGATGTGGCCGCCCGTCATGTTGGCCGCAAGTCGCATCGTCAACGCGAACGGCCGGACGAGCATGCCGATAATCTCGAGCGGGATCAGCAGCGGATACAGCGCCAGCGGTACGCCGTGCGGCACGAGGTTCTTCCAGTGCTGCACGAAGCCGTGCGCCCGGGACCCGGCGATGATGATGGTGAGAAACGTGACCGTGGCCAGGGCCGCGGTCACGTTGTAATTGCCGGTCGCGGTGACGCCGCCGTGCAGGAGCTGCGCGAAGAACGAATCCTCCGGCGCATGCAGGACCGCGTGGTTGATCAGCGACAGCACGTCGAAGATCGGGATGATCCCGATCAGATTCGCCGTGAAGATGAACACGAACAACGTCAGCAGCAGCGGGGTATAAGTGTTCACCCACTTCTTGCCGACGTTCGGCTCCGCGATGTTGTCCCGCACATACAGGACGATGAACTCCAGCCCGTTCATGAAGCCCGACGGGATGTGCCGGTCCTGACGCAGATAGCGGCGCACGGTCAGGGTCACCACGAAGAACACGATCGCGGCCACGACCCACACCATCAGCACGTGCTTGGTGACGGAGAAGTCGATGCCGGCGATCGTGGGAAGATGAATGAGCGGATGATCGAGCGAGCTGTTGGCGACGTGCTCGATGATCACTTCACCGGGATTGAACTTGCCGGCGGCTTCCTGCGCGCCGGGAGTCTCGACGATCTGCTCGGGCTGAAACATCACGTGTGTATGAGACGCCGCAAATTGAATGCTTCGATCGCGTGCAGCGCGATGAAGGCACTCGTAAAACTCACCACGAACGGCGCCGGTCTCAAATCGAGCAGCCGCATCGTGGCGACCACGTAGACGCTGAAGAACATCAACTTCAGCGCGAACGCCGTAATCATGACCCTGGTCAGACGTTCCGGCGTCGATTCATGGGCCCGGACGTAGGCGATCCAGCTCACGCTGGCGCCCGTCAACGGACCGGCAATTCCCCACAGCGCTTCCGGGTTGGCGCGGTCTGCCAGCGTCGCGGTCACGAGGAGCCAGGCTGCCGCGCTGACAGCCGCCATCCACGCGACGGGCCTCATCGACGCTGAGCCGCCTTCACCAACTCGTAGAACCCGACCACCACGCCGAGCAGGAGGCCGATGAATACCCCCCACGGTTCCGACCCGAGCCAGCGATCGACCACGTACCCCAGACCACCCAGGCCGACGATGGCGCCGATCAGGGTATAGCTGGCGGTTGCGGCCGGACCCGCCCGGCTCACGTTTTCCTGGAACACCTGGATGGACCGCGCGAACGAGAAGCTTGGATCCTTCTTGGCCACCAGCACCCCGCTATCTCGCCGATTACTCCCCCGCGGACCGGCCCATTCCGCCGCAAACGCCCACCGTCGCGCTCGCGTTCCCCGGACCGCTCACCAGTTTACCCCGCTTTGTGAAAAACTTCACCAGCCTCGCGTCCGCACCAGAATGTGCCTGAGACACGCGACGCCGGCTCGACCGATCAAGTCCCGTATTATCAACAGCTTTCAGACAAAGGCGCTGCTTGACGCTCGCTTCCGGCGGGACCTATACTGCCGTACCCAGCGTCGCGCCACGACTCGCCCTTATGCGCATGTCTACCCGGCCCATTCTGATCCTCGCGTTGGCGTGCGCTGGTGCGCTCACCGGGTTCAAGGCGACCACCGCCGCCGAACAGGCTGGGGGGACCCGCGAACGCACGTTGTTCGTCAGTGCCGTGGACAAAGACGGCGAGCCGGTGAGCGGTCTTGAACCGGATGCGTTCGTGGTCCGGGAAGACGGCGTCCGGCGCGAAGTCCTGCGCGTCTCGCGCGCCACCGAGCCCATCGACATCGCCCTGCTCGTGGACAACAGCACGGCTGCCCGCGACGACATCACGTTTCTCCGAGAGGGACTCTCGAAGTTCGTGGCCAAGATGGCGACGGGCAACAACGTCGCGGTGATTACGCTCGCGGACCGGCCCACCATCGTGGTTGACTACACGAGCGACACGAAGCGACTCACCGACGCCGTAGGGCGCCTGTTCTCAATGCCGCAAAGCGGCATGACCCTGCTCGACGCGATCATCGAGACCTCCCAGGGACTGGGCCGTCGGGAGACACCGCGCGCCGTGATCGTGCCGGTCATCACCGACGGCATCGAGTTCACGAACCGCTATTCGACCGACGTGGTCGCCTCACTCGAGCGCGTGGACGCCGCGCTGCACATCGTCGGGATCGGCCAGTTTCCCTACTCCGAAGAGCACGGCATCCGCGAGCGCTCATTTCTCTTGAGCAATGGCCCGGCGAAGAGCGGCGGCCAGCAGATCACCCTGCTCAGTCCACATGGCCTTGACCAGGCCCTGCAGAGGCTCGCGCGCGAGCTGTCGTCGCAGTACAAGGTCATTTACGGACGGCCGCAGTCGCTCATTCCCCCGGAACGCACCGAGGTGACCTCGGCGAAGACGGGAGTGACCATGCGGGGGGCACCAGCACGCGGGGAGTCGGGAGCTTGACGTGAAACGTTTTTCCTTCGTCGTCGTGTTCGTTCTCTTAGTGTGTGCGGCCGGATCATCGGCCCAGCAGACGCCCGCTCCGGCGCCGCCTGACGCCACTGCCGCGCCGCAGACCCCCGCGCGGCAAACTCCAGGGCCCCCGACC
>k87-78049_pt1 | contig 9926 bp, 8 predicted proteins | sample MGYA00084034_6733716 | MGnify analysis MGYA00084034
CAGTCTCAATCCCTAGGAAATACTATAGATATCACATTATCAGTTATCCTTATCTCAGCCCTTCTTTGAAGTATATCATTTGAGAGTTCCGAAACTAGAGTTTGGACGTACAAGGACCATTTATAGCCTAAATCATGTTGGATGTTAAAATGATAAGACCCATTTCTAAGGACGATATTATGTTGCATCCACGATACTGTAAGCCAGGTTCTCAAGATTTCTACGAAATCATCTAGGTCATGACTCTCATTCATAAATATTAATATGTTTTTGAAATTTTCCTTTTCGATCTTTTGTGCAAGATTTATGATCTGGTCATTTGTTAGCTGGTTAATGACCTCCTTGAGGAAAGGTTTAGTCATTGGAAGTAAACCCATCTTTCGCTCATACCTCTCCCATTGGATGTGATTTGAAAAAATACGTGTGACAAATGCATTTAGATTTATCTTTTCCAATTCAGCATCCTTTCGGAGCTCTTCTAACAGAGCGGTGGGTAATCGGAAAGTAATGGTTTCAGTGGGATGAGTTCTTTTTGATAGTTTGTCTGCGGTGGAGGAAGTGTAACCTACCTCACCATTTCTGCCAATGGATCGTCTTCTGTCCCTGCTGTAGCCACTCAAGGATATCAATTTCAATCAGGGACTGTGAGATTAAAAAGATTGTTATTTTTCGATCGAATTAAAATGGAACCCTATCAAATTTGTCATTCATTAATTACGATAATCCTCAATAATGATTCGCTACGGTAGGTACGTGTCGAGATACTAGGAATACCTATATTATAATGTTATGTTGCGTTATTATAGAATATAATGTATGCAGTTAATTCTAGAAATTGTATAAACTAAAAACGAATATAACTTGATGGTTGATTAGTTAAATATGATACGTTCACTAATAGTATTCGCATCAAATTTGAAACCAGATGATTTGAAGAAGATATGGCTCTGCTCTGAATGTGGTATATGTTTCATTTTTAGCTCTGATGTCGATGATCACAAGACGTTGGTTGGCCATTCGAAGTATATAAAATACGATATTCCATGGACCGAGGCAGGGACATTCGCTACGCTTTCACCCTCCTCATAAATCTTTAACATTTTTTTGTTTGCGGCCCGGAAGATAAGCTAAGTTCTCGAGGGAATCCGGTTCGCAATCTTAGGCTAAAATTATTATAAATAATTATATCTTTCCTAATGATTACCACAAAGGGCAGTTTAGGGGGCTGGTAGTTCAGTGGTAGTAATGTTCGATTCGCAATCGAAAGGTCGCGGGTTCAACTCCCGCCCAGTCCATTATCCAACATGTGAAAGGAAGGCTCAGAGATTTTTGCTGAATTATGGGAAAGGTCGACCAACCTTTATCTCTGTTCCATACAAGAATAGCCGAGTACTAGAACTCTAGGTAATTGTAGCCTGAATAATTATGGAATAGCACGGTTTCTCCTATTCTATTCATTAAGATACTGTCAGCCATTTTTTTAATGATCTTCTGAATTGTGAACCTCTCTCCAACCCATTTACAAATCTATTAGTGGTATTTAGCTCCAAATTCTTTCCCAATAGTTATAATTAATATCAGATTCAGTTCGTTCGTGGTTCACTATAAGATTCTCAATAAAATGTATCATTTGTTCTTAAGTTGATAGGAAATTATCTAGCCAGAGCACTACTGAGTCATTGAAAAGAAGTCATTAGATTTGCATTCTTGCAGAGTCTCTCGAATTGTCTATATATTGAAAGCAATAGATTAAGTGTTCAACGGCCCCACACTATGCAGCACTCATTTACTGTTCATACTGGCTACTGCGCCTTGGAATCTTGCGTAACGTATGTGCCTTCCCCTTCGACGGGCTCGAAACAGAGTAAGTCACATGTAGCGTTGTCTAATTGAATTTTAAACCAGACGTGCTGTTCTCCCATCATAGTCAATAAATTGAAGGCGCTGGTCAAGGGGATTAGACGCAAGTATATTCGATATTCGGTTGTCCCGTGTTGGTTTCCCTTTACACTTTTTTCAGTAATACCGGCAGCATTGATAACACTAGGGGGTGCCGTTGAAAGGGAAGTCACTTCTCTTTTCGTCCTGTATGCCCTCTTATACTTGGAGGGTAGGGAATTGTGGATCCACCTTGCGGTTATCTTTCCTTGTGTGATTTTTTCTCGGAGAATCTGTTTAATCCTTGCGCTAATTAATCCGCTAGGAGTACCCAGATGCTCTAATTTTATTGCGAGATTTAGAATGAGGTCCTTGACAAATCTTACGCTCATCGAATTTGCGTCCAGCACTCGATTAAGTTCTAAAACAATGGACTTGACTGAATCATTATCGTTTGTTGTTTCAGCAGGAATAGGCATTAACCTTATTCATAGTTGAATGTTATAGTATTTAGGTCTGTTCTATTCTTCCAATATATTCTACTATGCGATTATTATATACTATCAAGAAGAATTGCCTAACATTATGAAGTTCATGCGATATCTGATCAATCACAGCCATTATTGTAAAAGGTACCGGGAGTGAATGACTCTTTCAACACCTCCGAATATAGAAGTTTGAAAATTTAATGATTGATCGAGCGTCGTCGGTTGTGACGTCAGCTTGGTAATTTCGGACCCTGAGCAATACATGAGTACATCTGTTGTCTTATTCTAACGCTTTGAAGGAAAGACTCGATTTGTATCTTGTCAGTCGGGTTAGTTACGTACCAACCATTGATGGGTGATTGATGGCATTTATTGCCACTTTATACCAATGTTTATATGTAGATGAGTGCTACATACAGGTATGTCAACAGCAGAAAATAAAACATCAAAGGCAGCAGCAGCAGCAACAGCAGCAACAGCAGCAACAGCAGCAGTCAATGTAACTCACATGGTCGAGGCAGCAACCGAGAACTTCGCAAAATTGGTAAATGAAGCTGGAAAGGTTCAACCACAGTATGCACAAGCAATCTCCAATCTGCAACAAGAATACATAGAAGCGGTTAGGAACGCCATTCAAACAATAACTTCAGTTGAGAAGCAATTTGCAAACAGCAACAGGGGCAATTTCAACAACGTTGTCATCTCAGACGCAGCAGCACCATATGTTCAAGGCTTTGTGAAACAATCAAATGATTTTACAAACAACATCATTAGAATTGCAGACATCAACAATCAGCTAACAATTAATGCATTAAATGCAATAAGAGAAAATGTGAAAAACGCAAGTAGGACAGTCGAAGCCACTGCTGAATTTAACTCCAATATAGCACGAGCTTGGGCAACATCCTACTCAGCGGTTCAGCAACAGTTTGCTACCAGAGGAGAGTAAACAAGAATACGCACACCCACACGCATTTTTCCGACAGTGGCTGGCTTTCTTAAGTTAATGGGCAACGGGCTAAGAGTATGAACGAGCCCAAATCCATTCAGTTGTGAACTCAAAGAACAATTGTATTCCCATGCCTTTGAAGGAAACACAAATTTCTTAATTTTCGGAATACGTAGATGATAGGCTACAATGTACTGACGATGAACAACAATCCAAAAATGATTGGGTGTGATTTACAAACCTATTTTCCAGTTCATTGCTATCACTGCCAGGAAAGATTACTAGCTCCCTAGATCTGAATTCTATTATACTAGGCAAAGCGGAGAGAAAGAAGAAATGGCTAACTCTGCCGTTTATACCGATGAATATGACAGATATTGATTACTCAGGCAATGGGGAAAATGGATGAACCAGTATTACTGCTTGCCACAGGCAAAGATTAGTTAGAGGGGTCACTGGAACCTAAGTAAACACTGGAGTTGAGCTATCCACCTAGATAAGACCGCCATAGTAATAGAAATTGGGATCTTCCTCCACGTTGCAATATTGAGTTTTTTGGGTATTTGCACTCTTGACTTGGAGGACAACTGACAAAATGTAATTCTGATCCTCGAGTAACTAATCTTTTATCGTACTTCCTCAATAATTATGTCATGGATATGAGTGAAAGCTGCGTCACATGCGGTAAAAAATCACAGGACTATGACATAGAATGTCCATGCTGTGGAAATTATTATTGTTCTGATCAGTGCAGCCGTCTGGGACATAGCAGACAGTTTGTTCATCATCAATGGACAGATTATAAGCATATTCACGGAGCAATTATGAGTTTCGATCCAACAGTAAGAGTAGTCACCATATGTGATCTAAACGGCGAAATGATGTACTCAGGACATCGTGAAGGAGTGAAAAATCTGCTCACAGCCAAAGAAAGTAAAGAATCATTAGAATTAGCGGTCAAAGCATGGAAGGTCCGAGGCGAACTAGCACCAAAGATCGGGAAGGGTAAGTACGTATTAGCAGAATATGAAAAGGTTAAACGCCTTACGCTTCCACTTGGTAACGACCATATTTTATACATAACGACAGAACTAGAATGTGATCATGCAGCTTTAATTGCCGAAATTCAAAAGCTTCGATTATAACTGTTCACATAATCCCAACTTTCCACCCTTTAAAAAATCGATAAGATTTTATTTATTGTTATGCAAAAATCTAAGCCCTGTCAAGTAGAGCAGGAGTTTACAAATAATTTCTGTTCTGCTTGGAATTTGCATGGCAATAGATTGAATTTCTGAGCTTGTTTGGACATCAGCTCATGTTTCTTTTTATAGGTATCAGTATGACTACTTTGTCAACTGCTATCTTTCTTGCATCGTCATTCTTTCTTAGAACTGCTAGAACTGCATGTTCCTAATTGTTAGTAAAATACCAGTTAGTACTTTATTTAGCCAGGTTAATACTATCTAGATTAGTGAACGCATTAGAATTCCTGAATAATACTATTTCATCTTTCTACAAATCTACTTCTCTTGTTTACTTACCGGTTTTATGTCTCTCAGCTTTGGTATACTTTTTGCTTTGTACTATCTGTCTACAATATACTTCGCGATTAGTTGTAAAAATAAGATGTACTAAAGGATCGGAATCTTTCGCAAAGGCTTTCGAATGCTATTAGTTGAGTATGACCTTAGAGATACAGATTGTCGATCTAAAAGCGCGATGACGAAATATCCAGGTCGAATACAGTATCCTTAAAAAATAGATTAAGTTTTCAATTATTGATAAACTTCAACAAAAAGATATGAAGTAGCTAATCCATATAGGTCTCTTATCACTGCTTTCAATCATTTCTCGTATATGATATTTCTGTTGATTTTCTTCTTCCTGATATTCCTGCCACAACAATTTGTATTCCAACCAAGAGAAGTGCTATTCCTATGAGAAAACCTACAGTGGCCGCACCGAACGCAGGAGATACCATTATTAGCCCAGACAATGCAACTTCTACTCCGCCTACACCAATACTTAGTCCTTTAGTCCATCCTTTACTTTGTTTGTCTCCAATACCATGTACAATCCGTGAGATCCCATCAAACAGCAATGCGACTGCCAATACAAACGTTAACAATACTGTGGTTCCTACAGGGAACGCCATAGCTGTTGCTGCTATTAGTATAACTAATATCCCCAATCCAACAGTAACCAGTCGAGACCTGTCTTTTCTTGGGACAAATAAGCCCGTAATAACTCTTTCAATACCTACTATTAATAGAAGAATTGAAGCTGTGAACACCATCAGGACTACTGCTTGACCTGGATTTGCCATAATGGTTATCGATAGTATAACTGCGATAGCCCCCAGACCAATTTGTGCCATCCGCAACCAGCTTGGCGATTTTACTGTATCCTTATCAACGGAAGAATCTATTGTTTTCATTAATTCGTTACCAATAGCGATGTAACGTAGTGGCCATATAAATGCTACTTCCATTATATACTATCTAGATGTGGCGTTAACATGCAATATGTATAGCAATTAACAATAATGATGAAGAAATAACGATAACATCTCAAATATAACCGGTATTAATTCATGGTTATCAATAATAAATACAGTGATTCTCGTCAAGCCAACTGATTTGGGAGAAGCTCAGGTATATATCCTCCCATCCACTAACACCTCCTGAGTGCATCTACTTGTTACAGAAGCTTAAGCTGTAGAAAGTGAAGAGCAAAGGTTCCACAGAATATAATGATTGTATCAAGCCCTATGCTTTTGTCATCATCTTTTGGTTGATAATATAAATAAAAACAAACATTGGTTCCCACGAGAAAGCGCTTCTGAATGAGATGCAAGTCCAATTGTAATCTTAACTGAAACTAGAAATGAAAAATATAGAGAATAACTATAATAATACTAAAATAGAGCATAAAAGGTGCTACAAGTTAACGCCTATTCAAGTAGCTATTTAATATGTTATTCGGTGTTTATTCATTTTTCATAGCTTAGATTGGGTAATGTCTTTTATCTAAATGTCTACTTTGTTGTATAAAAATAGTTCAATAGAAGCATTAGGAGCTGGAGTATTAAATTATAGTTCATTGTTAGAATTGGAGCGTTACAGATTTGATTTGGATCAGAAAAGAGGTTGTGTTCTATTGGAGTCTTTGTAATGGGGGTCAACGTATCTATGAGATAAATAAAGATGTTCATTAACATCAGGGATAGAAAATGGTTAACAGAAGCAGCGAGGATATTCGACTATTGTACACTATGGGCGGTAGTGCTTAACTTTAGGCTTTTCATGCACCTAGTGGAAACAACCGCTTGTGGTCAGAAGCTTACTTCAGAATGCATACAAGGATTATGCATTTCAATAGAACCCCATCATGATTCTAATTGTCGATAAAAAAACAGAAAGTATTTCCGAAAAAATCCGTTTTACTTGAGTATAGACTCCTCAATCCTTATATTCACGTCGGAGCAGTACAATCGATACTAGAGTGGGATATTCAAAGATGGGAAGTGGAGTTATACGAATGAAGAGTTTTGTTATGGTATTAGGTATAGGTATACTTATCCTCGCATTTTATGCCATCATTTCATCGAGTACGGTGGTGGCTACCACGAACGCCAGTCTACCTGGGCAGGTCATATCCGACACGTCTATGGATGACACCTTAGCTTACATATTTGATCGTGTAAGCAGCTCAATAGTACAAGTTGTAAGCATAACTCCTCCATTGTTCAATCTAAACCCCCAGGTCCAAAACACGACGGAAGTCGGTGCTGGTTTCATTTATGACGACGCAGGTCACATAGTCACTGCAAACCATGTTCTGGCTGGAGCCAACAATGTGAGCGTCGTGTTCATAGATGGAGATAGATATAACGCAACCGTCGTAGGTAGAGATGCATTTACGGATACTGCGGTTTTGAAAATAGAAGATAACAATAACACAGCTGTCCTGGACACTATTCGACCATCAGGACCAGTAACGTTAGGAAATTCCTCTGCACTTAGGATTGGAGACCATGTTGTAACCATAGGCTATCCGTTTGCATCCAAAATAGCCATGACTGCAGGAATCATAGGCCAAACTGACTATCTGCTTTATTTCCCATTTCTGGGCTATTCAGTGCCCAATACAATCCTAACGGATGTAGCTGTGAACCCTGGAAATTCTGGAGGTCCATTGATTAACATGCGGGGGGAGGTAGTTGGAATGATATATGGTAGGTTAAATCCTACCGCTACTTCGGCGGGCACATTATTTCCTGGTCTGAGCGTGGCGATTCCATCGAATACTATCAGCAGAGTTGCAGATGGGTTGATTCAGGATGGATTATACATACATCCAGCTGTTGGTATAATAGGTACTACTCTTACCGTAGATCTGGCAAAGCAATTTAATGATATCCCTGATGATTTGGAAGGAGTACTTGTGGATACCGTTGTAAGAGGAGGCACTGCAGATATTGCAGGGATTGACGCCGCAACTACAAACAAATATGGTGAGCGTCAAAGCGGCGATGTCATAACGGCCTTGGATGGTAACAGCATTGTCGATATTGAAGGATTACTTTCTTATGTTCAAGAGAACAAAACAATAGGAGAAAACATTGCGTTCACTGTGTACAGGAATGGTGAATATTTGAGTCTTAACGCACCTCTCCAACCCATCAAGTAACGATACTCTAGAAACACCGTCTATCTGACATTTACATCAATCGTATCGATTTGTCTGTTCCTAACTTTTAGGAAAAATCATTTAATGTGAGACATTCATGTTACTCTTTGTACACAGTTTTTCCTTCCGCTATTACTAATACAGGGTAACTTGTTAATGAGAACGGATCACCGTTCCATACAACGAATGACGCCTTAAACCCAGCCTTGACTTGTCCAATGTTGTTTACTCCGATAATTTCTGCCGATTCTTTACTAATTTTCGAGATAGCTTGGGCTTTTGACACACCGAATCTAAGAAGATGTCTTAAAGTATAGAAAAGATTTCTCTGCAAAATTACAGGGTGATCACTCATAAATGAGAATTTCACCCTTGACGTTATCAGTTTCTCTACATTTCTCCAACTTTCATGCTTCAGCTCTACCTTGTACGGGAAGGAGTCCATCGGTCCATAAACTACAGGTATCGCAGCGGCTTTCAGTGCCGAAAAAACTTCCTCTCTATGGACGTCAGCGCAATGATTTGCAACAGCCTTTATCCCAAATTCATTTACTAGTTGGATCAATACCATTGCGTCATCTTCTTTGTGAAGATGAACCATCATTTTATATTTATTTGAAAGTATATCCATGAATACTTCTGTTAGTGGTTCCACTTCGTCAGTAACCTTTTTTTCCATCTGCAGCAGGCGTTGCATTTTTCTTGCTTTTAACAAATTTTCGCGAAGCATCGCAATTGCCCCCATTCGCGTTGATGGTCTATCGCCCTTCCATTCTGTTGTGCTACGGGGATTGTAACCTAATGCCATCTTAATTCCAACGTCAGACATGTACGCTTCTCCGATATCTTTGGCGAAGTTGCGTATTAGAACTGCTTTTCCACCAATAATATTTCCACTACCCGGTAAGACTGTTGAATAGAGTACTCCACCTTCAACTGATTCAGCAAAAGAAGAGTCATCCATATAGATACTGTGTAACGCATTTACCAGAGGATAAATAGGGTTGAATCGCTCATTTGCCTCTTCTTCCTTATCAGGTTCACCAGACCTGACTAAACCAATATGACTGTGCGCATCGATGAACCCAGGAGTAATTGAGTATGCATTTCCTTCTGCGATAATTTCGTTATTATTTGCAGTTGTACCCTCCAGAGAAGGTGCGTTATTCCTTCCGACATATTTTATTTGATCACCTTCAAAGCCTACGTAGCAATCATTTTTCTCCCCAATTCCATCAAACAAAGTGGTACATTTGACTAACTTCATTAATTTAGAACCCTTGAGTAGGATCTGCTAATCGGCTTGTTCATAAACCTATGGTTATTAAAGCAGGAGTCCTCCAGAATCAGCTTTCTTAAAATGCATCATTGAACTTTTGTAAAATTTCATGCATGTGCCCATTATATTCTCCTTGAACAGGAGATTATGAATTGCTATCTAACTTCAATCGATGTCGAATAGTTTGTTTGACTGGCTAGTCACTCAGTAATCGTCTCAATTAAGCAACGATTTGAAAAAGTGGATAATAATTAGGTAAAAAAAGAAAGGGACTGAGTCCTCTTAGATTGTCTTATTCGTCTTCGCTGCTGCTACTACTACTGCTGCTGTCCCCGTCGCTACTGCCGTCTTCGCCATCGCCATCACTCTCTTCACCGCCATCGCCATCACTCTCTTCACCGCCATCGCCAGATCTGTTGTTGGATTCATCATTAGATCCTTTTCCGTCCTTTTGATCACCATTCTTCTTGTCATGGTTGTCATCACTAGCTGCTGCTGCGGCTGCTGCTGCGTCATCTCCTGCTGCTGCTGCTGCTGCTGCTGCGGCTGAGCTGTCATCTCCATATTTCTTCTTACCATGATTGTCGCTGGCTGCTGCTGCTGCTGCTGCGTCATCTCCTGCTGCTGCTGCTGCGGC
>k87-2640969_pt1 | contig 9794 bp, 11 predicted proteins | sample MGYA00084034_6733716 | MGnify analysis MGYA00084034
ACCTGCTGGACTCGGTCGCGCTGCTGGCCAGCGTGTCGCGGCTGCTCGCCGACCGCTGCATCGACGGGCTCGAGGTGCGACGCGACGTGGTCGCCGCCGCGCTCGATCGCAACCCGATCCTGGTGACCGCGCTCAATCCGGTGATCGGCTACGAGAAGGCGGCGGCGATCGCCAAGCAGGCCTACCGCGAGGGCCGGCCGGTGCTGGACGTGGCCGTCGAGGCCACCGGGCTGCCGGAGGCCAGGCTGCGCGCGCTGCTCGATCCGCTGGCCCTGACCCGCGGCGGCATCCACGGCGACTGAAGCGCGGCGACGCGTTCGCCGCGTCCGCCGTGGGGGATCGCTCACGCGTCCTGGCGGGCCCTGGGCTCCGGCACCAGCAGGGTGTCGCAGGGGCTGGCGTCGAGGATTTCGCGCGCGGCGCTGCCGATCAGCAGGTGGAACAGCGCGCCGCGGCCTTCGCAGGCCGCCACCACGAGGTCGGCGTCGACCGCCAGCGCGTGCCCGGCCAGGCCCACCGCGGCGTCCCCGTGGACGGTGGCCGCGGGCAGCCCGGCGTGGCCCGCCGCGGCCAGGAACCCGCGCGCGGCCTCCAGCGTGGCATCCCGCGCGTCATCGATTCCGCCGTCGCGGTCGCCGTCGCGCAGGCCCAGGTAGGGCACCTCGAAGGCGGTGAACAGGCTGGCGCTGGTGTCGGGAAACAGCGCGCGTGCGACCGCCAGGGCCCGCGCGGACGGCGGACTGAGGTCGCTCGCGACCAGCAGCCGCGCGTAGGGTGCATGCGCGCGATCGCGGACCACGAGCAGGGGCAAGCCGGCGTGCCGGACCAGCCAGTCCACGGTGCTCCCCACCAGGTGGCGGCCGAAGAACGCGTCGTGGGCGACGCCGGTGACCAGCAGGCTGCAGCCGGTGTCGTCGGCGACCGCATCGATGCATTCGCCGACCCGGCCCTCGCGGACCAGCAGCTCGAAGTCCAGACCGTCCGCGGCGGGGCCGATGTCGCGGCGCAGGCGGGCCGCCGCACGGAGTGCGGCCTCGCTGGCCTGGGCCGGCAGCACCTGTCCTGGCCGCGGCGGCGGCGCCGCGGGTGGCTCGACCACGGTCAGCACGACCAGCCGCGCTGACCAGGCCCGCGCGAGTGCGACCGCCCGGTCGAGCGCGCGGTCGCAGCGTCCGTCCAGGTCGGTGGCCAGCAGGATGGCGCGCGGCGCGCCGGGCTTCCAGACGATGTCGCGCATGCAGTCCCCGGGTCGGTCGCCAGTCCGCAAGCTGCGGCATGGCCTCGCCCGAGTCTAGCGGCAGCCGTGCGGCCTTGCCGGCGGCGGAGCCGGCGTCAGCGCTTGCGCGGCAGCTCGACCCGACCGGCGACGCCCGCATGGTCGATCCCCGGTGCCCACGCGCGCCCGTTCAGGCGCGGGTGCCGGCATCGGTGGCCGCGTCGCGGACCTCGTTGCTGCAGTCCTCCACGTCCTGCGGCGTCATCGTCGCGTAGGGCGCGAACGCCGGCAGCGCCGCGGCGAGGGCCTGCTGGCTGTCGTACAGGGGCGGAAGCAGGGCGCACAGGCGCATGGCCTCGTCCTTGATCCGCCCGGCCTCGGCCTCCATCCGCGCCTCGAAGGCACGGCGGCCTTCCTCGCCGCCGAACACCGCCTCGCCGAGTCCGCCCAGGGCGGTGCCCGCGATATCGGCGCCCTGTGCGCCGATCGCCATGCCCGCCAGGGCCACGCCCTCGAGGTGGCGGCGGTGCTCGAGCAGCAGCGCGCGCTGCGCGGCCGAGGCCTCCACCGGCTCACCCGCGATCAGCAGCTCGCCCGCGGGCGTGATCTCGGCCTTGGGCAGCTTGCTGTCCGCGGAGGCGCTGCCGTAGTCGCGCCCGTTGATGTGGATGCGCGTGCCCTCGCCGACGGTGATGTTCCCGGCGCGCAGCTTCTGCCCCGCCTGGTCGATCGCTTTGGCGGCCTTGCGGCCGATGAAGCTCCTGTCCGCGTCGGTCCTGGCCTCCGCAACCGCCGGCGCGGCGGCGGGCGGCGGATCCTGCGCGCGTTCGCAGCCGGCGGCGGCGAGCAGGGACAGGGCGGAGGCCAGCAGGATGGAGCGGCGGGTCGGATGCGTCATGGTGGATCCTCCGGGAAGTCGCATGGGTTCAGCCCTCGTCGCGCCAGCGGCGCAGCCGGGTGGCCAGCAGCAGCATCACGATGCCGACCGCCGCGCCGATCCAGGTCTCGGCCTGCAGCAGGTTCGACCACACGGCGGCAGGATCGATCAGCGCCATGACCGAATCCTGGCCGGCGTCGAGGCCGCCGATGCGCTGGATGTCATGCCGGGTCAGCGGCACCACGCCCAGCAGCAGGCGGGCGACGACGTGGCTCCAGAACCATTCGGCGTCCAGGTTGAACAGGCGCATCACGCTGAACATGCTGACGAAGACACCCGAGAGGATCGGCACCAGCAGCGCCCACAGGAAAGGCACGCTGCGCGCCCAGGCCGAGCACAGCATCAGCCAGCCGACGGTGGGCAGGGCCCAGACCGCGTAGACCGGGATCGCGGCCAGCACATAGGCCGAGACCTGCAGCGGGTGGCCCGGGCTCCAGATGAGCTCCCAGGGATTGCCGCCATGGGCCAGGACCATGACGCTCAGGAGCAGCAGGAAGGCGAACATGGTCACGATCGCGGCGAGGGTCGCCAGCAGCGGGATCGCCAGCGTTGCGCTCACCACCTTGGACAGCACGGTCTCGCCGTCCGACAGCGGCAACGATTTCCAGAACAGCACGCTGCGGTCCTTGCGCTCGTCGTACAGGGCGCCCAGGCAGTAGAAGAACATCACGAACACCATGACGATGTACGGCCAGACCGAGGCCATCAGCATGGTCATGTCGATGCCGCTGGCCAGCTGCGCCTTGTCCTCGGCGCTCAGCTGCTCGGCCAGCGCGCCGAGGTCGAGCCCGTTGATCGACATGGTGCGGCCATCGTCGAGGTGGACGGCCGCGTCGCTCCGGGCGTTGCGGATCCCGATCGCGGCGATGACGAAGAACACCGCGGTCAGCAGCAGCGAGATCGCGCCGGCGATCACCGGCGCCCAGAGGAAGCCGCCGCGGTGCTCCCAGTACTCGCGCCGGAGCAGAAGGGCGAAGCGGTGGGTGGAGCGCGCCGGGGCCTTCGCCACCGGCAGGGTTTCGGCTGTGGCGTTCATGCGTAGGTTCCCTTCATGGTGGCGACGAAGAGGTCGGCGAGGCCCGGGGTGCGGGTTTCACCGTAGGCGGCGAGCGCGCCGCGCTCGACGCCGTCGAACAGCATCACCGTCTTGCCGAACGGCAGGCTGCGCTCGTCGATCGGCGAAAGCGCGCGGGCGGCATCGGCCTGGCCGGCGTCGACCAGTACTTCGGTGAAGCGCTGCGCGAGGTCGTCCATCGGCGCGTCGAGCACGATCTTCCCGTCGCGGATGAACAATGCGTCGGTGAGGATGTGCTCGACTTCCTCGACCTGGTGGGTGGTGATCACGATGGTCTTGTCGGCATCGAAGTAGTCCTCCAGCAACCGCTGGTAGAACTCCTTGCGGTAGAGCACGTCGAGGCCGAGCGTCGGCTCGTCGAGCACCAGCAGGCGTGCGTCGATGGCCATCACCAGCGCCAGGTGCAGCTGCACGATCATGCCCTTGGACATTTCGCGCACGCGCATCTTCGGGGTCAGCTTGGTGTTGGCGAGGAAGCGCTCGCAGCGGGCGCGGTCGAAGCGCGGATGCACGCCCTCGACGAAGGCGATGGCCTCGCGCACCCGCATCCAGCGCGGCAGCACGGCGACGTCGGCGATGAAGCAGACGTCGTTCATCAGCTCGTTGCGCTGGCTGCGCGGGTCGCGGCCCAGCACCGACAGGTCGCCCTGGAAGGGGATCAGCCCGAGCACCGCCTTGAGCGCGGTGGTCTTGCCGGCGCCGTTGGGCCCGACCAGGCCGACGATCCGGCCGGGCTCGATGCGGAAGCTGGCGCCGTCCAGCGCGGGCTTGCCCTTGTAGGCCTTGCGCAGGCCGCGGGCGTCGATGACGGCGGAGTCTTGGCGGTTCATGCGGAATCCCCTTCGCGCAGCAGTTCTTCGGGTGTGAGTCCCAGCAGGCGGATGCGCTCCAGCACCTGGGGCCATTCTTCGGTCAGGAAGCGCTCGCGTTCGTTGCCGAGCAGCTTCTTCGAGGCCTGGTCGGTCACGAACATGCCCAGGCCCCGGCGCTTCTCCACCAGGGCCTCGTCGGCCAGCTCCTGGTAGGCGCGCGACACGGTGATCGGGTTCAGCTGGTACTCGGCGGCGACCTGGCGCACGGAGGGCAGGGCGTCGCCGGGCTTGAGCTGGCCATCGAGCATCATCGCGATGACCCGTTCCTTCAGCTGGCGGTAGATGGGAGCGCCGTCGCTCCATTGGATGCCGGACATGGTTTCAGCCTCCGATGCGACGGACGCCGCGGGCAAACGAGAAATAGGGCATGGCCAGTCCGCGGCGGTTGAGGGCGCTTCCCCGGCGTTCGCCGAGGCCCGGGTCCGCGTCGCCGATCGCGGCCGCGGCCGGAAGGCCGCTGCCGTCGGCGGGCGCGAAGACGGGCGTCGCGAACAGGGCGAGGGCGGTGAGGGCAAGGCCGCTGGCGGCCAGTGCGATCAGCGTGTTGTCGAGCTTGCGGTTCATGGTGGCCGTCCTGCTCTGCATGACTGGTGTTGTATGCAACTATAACACCACCACACACCCGGTCAAGCCCTCTGGAGCCCAACTGATGGCATGGGGCTGCACGGTGATTGCCGGGGCCGCGCCGGCCCGCGACAATAGGCCCAGACGCCGCCGATCGCGGCCCGAGTCCAGGAGCACCCCCTGATGAAGTCCCTGCTGCGCGGCCTGGCCGCGTTGTCCGTCGCCGCGGCCCTGTCGCTGGCACCCGCCATTGCCCAGGAGAATGCCGTGCCGTCCAGCGAGCGCGAGAAGAACAGCTACATGATCGGAATGGACGTCGGCCGCTCGATCGAGGCGGTTGGCCCGGACCTCGACCGCGCCGCGTTCCTGCGCGCCGTGGGCAATGCCTTCGACGGCGGCAAGCCGCTGCTGTCCGAAACGGAAGCGGCCGAGATCGGGCCCGCCCTGATGCAGCGCGTGGGCGTGCGCAACGGCCAGCCCATGCCCGGGATGGCGCCCGGCAGCGAGCCGCCGCCGGTGGCCAGGGACAAGGTCGGCCTGCTGGTTGGCGCCGACGTCGGCCGCTCGCTCGCGCCGCTGAAGGACGAGGTGGACCTGGCGGTGTTCGCCCGCGGCGTGGCCACCGTGCTCGATGGCAGCCAGCCCCTGCTGGCCGAGGCCGAGCTGGCCTCGCTGCGCGAAACGTTCACCGCGCGCATCCAGGAGCGCATGCGCCAGGAGAGCGAGGCGGCCGCCCGCAAGAACACCGCCGAGGGCGCCGAGTTCCTCGCCACCAACCGCAACGCCAAGGGCGTGGTGACCACCGGCTCGGGCCTGCAGTACATGGTGCTGCGACAGGGCTCGGGCCCGCGTCCGCCGAACGGCACCGCGCAGGTGCGCGTGCACTACGAAGGCCGCCTGCTCGACGGCACCGTCTTCGACAGCTCCTACGCCCGCAACGACCCGGCGACCTTCGGCCTCGCCCAGGTGATCGCCGGCTGGACCGAGGGCCTCCAGCTGATGCCGGTGGGCGCGAAGTACCGCTTCTGGATCCCCGCCGAGCTGGCCTACGGCCGCAACGGTTCGCCGGGCAGCATCCCGCCCAACGCCACCCTGGTCTTCGACGTCGAACTCCTGCAGCTGCCGTGATAGCGGCTGGTCCCACCCTTCACGAGGTTTCCCGATGAACACGTTCGCACGCGCCACCGCGACCAGCCTGCTGGCCGCTTCGCTCCTCCTCGCCCTGGGCGCCTGCAAGAAGATCGATCCCGATGCGCCCAAGCCGGCCAAGGCGGGAGCCACGCCGTCTTCGCTCGAAATCAAGGGCCTGGCCACCGAAGAGGAACAGGCCGGCTACGCCATCGGCCTGCAGATCGGCTCGACCCTTGCCGAGATCAAGGACGACGTCGACTTCGACGCCATCGTCAAGGCGATGCGCGCCTCGATGACCGGCGAAACCCCGCTGATGGACGAGGCCCAGGCGCGCCAGGCCTTCGAGGCCTTTGGCCAGCGGATGCAGACGCGGATGGCCTCCGGCAACCGCGAGGCCGGCCAGGCCTTCCTCGAGGCCAATGCCAAGCAGGACGGCGTGCAGGTCACCGCGTCCGGCCTGCAGTACAAGGTGCTGACCGAAGGCACCGGCCCGAAGCCGGGCCCGGAGAGCCGGGTCAGCGTGCACTACAAGGGTTCGCTGCTCGACGGCACGGTGTTCGACAGCTCGCACGACCGCGGCGAGCCGGCGGTGTTCACGCTGTCGAGCGTGGTGCCGGGCTGGCAGGAAGGCCTGCAGCTGATGCCCGCCGGCAGCAAGTACATGCTGTGGCTGCCGAGCGAGCTGGGCTACGGCGACACCGGCACGCCGGGCGGCCCGATCGCCCCGGGCAGCGCCCTGGTGTTCGAGGTCGAGCTGCTGGACGTCCTCGCCGACCCGGCGGAGTAGGCCATGCGCGTCAGCATCTTCGGCACCGGCTACGTCGGCCTGGTCACCGGGACCTGCCTGGCCGAGGTCGGCCACGAGGTGCTGTGCGTGGACGTGGATGCGGGGAAGGTCGAGCGCCTGCACCAGGGCATCATCCCGATCTACGAGCCGGGCCTGGAGCCCATGGTCAGGTCGAACCACGCCGATGGCCGGCTGGACTTCACCACGGACGCGGCGCGCGCCGTCGCGCACGGCGAGATCGTGTTCATCGCCGTCGGCACGCCGCCCGACGAGGACGGCAGCGCCGACCTGCAGTACGTGCTGCAGGTCGCGCGCACCATCGGCGAGCACCTGGAGCGCCCGGCCATCATCGTCGACAAGTCGACCGTGCCGGTGGGGACCGCCGACCGGGTGCGCGAGACCATTGCCGCCGCGCTGGCGGCACGCGGCGCCGACGTGGCCTTCGACGTGGTGTCCAACCCCGAATTCCTGAAGGAGGGCGCCGCGGTCGAGGACTGCATGCGCCCGGACCGCATCGTGCTGGGCGTGGAGAGCCCGCGGGCCGCGGACCGGCTCAAGCGCCTGTACGCCCCGTTCAACCGCAACCGCGACCGCTTCGTGGTCATGGACGTGCGTTCGGCCGAGCTGACCAAGTACGCGGCCAACGCGATGCTGGCGACCAAGATCAGTTTCATGAACGAGATCGCCAACATCGCCGAACGCGTGGGCGCGGACGTGGAGATGGTGCGCAAGGGCATCGGTTCGGATCCGCGCATCGGCTGGCACTTCATCTATCCCGGCGCCGGTTATGGCGGCTCCTGCTTCCCCAAGGACGTCCAGGCGCTTGCGCGCACCGCCCAGCAGGTCGGCCACCAGCCGCTGCTGCTGGACGCGGTGGAAGCGGTGAACGAACGCCAGAAGGGCCACCTGCACGAGCTGGTGACGCGCCACTACGGCGAGGGCGGCATCGCCGGCAAGACCTTCGCGGTCTGGGGCCTGGCCTTCAAGCCGGACACCGACGACATGCGCGAGGCCTCGAGCCGGCGGCTGCTGGCCCAGCTCTGGGATTCCGGCGCGCGCGTGCGGGCCTACGATCCGGAGGCGCGCGACGAGGCCGGCCGGATCTTCGGCGAGCGCGAGGACCTGGTCCTCTGCGACTCGGCCGCCGACGCGCTCGACGGCGCCGACGCCCTGGTCGTGGTCACCGAGTGGAAGCAGTTCCGCAGCGTCGACCTGGAGCAGGTGCGGTCGAAGCTCGCCGACGCGGTGGTCTTCGACGGGCGCAACATCTACCGCCCGGAAGACGCCGAGGACGCCGGCCTGGCCTACTACGGCATCGGCCGCGGACGCTCCGTCCGGGCGCGCCGATGAGCACGACGGACATCGAGGCGCGCGTGGTCGAGCTGGAGACCCGCCTCGCCTTCCAGGAACAGGCCATGGCCGAGCTGAGCGATGCCCTGGCCGAGGCGCGGCTGGAACTGTCGCGCAACGACGTGCTGCTGCGGCGCGCCCTCGACGAGCTGCAGTCCAGCCGCCCCGGCGTCACCGGCGATCCCGCCGACGAACCCCCTCCGCCGCATTACTGAAGACCGATGAGCGATACGTTGCGCGACCAGCTGCTGGGACTCGGCTTCAAGCCGGCGCCGGTGGCAGACAAGCCGAAAGCACCCCGACGCCAGGACGGCGAGGGCGGACAGCAGCGCGCGGGCCACCCGCGTGGCGGCAAGGGCGCGCGACCGGGCCAGGCCGATCGTCGCCGCGAAGGCCAGCCGCCCCGCGACGGCCGGGGCGCGGCGACCGCGCAGCGCGGCTCGCCGGGCGCCGCCGCGCCGCAGGCCCAGGCACCGTCGAAGGGTGCGGCCAGGCGTACCCGCGCCGCGCGCCCGACCGGCGACATCGACCTCGCCAAGGCCTATGCGATCCGCGCCCAGCGCGAGAAGGACGAGCGCATCGAGGCCGAGCGCGCGAAGCAGGAAGCCGCACGCCTGCGCCGCGAGGCCCAGGCGAAGGTGGCCACGCTGCTGGACGGCAAGGCGCTCAACGCCGCCGAGGCGGACCACGTGCGGCATTTCGAATACGGCGGCAGGATCAAGCGCGTGCACGTCACCGCCGACCAGCTGCGCGCGCTCAATGCCGGTGAGCTCGGCGTGGTCCAGCTCAGCGGCCGCTATCTCCTGGTCACCGCCGACACCCTGGTGGAAGCCGGATCCGTTTTCCCCGCCTGCGTCGCCCTCAAGGTCGATCCGAACGCCGCACCGGGCGACGACCCGTACTCCGACCCGAGATACCAGGTGCCGGACGATCTGGTCTGGTGAGTGGCTGAAAAGCCTTTGCCTCGGATCCGCCCCTATCCGCGCGGATCCGTGGCAAGGCTGTTGTCGCGCGGCACCACCCAGAGCCAGGTGATGACGCCGCCGACCAGCGCGAAGCCGCCGGCGGCGAGGAAGGCGAGGCGGCCGTCGCCCCAGGGCCAGAGCTGGCCGGCGACCAGGGCGCCGAGCACGCCGCCCAGGCCCGAGGAAAAGCCGTAGAACAGGCCCTGGGCGTGGCCGTTGAGCGGCCCCGGGAAGTGCCGGGCGAGCAGCTGCATGGCCGCGGCGAAGAAGGCGGCGAAGCTCAGCGCGTGGGTCGCCTGCGCCACCAGCATCACCGGCATGTGCTGCGGCCAGAGCGCGGTGGCCCACCAGCGCAGCACCGCGCTGGCCATCGAGGCCAGCAGCAGCCAGCTGGGATCCCAGCGGCCGAAGAACCTGGCAATGGTGAAGAACACGGCCACCTCGAACACCACGCCCACCGTCCACAGCAGGCCCAGCGTGGACGTGGAATAGCCCAGGCCGTCCATGTAGACCGAGAAGAAGGTGTAGTAGGGTCCGAAGGACAGCTGTTCCAGGAAGGCGGCGACCAGGAAGGCCGCGATCCGCGGCTCGCGCACGATCTTCCAGAAGGCGGGCCCGGCCGGACCACGCGGCCCCACGTGGCCGGCATCGCGGTTGGCGAAGGCGCTGGCCGCCATCAGGACGAACAGCGGCAGCATCGCCCAGGGCAGCATCGCGGCACCATGGCGCTCGATCAGCCAGCCGAAGGTGGTGGTCACCAGGATGAAGCCGATCGAGCCCCAGACGCGGATGGCGCCATAGCGGTGGGAGTCCGCGCCGAGGTGCCCGAGCGTGATCGCCTCGAACTGCGGCATCACCGCGTTGTAGAAGAAGCAGAAGGCGACCATGGCCGCGAAC
>k87-169130_pt1 | contig 9766 bp, 4 predicted proteins | sample MGYA00084034_6733716 | MGnify analysis MGYA00084034
ATAGCTGGAGCGGACCAATGGGCCACATGCCACGTGCGCGAACCCCATGTCACGCGCGAGCTTCTCGAGCCGACGGAAATTCTCCGGCGTCACATAGCGGCGTACGGGCAGATTGCCCGCGCGCGGTTGCAGGTACTGACCCACGGTGAGCATGTCCACGGCGTGGTCACACAAATCGCGCATCACCTCGATGACCTCATCATCGGTTTCGCCCAGCCCCAGCATGAGGCCGGATTTCGTCAGCACCTCAGGTTGCCGCGCCTTGAATGCCCGCAGCAACTCGAGCGAATGCGCGTAGTCCGCACCCGGCCGCGCCTCGCGATAAAGGCGCGGCACGGTTTCGAGGTTGTGATTCAGCACGTCGGGCGGCGCGGCCGCAAGAATTTCGAGCGCGACCGTGAGCCGCCCGCGAAAGTCGGGCACCAGCACCTCGATCCGCGTGCCGGGCGCGCGCTTGCGCACGGCATCGATACAGGCAGCGAATTGCGCGGCACCGCCATCGCGCAGATCGTCGCGATCGACGCTCGTGATCACGACGTGGTTCAGGGCGAGCATGGCAACCGTGTGTGCGAGATGCGCGGGTTCGTCGGCATCGGGAGGCTCGGGCCGCCCATGGGCGACGTCGCAGAACGGGCACCGCCGAGTGCACAGATCGCCGAGGATCATGAATGTCGCCGTGCCGCTGCCGAAGCACTCGCCGATATTCGGGCAGGAGGCCTCCTCGCACACGGTATGCAGTCTCTGCTCGCGCAACACCTGCTTCACCTCGCGAAACCGGGGGCTGTCGGAGAGCCGCACGCGAATCCATTCCGGCTTCGCGAGCACGGTCGCCGGTCTGATCTCGATCATCCGGCGAGCCAATATGCGGCCGGTCTTCGCTTCGCCGCGTTCGCGTTTGGGGATGGGGGTCATCGCGTCCATCGGGTGTGTCCCGTGCGCCGAGTCAATCGCCCGCCTATTGCTTTTCTCGTTGCGCACCCGCATCGGCCACCGCAACCGCGGTCATGTTGACGATGCGTCTTACGGTCGACGATGGCGTCATGATGTGCACCGGCTTGGCGGCGCCGAGAAGGATCCCGCCGACGGTGATGCCGCTGCCTGACGTCACGCGCAATGCGTTGTAGGTGATGTTGGCGGCATCGACGTTCGGCATCACCAGCAAATTGGCATCTGTCGAAAGGCGTGAGTCCGGAAACTCGGCGTCGCGAATGGTCTTGGAAAGCGCCGAATCCGCTCGCATCTCGCCCTCCACGCTGAGGCCGGGTGCATTGGCGAGGATGATCGCCAGCGCATCGCGCATCTTCTGCGCGGAGCGTGCATTCGAACTGCCAAAGCTCGAATGCGACAACAGCGCGACGCTCGGCTTCAAGCCGAAGCGCTGCACTTCCTCCGCGGCGAGCAGCGTCATCTCGGCGATCTCTTCCGCGTTCGGGTTGCGGTTCACATGGGTGTCGCAGATGAAGAGCTGGCGACCGGGCAGTATCAGCATTTGCATGGCAGCCAGCGTCTTCACGCCGTCGCGCAGCCCGATGATGGTCCGGACATACTTCAATTGATCCGCATAGTTGCCGCGCGTGCCGCACAACATCGCGTCCGCTTCCCCGCGGTGGACCAGCATGGCGCCCACGACCGTTGGTCGACTGCGCATGTCCTCCATCGCCTCGGCGCGTGAAACGCCCTGGCGCCGAGTCAGTTGGTAGTACTCGAGGCCGGCGTCGCGATAGCGTGGATCGTCGAGAATGTTGATACCCTCGCAGTTGTCGCCGAGCTTGAGCCTGAGCCCCAGTTTCTCGATGCGAGCAGCCATGATGTCGGCGCGGCCCACGAGCAACGGTCGCGCGATGCCCTCGTCGACGGCAGCCTGCGCGGCGCGCAACACGCGTTCGTCCTCGCCTTCGGCGTACACAACGCGCTTGGGTGCGCGTTTTGCGGCCGCGAAGACCGGCTCCATCGGTGTTCCAGACTGGTAGACGAACCGGCTCAACTGGTCGCGATACGCATCGAAGTCCTTGATCGGCCGACTCGCCACACCGCTGTCCATCGCTGCTTTTGCGACGGCCGGCGCCAGGTGGGTGATGAGGCGCGGATCGAACGCGCGCGGGATCAGATAGTCGGGTCCGAACGGCGGCGTCTGTTCGCCGTAGGCCAGGGCGACGATCTCGGAGGGCTCGGCGCGGGCAAGTTCGGCCAGACCCCGCACCGCTGCCAGTTTCATTTCCTCGTTGATGGTCGAAGCGCCGCAATCCAGCGCGCCACGAAAAATGAAAGGGAAACAAAGCGAGTTGTTGACCTGGTTCGGATAGTCCGACCGGCCCGTGCCAATCAGGCAATCCGGCCGCGTCGCCTTGGCGAGTTCCGGCCGGATTTCTGGCTCGGGATTGGCCATGGCCAGGATGATGGGCTTGTCGGCCATCTTCTTGACCATCTCTGCGGTCAGGACGCCGCCCGCAGAGAGTCCCAGAAAGATGTCAGCGCCGCCGATGATCTCGTCAAGCGTCCGCGCTTTCGTGTCCTGCGCGTAGCGTTCCTTGTCCGGGTCCATCTGCTCCTTGCGACCCTTGTAGACGACGCCTTTGCTGTCGGTGATGATGATGTTGCGTCGGTCAAGACCGAGGCTCACCTGAAGATTGAGGCAGGCGAGCGCCGCGGCGCCGGCGCCGGAGCAGACCAACTTGACTTTGCCGATGTCTTTACCAACGATCTTCAATCCGTTCAGCACGGCGGCCGCAGCGACGATGGCCGTGCCATGCTGATCGTCATGGAAGACCGGGATCTTCATCCGCTCGCGCAGCTTCGCCTCGATGTAGAAGCATTCGGGCGCCTTGATGTCCTCGAGGTTGATGCCGCCGAAGGTCGGCTCGAGCGCGGCCACGACCTCGACGATCCTGTCGGGATCCGATTCGTTGATCTCGATGTCGAAAACGTCGATGCCGGCGAACTTCTTGAACAGGCATCCTTTGCCTTCCATCACCGGTTTGCCCGCAAGCGCGCCGATGTTGCCCAGCCCCAGCACCGCCGTACCATTGGTGATCACCGCGACGAGGTTGCCCCGCGCGGTGTAGCGCGCCGCTAATTCCGGACTCTCCTGGATCGCCGTGCACGCGTAGGCCACGCCCGGCGAGTAGGCGAGCGCCAAGTCGCGCTGATTCGCGAGGGCCTTCGTCGGGGTTACGGAGATCTTTCCGGGCGTCGGAAACTCGTGATACTCGAGCGCGTCGATACGCAGCTGCTCTTCAGCCATAGTGGCCCTCCGTCATTTCTTCTTCGCGGGTGGGAGATCGGTGCACACACCCTCGAAAACTTCCGCGGCCATGCCGATCGACTCCCCGAGCGTCGGATGCGGATGGATCGTTTTTCCGATGTCGACCGGATCGCACCCCATTTCGACGGCTAGGCAGACCTCTCCAATCAGATCGCCTGCGTGCGTACCGACGATGGCGCCTCCAATGCAGCGGTAGTTGGTCTCGTCGAAAATGAGCTTGGTGAAGCCCTCGTCCCGGCCATTGGCGATCGCGCGACCCGAGGCCGCCCACGGGAACACTGCTTTGCCGTACTTGATGCCCTGCGCCTTGCACTGTTCCTCGGTGAGCCCGGCCCACGCGACCTCCGGATCCGTGTACGCCACTGACGGAATCTGGCGTGCATCGAAGAACGCGCGATGGCCCGCTGCAACTTCAGCCGCGACGTGCGCTTCGTGCACTGCCTTGTGTGCAAGCATCGGCTGGCCAACGATGTCACCGATCGCAAAGATGTGCGACTGATTGGTGCGCATCTGCTTGTCGACCGAAATGAAGCCGCGATCGCTGACGATCACACCCGCCTTGTCGGCGTCGATCTTCTTGCCGTTCGGGCTGCGGCCCACCGCAACCAGCACCAGGTCGTAGACCTGCGCCTCGGCCGGCGCTTTTTCGCCTTCGAAGCTCACCTTGATGCCGGCCGCGGTCGCCTCCGCGCCTACAGTCTTGGTCTTCAGCATCACGTTGGCGAAGCGGCCGCTGTTCTTCTTTTCCCACACCTTGACCAGGTCGCGATCGGCCCCGGTCATCAGACCGTCGAGCATTTCGACCACGTCAATCTTGGTGCCGAGTGTCGAATACACGTTCGCCATCTCGAGCCCGATGATGCCGCCGCCGATCACCAGCATGCGTTTTGGAATCGATGTCAAGAGCAGCGCACCCGTCGAATCGACCACGCGCGGATCGTCGGGAATGAACGGCAGCTTTACCGCCTGGCTGCCCGCCGCGATGATCGCCTTCTGGAACCGCACCACCTTCTTGGCGCCGCTGACTTCCTGCCCGCTGCCGCTCGTGATCTGCACTTCGATGTGATGCGGATCAAGGAAACTCCCGACACCGCGCACCACTTCCACCTTGCGCGCCTTGGCCATACCCGCTAGACCACCCGTCAACTTGCCGACCACCTTTTCCTTCCATCCGCGCAACTTTGCGAGATCGATTTCCGGCTCGCCATAGCTGAACCCGTGCTCGGCCAGCGCCGCAGCTTCGTCGGCGACGGCAGCTACGTGCAGCAACGCCTTGGACGGAATGCATCCAACGTTCAAGCACACACCACCCAGCGTGGCGTAGCGCTCGACCAGCACGGTCTTCATGCCGAGGTCGGCGCTCCGGAACGCCGCGGAGTACCCACCGGGACCCGCTCCGAGCACGAGCATCTCGCACTCGAAGTCGGCGCTGCCGGCGTATTCGCCCGCCGCCGGCGCCACTGCGGGCGGAGCTCCGGATGGCACAGCAGCAGGCTTCGCGGGCGCGGCCGCGGTCACGCCGGTGGAGAGGGTGAGAATGAGAGTCCCTTCGCTCACCTTGTCGCCGACCTCGATCTTCAGATCTTTGATCGTGCCGGCCGCCGGCGACGGCACGTCCATCGTCGCCTTGTCGGACTCGAGGCTCACCAACGCATCCTCGGACTTGACGGTATCGCCGATCTTGACGAACACCTCGATCACCGGAACGTCCTTGAATTCGCCGATATCGGGCACGCGCACCTCGAGCGTTTCATAAACGCCCGATGCCGAGCCGTAGTCCGCCACGGGCGCACCTTCGCCGGAACTGCGGCCCGCTTCCCTCACCTTCTGGCTCGGCGCACCGCCCGCCGGCGCGGCATCGGTCTCCGCGGTCAGGATGACCGAGCCCTCGGAGAGCTTGTCGCCCGCCTTTACCTTGATGTCCTTCACCACGCCGTCGATTGGCGACGGCACGTCCATCGTGGCCTTGTCTGATTCCAGCGTGACGATCGGCTGCTCGGCCTTGATCGATTCGCCCGCCTTGACGAGCACCTCGATGACGGGAACATCCTTGAAGTCGCCAATGTCCGGGACTTTGACTTCTATTGTCGCCATTGCAGTCTCCGTTACATCAGCACGCGGCGGAGGTCGCCCATGAGTGCTGCGAAGTACGCGTTGAAGCGTGCCGCCGCAGCACCGTCGATCACGCGGTGATCCCATGACAACGACAGCGGCAGCATGTAGCGCCACGCCGAAGTCTTGCCGTCATTGGAGATCTGTTTCCAGAACGAACGGCACACACCCAGGATCGCGACTTCGGGCGCATTAATGATCGGCGTGAAGTAGACACCGCCGATGCCGCCGAGGCTCGAAATCGTGAACGTGCCGCCCTGCATCTGGTCGGGCTTCAACTTGCCGTCGCGCGCCAGCTTCGCGAGATCGCCCATCTCTTTCGCGATGTCGACTACCCCCTTCTTGTCCGCGTCGCGGATCACCGGCACAACCAGACCCTGCGGCGTGTCGGCCGCAAAACCGATGTGGTAGTACTTCTTGAGGATCAGGTTGTCGCCGTCGAGCGAGGAGTTGAATTCGGGGAAGCGCTTCAGCGTCGAGACCGCCGCCTTGATCATGAACGCGAGCATGCTTACCTTGGCGCCGGACTTCTCGTTTTCCTTGTTGAACTGGACGCGAAATTCCTCGAGATCGGTGATGTCGGCATCGTCGTGATTGGTGACGTGCGGGATCACGACCCAGTTGCGATGCAGGTTGGCGCCGGAAATTTTCTTGATACGCGCCAGCGGCTTGGTTTCGGTCGGGCCGAACTTCGCGAAATCGACCTTCGGCCAGGGCAAGAGGTCGATGCCACCGACGCCCGCTGCGGCCGCGGCAGGCGCGGAAGCTTTGGCGGCAGGAGCGCCACGTTTTGCGAACGCGTCGACGTCTTCCTTGAGAACACGTCCGTTCTTGCCGGTGCCTTTCACCTTGCCGAGATCGACGCCCTTTTCGCGCGCGTGCTTGCGCACGCCTGGACCTGCGTAAGCGAGCCCAAAGGCCGCCTCGTCGACTGCGCTACCGGCGGCAGCCGGTGCAGCCGTTTGTGGCGTCGCGCCCGGCGCCGAGGGGCTGCTCGCCGCTGCTGCGCTCTTCGCGGTCACGGCTTCGGCCGCTGCTGGCGCGATCGCAGACCCGCTGCTGGTCAGCAGCGTCAGGATCACACTGCCTTCGGAAACCTTGTCTCCGACCTTGACCTTCACTTCCTGCACCTTGCCACCCAGCGGCGCAGGAACGTCCATCGTCGCCTTGTCCGACTCGAGGGAGACGAGCGGATCCTCCGCCTTCACCGTATCGCCCGGCTTGACCATGATCTCGATCACCGGCACATCCTTGAACTCGCCGATGTCGGGAACGCGCACCTCCGCGACACCCCCCGGCGCGCTGGTCGGCGAGGGCGGAGAAGAAACCGCGGGCTTCGGCGCTGCGGCGGGTACCGCGCCGCCGCCGTCGAGAAGAAGGATCACGCTACCTTCGGAAACAGTGTCGCCAACCTTGACCTTCAGTTCCTTGATCGTCCCGCTCCCTGGCGAGGGCACGTCCATCGTCGCCTTGTCCGACTCGAGGGAGACGAGCGGATCCTCCGCCTTCACCTGATCGCCCGCCTTGACCATGATCTCGATGACGGGCACATCCTTGAAGTCGCCGATGTCAGGCACTTTCACTTCGCTCACGCTCATGATTTCCCCTTATCCACAAGGTCGCCAACGACTCAGCGCAGCGAGCGCGGGTTCGAGAAGAACGCCCTGCGATTTCGGCCTCATGATGAAACGCGCCCGTGTCAGACGGTCCACGGATCCGGCCGCTCGGTGTCGAGGCCGTACTTCTTGATCGCCTGCTCGACCACTTCCGGCTTGATCTCGCCGTCGTCGGCGAGTGCCTTCAACGCGGCCACGGCCACGTAGAAGCGATTCACCTCGAAGAACTTGCGCAGCTTCACGCGATAGTCGCTGCGACCGAAACCATCGGTGCCGAGCACGACGTAGCGGCGCGGAACCTGGCTCCGTACCTGATCGGCGAAGCCACGCATGTAGTCAGTAGCCGCAACAACCGGTCCGGCGCGCCCTTCGAGGCTGGTTTCCAGGTAGCTCTTCCGGCGCGGTTGCGAGGGATGCAGCAGGCTCCAGCGCTCGGCGCTCATGCCGTCGCGACGCAGCTCGTTGAAGCTCGTCGCGCTCCAGATGTCGGCGTTGATCTTGAAGTCGTCGCGGAGTAGATCGGCGGCTGCGATCACTTCGCGCAGAATCGTGCCGCTGCCCATCAACTGCACCCGCGGGCCCTTGCCTTTCGCACCTTCCTTCAACAGATACAGGCCCTTGACGATTCCCTCTTCCGCGCCCGCAGGCATGCCCGGGTGCGCGTAGTTCTCATTCATCAGCGTGATGTAGAAGTACACGTCCTCCTGTTCCTCGTACATCCGCCGGATGCCATCGCGCACGATGACCACCACCTCGTAGGCGAAGGTCGGGTCGTAGGAGACGCAGTTGGGTATGGTCGACGCCAGGATGTGGCTGTGGCCGTCCTCGTGCTGCAGGCCTTCGCCGTTGAGCGTCGTACGTCCGGCGGTGCCACCCAGCAGGAAGCCGCGCGCTCGCATGTCGCCGGCGAGCCACGCGAGATCGCCGACGCGCTGCAGCCCGAACATCGAGTAGTAGATGTAGAACGGGATCATCGGCAGGTTGTTGGTGCTGTAGGACGTCGCCGCCGAGATCCACGAGCTCATCGCACCCGCTTCGTTGATGCCTTCCTGCAGCACTTGGCCCGACTTGTCCTCGCGGTAGTACATCAGTTGGTCGGCATCCTGGGGTTTGTACAGTTGCCCGACCGACGAATAGATGCCGAGCTGGCGAAACATGCCTTCCATGCCGAACGTGCGCGATTCGTCGGGCACGATCGGGACGATGAACTTGCCGATCGTCTTGTCGCGCACCAGCGTCCCGAGCATCTGTACGAACGCCATCGTGGTGGAGATCTCGCGCTCGCCCGAGCTTTGCAGCAGGCGATCGAAGGTGGCGAGAGGCGGCGCGGGCAGCGAAGCCGACTGCCGCCGACGCTGGGGCAGGTAACCGCCAAGTGCGGCGCGCCGTTCGTGCAGGTACTTCAACTCCGGACTGCCATTGGCAAGTGTGATGAACGGCATCTGGGCGATCTTGTCGTCCGGCATCGGGATGTCGAAGCGGTCGCGAAACTGCTTCAGCGCATCCAGCGTCATCTTCTTCGCCTGATGGCTGATCATCTGGCCTTCGCCCGATTCGCCCATCCCATAGCCCTTCACGGTCTTGGCGAGAATGACCGTCGGTTGCCCTTTGTGTTTGACGGCCGCGGCATACGCGGCGTAGACCTTGAACGGATCGTGACCCCCACGACTCAACTTCCAGACCTGCTCGTCGTTCAGGTCGGCGACCAGAGCCTTCAATTCAGGCGAGTTGAAGAAGTGTTCGCGCACGTACGCGCCGTCCTTGCTCTTAAAGTCCTGGTACTGCCCGTCCACGCACTCTTCCATCCGCTTCAGCAGCAGGCCTTGCTTGTCCTTCGCGAACAGCTTGTCCCAGCCGGAACCCCAGACCACCTTGATCACATTCCAGCCAGCACCCCGAAATACACCTTCAAGTTCCTGGATGATCTTGCCGTTGCCGCGCACCGGCCCGTCGAGCCGTTGTAGATTGCAGTTGATGACGAAGATCAGGTTGTCGAGCTTCTCGCGCCCGCCGAGCGAGATCGCGCCGAGCGATTCCGGTTCGTCGCACTCGCCGTCGCCGAGGAATGCCCACACCTTGCGGTTGTCGGTCCTGGCCATGCCGCGACCTTCCAGATACTTTAGGAAGCGCGCCTGATAGATGGCCATCAACGGTCCGAGACCCATCGACACCGTCGGGAACTGCCAGAAATCCGGCATCAGCCACGGATGCGGGTACGAAGGAATCCCCTTGCCTTCGCTCTCCTGGCGGTAACCGAGGAGCTGCTGCTCGGTAAGACGTCCTTCGACAAACGCGCGCGCATAGATGCCGGGCGAAACGTGACCCTGCACGTAGATCAAGTCACCGCCGTGTTGGTCCGTCGGCGCATGCCAGAAATGCCCGAAGCCGATGTCGTAGAGCAGCGCTGAAGACTGGAAGCTCGCGATGTGGCCGCCGAGCTCGGAAGACTCCTTGTTTGCGCGGAGGATGATCGCCACTGCGTTCCAGCGGATCGCCGAGCGGATCTTGTGCTCGAGTTCGCGGTTGCCGGGCGACTTCTCTTCGTTCTCGGGAGTAATCGTGTTCCGGTAGGGGGTGGTGGCCAGGAACGGTGGCATCGTTCCGGTACGCAACGCCTCGTCCCGCAGCATGCCGAGCAGATACCTGGCTCGCTCGGGTCCCGCATGTTGCAGAACCGCGCGCAGCGAGTCGACCCATTCCTGGGTCTCGACGGGATCGTGGTCGCTAAGGATTCCCATGGACGTCCTCCTTGCTTGCGGCTACATGCTGAATCGAC
>k87-1277317_pt1 | contig 9736 bp, 7 predicted proteins | sample MGYA00084034_6733716 | MGnify analysis MGYA00084034
GATATTCTAAATCATACACAGTATGTTGGCAGCATTCCATTTTCACATATTGAGTTAACGGAGGGATACATAGAAAAATATCTTGAATTACTACAACAAGAGGAATTAATACTACCAATCGTATCTAATTCCATAATACATCTAGGCGAAACCAGATACGAAGTTAATGACAAGATGCTACGAGATTTCCTACATCAATGCTGGCATATACACGAGTATTCAATCCTACGAATGAGGTCGACCTGGAGTCATAATCGGCCCCCTAATGAAGAAGAGGAGACATGGTATCGAATATTCTTTGGGCCTGAAATTTCCAAAAGTCACTTCGGGGAATTTCGATCTAACCGCAAGAAATTGAAGCCCCAACGGCCTAGGCATAAGGCACAACCACGACTACGACTTCAGATAGATGATATCTCTAAATATGATAAAGAGATCAAGAGGAAATTTAACAAATTGCTGAGGGATCACCCTGAGACTATAGAGAGATATTCATTCTTTTCTAATATGATAATGGAGTGGGTATACCCAACTTTCTTAAGGAACCTGATATTGAGAGACAAGATCTAAACATGCTTATTCTTCTCGGTGGCGGTGATGTGACTTATACACTCCGTGTTCAATTAACCTTCTTGCTATCTCTTGTTTTCCTTCGTCTGTATCTACAGTAGATGATATGATAGACAGCATTGTTTGCATTTGAGATTGCATTAAATTTACTTGATCGCTAAGAACCTTCATCTCCCCCTCTCGCTCTTGCATTTTTCCTTTCATAATGTATTCATTATCTTTGCTCTTCTGCTGTAGTTCTGCTACCTGCTTCTTTAGCGCCAGCCCCTCATTACTAATAGTGAGGACATCAACTGCTTTAAGGTAGTCAGCCAGTACTTCCTTCTCTTGCGGTCGGTAATAACTTGATGATACTCCAATATTATGACCCATCGTGATCTCTACATTGATTGGTCGCATTACCTGCTCTGCATGGGATTTAAAAAATTTACGGTACCCATGTGCTCCTTTCCACTCATGGCGTTTTTCACCCACCTGAAGAGGTTGACGAATGCCTTGTTCCCAGAGGGCTCTTTCCAGTATACGTTTGATACCACTACTCTTTAGTTTCTTTGGATGCGTCGCTAAACCCACCTTGGCTCCATAATTGATATTTGTAGTCTGCCAAATATCACGCATGAGCCAAGAGTTGCCGTCGATCGCCTCCCCATAGGATGCCCTGAAGTCCATCCAATCCTTCAAGGCATGATAAGCGGCCGGAGTAACAAATGAATAGTATTCTTCGAAATCCCCCGCATATACGGTCAACTTGGCCGCAAGCACTTGGCCGTTCTCATCTTCAATAGGCTTAACATCTTTCCATCTCAGATAATCCCAAGCCCCAATCCTGATCCCTGAAGAGATCATTGTATAGACTATGGGCTTGATTCTTCTGTCCGGGTACTCTACCAACTTCTGTATTTCCTCTTTAGTAGGTGCTCTGTCATTTGCTGCTTGTTTTCCCCTCGGCAATCCGCGACTAATCTTCTTCCAGTTTATTGACGCTGAAACATCATTCATCTCCAAAAACAACTTTGTTGCTTTGTAGTAGTTCGGAATGGTTGATTCAGATATATCACCTCTACTAACCCTAGCGAGTTGGAAACCAATGAAATCCATGAATCTGTCTTCAAACCATCTAGGATCTTGTCGCACTTTATCCAAGAACTGTAAAGCCTGTTCGTCCAAAATGCCACCGCTTGGATCTAGAAAGTCGAGAAAGACCTTGAGTCTCTGAGGATATTGTCTTCTAGTCTCTCGACTTTTCAATGCATACATGAAACGACTCATATGATTTCTACCTCCTACGTTCTCCTTGGTTATCGTTAGGGCTGATTCTTGCAACTTTTCCTTGCTTAGTATACCCATATGGGCCTAATTAAAGGGACAAGATTGATTTGGGCCCAGAGGGATTCGAACCCTCGACCAACTGCTCCGCAGGCAGCCATTCTATCCAAGCTGAACTATGAGCCCGACCATCTTATTGATGTTGAAAGCACCAAATATGAACTAACTCCAACTTTGCCTTAATTCCTTAATATTTATTATTACGCGTTAATATCTCATGATGCCAAATACTTACAAGATATCCAATGCAAAAGTATTAATTTTTAGTAGGGCAATATCTCGAATATATCATGCCTCTAACTCTAACAGAAGCCATCCGTGAACACGTCATCCTTTTTGATGGCGGTATGGGTACGGAGATTCAAAAACTTAATCCGCAACCCGACGATTTCCCGGGTAAGAATGACGGATTCAATGATGGACTTAATATCACTAAACCTGATTGGATAAAAAAAATTCATCGCGACTACCTCATGGCAGGTGCAGACTGTATCGAAACAAATTCTTTTGGTTCCAATCTCTTCAAGCTCAAAGAATACGGCTATGGAGATAAAGCTGTTGAAATTAACCAAAGAGCTGCCGAATTGGCAAGAGAGGTATGTAATGAATTTGAAGATCGATATCGCTATGTCATTGGGTCTATTGGTCCAACAGGATTTCTGCCTAGTTCAGAGGATCAGGACTTAGGAAAGGTTTCGCCCCAGCAAATTATTGAAGGGTTCATGCCACAATCCGAGGGTTTGCTGTTGGGTGGGGTTGACTCTCTTCTGATAGAAACTAGCCAAGATATTCTTGAAGTCAAGTTGGCGATTGAGGCTTGTCATATGGCAATGCAGAATGTCGGTAGAAAAGTCCCTCTCATTGGAAACGTTACTTTGGATAGGTACGGTAATATGCTTCTAGGAACTAATGTACAAGCAGCATATACGACAGTTTGTGACATGGGCATAGATATCTTTGGCCTCAATTGTTCCACTGGCCCTGAGGAAATGCTTTCAAGTATAAGATGGCTGGATGAGCAGCAGGGTCTGCCTATCCTCGTAGTCCCAAACGCCGGGATGCCACAAAATGTAGAGGGTAGGGCAGTATATAAGATGACTCCTGAAGACATGGCCTTGAAAATGCGGGAGTTTATTAAACAATTTAGTAGAATCAGGATTATTGGAGGCTGTTGCGGCACGACTCCTCTACATATCGGAAAACTAAGAAAGATGCTGAAGGAAGAAAGGTTCAATACTCCAGATGATTAAGCCAATTTGATATCCAAATTAGATTTGAATTCTTTATGAAAAATATCCTAGATTGAGGAATTTGTAAGAAATGTTAACAACACCGCGGGTTAGTTCAGCGCTAAAGGCAGTAGACATAGTACAAAATCCACCTCCATTAATCATAGGAGAAAGACTTAACACCCAAGGCTCTAAAAAAGCCAAGGAACTAGTTCTTAACAATGACTTTGACGGACTCCTTAAGTTGGCTAGAACTCAGGTTGAAGACGGAGCGCATTGCCTGGATGTGTGTGTAGCTACAACTGAACGCTCAGACGAACTAGAATTCATGACCGGGCTGGTAAAGAAGCTTAGCATAGAGATCGAGGCTCCCTTAGTGATAGATTCTACTGATCCGCTCGTTGTTGAATCCGCACTTCGACAAATACCTGGAAAACCTATAATAAACTCCATAAATCTGGAAGGAGATGGAAACCGATTTCATAAGCTAGCTCCACTTATGAAGAAATTTGGTGTGCCAGCAATTGCTATGTGTATCGGTCCACAAGGAATGGCAAAGACTGCTGAGGAGAAAGTTAAGACTGCCGAGCTCCTGTTTAATACCGGCAAGAAATATGATCTAAAGCCCTGGCAGTATCTATTTGATGTATTAACTTTCACTTTAGCTACAGGGGAGAGCGAATTCGTAAATTCAGCAAACGAAACGCTGGAAGGAATACGACTAGTGAAGAATAGATTTCCTGAATGCTTCACAACTTTAGGACTTAGCAATGTAAGCTTTGGTTTGGCTCCTAATGCAAGGAAGATCCTTAATTCGGTTTTCCTTTATCATGCATTACAATATGGTTTAGATGCCGTCATTATTAATGCGAAGGATGTAATACCTTATTCTTCTATTAGCTCGCACGAGAAAACGCTAGCGGAAGATCTGATATTTAATCGAAATAGCAATTCCCTAGGTGAATTTATTTCTTATTTCGAACAGTCATCGGATACAAATAAGTATAACAGATCCGCTAGCAGATTAGAAGTAGATCCCTCGTGGGACGCTAGCCGAAGGTGTTATTTTCGCATCGTAAATAGGTTAAAAGAGGGGATCGAAAATGATGTCGTTGCTGCTATCGCCGAAAGATGTGGCAACAATGATGCAGTACTGGAAGATAAGATAGATGAATTTGGCGTTTCTCGCAAGATCCTACACTGCTCTAGAAAGATTGCACACGAATCAGCCGTCAGAACCTTGAATGATGTTCTCCTTCCTGCCATGAAAGAAGTAGGTGATAAATTTGGTGCGGGTGAAATCATCCTGCCTTTCGTTCTCAAATCTGCAGAATGCATGAAAGCAGCCGTTGCTGAATTAGAGAAGTATCTGATTAAGGAGGAAGGGGTTACCAAGGGCAAATTGGTACTCTGCACTGTATATGGCGATGTTCATGACATTGGAAAAAATCTGGTAAAGACTATCGTAACCAATAATGGGTATACTGTATATGATCTTGGCAAACAGGTTGGGCTTCAAACGATAGTAGACAAAATAAATGAAGTGAAACCTGACGCCGTAGGATTATCTGCATTGTTAGTCTCAACTTCGAAGCAGATGCAATATTTTGTTGAATATGCGAGAACTAATAATATTAAAATTCCTATTCTCTGCGGAGGTGCCGCAATAAATAGCAATTACATAAACCGAATAGCAAAGGATGGAGGAGTTTATGATACCGGGGTTTTCTACTGTAAGACTGCGTTCGATGGATTAAAGATAATGAATAGTATAACATCGGATCAAAGAGATTCGTTCTTGTCAGACTGGAACTACAAATTGAGTAAATGGAAAGACAATATATCATATACTAAGAAGGCTGAAGTGATACCACACAGTAAGATAGTTCCAGTCATGCCTCCAGAACCACCCCACATTAACAGGATTATCAGAATCGATCAGAAAGACATCAATCTTTATGAGGTATGGAAGTATCTAAATAAAAAGTCTCTATTTGTGTTGTCGTGGGGAATGCGGGGCAAAGCCATCAACAAGGCGGAGTCAGATCCTGAAGCCCTGCTAAGAGAATGGCAAGATAGGGTTGTGAAGCAGGAACTGTTTATGTGTAGTGTTGTTTACGGATATTTCAAATGCCACAACAGAAACAACTTGCTTCAAGTAGAGATTCCCAATGGTGCTGGAGAGGTAGGTTTCGATTTTCCAAGATCTTCATTAGAGAAACACTTGTGCATTACAGACTACTTTGGTGACAATGACATAGTTGCACTTCAGATCGCCACTGTAGGGAATAGAGCAAGCTCAATTATTGAGGAATGGAACCAGCAAAGTAGATACACTGACGCTTACTATCTACACGGTCTTGCTGTCGAAACAGCTGAAGCGTTGGCAGAATGGGTTAATCATAGAATTAGGTCGGAATTGAATATCATTCCACCAAGGGGACTAAGGTATAGCTGGGGATATCCAAGCTGTCCTGATGTTGCGCAACATCACTTAGTTTGGAAACTTCTGGATCCCTCTAAATCTGGAATATTCCTTACGGAAGCCGGACAGATAATTCCTGACCAGTCAACAGCGGCAATTGTAGTTCACCATCCTGAGGCAACGTACTTCGTCATCTAAGGCGAGATAATTTGTTAGTGAGTAGCTATTCTTTCATATCGGGCCGCAGAACCCCAAGATATCTGTTTGTATATATAATATAAGATTGCAAACTCTAGTGGTCATTGCCAATAAATGATTTCGCGCTTGCATGCGCTATCGACAATTCCCCTGCATATTTTACGTATGAGGGAACTACAATGATAGTCATCACATCTCAAGAAGCATGTAGGAGAGGCTCAAGCGATTTCGAAGAGATAGAGCCTTACATGGATTCGCTAATTGCCCATGAATCAATTCATGTAGTAATTGGTAGGATTGAGGGGTCAGAAATATCTGATTCCCTTGACGATATAGAAGTTATAGTTGAAAGAAACGGGCAAAAGTTTCAAGTTACCATAAATAATATCTTGTTCGCCACAGATTTTTCAGGTATTGTTATGCCATAGGATAGCCTATATTTTGGCTTGCTATCAGTTCAACAATTCATTTGACATCTACTTCCTTTTAGTAATAGGGATTAAATTCCTGTCATTACCACAGACCCATGATACACAAAGTAGCGATTACACATAATCAGTAATCTTTCTGTTGATGCTTTCTCGTACAATTTTTTTTATCTGCTCTTTTTCATGAGCATATGAATGTCTCTTGAGTCCAGATAGGAATTCTATTTCATCTTTTAGAAGGTCGATCCTTTCTTCAAATATTTGGTTGAAAAGCATTTTTTGATAGATCCTTTGAGCCATACTGATGTGGGAATAAACGGCAGTAAGATTATCCATCAAACCGTTATCCCTAAGTATTTTTGCAAACGCGGATTTTTGAGGTCTAACCAACGACTCGCCAATAATACGTTTGTCCGATGAAATAACTATAAACTTGTTATCAATTGAATATCCAATTATGGAGGCAGGCAATAGTCTGAATAATCCGTATTTTTGAATTCTTGCAGTGTGTCTCTTGTCAAAGACTACTACGGATCGCCCGAACGCCAATATTGCATTGATTACCTGCCTAGGAAGTCTTTCATCAAGTGAATCATTGTCAGATTTAAATTCTACAGGAATAAGGTCGATCGAATCAGCTCTGCAATTCTCTTCCATAGCGAAAGCAATTAGTTCTGAAGTACGCATCATTAGATTCTGGTATCTATCATACGCTTCTATTGAGTCAACCTTTATCCTTGTTGACAAACCTCTTTGCAAGCTGATGACACCTATAACCAGATCAAAATATCTAAAGTATCCTTCTTTCTTTATTCTTATTATCTTCTCTGCTTTCTGAAAGGAGGGTATGTCAATTAATTCGCTTATCCCCTGTATTTCACCTGAAAGAAGTGATTCAATAAAGAGTTTTTGGAGATCTTGTTCCTTCATTTCTACTCTAACAACAGGAAGCTTTCCTCAAGTACAGTTCGGGTGGTTTGCCAATGCTTCATGAAAACGTTACGAATGACGACAAGCATTCTTCATGCGTAAAACAAAATTGTGAAGGTCATTCAACATGTTTGGATTATTCTCTGATGTTTTTATAATATTGATGAGTGAGCTCCCTATAATTACTGCGTCTGCGCCAGCACCAACCATCATCGAGACCTGATCCGGATTTTGTACTCCAAAGCCTACAGCAACCGGAAGGAATGGATTTGAAATTTTTCGTAGTTTAACTATCCTTTTTATAGAACGATCATAAAGCGTACTTCTGACACCCGTGACACCATAAACTGAAACAGCGTACAGGAAGCCGGTTGAAGCGTTCATAATTCTACGCGCGCGGTTATCTTTTGTATTTGGAGAAACGATGAAAACTGATGCTAACCCCAGCTCCCGAGAGATCTTGATGTATTCCTCTGACTCCTCTATTGACATGTCAGGTAAAATGAAACCATCAATACCTGAAGCTCTGGCTTTATACATAAAGTCCTCAAATCCCGTGCGATATAAAATATTGCTGTAAGTCATAAAGATGAGTGGTAAGTCAGGAAATATCTTTCTGGTAGCTCCAGCCAATTCAAAACATTGTTGAGGCCTAACTCCGTGAGTTAAGGCGTGATGCGAGGCTTGTTGGATCAGGGGGCCGTCAGCTATAGGATCGGAAAAAGGGATTCCTATTTCGATCATGTCTGCTCCCGCACTAACCAATGTTTCAATAACAGCTTCACTCATTTTTAAATCAGGGAAGCCTGCCACCATATAACAGATCAAAGCTGCCTGCTTTCTTTCCTTTAAGTTACTAAACTTCCTGCCAATTCGATCGTCCATATTTTTGATTGCAATCATCCTGATTTGATTCCATATCGTGAAAAATCTTTACGTTCCAAAAGAATATTGATATCTTTGTCGCCCCGGCCGGACAGAGTAACGACAATATTCTTATTTCGCCCTATTTTTTTAGCAAGCTTCATGGCATAGGCCAAAGCATGAGATGATTCCAGAGCTGGAATGATCCCTTCATATTTGCACAGGGCCATGAAGGCATTGATTGCATCACGATCCGTGCAACTAACATACACGGCTTTCCGAGCATCCTTTAGATACGCATGTTCAGGTCCGACTCCCGGGTAGTCGAGGCCCGCGGAAATACTATGTGTATTGATTATCTGACCAAACTTATCCTGTAGAAGGTAACTCCTCATACCGTGTAAAACCCCAACTGTTCCGGCATTTAGACTTGCGGAGTGCTTTAAAGTGCTTATTCCTTTTCCCCCTGCTTCGACTCCATAGAGTGCAACCTCTTCTCTATTAAGGAAAGGGTAGAAGCTTCCGATAGCGTTGCTGCCCCCTCCAACACAAGCAACTACTGCGTCTGGAAGTCGTCCAAATTTTTCTTTTGCCTGATTCCTAATCTCACTTCCTATCACACTCTGGAAATCTCGCACAATTGTCGGATAGGGATGTGGCCCAACTGCAGACCCTATCAAATAATATGTATCCTCCACATTCGCTATCCAATCCCTCAAGGCTTCATTGATCGCATCTTTCAAGGTTTGGCTTCCAGAACTAACTTCATGAACTGTAGCGCCAAGGAGCTCCATTCTTAGTACATTCTGACTTTGCCGCTGAGTGTCCTTGAGACCCATGTAAACTTCTGCGTTCAGATTGAGTGCTGCACAGGCAATTGACGTGGCTACTCCATGTTGTCCCGCACCTGTTTCTGCAATGATCCTTTGTTTTCCCATCTGTTTAGCCAATAGTCCTTGACCTAAGGTATTGTTAATTTTATGAGCACCTCCGTGTAGCAAATCCTCTCTCTTTAGATAGATTCTGGCCCCACCTATGTAGCGAGTAAGATTTTGCGCATAGTAAAGAGGTGTTGGCCTACCTGCGTACTCAGTTAGATAATAGCGTAGTTGACTTTTAAATTGAGGATCTTTCTTAGATTTAGCATACGCCCGTTCTAGTTCCTCAATTGGTGGAACTAGGGTTTCAGGTATATACCGCCCTCCGTATATTCCGAATCTTCCCTCATTATGATAATCTTTAGGCATCTTATGATGATGCTCTAGAATTGAATTATCATGCTATTAAGACGTTATCTTCAAGTAGACTTCACGACTAGGAATGTTTTCCACTAGATTGATACGTGGACTCTAGGGGGGACTCAATTTACTGCCTCAATACCCAAATTCAGACGCACAAGTTAGATTCGACGGTTCTATCAACGAACAGGATGTTAAGCTCGCCATATTACCAATAGAGAGGTATCTTTCAGTTGCTCTAAGGTTAGCAAATGAGCAGAAGTTTCGGTTGGTCTAATATCATAATTAGCGTGTGGCAAGTTTGTTTTCTCTTGCAATAGTTAAAGTCAATGCCTGCTATAAAATGAAATAGTTGGACCTTCTGAATTAAAAAACTGTCTAAACCTAGCTTTTGTGATCGCTTATATACCTCAATGTGATATATTTTATTATCGCTACAATTTGAGTAGTACAGCTAGTGGATTTATCAAGAGTATTGAATCAGGATCAAAACATCTTTTGATCAAGAGGTTCACCTTTAGATATCCA
>k87-3246932_pt1 | contig 9730 bp, 9 predicted proteins | sample MGYA00084034_6733716 | MGnify analysis MGYA00084034
GTTCGCACGCTTCCAGAGCGAGATGTTCGCGCAGCTCGTCTGGGGCCTCGGCGCGATGGCGGCGGAGCGCGTGTTCTACGACGAGAACTCGACCGGTGTCGGCGGCGACGTGATGTCGGTGACCGCCCAGGCCGCCGGCATGGTCGGCGCGGCCGCGATGGGTCCGCAGCCGTTCGTTGCGACGCCGGAGGAGGGCGAGACCGAGGACGAGGCCCGGCGGCGCGCGCTCGACCGGATGGAGGGCATCGGCCTGCAGATCATGAACCGGATGGGCGGCGGGGGCGGCCCGATGGCGCCCGACCCCATCGCCGGCGCGCTCTCCGACCCGTCCAAGCGTCGCGCCGCCGCGCAGATCATCGGGCAGGCGTACGTCGTCGCGCACAACCTCGCGTCGACGAACCGCGAGGGACTCGACCGGATCGCCGGCGTGCTGATGGAGAAGAAGGAGATCTTCGGGGACGACCTGATCGACCTGCTCAACTCGGTCGGCCTTCGTGTCCCCGAGCTCGACTACAGCGACGAGGCGATCTGGCCGGCGCCGTTCTTCGCGCTCTCCGCGCCCGAGCGCAGGCCTCAGCCGAAGGAGGTCGGGGCGAAGTGAGCGAAGGCGTCGAGCCCCGTCTCGTGGACGCGCCGCTCGCGAAGCCGGCGCAGCCGACCGAGTCGATGCCTCGCGAGGAGCGCGCGCGGCTCTCCGGGTACCGGCGCCGGTTCGGGATCGTCTACGTCCTCCTCGCGCTTGCGGCCGGTGTCGCGGTGGGCGCGCTCATCGTCGAGGCGCTGCGCGACCCAGCGCCGGCCGAGTCGCTGCCCACGGGCACGGCGCAGTTCGGCCCCTCGGAGCCCGGCGAGCTCGGCGCCATGCAGATCGCCGACCAGGTGCAGCGCAACTACCGGCTGCCGAACGGCGACGAGCTCGTCAACGTCGTCGCGAGCCGCAACACCCTCCAGGACGGGAACCTGGGCTACCTGCGTGTCGGCTACCAGGTCATCCGCCCCGGTGACGGGTTCAAGGACAAGGACTCGCTCCTCGTCCAGCCCGAGGACGCGATCCAGTACTCGCTCTGCGGTGCCGGCCAGAGCTGCGCGATCCCGGGGACGGCGTCGACCGATCGCGGGATCCTCGTGCGGCGCATGGGCCTCGAGCTCGCGCTGCGGACGATGAAGTTCGACCCGAGCGTCGACAACGTCACCGTCTTCCTCGGCCCGATCCCGCCGCCCGCGGGCGTCGACGGCGTCGTCCTGATGTACCGGCGCAACGTGCTCGAGAGCCAGAATCCCGGGATCCTGTCGCAGCCCATCAGCAGGACCCTTCCCGGCTCCGGGCGGAGGATCGAGCCGGGCCTGATGCCCGCGGACGTGGCGCGCCGCGTCGACCAGCTGACGCGCTCGAATCTCTACTACGGCGTGTACCAGCTGATCGGGGGCCGCGACGCGCTCCTCCAGCTGCAGCCCTTCCCGAAGGGGTAGTGCCCGGCGACCCGCGGCTCGTCCGCGCCAAGGAGCGGCTCGATCGGCTCGACTGGTGGCCGCGCCCCGTGCGGCTCGGCGGCGTGCAGCTCGTCGTCACGCCGTGGCTCTTCCGGCTGCGGCCGTGGCGCCGATACGACGGCTTCGCGACGCATTTCGTGATCTTCCTCCGCCGCGCCGACGTCGGGGACGACCTGATCACGCACGAGCTATGCCACGTCTGGCAGATGCAGCACCGGCCGCTCGCGATGCCGCTCAGCTACCTTCGCACGGGCTACGACCGGAGCCCGTACGAGCGCCAGGCGCGCGAGGCCGCCCGCCGGACGCAGATGAAACCCGGTGGCTCGTGATGCCGCCGGCAACGTGGCGCGGTCGGCGCACGAGCCTCTAGACTCGCGGCCGAGGAGGTCCGTCCATGGCTGCGATCACGTACGAGGGCGTCTCGAAGGTCTACGACGACGGTACGCGGGCCGTCGAGGACTTCGACCTGGAGATCGAGGACGGCGAGTTCATGGTCCTCGTCGGACCGTCGGGGTGCGGCAAGACGACCGCGCTGCGCATGCTCGCGGGCCTCGAGGAGATCAGCGAGGGCGAGATCAGGATCGCCGAGCGCGTGGTCAACGATCTCACGCCGCGCGAGCGGGACATCGCCATGGTCTTCCAGAGCTACGCGCTCTACCCACACCTCTCCGTCTACGACAACATCGCGTTCAGCCTCAAGCTGCACAAGGTGCCCAAGGCCGAGATCGACAAGCGGGTGAACGACGCGGCGCGCATCCTCGATCTCGAGCCGTACCTCAAGCGCAAGCCGAAGGCGCTCTCGGGCGGCCAGCGGCAGCGCGTCGCGATGGGTCGCGCGATCGTGCGCCAGCCGTCTGCGTTCCTGATGGACGAGCCGCTCTCCAACCTCGACGCCAAGCTCCGCGTGCAGATGCGCGCCGAGATCCGCGGGCTCCAGCGCGACCTCGGCGTGACGACGATCTACGTCACCCACGACCAGGTCGAGGCGATGACGATGGGCGACCGCGTCGCCGTGATGCGCAAGGGCGAGCTACAGCAGGCGGCCGATCCGCAGGAGCTCTACGACCATCCGGTCAATCTCTTCGTCGCCGGCTTCATCGGCAGCCCGGCGATGAACATGCTCGAGGCGACGCTGCAGCGCGACGACGGGACGATGAAGGTCGTGACGGGCTCGCAGGAGATCGAGCTCGGCGAGGAGACTCTGAGCCAGCGGCCGGCGCTCCGGGGCTACGAAGGCCGCAAGGTCGTGCTCGGCATCCGGCCCGAGGATCTCGAGGACCACCAGCTCGCCGGCGAGACGGCACACGGCGGGACCCTCGAGGGCACGGTGACCCTGCGCGAGGCGCTCGGCGCCGAGATCATGGTCCACTTCTCGGTCGATGCGCCGCCCGCGTTCACGGCGGACGTCAAGGAGCTCGCCGAGGACGTCGGGGAGGCCGAGCGCGCCGAGGCCCACGCCGGCGAAGGCACGGCGGTGATCGTCGGCCGCTTCGGCGCGCGGTCCCGCGTAAGGCCCGGCGACCAGGTCGACGTCGCGGTCGACACGCGCCAGCTGCACTTCTTCGACGTCGACACCGGCCTCGGCGTCTACGCCTGAGCCGTCGGAAGGACGATCAGCCCTTCACGGCGCCTGCGGTGAGGCCCGCCAGGATGTAGCGCTGGAAGACCAGCACGAGAGCGACGAGCGGCACGGTGATGATGATCGTCGCGGCCATGATCGTGCCCCACGGCTGCTGGAACGCGCTGCCGGACTCGCCGACGAATGATGTGATCGCGATCGGGACGGTGTACTTGTCCGGGTCCTGGATGAAGGAGAGCGCGAAGAGGTACTCGTTCCAGGCGGTGATGAACGCGAGCAACCCGGTCGTCACGAGGCCCGGAAGAAGGAGCGGCAGGAGCACCTTGTAGAAGACCTGGAACGGCGTCGCACCGTCGACGTACGCGGCCTCCTCGAGATCCCCGGGCAGCGCCTCCATGAAGCTCGTCAGCACCCAGATCGTGAAGGGCAGGGTGAAGATCAGGTAGGTGAAGAGGAGCGCCCAGAGGGTGTCGTAGAGCTTCGGGAACTCCACGATCCCGACGCCGAAGCCGCTGATCATCGTGTAGAGAGCGCCGAGGATCGCGATCGACGGGAACATCGTCATCGACAGCATCAGGTACATGACGAGCGACCGGCCGCGGAAGCGGAAACGGCCGAGCGCGAAGGCCGCCAGCGAGCCGATCGCGAGCGAGAGGATGGTCACGCCGCCCGCGACGAGCGCGGAGTTGAGCAGAGCCTTCCGGAAGAACTCCGCCTGGAAGGCCTGCTTGAAGTTGTCGAGCGTCGGATTGTCCGGGATGTACTGCAGCGGGCTCGAGAAGAGGTCCCCCTCCGGCGTGAACGCGCACCGCAGCGCCCAGGCGAACGGGAAGAGCGCGTAGACGAAGACGATGATCACGAGCAGGTAGAAGGGCACGCGCTTGATGTTCTTCCCGAGCGGGCTGCGCCAGAAGACACGGCTCCGGCTGACGGGAGGGACGACGCGTCCTGCGGTCTCGCTGGCGGTGCTCACCGCATGACCACCCGCTGGGACGTCAGGTAGATGACGACGAACAGCGCGATGACGAGGAAGATCGCCATGCTGATCGCGGCGCCGTAACCGACGTAGCCGTCGCCGACGATCGTGCTCTGCGCGTAGATCGCCATCGACTGCGTGCCGAGCCGGTTCCCGAAGAACACGTAGAAGACGTCGAACACGCGCAGGGCGTCGAGCGTGCGGAAGATGAGCGTGACGAAGATCGCCGGCCAGAGCAGGGGCAGGGTGATCTTCCAGAACTGCTGCAAGGGCTTGGCGCCGTCGACCTCCGCGGCCTCGTAGAGGTCGCGTGGGATGACCTGGAGCCCCGCGAGCAGCAGCAACGCGACGAACGGCGTCGTCTTCCAGATGTCGACGGCGCAGACGGCTGCGAGCGCCGTGCTCGGGTCGGCGATCCACGCGTGGGGCTCGGACAGGATGTGCAGCCGCACGCCTGCGTCGCTGATCACGCCGTTCGACTGGAGCATCGACTTCCACATCTGCGCTGCGACGACCGTCGGAATCGCCCACGGCACGAGCATCACCGCGCGCATGAGGCCCCGCCCCTTGAAGCGCGAGTTGACGATGAGCGCGATCGTGAGCCCGAGCACGAACTCGAAGCTGACGGTGATGACCGTGAACTTCAGCGTCGTCCAGATGGAATCCCGGAAGATCGTGTCGTTCCAGAGGTCCTTGTAGTTCTCGAGGCCGATCCAGCTCGCGGGCTCGAGCGCGAGGAACTCCTCGTTCGTGAAGCTCTGGAAGACCGTCTTGCCGAGCGGGTAGAGCGCAACGAGCGCGACGACCGCGAGCGACGGCACGAGCAACACCCAGGCGAGCCGGGTCTGCCTGCGCTTGAGCTTCGGCGCCTTGCGCCGGCGGCGGGGACCTCGTGCTGGGGTCGCGACGGTCGACATCGGTCGAGGGGGAGGATGGCAGATGCCATCCTCCCCCGACAACGGGTACCCGCCGCGCTAGCGGAGGATCCGGTTGAGCTTGGACTCGATCGACGGCAGCACGCTGCTCGCGGGCCGACCGTTCAGGATCAGGTTGATGCCCTGGTAGATCGCCTTCGAGCCCTCGTTGTAGTGCGTCTTGAGGTCACGCGCGGGCCGCGTGACACGCAGGACGGAGGCGACCTCGGGCTTCAGGTACGGGTTTGCCTTCACGACGGCCGGGTCCTTCGCGACCGCGGGGATGGTCGGCACGTTCGTGTTGGTGATGGCGTTGAACTTCTGCACCGGCGCGCTCGTCATGTAGCGGACGAACTCGATCGACGCGTCGACGTGCTTCGAGTACTTGTTGATGGCGAGCTGCCATCCGCCGACCGTGCCGACCGACTTTCCGCCGGCGTGCGGCAGCACGGTGACGCTGAACTTGCCGACGATCTTCGACGACTTCGGATCCTGGCCGATCGAGTACGCGTACGGCCAGTTGCGCATGAACGCCGCGTTGCCCTCGACGAACGCCGTATGCGCCTCGCCCTCCTGGTACGTCGTCACGTCGCGCGGGGTGACCTTGCCGATCTGGGCGCTGAACTGGTCCAGGATCCGGACGCCCCTCGGGTTGTTGATCGTCACCTTTCCGTTGTCGATGAACCCGCCGGCCCCGGCCGACTGGTACCACTCGAGCGCGTCGCAGGTCAGGCCCTCGTACGAGTTGCCCTGGAAGACGAGCCCGTAGAACTTGTCGTTCGCCTGCTGCTCGCCGGCCTGGATCTTGTTCGCCATCGCGAACAGCTGCGTCCAGGTCTTCGGCGGGGCGGTGTAGCCGTACTTCTGGAGCAGGTCCGTGCGGTAGTACAGGATCCCGAAGTCCCCGAACCACGGCATGGCAACGAGCTTGCCGTCGATCGTGTCGTTCCGGATGATCCCCTGCGCGTGCTGCTTCGCCTCCTTGCCGAGCTTCGGCTTGAGGTCGACGAGGTACGGCGCAAAGGCTCCCGGCCAGACGACGTCGATCATCGCGACGTCGAACGACGACGACTTCGAGGCGAAGACGCGAGCGAGCTGCGAGTACGACGCATCGGACGCCGCGGGATGCGGAACGACCTTCACCTTGATCCCGGTGTCCTTCGTGAACTGCTTGGCGAGCGCAACGTCGCGCGCGTGGCTCCCGCCGACGGAGTCGCCGATGAAGGTAATCGACTCACCGCCGTACTTCGCCTTGATCGCCGCGGCGTTCGGCACCTTCGGCGCCGGGTACTTCGCGGCTGCCTGAGCCTGGTTGCCTGCCGTTCCCGCGGCCGCGACGACGAGCGACGCGACGAGGGCAAGAGCGCCGGCCAAGCCGGCGATGAGGCGCACAGATGCGTGCTTCACCTCTTCCACGTCCTTTCTTGGAGAAGGGTTACGTGTTTGTCCTTTCATACAGGTAGACGACATTGTCGGCTCCCTGATAGGGGCGCCGCGACGACGAGAGCGCGATCCGCGGCCCTCGTCGTATGCGTCGTCGCAGCTCGCGGAGCGACGTACCGGATCGTGCAGGCATAGCGGCCCAGCCAACGTAGAGACTGCCGGAACCTCGTGTCAAGCGGTACGACGCGCGCCGTCGGGCGAGCCGTGGGTGCGCCGGAGACGGTGCTAGACCTCCTGGCGTGCCGCCGGCCGTCTACCGGGTCGTCCATCAGCGCATCGTGCTGTCGGGCATTCGTCTCACGCTCGCCGGACTGGGCTTCGCCGGATCGATCCTTGCGGGAGCCGACGGCCGTGCCGCCGCTGTCGGCCTCGCGCTGGGCACCGGCATCTGCGCCCTCGCGCTCGTCACCGACCGACGCTGGCTGCTCCTCGGCAAGCCGGCCGCCGAGCCGCTGCCCGAGGCCGTTCGCCGGGCGTCGCTCGCGCGGGCGGTCGCGGACGGGATGCTGCCGAGCACCGTCGGCGTCGCGGTTCTCGCGGCCGCCGCGCTCTTCTTCGAGCCGATCCTCAGCGCGGTGCTTGCGGGCGTCCTCGCCGGGATGGGGGTCGTGAGTCTGGTCTCCTGCGTCGAGGTCGCGCTCTGGGAGCGCCGGACGGACACGCACCTCTTCGCCGACGCCGACGTCCACACCCGCCGCTACGTCACCCGGCCGACTGTCGCCTAGGGCCGATCGTCACGCGGACGTCTCGGCGCGGGCGGCGACGAAAGCCTGCACCGCGGCCTCGAGGTCGGCATCCGTATGGGCGGCGGAGATCTGCGTCCGGATCCGGGCCGTGCCGAGCGGCACGACCGGATACGAGAACGCGACGGCGAAGACGCCGTTCGCGACGAGCGCCCGGGAGAACCGCGCCGCCTCGGATGCGTCGCCGACCATCACCGGGACGATCGGGTGGTCGCCGGGCAGCACGTCGAACCCGAGTTCGGTCATCTGCCCGCGGAAGGAGCGCGTGTTGGCCCAGAGGCGGTCGCGGAGGTCGTCCGAGCGCTCGATCAGGTCGAGCGCGCGGAGGCTCGCGCCGACGACGACCGGCGCGACGCTGTTCGAGAAGAGATACGGCCGGGCGCGCTGGCGCAGGATGTCCACGACCTCCTGCCGGCCGGACACGTACCCGCCACTCGCCCCGCCGACCGCCTTGCCGAGCGTCCCCGTGAGGACGTCGACGCGCTCGACGACGTCGAACTGCGCATGTGTGCCCCGCCCCTGCGGCCCGACGAAGCCGACCGCATGCGAGTCGTCGACGAGCACGAGAGCGGCGTGCCGCTCGGCCACGTCGCAGATCTCGTCCAGCTTGGCGGCGTAGCCGTCCATCGAGAAGACGCCGTCGGTTGCGATCAGGCGGAAGCGTGCGTCGGACGCCTCCACGAGGCGCGCCTCGAGCTCGTCCATGTCGCCGTTCGCGTAGCGAAGCCGTCGCGCCTTGCAGAGCCGGATGCCGTCGATGATCGACGCGTGGTTGAGCTGGTCGGAGATCACCGCGTCGTTCGCGTCGAGCAACGCCTCGAAGACGCCGCCGTTCGCGTCGAAGCAGGAGCCGAAGAGGATCGTGTCCTCGGTGCCGAGGAACTCCGACAGGCGCTCCTCGAGCTCGCGGTGTAGCGCCTGGGTGCCGCAGATGAAGCGGACGGACGCCATGCCGTAGCCCCACCGGTCGAGCGCGTCGTGCGCGGCCGCGACCATCTCGGGGTGGTTCGCGAGACCGAGGTAGTTGTTGGCGCAGAGGTTGAGGAGCTCCCCGCGCTCGGCGACACCGACGTGCGACCCCTGCGGCGTCGTCATCACGAGCTCGCGCTTGAGCAGCCCGTCGGCCTCGAGCCCGGCGAGCCTCGCCCGCAGGTCGTCGCGCACTGCGCCGTACATCTACCCGGCCTCCCTCCAGTCGAGAAGCACCTTGCCCGAGCCGCCGGAGCCGGCGATCGCAAACGCCTCGTCGTAGTCCGTGTACGCGAAGCGGTCGGTGATCACCGGCGAGACGTCGAGGCCCGAGTCGATCATCACGCTCATCTGGTACCAGGTCTCGTACATCTCGCGTCCGTAGATCCCCTTCAGCGTGAGCATGTTGAAGATCACGGGGTCGAGGTCGAGCTCCACCCCTGCGGTGGGGATCCCGAGGATCGCGACGCGGCCGCCGTGGGCCATCTGCCCGATCCCCGTCCGGAGCGCGTCCGCGTTGCCCGACATCTCGAACATGACGTCGAATCCCTCGGTCATCTCGAGCTCGCGCTGGACGTCGGCGAGGTCGCGCTCGCGTGGGTCGACGGCGAGCGTCGCGCCCATCCGCCGGGCGAGCTCCAGTCGGTTGGGCTCGAGGTCGGTGACGACGATGTGACGCGCCCCTGCGTGGCGCGCGACCGCGACCGACATGCAGCCGATCGGGCCGGCACCGGTCACGAGCACGTCCTCGCCGAGGACCGGAAACGTGAGGGCGGTGTGCACGGCGTTTCCGAGCGGGTCGAAGATCGCGGCAACCTCGTCGGGGACGCGCGGCCAGTGGTGCCAGACGTTCGTCATGGGCAGGGCGACGTACTCGGCGAACGCGCCGGGCCGCTGGACGCCGAGGCCGATCGAGTGGGCGCACAGGTGGCGGCGGCCGGCCATGCAGTTGCGGCAGCGCCCGCAGACGACGTGCCCCTCGCCGCTCACACGCTCGCCGGGCGCGAAGCCGGTGACGTTCGCGCCTACCTCGACGACCTCGCCCACGAACTCATGGCCGATCACGAGCGGCACCGGGATCGTCCGCTGCGCCCACGCGTCCCAGCGGTGGATGTGGACGTCGGTGCCGCAGATCCCCGTCGTGCCGACCCTGATGAGCACGTCGTTGATCCCGATCTCGGGCTCGGGGACGTCCTCGAGCCAGACCCCCGGCTCGGCAAGGCTCTTGACGAGCGCCTTCACGGCGGCGAATCCTACGCAGCTCAGGTGCGCTGGAAGTAGCTGTCCGTCCCGTCGATCCAGTCCTGGCGCGGCGGGGTGAAGATGTCGACGTCGACGGTGCGCTCGAGCGCCTCCGCCTTGTGCGGCAGCCAGGACGGGATCTGGAGCACCTCGCCCGCGTGCACGTCGACCACCTCGGACTGGTCTTCGCCGAGCCAGAAGCGCAGCGTTCCCTCGAGGATGTACGTGAGCTGCTCGTTCTCGTGCTCGTGGTACGGAACGACGCTGCCCGGCTCGAGGTAGAGCTGCGCCAGCATCACCCGCTCCGTCGCGATGAACCGCCGGTGGAGGTCGGGCCGAAGCTCGGTCTTCGGCATGTCCTCCCACCGGTGCA
>k87-415350_pt1 | contig 9683 bp, 8 predicted proteins | sample MGYA00084034_6733716 | MGnify analysis MGYA00084034
CGTTATTTCTGCCGCCAGCTAATGCCATAGAATGTCATATTCCTTAGGTCTACCTAATGACTCTGCAATTGAAAACGCTATCCTGAGTAATTTTGTATTACAATGCTCAATCGACATCGTCAGATGACAATTAGCAACAATCGCCTATAATCGCTTTGAATACTTTGTATTACATTTTCCAAGAAGGAATACTACAGGTGATCACATCCATTCTATCTGAATCAGACATACCTCTAATGCGAGCTGGGATTCCTCGTTGGCCCAGCCACAAGCTCAATCCATAATAAAATAAATGAGGAAATCTGAAAAAAAGATTGCAATACTTTGAAACGATTTCGCAGCCACAGAACGAAGACAGAATATATCGCGGAAATACTCATAGCGGCTCTGGAAGGTGAGCAAAAAACTAGGATCATGTATCGAGTTTACACATCGTACAAGCAGCTAAAACAAATCCTTGAAGAACTGCAGCACGTAGAACTGTTGATGTATAACCCATTCAGCAAAACATACCACACTACAAATAAAGGTAAGCGTTTTTTGGAATTGTACAGTGAGCTTTCAAAAAGCGGGATCTATGATAAATAACTAAGTAAGATTCTATTTTTGATGGTCCACACTAATATATTGACAATGTCAAATACGTGTTCGGTTTTCTCATAATCGCTGGCTCAGCTTCGTGCAGGTCGTGGATTATAGCGTGTAATGCACATATTTACATTCAATTAGCAGAGAATTTCCGTAATTTCTTAACTAAAAATAATACAGCTCCTGCTGGTATAAAAAGAGCAAATAACAGTAATAAATATGCAAAATCACCAGGGTCGAGTTGAATTCCAACACTAATTATTCCAAATACTATTATAATCACTGATGGAATTGCTAATGCTAGTATCAACAGCTCAAAATATTTGTCCATTAGCGCAGAAATTGGTGTCGTGGTCGCCGGTGATCTTGTCAGATTTTGAATTCTCAGTCCCAAGATAAATGATGATGTACCTATCAACAAAGAGACTATAGTTAAAGTATTTTGTATAATTGCCGGGATAAGTGTGATAGGTGTCCTAGTCTCCTCAGTGGGTGTTCCTTGTGCAGATACAAATGTAGTAAACAAACTGCTTGTACCTAAAACATACAGTGATAGAAGACTAATAGCAATAATAGAATTCGTTGGTATCTTATAACCTATCAATAATTATAAGCATTGCTTCCTTGATGGTCCCAAATGAATTATCTCGTAGAAAGACTAGCGATAGAGCATAATAATACTATCCTGTCTAAAAAGTATTAGATGAAAGTGTCAAAAGGATTGACACCCGTTATGTCACTGACTTCAAAATACTGGGGTAGGGAGGTCTCGTGAGGAGTGAAACGAGGCCCAGTCAACCGATCCTCGCCCAGATACTCTATTTAGATTTAGTCTTAACCAAGATCTGAAATCCTAACTCGGTCAATTTTAACCTGCCATAACAACAATGGTCTCGAGTTGCTTGAAAAAGATGCTGCTTATAGGTTTTGGAGTGTAGAAGCAAATCACTGTAGAAGAGAATACGAAATTATTGAATCTTTTGGGCCAAGGTTGAAACACTTCTCGTGAACGGTACGGGCTAAAGCTGGGGACTACCAACCAAGCTAAGGTGACATGTTTTGTTACACCCAAATCACTAGTGACTTAGCTTTTTGCAGTGAGAAAAGTAAGTTAAATTAAAGTAAAATACTGAAAAGAGATACTACTGTGGAAATCTGTGGCAGTAATTCAGAAACATGAGAGGAATCGTCATAGGGAACCGCATAGAGGTGAGTATGAGATTATCAATGAAATCCTTAAGACCGTTTTTTCCTTTAATATCAACTCCAGTCCAAATCGCAGAAGATGTAAACCGATAGACATCGTGTATGGATGTTGTCTAACATGGCATCAGTTTCAGGCATACCGAAACCTTTTGCTAAAATTGCATCTGTTAAATTCAATGGAAACAAATGGACATCAATTTTACGAGATCACAGAAAGAGGTCTTGAATATCTTCGGGTATTCTCTGAATTACAAGCGGAGATGAAGTCTTTGGTGGATTTCATTCAATTGGCACGATGAGTCAGCTAACGCAGGACTTCGATAGATAAATGCAATTGGCTAAGGACTGTGCCAAGGATAATGATTAGAAGCTAAGGATGCAGGACTATGGCTTAGTCGATACACAAAACCTCGAAAACCTTTGAGTGTTGGTTGAATGAACAAAATCTCTCTGCATGTTAAAATCTAGTCCATAAAGTAGATTAAACACCGGCGTTTTCATCTTTAAGTACAACGTGAACCTAGTTATCTTTTATGGCAAATTCAAATAGAATTTTCATTGTGGAGTTACGATGTCTTCCTTGCTCTTGGTGTCAGGAGCTAACGCCCAATCAACTTTGGATAGAATGAGGATGATGGATAGCAATGGTAACAATGAAACTGACAGCAGTCGATTGATAGGCGGAATTGATGGTATGGACAGTAGTGATCCTAATGAGGTTAACGATAATGCTCAGGCAAACATGTCAATGCTGCCATTAAAGATGGGAGTGCTAGCGATGCCAATGACGCGTATCACTCCAGCTGAATACTTCAATTAGTATCAGGCATGTTTAGTGGAGATGATGCAGACGCTAGTACTGATGGCAATGCGACTGAATAAATGATAATGATTATGATAGATGATGCACATGATGCCATCGGATGAAGGCTCTTCGGAGATGGAGAACATGACAGACTCGGAGCGACTACACGCATTGAAAATGGTTGTGTGCTTTCCGACAATGGATGAAAAAATGATGGGAGGAGCAGGCTAAGTTTTGATGACAGTCACATTACCATTATGCTGAAGGTACTTTTACGCAAAGAGGGATCGGATTAATATACAATATACAATATTTTGTTGTAGCGTATCCTTCTTTTCTCAGAGTTTCATTCTCTCAATTTGTGGAATGCTACAAATGTCACCGGCCCTGATACGTTCCAGAAAAAGCTGGAAGAATTAGTTTGGGATTTAGAAGAGTGAATAGCACTGTTTGAACCATCCTAAAAAACTGAGGTGTCTTGACAAGTTTGAGTAATTATTGCATTGACTCCAACGGCGATAACAATCTCGCTAGAAGACTCACTAGAAGACGCACTGATGAAAATGACAACAATGGTGGTGTTAGGGCATGAATTCCAAGGCGTCAATCAAGGAGCGCTGGATTCTTGTCCTGGGATTAACGATAATCATGTTGGGAGTATTCTTATTGACTCTGCGTTTCGCCTTATTCAGTCTGATCCTAATAATAATTGGGCTTGCCCTTTCTATATATTGGCTATTTGGTGTAATAAGATCAGGAGAACGCCAACGACAATTCTCTGAAGATGGTTTAATTTTTTCAAAGACGAGAACAGTAGCTAAAATGAACTGTACTTGTTCAATCTGTAAACACACAGAATCCAAAACGTGTATTGAGGTAGGATGCGCATGCTGTGTCTTAATGAGAAATAAGCAAATTATTGGTCATTTCAACAAGCTCCATCATTAGTCAGCCTCTATAATCATTAAGTTGTATCGACAGTACACAAATTCAGCGTAGAGCCAGCGTGCCATCAGGATATCTATAGAATTCGAATAATTGTCGGTCTAAATTTTGACACGATCGTTCTTCATTCATCCTAGGGCTTGTTCAAATCCGATTCTCACGGAATTAAAAACTTTTGATCAGAATGACACTTTAACGGATGGGGAGGGTTAGTATAGTTTAATCAACGTGCTACTGGCTTTTCGTTATCTTCTAGAATCTCGCAATTAGCCGCAGCGAAATCTCCCTCCACCGGATTGAAATCATCTACGCTATCTCGCCCCTCACCACAATCAAAATAATCAGCTCCTTCACTTCCAGAAAGAACATCATCTCCTTCGCCACCATAAATGGAATCTATACCAAGGCCTCCTTGAATGTAGTCCCCACCATTGTGACCATAAATTGCATCGCTTCCTGGACCCCCACCCAGGTGGTCGCTATTATTAGACCCTCGGATTTCATCGTTACCAAGGTCGCCATACATAAACACACTGCTATTGGCACTTGGTCCAGCTTGAGTACTGTTTTCGCCCATGAGAGCCATTTGATTTTGAATGGAATCTTCAGTCATTGCGCTGCTCAAGAGGTCATCATACTGAGTTCCACGTGTGAGCGCAAACGCGGTCTGATCTCTACTAAATGAGCTAATCTGCAATACCGCAAACAAAGCCAGAACACTAACCCCGACCCCAATAACTGACAATAATTTCAAGGTCATTGAATTACGACATGTAATCTTTCTTTCCATCAATAAATGGGATACTACTTTTACTTCTATTAGATGAAGAATATTCTTTATCACTTAAAACTCTTTGAGAAAAATCTGCATCATAGAATGCAGAGAAGCGAATTTATCGGAGGACTGCGAATGCTATTCTAAACTGGTAGGATGTAGCCTACTTCATGGCTACCACAGCTTTTACTACTCATTCCCAGAATGGACAGTGGTTAAATAAGGAATGTAAGAGCAGACAGCTCCAGCTCCAGAGGTATTGGTTGAATATTTGCTGTAATTTAGTAAGACATCGTAAGAAAAGGACTTGCGTCTAACATCATATTTCCGTATCCCCGTGTTTAGTTGGAAATCCGTTGGAAAGCTATACTGGAGTTAAGTGATTTAGATCGAAGTCTTAATATTGACAGACTTTCATATATGTGAAGTTTCTTGATCATGGTTGTTTATCTCATAACCCAGGCAGCTCTTTCATGGTGCTTATACTTCTCTTTGACACTTTTTTTAGGCGGTGGTGATGACGTGGTATTTGGAGAGCCAACGGTAGAGTCGCCCGATTTTCAATTGGACAAGATCGTGGACGGTTTGTCCAGACCTACAGGCTTAACCTTCTTGGGTCCTGGAGACTTTATAGTGATTGAGGAGGATACAGGTATGGTTAAACGAATTACTAATGGGGAGATTTCTCAAACATTACTAGACCTAGACGTTTCGACGGATGATTCAAGAGGTTTAATAGGTATCGATTCATTTCACAATGGGAGCAAGACCTTTGTATTTTTATACTTTACAGAATCATCATCGCATGATGACGAAGGGGAACCTCTTGGAAATAGACTCTATCGATACGAACTAGCCGATGATAAGAGCAGTTTAATTAACCCAAAGTTACTTTTAGATTTGCCTGCAGGGCCTGGTTCAATGGATAACGGAGGACCAGTTTTAGTTGGACCAGACAATTATGTCTATTTTATCGTTGGTCAAGTACAGGACGATAATGATCGAGGACATGAAACCAAAGCACAAAACTTTGAGAATGGTCCCGATGCAGACGGGACAAGCGGCGTCCACAGAATTACACAAGATGGCAAGATGGTCTCTTCTAGAGTATTAGATTCTACTGGCAAGATGGATACTTATTTTGCATATGGAATAAGAAACAGCTTTGGTATGGATTTTGATCCTATTACAGGAAAGCTCTGGCTCAGTGAAAATGGTGTTTACACAAATGATGAGATTAATTTGATAGAATCAGGTTTCAATGGAGGTTGGAAAGACATAACAGGTCTAGCTCCCTCCGGGTTCAATAAAAGTGGGTTAGTCTCATTTAGTGGAACTGGAAAATATAGTGACCCGAAATTTGTATGGAATCAGACTGTAGCCCCTACTGCACTTTTATTTCTCAATAGTGATAGATTTGGTCCTGCTTACAAGAATGATATGTTTATTGGAGACTATCAGTTTGGCAGAATCTATCATTTTGAACTGAATTCGGAAAGAAATGGACTGCAGTTAAATGGTACCTTAGCCGACAGGATGGCCAATTCAGACCCTGAGCTTCAAGAGACTATTTTTGCTGAAGGGTTTGGAGTTCCAACAGATCTAGAGATTGGTCCAGATGGGATGTTGTATATTTCATCGTTGAGAGATGGCGCAGTGTATAGAATCAGCAGATAATGGCTGAATTGTCGTCATACTAGGATATCCGGATCGTTCTCGGTTATCCGTCCAATTTATAACCAACGGATCCAATGTCTTGAAAGAAACTCAAGGATGAGTACCTCAAACCATTCTTTCAGCAGGCATTATTAGATGGTTTTTCTCTAGTTTAAGGTTCGTTTTCGATGTTTCATAAAGATAAGAATTAGCTTTATATTTCACCACCTATTGTGACTTTGAACTTGCATTCGAACAATTAGAGATGTTGAGTTAGAAATGATGTCAAGATACTAAGTCAATCCAGTATAGTTATTAGAGATGCCTTCAATTTAATAATTGATATGGGTAAAGACACAGTACAGCTAACTGAGCCAATAGTCAGGCTTTTTCAAGGTAAGAATTTCGCCTTCGTCTCAACCCTGATGAAGGACGGCTCTCCGCAAATTACCCCGACATGGGTAGACATTGAAAAAAATAACGAATATAGTATCTTGGTGAATACGGCCGAAGGAAGGATAAAGCATAAGAATCTCTCCAGAGATCCTAGATTGGCGATATCCGTAATTAATGGGAGCAATCCCTATGAGATGGTCACTATTCAAGGAAAAGTAACAGAGCAGATTACACGAGATACCGCTGAAGAACATATAGATAAGTTGGCTAAAAAATACCTCGGTCTTGACAAATATCCCGGTCGTTCTCCAGGTGAGAAAAGAGTTATTCTAAAGATAAAACCAGAGAGAATTTTCTACCATGATTTTCAGCCACCAATTAAATAATTTTGTTGTGCGGGGTGATCTAGCAGCAAAAGTGCGCTCAACACGAAGACTACCAACCAATTCTTTATTATTACACCCTATTTCTGTTATGTGCATTTGATTTCGTCTTATCACTTCAAGGATGTCCTTGATTATTTCTTGAAATTTGAGTTCGAAATAACTTTGAATATTTCTGAGAGTATCCCGCGTAATGCTAACTCCTTTTCCCAACAGATTCTAAATGAATTCAGGATCGAGTTCAAAAGCATTCATTGTACAACAACAGCTCCATTCATCCATGGATGTGGTACGCAAAAGTACTCATATCTTCCAGGTTCGGTGAAGTGAAATGTGAACGAGCCTCCTTCATCTAGGTTTCCAGAATCAAACGCGCCATCCTGCTTGAATTCATACATTCCGTAGCCTGCCTTTTTACCGCTTGTAATTGTGTGAGTCAAATCATCCTCATTGGTCCATGTGACATCTGAACCTGATGGGACGATTACTTCTGGTGGATAAAACCGTTCGGATATTGTCTCCTTCCAGGCCGCACCATCAGGTATAGCAATTTGGTATTTGCCTTCATGACCTTCGTCGTCAGGTTTCTGTTTTTCCGAATTCGCAGCCGGCTGTATTGCTTCCCCGTGTTGTTCCTCTTGAGGTCCAAATGATTCAGTTTCAGCATTATCCTCATCTTGGTCCTCATCTGCGTCAGCTGGTGCTAACGTAACTGCAGCCGTAGCAGCAACATTTAGTGCCTGAAAGTTGTGAAGGTCCCAGAGGGCTAGACTTGTGGTTAAACAGACAAGTAAGATTAGGTAAACCGATTTGCTACCGGCCCGTGAGGTATTCATGGTTGTGGATATTATTCGGGGTCATAATAATAACCTTAGCATTCGATGAAGAATTGTTATAGTACTAAACTATAGTAAAGATTCTACGATCTTATGTATACAAGTTCAAGGGATTGTGTGGATACATCATATTAGTAGGAATGATTCATGTTTCTATATTACTGATATTAGGATCCTCTACTCACCACAAGTTAGGTTGCTAAATTCCAGACTTGGAGTTGTATTAAGATAGTTTGCACCACTCTAATACGACCTTTAAATGACCAACATGCGGGTCTCTCATCAATGATCTTTCGAAAACTACTCCAAAAAATGAACCAGAGTTATTGGTGTTACTTTGCTAAAGACAAATAATTATGCAGAAACAGAAGAGATTTAGGATACGACATCACTCCAATACATGAATAAGCTACTAATAGTTGCTTTTATTTTTTGAATTGTATTCATTCCTAAATTCCAACAGGATTGATAAAATGAAAAACTTCGTCTCCCCAAACGCATTTAAAGAAGCGTTCTTATACGTGACCTTGTGAAATTATGTGAGCGATCTCTATTCCGTTTGCCCTTCTTCGCGATTTTCGTAATTGTATTATTCACGTTAAGTACCTTTGAAGTTGGTGCTCAATTAGACCCTCTAAATATCCCCAATATTCCAGCTGAAGATCAAAATTACTCTATCTTGACAAATCATAGTACGGATCTTGACCTCACTACTTTGTTTAATGATGTAGATCAATCGGTAGTTCAAATAAGCGAAAATAGTGCATCCTCTCTTGGATCAAGACAAGGCTCAGGGTTTGTCTACGATGATCTTGGTCATATTGTCACCAATTATCACGTAGTTGGTAATCCACAAGAGACTAACCTATATGAAAGAGCGTTCCACATAACTTTCTTAGATGGTACTACATATTTAGGCAGAGTCATTGGTGCAGATCTCTACTCTGAGTTAGCAGTCATGACGGTAGAGAATATAACACGGGAAAACCTCGTACCGTTACCTCTAGGTAATTCATCCCAACTCAGAATAGGACAACCAGTGGTAGCAGTAGGAAATCCCTTTGGACTGTCAGGGTCGATGACAGAAGGGATAGTAAGCGGCCTTGGCAGAATCCTTCCTTCGTCTGTTCCGCAGGGTGACCTTCTATTACGTCAAGAGGATACGGCGTCATTTTTGATACCAAACATAATCCAGACTGATGCTGTTATAAATCCAGGCAATTCAGGCGGGCCACTGCTGACCACAGGTGGTGAAGTTATAGGAATGAATACAGCAATTTTGTCAAATACTGGTGTTTATGCAGGAGTTGGATCCGCCATCCCATCCGATATCATTAAGAAGGTAGTACCGGAGCTCATTTCTACAGGTACATACAGACATCCATATATAGGAATAGCAGGCGTGGACATGTCGCCTGAAATCGCAGATGAAATGGGCTTGAATGGTTCTACAGGATTTTTGGTTACCGAAGTTACATCAGGAAGTCCGGCAGAAAGGTCAGGTATCAGAGGCGGAGGAGCATTGACAGATATTAACGGAAGACAAATAGAATTAGGAGGGGATGTAATTGTTGAAGTCGACAACGTTACCGTTAGGAAGATTGAAGATCTACTTTCATACCTTCAATCAGAAAGATCGATTGGTGAAACTGTGATACTTAATGTGATTAGGGATGGAAAAAACCAGGAAATTGGTATGACACTCGCAGCTAGGCCAACACAACAGCAGCAGGAAATTGAGCAGCGCCAACAAGAGCGCCCCACCCTTGGCATCAATTCAATAAATATGACTGAACAGATAGCTGCAAGAATGAATTTGACGCAAATGCAACAGCAACCCCTGAGTGACGATCAGGATGGTGAACGAGGAGGAGTCCTTGTGGTCGACGTATTTGCAGATGGACCAGCTGAGAAAGCTGGTATTAGGGGGGGGTTTATTGTTGCGGATATAAATAGAACCCCAATTGAGATAGGAGGCGATGTAATCGTGAGAATTGATGATACGATGATTCCCAATGTTGATGCTTTGAACAAATTTATCGATGATGAAAACATAGGGGATACTATTCAAGTTACTGTTGTTAGGGACAGTC
>k87-357013_pt1 | contig 9628 bp, 10 predicted proteins | sample MGYA00084034_6733716 | MGnify analysis MGYA00084034
GCGCGGGTGAGCACGGCGGTAACGTGATCTTCCAGGGCGTGCCGGCGCAGCTGCTGAGCGACGGTCACGGCTCGCTCACCGGCGCATACCTGCGCGGCGAGCGCTCGATTCCGACACCTGCCGCGCGGCGACCGTCATCGAAGGGTGAGATCGTCATCCGCGGCGCTCGCGCAAACAACCTGAAGAACATCGACGTGTCGATTCCGCTCGGCACCCTGACCGCCGTCACCGGCGTGAGCGGGTCGGGCAAATCCACGCTCGTGAACGACATCCTCTATCGATCGCTGGCCAAGTCGATTTATCGCGCGGCGGCCGAGCCAGGCGCGCACGAGCGCATCGACGGCGTCGCCCTGATCGACAAGGTGATCGAGATCGATCAATCGCCGATCGGCCGCACGCCGCGCTCGAACCCGGCGACCTACACCGGCATGTTCACGTTCATCCGCGAGCTGTTCGCGATGATGCCGGACGCCAAGGCGCGAGGGTTCAAGCCGGGGAGGTTCTCGTTCAACGTCAAGGGCGGACGCTGCGAAGCCTGTCAGGGTGATGGCGTGATCGCCATCGAGATGCACTTCCTGCCCGACGTCTACGTCACGTGCGAGCAGTGCAAGGGGCGGCGCTACAACCGCGAGACGCTCGAGATCCAGTATCGCGGCAAGTCGATTGCCGAAGTGCTGGACCTCACCGTCGATCAGGCGCTGCCGCTGCTCGAGAACTTTCCGCCGATTGCCAACAAGCTGCGTACGCTGCAGGACGTCGGCCTCGGATACATCGAGCTCGGGCAGTCGGCGATCACGTTGAGCGGTGGAGAAGCGCAGCGGGTCAAGCTTGCGCGTGAGCTGTCACGACGGAGCACGGGGCGCACCCTGTACATCCTCGACGAGCCGACGACCGGCCTCCACTTCGAGGACACGCGCAAGCTGCTCGACGTGCTCAACAAGCTGGTCGATCAGGGCAACACAGTGGTCGTCATCGAGCACAACCTCGACGTCATCAGGTGTGCAGACTTCGTGATCGACCTCGGCCCCGAAGGTGGTGGCGGTGGCGGCCGTGTGGTGGTCTGCGGGTCGCCGGAAGTCATCGCGACGCATCGGACATCGGCGACCGCGCAGTTCCTTCGTCCTTTGCTCATGCCGACCGCGTCGTAACCTGTGGCCCAATCGCCACAGGTTGCACGTCATTTCGTGTGGTCTTCCCACCACTTTGCTACATGGTCTGGAAGAGGATCGCGAGAACTATTGAGTGTTAAAGCTCTGATTCATTGACGGTTACGTCGAAAAATCCGCTGTCGTCCGCTCTTGGCACTGGGCTTGCTCATTGGGCCTTATCTCCCGGAAGGCCTTAAGAGAGCCTGATGAGTGCACAACGGACACTAAAGCGACCCACATCCTGCGCAGGAATCGGTTTGCATTCGGGTCGAAAGGTGACCCTCTCGCTCAAGCCGGCAGCCGCTGGTTCCGGTATCCGCTTTCGACGCGCCGACCTCGGTGGTCTCGAGGTTCCCGCTGCCGTCAATCACGTCGGCGCCATCAACTACGCCACCGGACTGATGCGTGATGCGGTGCGCGTGGACACCGTCGAGCATCTGCTGGCGGCGCTGGTCAGCCTGGGGATCGACAACGTCATCGTCGAGCTCAATTCTCCTGAAGTGCCGATCATGGACGGCAGTGCCGCGCCGTTCGTGTATCTCATTCAGGAAGCCGGCGTGCGATCGCTCGAGATGCAGCGGCGCTACCTGAAGGTGCGTCGTCCGATTTCGCTGACGCGGGGCGACAAACGCATCGCCCTGTATCCGTCGGATCATTTCAAGGTCACCTACAGCATTGCGTTCGATCATCCGCTGCTGCGGCACCAGTCGCGCACGATTCGTCTGACCAGCGATTCGTTCGTGGACGAAATCGCGCCGGCGCGCACCTTCACGTTCCTCAAGGAAGTGGAGATGCTCCGGCAGCAGGGTCTGGCGCTCGGCGGCTCACTCGAGAACGCGGTGGTGATCTCTGACACCGGGATTCTGAACAACGCGCTCAGGTTCGACGATGAATTCGTACGTCACAAGATCCTGGACGTGATTGGCGACATGGCGCTCGTCGGGCACCCGATCATCGGCCACCTCGTCGCGCACCGGGGCGGACATGCGCTGCACACCGCGTTTGCCGCCCAGGTGCTCGAAGAGCGAGAGGCGTGGACGCTGGTGGAAAGTGCAGTCGAGCCGGTGGCTGCCGATGTCACGGCACCGCTTCCGGTGCCTGGAATCGCGCGCGCGAATTGATCGATCGCCGGGTCTAAAGACCCGGCGCTACGGGATCGTGGGTACGTAGAGGCGGGTCTTCAGACCCGCCTTTCGTGTTTAGTCTTCAGGCCCGCCTTTCGTGTTTACCGGTGCAATAATCTGCACCGCGCGATGGATCCTCACTGCTCACGTCGTTATTTCGTCAGCTTCCTCATATAGGCTTCGAGCTTGTCGTTTTCGTACTTCACCGTATTGAGGAACAGGCTCTCCAGCAGGTAGGCACGCCGATCGCCGTCATCCATCTGTTCAATGAGGTGGGTGATCTCACGCACCATGTCCTCGAACGAACGCTCCAGCTCCCGCTTGGCGGTGACCTCGCGGTAGAGCGTTTCCATGATGGCGAGCAAGTCGCCGTCCAGTGGGATCTCGGCGCCGGTCGTCGTCTTGATCGTGCGCATGGTCAGGCCCCGAAGCTCTTGATGGCCGACGCTTCGTCGGCGTGGATTTCCAGGAAGTTCTGCGCGCCGGTCATCGACAGCATCGTCTCCACGCGTTTCTGTACGCCCGAGAGTTTGAGCGCACCGCCCGCCGCGTTCGCCTGCCGGAACAGATCCATGAGACACCCGATCGTCGCGCTGTCCACGTAGGTGACCGTCGACAGGTCGAGCAGCAGCTTGCGGTCGCCGCCGCCGATGAGCGAGGTCACGGTGTTGGCGAACTCCGAGAGGATGGGGTACATCAGGCGGGTCTCGTTCACCCGCACGATGGACACGTCCTGGTTGCGGTCGGTCGTCAGATTCATCCTGATACTCCGGTTCTCGGAATGGCGTCCTGCTGATCGCGCAATTTCTGGATCTGGCGCGCCAGCTCGGTTCGGCCCCTGTTGATGCGCGACTTGACGGTGCCTTCCGGCAGATGGAGCTGGTCGGCGATCTCCTGGTAGGTCAGCTCCTGAATGTCGCGCAGCATCACCGCCGTGCGCAGCGTCGGCGCGAGCTTGTCGAGCGCCTGACGAAGCAGGCGCACGCGATCGCGCAGTTCGAGCTGCGTGTCGGCGCGCGGGTCGGTTGAGACCGGCGCGAAATCCGCCGGGTCCACGTCGCGGTTGATCGTCTCGCGCTCCTTGCGGACCGCCCGGTAGTGATCGATGCAGAGATTACGGCTGACGCTGATCAGCCAGGTCTGGAAGTTGGCGCGGCGGTCGAACGTGTCGAGCGACTTGTACAGCTTGAGGAAGACATCCTGCGTCAGATCTTCAGCCTGGTCATGCCGGCCGACGAACTTGTAGGCGACGTTGAAGACCTTGCGGCGGTACATCCGCACGATCGACTCCCATGCCGACTGATCGCCGTTGAGGCAACGCTCGATGATCTCGTCAGTAGCCGGAGGCGGCGCAGACGAAGCGTCAGCGGACATGTTCGATGGGATGTCCGAGGAAGAGTGGGCGGGACGTGCACGCAGAAGTGACGAGAATGGCGCATGATAACATGCGAACGCTCGTGTACCTACCGTTCAAAGCCTCCGCGCAGGGGCTCCTCTGTGATGGCGTCAGCGTGCAATCCATCGTCGAACGCGTGGGCACGCCCGTCTACGTCTACAGCGCGCAGGCCATCCGGCACGCGTATCGGGCGATCGACGACGCCTTCGCCGACTATCCGCACGCCATCCACTACGCGCTGAAGGCAAACTCGACGCTTGCGCTGGTCCGGCTGCTGCGTACGCTCGGCAGCCGCGTCGACGCCAATTCCGGCGGAGAAGTGCAGATTGCGCTTCGCGCCGGCTTCGATCCGAAGGATATCGTGTTGACCGGCGTCGGCAAGACGCGCGACGAGCTCGAGCTGGCCATCGCCAAGGGCATCGGCACGATCAACGCGGAGTCTGCCGGCGAGCTCGATCGCATCGCGGAGCTGGCGCGAGGGATGGGGCGCGTCGCGCGCGTGGCGCTTCGCGTCAACCCCGACATCGATGCCCGGACACATGCCAATATCTCGACCGGGCTCAAGAGCAACAAGTTCGGGGTGCCCCTGCAGGACGCGCGCGCGATCTACGCGCAGCGCCGGGCGCTCGCGGGCGTCCAGTTCGTCGGCGTGCACATCCACATCGGATCGCAGATCACCACGGCTGAACCGCTGCAGCGCGCCGCTGAAGCCCTGGTGTCGCTGGCGATCGATCTCACCGAGGACGGCTTCAACATCGAGCACGTCGATCTCGGCGGCGGTCTCGGCATCTCCTACGAGGGCCGGCCGATGATCACCGCCGAGGAGTACGCGGCTGCCGTGCTGCCCCAGCTGAGGCGACTGGGCGTGCCTGTCGTCCTCGAGCCCGGTCGCGCGATCGTCGGGCATTCCGGAGCGCTCGTCTCGCGCGTCGTGGACACCAAGCGCAATCCGGATGGCCGCCAGTTTGCGGTGCTCGACGCGGGCATGTCCGAACTGATGCGGCCGGCGCTGTACGGCTCGTTCCATCGCATTGTCCCGGCCCGGCCGCGCGAGGGCCCGGAGACGATGTGGGATGTCGTGGGACCGATCTGTGAGAGCAGCGACGTCTTCGGCCGCGATCGTTCGTTACCGGAGCTGCGCGTGCACGACGTGGTCGCGCTGCTCGACACGGGCGCATACGGCGCGGTCATGGCGTCCAACTACAATCGCCGCTTCCTGGCGCCGGAAGTGCTGGTCGACGAGACCCAGTGGCGCGTGATCCGGCGCCGCCAGACGATCGACGACGTGCTGGCGCTAGAAACGTAGCGACGGGTCCTCAGACCCGCCTGACGGAACCATGCGCGGACTCCTCATTGCCTTCGAAGGGCTCGATCAGAGCGGGAAGCAGACGCAGACCGAGCTGCTGCGCGATCGGCTTGCCGACGCCGGTCGCGATGTCGCGCTGCTCTCGTTTCCCGACTACGGAACGCCGATTGGCGAGGAAATCGAGCGGGCACTCCGCGGTGCTCGCAACTACGCGGCCGACGTCATGCAGCTGCTGTACGTGGCCAACCGCTATGAGTGGAGATCCGAGATCGAGCGGAAGCGAAACGACGGCACGATCCTGATCTGCGATCGCTATCTGGCCTCGAGCGTGGCCTACGGTGAAGCCCAGGGGCTCGATCCGGCGTGGCTGCTCGATATCCAGCGGTACTTGCCGCAGCCTGACATCACGTTCCTGCTCGACATCGCGCCCGAGGTCTCAGCGCGGCGCAAGACCGCGGACCGAGACAGGTACGAGCGGGATCTGTCGCTGCTCGCTCGCGTGCGCGACAGCTATGTCCGGCAGGCGACGAACGGCTGGGTGCGTCTCAGCGCCGATCGCGATCGTCTGGCGGTCGCGGCTGATGTGTACGATGCGGTTGCGCGGGTCATATGAAGGGACTCGCCGAAACGATCACGATTACCTTGACGGCCATTCTGAGTCTGGTTGCCAGTCTTGTCGCGCAACAGCGCTCCGCCGGCTACCATGGGGACCGCGGCGAACTACTCCTGGCTCGCGGAGCACCTCGCGCGCCGAGGCTACGTGGTGCTCGGTGTGTCGCACGTCGGTGAGTCGCCCGTGTTCGGAGCGGATTCACTCGATCCAGCTGCCGCCGGCCGGTTCAACGATCGCACGCGGGATCTGAACTCCGCGCTGACCTACTTGCTGGAGCGGTCTCCCTTTGCCGGTCGGCTGGACGGCACCCGCCTGGCTGCGATCGGACACTCGTCGGGAGGCGCATCGGTCCTCATGCTGGCCGGCGTCGCGTTCTCTGCGGCGGACCTGGCCGCATATTGCGCCTCGGGGGCACGCGCGGCAGATAAGGGCTGCCAGTATCCGGCTGGCGATGACGAGAGAACGAGTCAGCCGCCGGTGGCGTCACCCCGCCGCTTCCAGGCGATGGTCGTGCTCGATCCCGCGGTCGGTCCGGGGTTCACGGAAGGCGCACTTCGGGCGCTCGAGATTCCAACGATGGTGATCGGCTCCGCACGGAACGACTTTCTTCCCTACGCGTCCCATGCCGGGCGCGTCTCAGCGTATGTTCCGGCAGCGCACGTGGTCAGGCTCGATCGTGGCGAGGGCCACTTCGTCTACGTTGACGAGTGCACGTTACCCCTCGAAGTCATGGGGATTCGATTGTGTGCCGATGCACAAGGTATCGATCGCAAGGCCACGCACGAGACCCTGGCCCCACTCATCGAACAGTTCGTGACGGAAAATCTCGGAACCCGCTGAAGGCCCTCTCCAGCTATGGCGCGCTCTTGAGGACTGGATGCGTGGCCCCGGTTGTGAGCGCCTCGTCCAGCACGTTCCACGTCGTCAGGCCGTCGTTGCTCTCCGGCTCCAGCAGATAAAACACCAGACGACCGAGTGGCTGTGTGGTGCGGACGACCAGCGATCCCGACGGCACATCGACCTCCCGTCGCTCGAAACGGCCGGTCACCGACGCCGTGCGGTGACCCTGAAAGACCTGGTCGGCGTGCCGCACCTCCGCGATCACGAACTGCTCCACGGATACTCGTGATGCGGCGTCTCGTCTCTCGACGAGAATTCCGTGCTCCTTCAGTTTGCGCTCGACGGCCTCGTGCAGTCCGTTCGCGGTCGCAGGCACGATGTATTCGCCAGGCACTCGCCGCGTCGCGGTCGGGACGAACCCGTCATAGACGGTCATGCTCGTGGGCGTGGCGACGCTCTCGATCATGATCTTCATCGGCTTGCCGGATCGCTTGTTCACCATTCTGTCGATCGCTCCGACGAGCACATCGACCGGCGTCGCCAGCGGCTGCAGCGCGAAGGCGACACCGCCTTCGGCCGGGACGTCGCGGGTCGGCGCGGCGTCGGCGTTGGCAATAAGCGTGCGGATGTCGTTGGCCTTGGCATCGACGAACCGCATGATCTCTTCGACGAACGCCTCGGTGGCGCGAACGCGACGCTCGAAGCTCAGGTAACTGTAGGCCTCGGACAGAATTGCGATCCGGTTGCGCAGGCCCACGTAGTTGTTGCCAAAGCGAGGCCGTGCGTCGTACGTGCGCCACACCTTCCGTCTGTCGTCCGGCCCGAATCCCTCGAGCTCCTCATCGAGCGACTCGGCGACGGCAAAGTTGCCGTAGTCATAGGTCCGGAATTCGTGCCGGTCAGCCATCGCTCGTCGAACGGCTGGCAGGAGCTGCTCACGCGTAAATCCTGTGATTCGCGCGTCGGTGTTCGGATTGAGTGCCGGGGCGTAAGTCAAGTGATAGCCGTGATACGAGCCGTTGGTCGTGTGCAGGTCGATGACGATGTCGGGGTCCCAGCGCGTGAACAGCCCGACGAGCGCGCGTGCCTCGGACGACTCGAGCTTCATGAAGTCGCGATTCAGGTCCAGACCGCGGGCGTTCTCGCGCGTGCCGACGCCACCGAGGGGACCGTACTGTTCAGACCTGTTCTCGAGGCTGATCGGCTCGTTGCCGTCGGCGTTGTAGATCGGCGCGAACAGCCACACGGCCGATCGCAGCAGCGGCTGCAGATCGCCGAGCGTCAGGCGCCGCGCCAGATGCAGTAAGGCCTCCTTACCCTCGACCTCGCCGGCGTGAATGTTGGCCATCACGAACACGATCGGCAACCTGGAGCCACCAGACTGGACGGGTGCAGCCGCAGGCGGATCGCCGATGACGAGCAGGGGGAGCTCGCGGCCGTCCTCCGATCGTCCAAACATCTCGACGCGCACTCGTGGCGTCGCCTGGGCGAGTCCGTCGATGAAGGCACGGACGTCCGCGTATCGGCTCGTCTCTTCGAAGGCGCTTTGCTCGGCCCGGGTCTGTAGTGATGTGGACGTCATGTTCGATGACCGGCCGCACGCGATCGGCAACGCGACGGCTAGAGCTGCGATCGGAAGCCAGCAGCGGGCACTCATCTGTGGCCTGATTGTGGATCGTTCGCCAGGTCTGCCGCCGCTACCGTCAGCGCGCGCACCTCGCGTGCGCCGGCATCCTTCAGGACCCAGGCGCAGGCGTCGAGTGTCGCCCCGGTCGTCCGCACATCGTCAACCAGGATGACAACACTCCCCGTGACCATCGACTGAATCACGGTGCGCGACGCCAACGGCGAGAGGCGGAACGCGCCGCGTACGTTCCGTCGTCGCGCGCCCGCGGTGAGACCGGTCTGGGGCGGCGTGAATCGGCGTCGCCACAGGGCGTGAATCACGGGAACGTTCAACGTGGCCGCGAGATCGGCTGCCTGATTGAAGCCGCGATGGAGGCGACGCCACGGGTGCAGCGGCACGGGCACGGCGCACGTTGCGTCGTCCAGCAGATCGCGACCGGCATCGCGCATGAGCGCGCCGAGGGGCGCCGCCAGCGAGCGGCGGCCTTCGTACTTGAACGCGTGGACGGTGTCTCTCAGGGCACCGTCGTAGTCGCATGCACTGCGACCGATATCGATGCTGTTCGTGTGGAATGGACGCGAGGTCAGCGGTGTGATGGACGCCCAGCAGAGCGGGCAGACCGGCCCCTCGCCGGGACGCTCGAGCACGCGTGCACAGGCTGCGCACGTGGGGGCAAGCACGACGGCGAGCAGCGCGTTGGTGACACGCGTCGCTGCGTCACGCGCGCTCCTCGTCGAGAAACTCATGGCGTTCGGCGTTGCCCCAGAGCCGCTCGAGGCCGTAGAAGGATCGGCACTCGCGGCTGAAGACGTGGACGACGAAGTTGAAGTAGTCGAGCAGGACCCACTCTGAGCGGTCCACGCCCTCAGTCAGCGCCGGCCGCTCGGCGAGCTCGTTCTTCAGCGTCTCGCGGACCGAGTCGGCGATGGCGGTGACCTGACGTGCGTTGTTGCCCGTGCAGATCACGAAGTAGTCGGTGAAGCCCCCGGCGTTTTTCAGATCCAGCACGATCACGTCCTGGGCCTTTTTGTCGCGGGCTGCTCGCACGGCGCACGTGATGGCCTTCGGCAGCTTCGCTGTTGCCCGTTTGGCCTTCGCCACGCCGCGAGTCCGTTGAGCCGCGGTCTTCGCCGTGCTGCTACTTCGAGATCCCTGAGTCTTGGCCATGCAAGTTGCCTACCGCCCCGTACAAATGATGCGCGACGACGTGCCGCGCGACCGCCGCAGGGACCAGATCGTCGATGGGTTGTCGCGCCGCGAGCCGAGCCCGAATCGCGCTGGACGACACGTCACGCGTGCCCGCTTCCACAAGAAAAATAGACGTAGCGGCGGCGCCCGACGTGCCGTGCGCGGCCTGACGCAAGCGCGGGCGGAGCTCGGGACGCTTCGCGGCCGCGGCGTCGAGCGTCGTACCGGGACGGGCAACCACCACGAAGTGCGCCGCATCGAGCACGGCCGGAAATTCTCGCCACGTGGCAATTTCCGCAAACGCGTCAGCGCCGAGAATGAAGAAAAGCTGCGACGGCTGCCATCCTTCGACGTGAAGCGCCCGCAGCGTGTCGGCGGTGTAGGAC
>k87-929116_pt1 | contig 9621 bp, 9 predicted proteins | sample MGYA00084034_6733716 | MGnify analysis MGYA00084034
CATGTCCTCGCAGTGCTCGCCCATCGACTTGCCGGTGCGCGGCTCGGCCACGCCGGGGAAGTCGGGCTTGAGTTCGCGCAGGCGGAAGCCGCGGAACTGCGCGAGTCGGTCGCGCGGGGTCTTCGCGGCGTTGGCCGCCAGCAGCCGGCGCCGCAGCGACTTGCCGTAGACGATCGGCACGTCGGAGGTGCTGTCGCTGCCGCCACCGATGCCGCTGTCGATCTGCCCGGCGGCGATCTTGTTGCCGATGGTGATGATCGAATCCAGCGAGGTGCCGCAGGCGCGCTGCAGGGTGATGCCCGGCGTCAGCGGCGACAGGCCGGACGACAGCGCGGCTTCGCGTCCCAGGTTCCAGTCGCTGGAGTGCTTGATCACCGCACCCATGGCGACTTCGCCCAGGCGCTGCCCGTGGAGGCCGAACTTCTCGACCAGGGCGCCCAGCGTGCGGACCGACATCCCGAGGTTGCCGACGTCGGCATACGCGGTGTTCTGGCGGCAGAAGGGAATGCGGACGCCGCCGAGGACGGCGACGGGGCGACCATGCAGCATCGGGAGAACCTCGCAGGCAGCCCGCCGACCGTGGCAGGCATAATGGATCGGAGTTTAGCGCCGCTCACGCGCAGGGCCAATGAACCAGACCAACGCCAATCCGCAGGGACCCGCGCGCGTGCTCGGCGCGCTGGCGCTCGAACTGTCGCCCGGCAGCAGCAGCGCGCGCGACGCGCTCCCCCAGGCCGGGGCCGGCGCGCTGGCCGCGCTGGTCGCCACCGATCTCGCCACGTTCGCACCCGAGGCCGCCCGCCTGGACTGCAGCCTGGTGGCCGCGCACTTCGATCCGGTCGAACTGCTGCGTCCGGGCTGGCCGCTGCACCAGGAACTCTGGCAGCTGGCGGCCAAGGCGCCGCGCGCCCCCGGCGGCGGGGCCCGCGTCCTTGCCTTCGGCAGCCACGAGGGCCGGCTGCCGGGCGCGCTGTCGCCATCGCCGGAGTACGCCGGCGGCCCGCTGCGCCTGCTGCCCTTCGTGCTCGATGGCGATCCGGCGACGGTGTCCACCGTGTCGGCGCGCCTCGAGGCGGACCTGATGGAAGAAGGCATGGCCGGCGCCGCGACCGCGCTTGCCGCGCAGGAGGCCTTTGGCATGCAGGTGGAGCACGCGCGCTACCTGACCGTCCACGACCTCTGCGCGATGACCGCGATGCAGTACGAGCATGCCGGCCTGGCCGGACTCTGGCCGCTGCTCGAGACCGCCCTGCTGTCACCGGCGCGCGACGCCTGGCTGGATGCGCCGCCGGAACCGCTGCTGCACTACGCGGGCAAGGGCCAGGTGCGCATGGCGCTGTTCGCTCCCGCGGCGTGGCGCTCGCATTACCGGGCCGCGATGCCAGGCGTGGACGCCGGCAGCGATGCCGACCCGGAACCGGTGGAGCGCATGGAACGGCTGTACGCCCACTTCGAGGCACGCCAGCGCCAGCTTGCGAGCCTGCTGCGCGCGCATGGACTGGCGGTGGAATTCATCCACTGCCGGGAGGATGCGCGGGCGGAGCTCGCCGCCCCGCCCGCGCCCTGAGCGGCCTTACCGGGCCTGTGCACCCGTCTGGCTGATGACGCCGCAGGCCAGGCGCGCGCCCGCGTTGCCGGTCGGCTGGGTCGCGTAGTCGTCGGGGTCGGCATGCACGATGACGCCGCGGCCGAGCACGTCGGACGGCGCGCCGTCCGCCAGGGTCGCGCCCTCGAGCCGCGTGTTGACGACGGCCACGCCGGTGTCGTCGGCGGTGACGTTGTCGCTGTCGCCCACGTGGTGTTCGCCCGCACCGACACGACCGTGCGCCGCGCCCGCCGGGTTGAAGTGGCCGCCGGCGCTGCTGCCGTCCGGCGCGCTGCAGTCGCCGGTCTCGTGGACATGGAAGCCGTGCTCGCTGCCCGGCGCCAGCCCGTTGATCTGGCCGGTGATGGCCACGCCGCCGTCCACCGCCTCGAAGGCGAGTTCGCCGGTGACCGCATTGCCCTCGGTGGCCGAGAGCACCGCGACGGTATGCGGCGCGGGGGTCGTGGTCATGTCCGTCGCGCCAGGTGCCTGGCTGGCATCCGCCGGCGGAGTCACCGCGCCGGCCGCGGTCGCCGCATCCGTCGACGGCGTCGTGGAGGCACCGGCGTCGTCCTGGCGATCGCCACAGGCCGCAAGGGCCAGGGCCATCGAGGCGGCCAGCAGGGTCATGGGAATGGTGCGCATGGGTGGGACTCCTTCCTAGGGCGCGCCGTCAGGCGCAAGGGTGATGACGCCACAGGCGATCCGCGCACCGGTCGCACCGGCGGTGGATCCAAGCACGACGAGCGAACGCCCGGCGATGTCGTTCGCCGCGCCACCGCCGAGCACGGCGCCCGGCACCAGCTGGTCGACCCGGGCCACGCCGCCGGCGTCGGCGACGATGCGGTCGCTGCCGCCGTCGGGCGCGCCGCGACCAGTGGCGTCGAAATACGGCCCCGCGCTGGAGGCGTCGATCGCGCTGCAGTCGCCGCGCGCGTGCACCTGCAGCACGTGCGCGCCGTGGCGGCTGAGGCCGCCGATCTCGCCGGCCAGGCGCACCCCACCCTGCACCGCGCGCAGGTCGATGCGTCCGCTGGCCAGGGTCGCCGAGGCCGCGGCCAGGTTCGCGCGTGCGGACGTGGCGGTGCCGGCGTCCACGCGTGGCGCCGGCGGCGACGTGGCGGCTGGCTGGCGCGGGAGCGTGGGCGGGGTGCTGGCGCAGGCCGCCAGCAGGACGCTGGCGGCGAGGGCGGCTGGGATGCGTCGCATGCCTTCCGATCGGATCCGGGAAAACGCCGAGGCTAGCGACACGGAGGTTCGCGATGCGTGAGTCACGGCCCGGGGCGCCGGGCGCCGAGCTTGCGCGTCAGGGTGTTGCGGCCGAGGCCCAGGCGCGCCGCGGCCTCGCCGCGGTGCTGCCCGGTGTGTTCGAGGGCCGCCTCCAGCAGCACCCGGTCGAGGCGCTCGCGGGCCTCGGCGTGGATGCCCTCGGCCTGGGCGGCCAGCCTGGCCATCGCCCAGTCGCGCAGGCCCGACTCCCAGCGGGCCTCGTGCCCGCCTGGCGCATCCGCAGCGTCGGGGCGCGCGGCCGCGTCGGCCACGCCCCAGGCCTCGCGCAGGTCCTCGCCTTCGACCACGTCACCCGGCGCCAGTGCGGCCAGGCGCCAGCACAGGTTCTCGAGCTCGCGCACGTTGCCTGGCCAGTCGTGGGCCTGCAGTCGTGCCAGCGCCTCGCGGGACAGGCGCTTGGCGGGCGCCTGGAAGCGCGCGGCCGCGCGCTGCAGGAAGCGCTCGGCCAGGCGGGGAATGTCGCCGCGGCGCTCGCGCAGCGACGGCAGGCGCAGGCGCACCACGTCGAGGCGGTGCAGCAGGTCGGCGCGGAAGCCGCCCTCGCGCACCTTCGCCTCGAGGTCCTGGTGGGTCGCCGCGATCACCCGCACGTCGACCCGGATCAGCTCGCGCCCACCCACGCGGAAGAACTCGCCCTCGGCCAGCACCCGCAGCAGCCGCGTCTGCAGCGCCAGCGGCATGTCGCCGATCTCGTCCAGGAACAGCGTGCCGCCGTGGGCCTGCTCGAAACGGCCGACGTGGCGGCGCTGGGCGCCGGTGAAGGCGCCGGCCTCGTGGCCGAACAGCTCGCTTTCCAGCAGCTCGGACGGAATGGCGGCGGTGTTGAGCGCGACGAACGGCGCGCGCGCGCGCGGCGACTCGCGGTGCAGCGCGCGCGCCACCAGCTCCTTGCCGGTGCCGGTCTCGCCGGTGACCAGCACCGACAGCGGCGCCTGCGCCAGGCGGCCGATGGCGCGGAACAGCTGCTGCATCGCCGGCGCGTCACCGACGAGGGCATCGTCCGACGCGCCTGCGGGGTCCGCGGTGCCGTCGGCGTCCGCGCCGGCCGTGCGCGCGGCATCGCCGCGCGCGTCGCCCAGCGCGCGCGCGGCCAGCGCGACGGCGTCGTCGAGGTCGAAGGGCTTGGACAGGAACTCCTGCGCGCCGCCGCGGAACGCACCGGCGGTGCTGGCCACGTCGGTGTGCGCGCTCATCACCACCACCGGCAGCGACGGCAGGCGGCGCTTGAGCGCGTCGAGCAGCGCCAGGCCGTCCTGGCCGGGCATGCGCACGTCGGTGAACAGCAGCTGCGGACGCGGACCGCCGCGGTCGAGGGTGGCGAGCACGTCGGCCGCCGTTTCGAAGCCGGTGACCGTGTAGCCCGCGTCGCGCAGCGCGGTGGCGAGTACGAAGCGCACCGCGCGGTCGTCGTCGACGACCCAGACGCGGGCGCCTTCAGCGCCGGGCATGGCCCGCCTCCTCCACGCCAACGCTCCGCGTGCCGGCATCGGCGTCGGCAGGCGCATCGCCCGCGGCCACCGCCGCATACGGCAGCAGCAGGGTGAACACCGTATGCCCGGGCCGCGAACGGAAGGCGATGCTGCCGCGGTGCTCGCGCGCCACCTGCTGCGCCATCGCCAGGCCGAGGCCGCTGCCGTCGGCGCGCCCGGAGACCAGCGGGACGAAGACCTGCCCGGCCAGCTCGTCGGGCACGCCGCGTCCGTCGTCGACGATGTCCAGGCGCAGCGCCAGCGCGTGCAGCTCGCTGCCGATGCGCACGCCACGCTCGGCGCGGGTGCGCAGCACCACCTCGCCGGAGCCGGCCTCGAGGGCATTGCGCACCAGGTTCCAGACCGCCTGCACCAGGCGGTCCGGATCGCCATCGAGCTCGGGCAGGCTGGGGTCGTAGTCGCGCACCAGCTTCACCGCCCAGCCGGCGTCGGCCTCGGCCAGGCGCAGCACGCGCTCGAGCACGGCATGGACGTTGAGCGGCGCGTGCGGCGTGGGCGGCGCCGGATCGAGCAGGCGCTCGACCAGCTGCGCCAGGCGGCCCACCTCGGAATCGATGAGTTCCAGCAGCTCCCGCGCCGAGGCGTCGTCCCCGGGGATCCGCCGACCGAGCAGCTGCGCCGCGCCCTTGAGCCCCGCCAGCGGGTTGCGCAGCTCGTGGGCGAGGCCCTTGAGCGCCGCCGACAGCGCGAGCGGCAGCGCCGCCAGCGGGTCGCCGCCGGGGAATTCATCGACCGGGTGCAGCTCGAGCAGCCAGCCGCCGCCATCGCGCGGCGTCAGCCAGGCCTCGGCGAAGCGCGGGGCCGCTCCGGGATACGACAGGGCGAGGCGCGGGAGGCGGATCACGCCGGCGGCGCCGGCGGCATCTCCACCAGGCCCTCCGTCGATCCCGACGGCGGCGGCCAGCGCCTCGCCCTCCACTTCCAGCGCGGCCAGTGGCAGGCCCGCCAGTCGGCGGAGGGCCACGCCGAACCACTGTCCGCTGGCCACGTTTCCGCTTTCGACCCTGCCCGCAGCGGAAACCGCGAGCACGGGCGTGCTCAGCTGGTCATGGGCGGGGTCGAGTCCGGTCGGCATTGCACCAATCTAGTGCACGGTGGCCGCGCGCGCCACGGCCCGCGCGCCCTGCGCCTACCAACGCGTGCGCACCGCCCGGTACTCGGCAATCGCCTGGCTTGCGGAGGGGTTCGACATGCCCATGCCGTTGACGTAGACCGCCGGCGCGCCGCGCTTGAAGACCTCGACGGTGCGGTCCATCGCCTGCATCTGCCCGGTCGTGGGATTGGCGACGTCGAAGGAGAATCCATCGCCGCGCACGACCGGAATGCCTTCGCGGGCGAGCGCCGCGACCAGGGCCTCGGTGCGTCGGGCCTGGTCCGAAGGACAGTTGCGCGGGGCCAGCACGAGCACGGCGTTGCGTGGCGTCCCACTGGGCATTTCGACCGGCACGAAGCCGTTCGCGCTGGTCATGGCGGACATCGCGGCGGCCGCGCCGGGACCGCGGTCGTGCCACCAGTCCCAGGCGCCGTACAGGGCGCAGGCGAGCAGGAGGAGCGCGAGGATTCTCATGGGTGTCGGGACATCCCTGTCTGGAGGGTCGTGCGGCAGGCGCCGCGGCGCCTGCAGCCGCGGCCCGGTGAAGCTTACGGTGCCTGGTCCACGCGGCGGCGGGATACCCTTCCACGATGGACCTCGGTTACCACGAACCCAGCGGCGTCCCGCGCGACCCGGTGACGTCGCTCTACCGCTTCGGCGCAGGTGGGCCCACCCTCGGCGCTGCGCTGGCCGCGGCCCGGGCGAGCCGGCGCCGGCTTGCCGTGCTGCACGTCGACATCGACATGCTGCAGCTGATCAACGTGAACATGGGCGAGGCGGTGGGCGACCAGGTGCTGGCCGCCGTGGCCCAGCGCCTGCGCAAGGCGATGCACAGCGCCACCTTCCTGTGGCGCCTGACCGGGGACGAGTTCCTCGCCTGCATCGCCTATCACGAGGGAGAGCCGGACGGCGAGGCGCTGGCCGAGCTCTTCCGCGACGCCGTCGAAGCGCCACTCTCGATCCCGCCGTACACGATCCCGGTCACGGTCTCGATCGGGATCGCGGTTTTCCCCGACCATGCCAGCGATGCGGCGTCGCTGCTGGCGAGCGCGGAACGTGCCCTGCGCGAGATCAAGCGGGCGGGCCACAACAATGTCGGCCTCTATTCCGGGGCCGCGGCCAAGCCGGGCTCTTCCGCCGGGTTTGCCGACCGCTTCGTCGAGGCGCTCCGCAAGGACGAGATGCGCCTCTACTTCCAGCCACAGGTGGCCGCCCAGGATGGCGGCCTGGTGGGATTCAACGCGCTGCTGCGGTGGCAATCGCCCAGCAATGGCCTGCTGCGGCCGAACCGCTTCCTGGGCATGGTCGAGCGCGCCGGCCTGTCGAGCCGCCTCGGGCTGTGGGTGGTCGACACGGCGATGCGGCAGCTCGTCGCCTGGCGCGAGCGCGGATTCGACTACCTGGGCCTGTCGGTGCACCTCGACGCGGCGCTGCTGTCGCAGTCCGACTGCCTGGACGCCATCGGCGAGCGCCTGCACCGGCACCAGCTGCGCGCGGCGTCGTTCGAATTCGAACTGCCCGAAGGCGCACTGGCGCTCGATGCGCACCGTATCCACGACACCCTGACCGGGCTCCGCGCCCTGGGCGCGACGCTGACCGTGCAGGACTTCGGCACCGGCGGACTCAGCTTCGCCGCGCTCGCGCAGTATCCGCTGGACCGGCTGATGATCGGCCGCGGCTTCATCCGCAACGTCGCCAGCGACCCGCGCAGCGCGGCGGTGGTGCGCGGCATCATCGCCATGGGCCACCGGCTGGGCATGAAGGTGACCGCGAAAGGCGTGGAGACCGAGGCGGAACTCGGCTTCCTGCGCCGCAACCATTGCGACTTCTTCCTGGGCCACCTCTTCAGCGCACCATTGCCCGAGGATGCGCTCGCCCCGCTGGTGCAGCGCCGCTTCCTGCTGCCGTCCGCCTTCGCGGCCACGCATCCCGAGCGCACCCTGCTGCTGCTTGACGACGAGGAGAACATGCTGCGCTCGCTGGTGCGGCTGTTCCGCCGCGACGGCTACAAGGTGCTGACCGCGAGCAGCGTGCGCGAGGCCTTCGACCTGCTGGCGGCCAACACCGTGCAGGTGATCGTGTCCGACCAGCGGATGCCCGACATGAGCGGGACCGAGTTCCTGGCCAAGGTGCGCGAGCTGTACCCGGACACCGTGCGCATGGTGCTGTCGGGCTACACCGACCTCGCGACGATCACCGAGGCGATCAACCGCGGCGCCATCTACCGGTTCCTGACCAAGCCCTGGAACGACGATGAGCTGCGTGGCCACATCCAGGCCGCGTTCCGCTCGCACGAGCGCAAGACCGAAGGCGCGGACGCGCGCTACTGATCCCCGGCGTCCCCCGGGACATCCGGCGCGGCCACGGGCTGCACGACGGGAAGCACGACCCGGAACGTGCTGCCGACGCCGGGCTCGCTGCTCACCTCGATGCGGCCATGGTGCTTGGAGACGATGCTGTAGGCGATCGCGAGCCCGAGCCCGGTACCGCGTCCGATCGGCTTGCTGGTGTAGAACGGCTCGAAGATCCGCGGCAGCGATTCGGGCGGGATCCCGCAGCCGGTATCGGAAATGCTGATCCAGGCCTCGCCGTCCTCGGCGCCGGTGGCGATGTCGATGGTGCCGCGGTTGCCGATCGCCTGCCCGGCGTTGATCAGCAGGCTCATCAGCACCTGGTTCATCTCGGCCAGGTGGCATTCCACCAGCGGCAGCTCGCCGTAGTGCTTTTCCACCCGGGCCTTGTACTTGAGATCGTTCCAGACGATGTTGAGCGTCGATTCCAGCCCGCGGTGCAGGTCCGAAGGGCGCATCGCCTCGCGTCGGCCCTGGTAGGAGAACTCCTTCAGGTCCTGCACGATCTTGGTCACGCGCTCGATGCCTTCGCGCGATTCCGCCATCAGCTTGGGCAGGTCGCCGAGGATGAAGTCGATGTCCAGGCGATCGCGCTGCGCGCGCACGTCTTCGCGGCGGGCCACCGGATCGGCGGACTGCAGGACGGCCTCATGGCATTCGATCAGCGCGAACAGAGCGCCGATGTATTCCTGCAGGGTGCCGAGGTTGGAATGCACGTAGCCGATCGGATTGTTGATCTCGTGCGCGACCCCGGCCGCCAGCAGGCCGATGGAGGCCATCTTCTCCGACTGCAGCAACTGCTCCTGGGCGCCGGCCAGGCGACGGTGCGCGGCCTGCAGTTCGTCGTGGCGCTGCTGCAGCTCCGCCTGGCGGGCGCTGCGCTGGGACACGTCGTCGATGGTGATCAGGTTGCAGGCGACGCCGTCGCGGATGCCGTGGCGCAGCACGATCTCGAGCACGATGCCGCCCGGGGCGGTGAGCTCGCCGGCCCAGCGGCCGCTGTCACGCGCCTGGTCCCACGCATCGACCGGCATGAGCGCGAGCAGGTCTTCGGGGCCGCGGCCCGGCAGCGCGCGTTCGGCCAGCGAGCGGGCCGAGGGATTGGCATGGAGCAGCCGGCGATCACCGTCGAGCAGGATCACGGCATTCTCCGAAGTGAGGAACGCCCAGTGGAAGTCGCCGTCGCCCGACGGTCCGTCTCGCGTGTCCTGCGTCTTTCCGGCCTGCTCGCTCATCCCACTCCGAGACAGCGCGCCTGCGGGCGGGCGCCCGGCTGTCCGTGTGAATCGTACACGCCCGTCGATTCGACGCGCCCGATGTGGCGCAGCGCCCAGCTCACTTCGCGCCGGCGGCGCGAGAGCAGGATGCCGTTGGCCTGGTTGCGTTCGCGCAGGGCCTCGAGGCGCTCGGCCGCGACGACGCCGGGCTGCGCGGACTCCGCGCGACGCAGGGCGGCCAGCTTGTCGGCGGTGGATGCAAGCAGCGCGTCTACATCGTTCTCCAGCAGCGCACGGCGCTCGGCGTCGAGCGCGCGCTCCAGTGCCTCCAGCGGGTGGTCGATGACGGCGCCGGTCATGTCAGGAGCCCAGCTGGCGCTCGAGATCGAGCATTCGCCCGGCGATCGCCTCGGCGTCGACACGGTAGCTGCCATCGGCCATGGCAGCCCGCAGTGCGTTCACGCGCACCAGGTCGATGCCCGCGGGACTGGCGCCGAGCTGGCGCTCCAGGGCCTGCAGGCCCTCGGCCTCGTGGGTCAGGCGCACGCTGTCCGTGGCCGCCACGGGCGCGCCGCGGTCGGCACCGGCGCGCGGC
>k87-1545801_pt1 | contig 9584 bp, 6 predicted proteins | sample MGYA00084034_6733716 | MGnify analysis MGYA00084034
AATTTATTCGGAATGGATTAAGCTGAATTGGTAGTAAAAAATAGAATAGTATCTTAAGTAGACATTCCTTACATGTAATACTATGGTTTAGGTGTATGGGTATCAAATTTTCTGCGTTAACCAGGGTCATCGCACTAACTCATCGTCTTGAATCTTTTTACAAGTGGTGATCTATATTGATCTCGTCTAGCTGGAGAATCTGCCTTGGTTCACTCACAACAAGACCTTGAGCTCTTTTACGCAATAACGGCAGGATTTTGATAAATTCGTTTTTATCTATTATTGTACTGACACTATACCATCCACTTTCGCTAAGATTACTTATTGTAGGCCTCTTTAGAGCGGGAAGACTTTCAAGAATGGAACTAATATTTTCTTCTTTCACATTCATAAAAATATGAACTTTTTTTCTCGCCTCAACTACTCCCTTCAATAGAGCGAGCATATCTGCAATCTTTTCTCTCTTGGCCATATTCTTTAAAGACGCCTTATTCGCAATTAATATTGCAGAAGACTCCATCACAGTATCGATAATCTTAAGATTATTCTGCATTATGGTCGTTCCTGTTTCTGTAATATCAAAGATCGCATCTACATCTTCAGGTGGCTTGGCTTCTGTCGCACCAAAAGAAAGGAATATCTGTACATTCTTGTTTGTTCCTACCCGCAACCATGGGGTAATGATCAGGGGATCAGAGTCTCCAAAACACTTATTGTATGCACTATTAGACTTTAGATGTGAGGAAGTGGTCGTAAGATACTCAGTTGAGATCCGTAAAGTCTTTCTCTTCTCTGCGAATTCTGTTATCAAATCCGATAAATTATTGACCGGAAAACTTTCTGGGACTGCAATAACTTGGCTAACATGTCCGTACTCCAAATCAAGTAAGGGCGATACATATGCATTGGCCTCCCTGACCCAATCCTTACCGGTTATTCCAACGTCATAGAAACCTTCCTGAACATAGGTAGGAATTTCTTGCGGTCGTAGTATTTTCACTTCGATATCCGGATCACTGAGCTTGATGCGATATGTTCGACCATGACCACTAACTGTCTGCCATGCTTGTTCGAGTACCCTAAATGTTGCCTCTTCAATACTGCCTTTTGGAATTGCGAACTTAACTATAGACATGGCTAAATGCTTGAGAGACGCCTGATCCTTTGTATATATCTAATCATTGATATCACCCTTTTGACTGTATTTATCCAGCAATTCTTTTGCTCTAGACAGATTTACTTCATCTTCTTTGACTAGGTGTTCCGAAATTATGTCTATCATTCTACCCCTTGCCCCCGCCATAAAAGCAATGTTTCTTGAATGGAGTTTCATGTGCCCTTTCTGGATCCCTTCCGAAGCCAAGGCGAGTAGTGCTGCAAAATTCTGGGCTAGACCCACAGATGCGATCACAATCGCAAGTTCTTGGGAAGAATTGACTTTTAGAATCTTCAAACTCGTCTCAGCCAACTGATGTACCTTTGTCACTCCTCCCACAATCCCTACTGCCATAGGAATTTCCAATTCGCCAACGAGATTGCCATCTTTATCTCTCAACCACTTTGTCAATGATCTGTAACTGCCTCCTCTACTCGCATAAGCATGGGCCGCAGCCTCAATGGCACGGAAGTCCTGTCCGGTCGCCAGAGCGACGGCATCAATCCCATTCATTATGCCTTTGTTGTGAGTGACAGCTCTGTAGACATCTGAATAGGCAAGAGCATATGCATACAGGATTCGTTCAACAATGAAGTCTCCACCGATTTGATTTTTCGGGAAAGTAGCTCTACATCTAACTAGTCTTCGTGCAGAATAGTTTGAAAGGATCTTCAATATCGTCCTACAACCAGTTATACTCTCAATGGCCGGACCCACCGCTTCGCACATCGTATTCACGATGTTGGCACCCATAGCATCATGAGTGTTGATAATAAGTTCAACAATGAGCATGGTGCCTACACCCACTTGACTCTCGTCTTGAACTGCTCTGACTTCTATTTCCTTCACTTTTGACGATCTAGCCGTGGAATTGGCAATCTTAAACAACTCATCTTTTTTATCGAGAATCTTTTTTGAAATACCTTCATACGGCTTGTCATCTGGAATCACTTGAATTTGACCAACCATTAGGGAATCATCTGCTTCAGCTCGGAATCCGCCAGTTAGTTTGGCTAGCTTTGCTGCTTTACTTGTTGCGGCAATAACGGATGGCTCCTCAATTGCCATAGGGATGAGATAGTCAATGTCATTAATCATAAAATTCGTCGCGATTCCCATTGGGATGGGGAATACTCCTATCGCATTTTCTATCATTCTATTCACATTATCAAAGCCTAAAATGTGAGTTGAATCCTTGAGAAATTGGATGTTCCTGTCTTCAAGTGAAGCATGTTTCTTAATCAGATCTAGTCTATCAGCCAAGTTTAATTCTCGGAACTTAGATCCGCCAGCAACGTCCAACTCCTATGACCTTCTTCTTCCAATACGAAGGGCTGCCTATTTAGATGTAACCTGAGAAAGGATAAACAGAGCTCCATATTATAGGAAATAGGCTAATGGGCCTAATTACTGCTGTAACGAAACATCAATAGCCAAAACTTTAAAACCATTATCTTCAACTAAACCTGGGAAATTTGTGTTCAATAAATGCCGCTATAGTCCAAATTTTAGGACAACGTCATCTTCTGCTAACTATCTCCGTATTATTGGCATTTCTCATGTTTATAGGAAGTTCTTCTCATATTATATTCGGACAAGAAAATGAGACGATTTCTCAACTAAACGAAACTGCTACTGCTACTACTACTTCCGATCTCGTGAATAGCAAAGAATTGGAAATAGGTAATGCATCATATCAGATCCGATATCAGATCAGTGGTGATAATCAACTGAATGAGATGTGGGTGCAAAGAGATAATATAACTCTGGCCGCCGAAATCAGAGCACTCTCTGACGGAGTATTGACCATTGAGCTTCCGAGGGATGTTATAGACTCTAAAAAGCAATCGAATATGGATGATGTTTATGCTGTATTCATTGATGGACAGTTAGTACCATATGATGAAATCATGAACAGTACTCATGCTAGGATATTGAGTATTGAATTCGGTAATGGATCGGAGCAGATCGAGATCACTGGGACACATATTGTTCCAGAATTTGGCCCGCTTGCTGCGTTAGTTCTTGCAATATCGATAGCTGGTGTCGTCGTAGTAACAAGGATCAAGAAAGTTAAGAGCCTTAATGACTTGTTCAGACCAAGATGACAATCGGACAATTAGCTGCAGGCCAAAAGCATGATTAATTCAATCTCGTTTAGGGGTTAATACAAGACCTTATACAATAAAGCTGTATTTAAAGGCCCATTCTGTAGCCCACTAATGCGTGGGAATACTATTAAAAAGGGAATGCTATCTTAGCGAAATGGGTTCCTCTTCGCACAACATTTCCCGGGTTTTAACCGCACTAATGTTTGACAGGGTATTTTCTCATTGAAATGATGGGCGGAGTTTGGATTTTATCTCCGTATAGACTTCTAATTATTCTCATGTTACACTTTTTCTTGAAAAGTGAAATTAGGATTTATCACAACCTCATAATTTTGCTTACAGATGTTCTCAATTAGATGATTCAGGTAAATTATCCCTAGGGACTTTACAAACTGACTTGGTTAATTCACGAAATACCAGTCAAACTAGTAAGAAAGTGTATATATGCAAAATTTATGCTTAATTCTACATTCTTGCAAGAAATACTCAGAGCTGAAAATCTGAAAAAATACTTTCGGATATCAAAGGGTATAATGAGCGCTATGAGACCAAGCTCTGTTTCGCTCGTGAAGGCAGTTGACGACATATCGCTTAGACTGGATGAGGGCCAAGTCTACGTTATTGCAGGTGAATCAGGTTCAGGAAAATCAACACTTGCGAGACTGCTCTTGCGAGCAGTAGAACCAGACGAAGGTCGCATAATATTCAAAGATAAAGACATCACAGAAAAGAAGGATGCAGATCTTAAAGAGTTTAGGAGAAGTGTCCAAATGGTACACCAAGATGCGTACACATCACTTGATCCTCGAATGAAAATACTTGATATAATAATGGAGCCAATTACCATTCATGACAAGGGCAGTACAAGAAGGGAGAGGCAAGAAAAGGTGTACAAGGCAATGGAGGATGTTAAACTTGAGCCTGTCGTAGAGTTATCCAGTAATTATCCATACTCCCTTTCTGGTGGGCAGCGACAACGAGTTGCTCTTGCCAGAGCCTTAGTCTTGAGACCGGCTGTTATAATAGCCGACGAACCTGTATCGATGCTAGATGTATCAGTCAGAGCAGGGATATTGGAGCTAATGAAGGATCTTAAAGACAAATTCCGAATATCATACGTATACATCACACATGATCTCAGCACATCCAGATATATTGGAGACAAGATTGCTATCATGTACGCAGGGAAGGTAGTGGAGATGGGTGCAGTAGATACTGTCTTATTTAATCCTCTTCATCCGTATACCCAAGCTCTTATCGATGCAGTGTCTGAACCAAATCCTTCGAACTTGCAAAAAACAAGATCCATTCCGATACGTGAAGGGGAGAAAATATTTAGTGGAGGATGTAATTTTTATTTTAGATGCCCATATTCGATGGATAAATGCAAAAAAGAGCCAAGTCTTAACAATCAAAGCGGAACTGATCAAAGTGAAGGCAGTCCCGATCATTTTGTCTCTTGTTTCCTATATGACTAATTCATGTACGAACTAGGGCGATTGTTTTGGTGCCGCTGTACGCGTCAGGATCACGGATCAGACTGTATGCTTGGGCTTAGCTTTTTGCCATGAGTATATTTTACCACATGGGAAACACCATCTTTGGGATAGACCCCATAAACTAGACTTGCCTTGGCAACGGTAGAATCTTTCAGAGTGACCATTATAATCTGGTTATCTATAGATCGTCTTAAGAGAACACTTAGCAATCTTTCCGTATTCTGCGCGTCTAGATGGGCATCAACTTCATCCATGAGATAAAAAGGAGAGGGTTTTAGTGACTGTAATGCTAACAGAAATATTGTTGCAGCCATAGTTTTTTCTCCCCCAGAAAGCGACGTAGATTCACGCCTAGGTTTGTCAGGAAATTGTACTACTAGCATGATACCACTTGTTTCTTGAGCGGGGTTTTCGATTTCAAGCCAAGCTGATCCACCAGTCACTTGGGCAAATGTCTCTCTGATGTTCTGATCCACCTTGGAAAATGCATCATCAAATACTTGACTTTTTTCTTTGGCAATCTCTTCTATGAATTCAACGATCGAGTTACGTTCGATCTCAAGCTCATTTCTACGTTCAGACATACTTCGATAACCTTCAATTATTTCAGAATACGCATCTTTCGCACGTAAGTTAACCCTGTTTCTTATAGATTCATACTCAGCGTTCAAATTCTCCAATATTAAGTCTACATTTAGGTCTTGTGGCATTTCTTCATAATTTAAGGACTTGAGCTCAGCTGTTAGTTCTTCGTATTTAACACCTAACTGTTCGATGTCCCTTTTATCGATGGCAATATCACGGTCTAGGGTAGAATATTCCTTAGACAATTTGCGCTCATTTTCTCGAATCATCTTTATTTTCTGTTCGTAGTCAGATATCACACCGTAAGATTTCCCAGTCGAATCAATAATATTCTGTTCCTTCTGTCTAAGCGTCAAGATTTCAGAATCCACGATATCTAGGTTCTTTCGCATTTCACCTGATTCGTTATGCTTTTGTTGCAACTCATAACGAAGTTGATTCTCCTCTTCATCGAGTTCTTTAATCTGTTGTTGAGTGGCTTGTGCCATGGACCTCATCGGGGTGGATTCAGTAATTTTCTGTCTGTGTTCCAGATCAGTTTTCTCGATGGTCCTCAAGATACTGTTCTTTTCACTTTGCAAGCTTGCAAATTCGCCACTTCCATGCAGCTTGTCTATCTTTTCTGACAACATCACTAATTTACCCATGAGGGATTTGGATTGAGACAGGCGAGTCTCAAACAACAGTTGCATATTATCAGTACTTTCCCACTTTTCTTGAAGTGCTAAGGCTTCGTAGATTCGTGTTTTTAACAAATCTTCCACACTAGAGATCGACTCGCATATGGAAGAAATTCTTTCCTGTAACCTTGTAATGTTGGTTTCGGCCCTAAATTCCAATTGCTCTAGTTTCGACAGATGGTTTGTTAGTACTTCAAGGTTTGATTTTTTCATTTCAACAAATGAATCGAGATGTTTTGTGGAAGACTCTAATTTTCTTACTACCTCCGTAGTTAGAGCGGTTTTGCTCATATCAAAGATTTTTGATCCGAAATCAATCGATACTTGTACCCCACTTGGTTCGAATGATATGCCTGACAAGGATACCGATTTGAATCCTCTCCTTGCTAACTCGTAGCCAGTTGATGATGTTCGAACAAGTATTATGTCCCGAAATAGGAAAGTCACTAATTGTGAGTACCCAGAACTTACAAACCTGTCTAAACTTCCTAATATGCCAATAGAGTCTGTATCGTAAAGTTTATCTATTTCTGATTTTCTGCTATGATAATTCAATATATCGAGAGGGATTATTCTAAATCTCGGTAACTTTTTGTTCATTGAATACCTAAGAAGTGAAATCATCGATTTAATATTGGATACTACAATTGCACTCATCCAATCTGATGCAGCAGCGAGAATAGCTCTCTCATAGACTCTTTCGAACTTTATCAAGTCTTGCACTATTCCTACTATCCCTAGGTACTTTGAGGCTTCTAACAAACTTGTAACGGCAAAGTACTCGGTATTAGGATTTCTCATGACCTCAGTAATATCGTCATGCCTAGGCGATACAGCGTGTTGTGCCGTAACTACAAGTCGTGATGAGGTAGAGATGTCTTGTTCAACACGTTTCTTTGTATCCAGAAGGTTCTCTGCAGACTTGTTACATGATTGAAGGTGTTGTAGATATATTTGAAGGTCATTCCTTTGCAACTGATCCAGAATGTTGAACTTAGAGATCTGATTTCGTAACGACAAGACCTCTGCTTCAATAATATCCATAGATCTCTGTATTTGTGCCCTTCTCTCCTCCAGCCTTGCGAGGACTGCTTCAAAATGACTCTGAATTCGAAGTAATACATTCACTCTACCATCAATACTAGCCTTCTTAGTATGATACACACCTTCTGTGGATGCTATTTTGTCTATCTTTCTATTTGTCGTATTTAGTTCGGATGAAAGATCACTCATCTCGGACCTCTTCAATTGAATGCTATGCTCAAGCTTTTCTAATGTCAACTGTGAACTAGACAGCTTGTCCTTGAGCATTGCCTTCTCAAGTTCAATTGATTTCAACCTTCTTTGAATATTTATGATTCGCTGATCTGCTTCTTTCAGAACTGCTCGGTTCCTTTCTGATTGGTAGACAATGTTTGATAATTTACCTTCTACTAATGCCTTATCTTTATTTGTGATATCTAATTCTTTCATATATTTCCCCCTTTCCTGTTCGATACCCTCGATTTCAGCATTCAGTTTACTAATCTCAGTTTCCAATGATGAAGAACGAGACCTGGAACTGCTTAAGCGGCTTGCTATTGATTCAGTCTTTAATCGAGTTAATACGATAACGTTCGAAATCCTGATGGCTCGATATCTCTTGATTTCATTTTCAATACTGAGAAATTTCAATTGTTCATTTCTTTCAATTTCAAGTTCATCAATTCTCTTTCTAACTTCATCGATTCGTGCAAAAGCAACTTCTAATCGTCTATCGGATTCATCTAGCTGCTTTAGGGCTTCAGTTCTCTTCTCATCAAAGTAAGACAAACCAATTATATCTTCAATAATTCTTCGCCGCTCGTCAGAATTGAGTTCGGAAATCCTAGTTATCATCCCTTGTTGTACGATATTCAGCTTATTCGAGGTAGCAATTACGATCTCCAAAAGCTCAACTATGGTCCCTTTCGTAACTTTCTTTCCATTGAGATAGTACTCACTTTCTCCTGCTTGTCCTTCCATATCTCTTGTCAACGTGACATTATCCGAGTCAATCGGGATTCCTCGATCGTGATTGTCGAAGGTGAGGCTTACATGGATCATCTTATGATGGGTACTATGGCTGTCATGAAATAGTGACTGAAATTTATCCACTCTGAGTACCCTTGGGCTATTTTCTCCAAGAGCAAACATTATCGCGTCGAGAATGTTACTCTTTCCAGAACCATTTGGACCAGTGACTGCAATGAGCCCCTTATCAAATGTTAGGACGGAATTTTTGAAACCAAACGACTTGAACCCATAGACCTCTAGTTTTTTTATATGCACCAACGACAGACGACCAGTATCCAGTAGATATTAATATATTTTATTTATAAAGATTGATTCATCCCTAAAAACCAGCGTTTCTGATTCTTCTGACCTGGTTTACAAGATATTGTATTCTTAGGAATTTGTTTGACCTACTATTGCTACTTGGCCATGCTATTCATAACAACGCATTACGAACCTTATTCCTTCACTCTGAGATTTCATCTTGCTCAGATTCATGGCATAGTACTTGTTGCATTTTATAAAAGAGATGATACTATTTCATTCAAGACTTAAACTAAGATCGGAACATTGTATAATTTTGATAAAATTCATAAAAGACTTTCGCTCAATTAAGTAAGAATCCTCATAAAATCCATAATGAGTTTCTGCTTATCTTCGCTTGAATTCACAAATGCTTCGAGTAGCTCCTTTTCGACTCCAATGTGCTCAGAAATGACCGATCTAAAGTTTTTCACATTCATAGGTATAATGCTATCTACTACACCAATACTATACGAATGAATGTATTCATTGATTATTTTCGATACGAAATAAGGAGCAATGCTCATCAAGAGAAGTATTCCGTCAAAAAGGATCTTTTCGTCCGTATTTGCAGGCTTTAGTGAACCAATAAATGCTTCTAAGGACTTTGTCCTATGCTCTTTCCCTAGTTCTTCAATTGATGATGCCACTAACAACCCTGCTTCAGTTAATTCATAGAATGGTACTCCTTCCAATTGTAGGGCTCTTGGGCCACGCCTTAAGGGTAGTCTGCCTCCCTCCTTTACTACGCCTGAAGGGATAAGGACCTCGTCAAGGTCCCGGAAAATTCCTGAATAAATGTTCTGCCAAAGTATTCCATGCTTTTTCGCAATCACATGAGCAATGGAGGTTCTTGTCCGCAACTCTGGGCTTTGTTCAGAGGCAAGATGGGCGATAATTCCTCTTTGTCTTTTCGCTTCTCCGGTGAACTTATCCTTCCGAGTCTTAAATGTGTCAAATATCGCAATGTTATATTTTGTGCCTTTCAAAGATAAAGCCTCTGCAACATCAAATTTTTTGGTGAAATATTATTTTAATCTGTTGGTATTTTGGATACCCCGGTTGGTTCTAACGACCCCTGAAAGGTGAGGACCACATGAATCTAAATGGCCAAATAAGTTTCCTCCTTAAACCCACCGACGGTCTTTGATCCCTTATCTCGGTCGCAGTTAACACAAAAATTTAAGGCAAAACTTATAATCCCTCTACTGAACAC
>k87-1306322_pt1 | contig 9512 bp, 7 predicted proteins | sample MGYA00084034_6733716 | MGnify analysis MGYA00084034
GCCCTGCTGGCGTGGTCGCAGTACCTCTTCGCCAGCGGCCGCAAGCTGAAGCCGTAGGCGAAGCCGGCCGCGCCCGCCATCGGTGTGCGAGCGCGGCCGGCCGCGTGGCTGCGGGAGCCTCCTCCCGATCAGTCGGGGCAGTAGCCCGTGGGGATCGGCGCACCGCCGGGGTAGTCGTAGTGGAAACTGCTACCCGGGTCCTGGCTGTCGGTGTGGGTTTGGCCGTCAGCCGTGACGTAGGTGATCGTGAACGGCGCGTGGACCGAGCCGCCGACCTGGTAGCAGACGCCGAAGCTCAACGGCCGCCTGGCACGGAAGTTGAGGTCCGTGAACGTCTCCGAGCCCGCGGGGCCCTGCTGATCAGCCGAGATGGTCGACTGCGGGATGCCGCTCGAGCCCGGTCGCGAGACGTTGCCGTTCGCGTCGAACACGAACAGGTCGAGGTCGGCGTCGTCCGACCCGGCCTCGGTCCACGTGATGGTCGCGCGTACGACCGGGGCCTGCGGCTTCTTCTTCTTCTTCTTGCAGCCCTTCTTCTTGGCGCCCTCGGCCTTCTTGCCCTTCTTCTTGCACTTCTTCTTCTTCGCGACCGTCGCGGTGGACTCCCCACCCGCTGCGCTCGCCACCGGCCCGGCGACGCCGCCGATGACCAGGGTCAGAGCGGCCAGCAGAGCCAGCCCCAGGGTTCCGTTGCTCTTCCTCTTCGTCGTCATGTCTTGCTCCCTTTCGTTCGCCACAACTGGCGCTTGGACAGTGCGAGAAGGATCGCTCCGCGCGACGCCCCCGACATCCCAGTCCCGGACCTATGGACGAACATCACACATCTCCACGGCGCCCTGGGCCCGGCCGCGGCGAGCCTCTCATCTCGGGCGCCGCTTGTCGAGGGCGGGCGCAACTGCACGGCGGCGCGTCGGGTTCGACCCCGGACTTGACTTCGGGCCCGGAACGGCCGATATGTCCTTCGTGCCCGGCGCCACCGCTCCACCCACCCCTCCCGCAGCGACCGCTCCGATCGCGGGACTCACGCCCCCGAGCGACAACAGCGACCCGCGCCGCCGCCTCGGCGACGTCATCGTCGAGCTCGGCTATGCCGACCGGGAGCTGGTCGAGCAGGTGATGGCGAGGGAGTCCGAGTCGAACCGCCCGATGGGCGAGCTGCTCGTCGCGAGCGGGACTCTGAACTCGACGCAGCTCGCGCATGCCCTCGCCGAGCGCAACAGCCTCGACTTCGTCGACTTGAACACCTTCGCTGTCGATCACGGAGCCGCGAACCTCCTCAGCGCCGCTGAGGCGCAGCGCTACCGCGCGGTTCCGATCGCCTTCCTCGACGACGGCGCCCTGCTCGTCGCCACCTCGGATCCGTCCAACGTCCTCGGCCTCGACGACATCGCGATGAGGACCGGCTATCCGGTCCGCCGCGCGATCGGCACCCCTGAGGGGATCGCCGCCCTCGTGCGCCAGCTCTCCAGCCTGAGCGAATCCGTCAAGGAGATCGACCACGAGGCACCCGACATTGACGGCGTCGAGGCCATCGACCTGCGCGCCTCCGCCGGGCAGGCGCCGGTGGTGAAGCTGGTCCACGCCGTGATCGCCGACGCCGTGAGCCGCGGCGCCTCCGACATCCACTTCGACGCGACGGGCGGCGACATGCGGGTGCGAATGCGGGTGGACGGGGTGGTGCTGGAGCCGACGACAGTCCCGCAGAACCTCGTCGCCGGGCTGGTCTCGCGGATCAAGATCATGGCCGAGCTCGATATCGCCGAGCGGCGGATCCCGCAGGACGGGCGGATCACCCTGAGCGTGGACGAGCGCCACGTCGACATCCGGGTCTCCACCCTGCCGGTGATCCGCGGCGAATCGGTCGTGATGCGGATCCTCGACAAGGAGCGGGTCATCCTCGAGCTCGAGCAGCTCGGCATGGGCGACCGCGAACGTGACGCCGTGCTCCGAGGGGTCGGCAAGGTCCACGGTGCGGTGATCGTCACGGGGCCGACCGGTGCCGGGAAGACGACCACCCTTTACGGCCTGCTGAACAGGGTCAACACCCCCGACAAGACGGTGATCTCGATCGAGGACCCGGTCGAGTACGAGGTGGACGGGATCAAGCAGATCCACGTGAACCCGAAGGCGGGCCTCACGTTCGCCTCGGGGCTTCGCTCGATGGTGCGCTCCGACCCCGACATCCTGATGGTGGGCGAGATACGCGACGGCGAGACCGCCCGGATCGCGATGGAGGCGGCGCTCACCGGCCACCTCGTGCTCTCCACCCTGCATACGAACAACGCGGCCATCGCCGCGGCTCGCCTGACCGAGATGGGAATCGAGCCGTTCCTCGTCGCCTCGGGGATCGAATGCGTGGTCGCCCAGCGCCTGGCGCGCCGCCTCTGCGAGGACTGCCGCAGCCCGGCCGACGTCAGCGGCCCCGAGCTTGAGGCCGCGGGCTATGCGCCCGAGCCGTTCCAGGCATTCGAGCCCACGGGGTGCGTCCACTGCAACAGCACCGGCTTCCGCGGGCGTGTCGGGCTCTACGAGGTACTCACCCTCAACGAGCAGATCCGGTCCCTGATCCTCGCCAAGGCCACGAGCGATGAGATCGCCGCCGCGGCGAGCGCCGCCGGCATGGGCAGCCTGCGCGACAACGGCCTGGCGAAGGCGCGCGCCGGGGTCACCTCCCTGGCCGAGGTGATGCGGGTCCTGGGCACCTAGGCGCAGAGGCCTCAGCGCAGCGCCGTGCCGCGCTCGCGCAGGGCGTCCTGCACCTGCAGACCTGAGCGCAGGCCCGCGCTGAGAGCGAAGCGCAGCGGCTCGGGCGGCCACGGCAGGACGCGGCGATCCACGAAGAAGACCTCGGTCAGCTCCGTCTCGCGCTCCAGCACGAGGTCGCGGATCGTCTGCCCGTTGAGATGGCTCATCGAGACACCGTGCCCGATGCATCCCAGCGAGTAGACGATGCGCCGGTCGCCGGCGTGGCCGATCGCCGGCGTCAGGTCCGTGGTCACGGAGAACGGGCCTCCCCACCGGTGCGTGATACGGACGCCGCGGAGCGAGGGGAAGAGCCTGCCGATGTGGTCCTCGAGGTGCGCCCAGGCGTCCGGGCTCGAGTCCTTGAGCATGCCCTCGCCCCACCCGAGCCCGACCGGCCCGCCGCCCATCAGCAGGCGGCCGTCGGGCGTGACGCGGTAGTAATGGATCAGGTTGCGGGCGTCCTCCACGCCCTCGCGGCCCTCCCAGCCGAGCGGCGCCAGGCGCTCCTCCCCGAGCGGCTCGGTGACGACGATGTAGGTCCACGCGGGGACCTGCTTGCGGCGCAGCGGCTCCAGCAGGTGTGAGTAGGCGTTGACGGCGAGCACGACCTTGTCGGCCAGCACGGACCCGCCCGCGGTGCGCAGCCTCACCCGCTCTCCCGGCTCGATCGCCGTCACCGGGCTGTGCTCGTGGACGATCGCGCCCTTTGCGGTCGCGATCCGCTTCAGCTCGCGGACCAGCTTCAGCGGGTTGACCAGCGCCGTGCGGGGCTCCCACCAGGCGCCCAGGTAGAGGTCGGAGTTGACGCGGGCACGGGCATCGTCCCGCTCCAGCCACTCGATCCCCTCGATCCCAAGCGAGTCGGCCAGCTCGATCTCCTCGCGCAGGCGCCGCAGATACGGCTCCGCCGTCGCCATGCGCAGGAATCCCGGCAGCGTGTAGTCGCACTCGAGGCCCTCCGCGGCGACCAGCTCGCCGACGGTGTCCACCGCCCGCTCCATGTAGCGATGCGCCTCCCGCGCGCGCTCCCGCCCCTTCAGCTTCACCAGCACGTCGAGCCCGAGGCCGACCACCGTCATCGCGAAGGAGCCGTTGCGGCCGCTGGCGCCGTACCCGACGATCTCGCTCTCCAGCACCGCCACGCGCAGCCCGGGCTCCGCCTCCAGCAGATAGTGGGCCGTCGCGAGCCCTGTGAACCCGCCGCCGACGATCGCGACGTCAGCGCTCAGCTCGCCCTCGAGCGGCGGGGAGGGCTCGTACGGCGCCGCCGTCGCGTGCCAGAAGCCCTGCTCGGAGTAGTCGCGCCCGGTCATCTTCCTGCGGATGAACCCTAGTCCGAGCCCGTGGCCGGCGCGCGGGCGCCGGGCAGAATCGTCCCGTACGAGATTGTTTTGCGGCAGACGGGGCTTGGTAGGATCAATGGCGCGATGGTTGCAGCGGCAAAGACTCCCGAGCTCAACGCCCCGAGGCCGGAGCGCGCGGGCGAGTGCCCCGTCTGCCTGGCGAGCAACCTCGGCTGGCTCCTCTCCCAGGTCCACTACGCCTTCGCGAACGAGCAGGGCAGCGCCCTCGCCCCGCTCGAGATCTCTCCCCGCGCCTACTGCGTCCTCTCGTCCGCCATGTCGGGCGAGCTGACCCAGACCGAGCTCGCGCAGCTCACCGGTCTCGACAAGACCACGATGGTCGTCCTGCTCGACGAGCTGGAGGAGGACGGGCTGGCCGAGCGGCGCCCCTCCGCCGCTGACCGGCGAGCCCGGATCATCGCGGTCACGAAGAAGGGCGAGCGCCGCGTCGCCGAGGCCGAGAAGGTCCTCGCCGGGGTCCAAAGCGACGTGCTCGGAACCCTCAGTGCCCGCGAGCGCGACGCGTTCGTCTCCGCGCTCAACAAGCTGGTCAGCGAGCGCCTCTCCGAGCCTGCCGAAGGCGGGCCGCCGATGCGCCGGCGCGAGCCCAAGCCGTAGCTCTCCCCCGGCCCGACGCGCAGCCGCCCGCCCTCTCGCATGTGAGGCGTGTCACACAGGTCCCGTACGAGATCGTCTGCTACGGGATCATTTGCTACGGTGCTTTACTCGCACACCGAACTTCGAACCGAACAGGGGAACGCGCATGTCAGGGAACGTCACAGCGATAGGGAGCGAGCGAGAAGGGCAGTACGCGGAGATGAGCGATCGCAACCGCTGGATCGCCCTGATCGTCCTCTGCGCCGGGATGCTGATGATCGTCCTCGACCAGACGATCGTCAACGTCGCCCTCCCCACCATCCAGGACGACCTCGGCTTCTCCCAGTCGAGCCTCGCCTGGGTCGTCAACGCCTACTTGATCCCCTTCGCCGGACTGCTCCTCCTCGCGGGCCGCTTCGGCGATCTGATCGGGCAGCGGCGGATGTTCCTGACGGGGCTCGTCGCGTTCGTCGCGGCGTCGCTGCTGTGCGGCATCGCGCAGACCCAGGAGATGCTGATCGGCGCGCGCTTCCTGCAGGGGGCCGGCGGGGCCATGACCTCGGCCGTGATCCTCGGGATGATCGTGCGGATGTTCCCGCAGCCGCGCGACCAGGCGAAGGCGATCGGCGTCTACAGCTTCGTCGCCTCGGCGGGCGCCTCGATCGGGCTCCTGCTCGGCGGCGTGCTCACTGAGGCCATCAACTGGCACTGGATCTTCTTCGTCAACCTGCCGATCGGGATCGGCACGGCGCTCCTCGCCGCGCGCCTGATCAAGCGCGACGAGGGCCTGGGCCTGCATCGCGGCGCTGACGTGCTGGGCGGGGCCCTCGTGACCGCCGCGCTGATGCTCGCCGTGTACACGATCGTGGAGGCGGGCGATTACGGCTGGGGCTCGCTCCACACTCTCGGGCTCGGGGCCGTCGCGGTCGCGCTGCTCGGGGCGTTCCTCGCTCGCGAGTCGCGGATCTCCGAGCCGCTGATGCCCCTGCGCATCTTCCGCTCTCGCAACGTCTCGGGGGCGAACGCGATCCAGGTGCTGATGGTGGCCGGGCTGTTCGGGATGTTCTTCCTCGGCAGCCTCTACATGGAGCGCGTCCTCGGCTACGGGCCGCTTGAGATCGGGCTGGCGTTCCTGCCGGTCGCGCTGGCGATCGGGATCCTCTCGCTCGGGTTCTCCGAGCGGCTGGTGATGCGCTTCGGTGCGCGCGCGACGTTGATCCCCGGGTTGGCCCTGATCGCGTCCGGGCTGGCGCTGTTCACGGCGATCCCGGTGCAGAGCGACTACGTCAGCGATCTGCTGCCCTCGCTGGTGATGGTCGGGGTCGGCGCGGGACTCTCCTTCCCCGCCCTGATGAACCTGGCGATGTCCGGGGCCACCCCCGAGGACTCCGGGCTCGCGTCCGGCCTGGTCAACACGACCCTCCAAGCCGGCGGCGCGCTGGGGCTCGCGGTGCTCGCCACCCTCTCGGCGACCCGCACCGAGGGCCTGGTCGCGGACGGCGCCGCTCAGGCGAGCGCGCTGACCGACGGCTACCAGCTCGCCTGGACCATCGGCGTCGGCCTGTTGCTGGCGGCCGTGGGGATTGCGGTGGCGGTGCTTCGGCCCGCCCCGGCGGCGGCGCCCGCTCACGCGCTCGAAACCGAGCCGGAGCCCGAGCCCGCCTACTCTGAAGCGGCCTGACCCTCCCCCAGGCGCTCCGAAAGCGAAGGGCCCCCGCGGCGCGGGGGCCCTTCTTCGAGTGGAGACGAGGGGAATCGAACCCCTGTCCGCGGGCGTAGCGCGAAGGCGTCTACAGGTTTAGCCGGCGCTTTGTTCTCGCCTCATGGCCTCCGCTGCCGGCGGGAGATGCCGTGGGGCAGAGCCCCTTGAGTTTCCCGTGGCGGTCGGGGCGAGCCGCCGCGGTGAGCCCGATTCTGAAGCCGGTGCCCCTCCCCTCGGGCGCGGGAGGGCCGACTCTCATCGCTTAGGTTCTAGCTAAGCGGCGAGGGCGAACTCATGGTCCGCACGTATTGGTTTGTCCCGGTGTTTAACGAGGCCTCCGGGAACCTCGACCTGCAACCGTTCGCACGGTGCGACCACGTCGAAGCCTGTCGTCCCCGTGCTATGTACGCGTCAATGGTAGCCCGCGGAACCGCCTCGACTGCTTGGACAGGCGCGTTTGCGGGAATCTGGCCATCAGGATGGACAGAATGGATGCGATGGGACCTAGATTGCGGCGCATGGCCTCCGCGAGGGGAACGCTGCTGACGCGTGGCGCCGCCCGCCGGGGCCGGGGCGCAGGGCGCGGGCATCGCGGAGCGCCGGAGAAGCCCCTGATCGGGGTGACCACCTCCGAGGTCCGCAAGGCGAAGGAGTACCGCCAGGTCCGCGAGGGAGAGCCTCCCCGCCACGAGATGGCCCTCGGCCTCGCTTACATGCGCACGATCGAGCTGGCGGGCGGAGTGCCCGTCGTGATGCCGCCGCTGGGCCCCGATTCGATCAACCCGCTGCTGGACCAGGTCGCGGGCATCTGCCTCTCGGGCGGCCCCGACCTCGACCCGAAGACCTACGCGGCGCAGGCCGACCCCCACCTCGGCCCGACCTGGCCCGAGCTGGACTTCGTCGAGCTGGCCGTCGCGCGCGGGGCCGACCGCCGCGAGCTCCCGATCCTCGCGATCTGCCGCGGCATGCAGGCGCTGAACGTCGCCCGCGGAGGCACGCTGCAACAGCACCTCACGGTTGGCGAGCTCGCGCACCGCCAGCACGAGCCACCCGAGGAGGCCACCCACGAGGTCAGGATCGCCCCGGACAGCCGGCTCGCCGACATCCTCGGGACGACCTCGATCGAGGTCAACTCCTTCCACCATCAGGCTGTCGACCGGCTCGGCGAGGGCCTGCGCCCGGTCGCCTGGGCGCCAGACGGCGTGATCGAGGCAGTGGAGGCGGCCGATCGAGCCGAGTTCATGATCGGCGTGCAGTGGCACGCCGAGGGGCTGTGGGCGTCGGAGCGCCACCTGGCCCTGTTCCGCGCGTTCGTCGCGGCCGCCCGGCGCCACGTACCGGAGGTGCGGCGGTGAGCGAGTCGCAGGCGGCTAGGCCGGCGGGCGAGATGGACCAGGGCGGCCTGCCCGAGTGGGCCCACTGGGCCGGCACCAACGAGGTCGGCACCTACTCCCTCGGCGTCGAGGAGGAGGTGATGCTGGTCGAGCCCGGCAGCTGGGAGCTCTCCTACCGGATCGAGGACGTCCTCGCGGCCGCCTCCTCCGACGTCGTCGGCAAGCTCAACGCCGAGACCCACGGCTCGGCCGTGGAGATGCAGACGGGGATCCACCCGCACGTCGGCGCGGCGGTGGACGAGCTCGGCGAGACGCGACGCGCGCTGGCCGAGACGCTCGAGAGCCTCGGCATGCGGGCCGCGGGCTCGGGCACCCACCCCACCGCGACCTGGCGCGACGTCGTCGTCTCGCGCGGCGAGCGCTACCGCGACGTCTACGCCTCCATGCGCGAGCTGGCCCGCCGCGAGCCGACCTTCGCGCTCCACGTCCACGTCGGTCTGCCCGACGCCGAGACCGCCATCCGGGTGATGAACGGCATGCGCGTCTGGCTGCCCGTGCTGCTCGCGCTCTCGGCCAACTCCCCCTACTGGCAGGGCCGCGACAGCGGCCTCGCCTCGGCGCGCACCCCGGTCTTCCAGGCCTTCCCGCGCGTCGGGATCCCGCGCGAGTTCAGCGACTACGGCGACTACGTCGAGGCGGTGGACATGCTGATCAGGGCCGACGCCGTCCCCGAGCCGACCTACCTCTGGTGGGACGTGCGCCCGCAGCCGAAGCTGGGCACGATCGAGATCCGGGTCATGGACGCGCAGACCAGCCTCTGGCAGACGCGGGCGCTCGTCGCCCTCGTCCAGTGCCTCTGCCGGCTCGAGGCCGAGGGGATCCACAGCTCGCCGCGCGCGATCCACGCCGCCGAGGCGCTGGAGGAGAACCGCTTCCTCGCCTGCCGCGACGGCGTCGAGGCGCGGCTGATCCAGCCCGACCAGGACCGCCGGGTCTCGGTCGTGGACCTGGTGGACGAGCTGGTGGACGCCTGCGACCACCATGCCCGCGCGCTCGGCTGCTCCGAGGAGCTGGCGTCGGTGCGCGACCTCTGCATGCGCAACGGCTGCACCAACCAGCTCGCGGTCGCGCGCAGGGTCCGCGAGCTGCCGAAGCTCGTCGAGGCGCTGGCCGACGACTTCGCCTAGCCAAGGCCGCTGCGCCAGAAGCTCGTCGGCCTCCCCTGAGGGCGGCTTGAGGCCGGGGGCTACCGTTGGTAGGGCGATGGAGGCACACCAAGAGGCCGGCGAGCGCGAGCTCGAGCCGATCCACCCGGGGTCCGGGCGCGGCGAGAGCCTGCTCAAGCGCGCGGGCGGGATCGCCGTGGCCGCCGGGCTCGTGCTGGTCAAGCTCGGCGCGAAGCTGAAGGTGGTGCTGCTGGCGCTGCCCAAGCTGAAGCTCTTCACCACCTCCGCTTCGATGCTCGTCTCGATCGTCGCCTACCAGCTCATCTTCGGCTGGGCCTTCGCCGTCGGCTTCGTGCTGCTCCTGCTCCTGCACGAGCTGGGGCACGTGATCCAGCTGCGCCGCGAGGGGGTTGAAGCCTCGGCCCCGATGTTCATCCCGTTCCTGGGCGCGGTGATCTCGGCCAAGTCGCTCGGCGACGACGCGGCGGCCGAGGCGCGGGTCGGTCTCGCCGGCCCGATCCTGGGATCGATCGCGACCCTCGTCCCGCTCGGGATCTGGCTGGCGACCGGCGAGGACCTCTGGCGAGCCCTGGCCTACATCGGCTTCTTCCTGAATCTCTTCAAC
>k87-615988_pt1 | contig 9510 bp, 9 predicted proteins | sample MGYA00084034_6733716 | MGnify analysis MGYA00084034
CTGTTGAATATGGGAACCTCTTCGAAGAATTGGCCCCCTTTCCCTGGGGTTACTCCCGCAACAATATTGGTACCATATTCTCTCATTAGCTTAGTATGAACAGACCCAAAACTGCCTGTCATGCCTTGCACTATAACAGGTTGCCTTGCATAATCTGGGTCTCCGATATTTCCAACAAGGATCTTCATCAAGTCATAATCATATGTTTGACTGGTCATAGTATGGCCTTTCCTTCTTGGGACTTTATTCCTTGCACTGCTGATTGGATTGCATCTTCGATCCTATCAAACAAATGAGCTTTAGAATCCTCTAGTATTTCCTTTGCCTTAAGTGATTCAGCTCCTGAAATTCTAGCGAACAAAGGGACTGTTATTAAGTTGTTTACATATGCCTTTAGAATACCTTGGGCAACCAGATCGGTTCTTACAATTCCTCCAAATAAATTCACAACAATTGTTTGAATTGTCTTCACTCTACTAATAACCGTAAGTGCTTGATAAATCGTTTCAGACGTCGCGCTCCCACCAAAATCAAGGAAAGCACCAGCATCTCCTCCCGCGTCAGATACCATGTCGAGTGTCGACATAACCAAGCCCGCGCCGTTACCAATAATTGCAATATTTCCCTGGAGTTGTACAAATGAAAACCCATTCTTCTTTGCAAGAGATTCTAACTCAGTGGCTTCCTCATACTTGGTCAACTCGGGATGCCGAAACAATGAGTTGTCATCCAAGATCACCTTAGAGTCCAATGCTACAATTGAACCATTAACTAAAAGAGCAGCTGGATTTACTTCTACTAGTTCAGCCTCCTTCTCGCAAAGCAATCTATAAAGGTTCTGTACGAATTCTACAAAGTTTTTTCGATCTTCACCTTCGATTCCCGCCATCCCAGCAATTCTAGCTGCAATATCTCCAATATCATCTGAGGATGTAATGTCCAAAATAAATCTATTCTTGGCCGATTCAATTTCTATTCCTCCAGCAGCTGATACGATCAAAGAGAAGCCCCTCGCACTGCGATTCAGAAATAAGGACACATACCATTCTTTTGAAATTTCTATGACCTCTTCAAGTAAAAGACCTCTAGGAGATTCGCCCTCAATTTTCTTGTTCATAACCTCAGTAAAATTGCTTTCAACATCAGTTATGTTTCTACACTTTTTGATGGCCCCCGCCTTTCCTCGACCTCCAACGGGGACTTGTGATTTTAATACTATTGGAAACTTTAGCTCATTCTTAAGAAGCGAACGGGCTTCCTCGATTGAGAATGCCATCCGGGACTTGGGCGTAGAAATCCCAAATTCCTTAAAAAGCTCCTTCCCTTGATATTCTAGTAACCTCATCTCTTGGAGAAAAATTAATTAGCTTATTTATAATTCTATTCAATTTTGTTATTAAAGACACCAAATAAGTAAAAGAACTACAAACTCCTTAGATTTCTGTCATAACTATCTTGTTTGGCACTAGTCGGTTTTAAAATTTATATATGTAATCAACAAAAGTTGAAAATATGTATGAGAAAATGACTGCCGTTTGGCTTATCATATTGACAATTATTGTATGCGGTGCAGTTCCTACTTTGATGATATATCTCACAGCCATCCCCAGCTCTGAAATGTCACTTTATATTTATTCCTATTTGGGTAGTGTCCCCATGTCAAACCCGCCAATACGGTATTGAACGATAAAACGTTTCCTATCTTAGCAACAAAACCACAAGAGTTGAATTTTCTCTGGTGAAGCTGTTCCAAATGTATTTAACTACGATCGGAGTAGGTTAATTAAATGGGCAATTTCCTTTGGAGGAGGACGCCTAATAAGGATCGGAATGATGATATTTCTATTCGATCCAGCGAAGAGGAACAACTGGATATTAAAGATATTCAAAAGACTGACCAATACAAGAAAGGAATTTCTCATATGTCTGACGACAAAATGGAGGATGCGATTCGAGATTTTGATTTGGCTTTACGCCTCGACCCCAGTTATGTTGATGCGTGGATCAAAAAAGGTTACGCCCATTTTCATCTGGACGAGTTTACAGTAGCCCTTTCATGCTACGATAAGGCTCTTGAAATCGATATTAATAACGCAGAAGCTTGGAACCTAAAGGGATTAGCCTTTTATAAGTTAAAAAATTATGAAAAAGCAATACAAGCCTGTGAAAATGCGATAGATTTTGATCCAAATGACGGGATGGCCTGGTATAATTTGGCATGCTATTTGGTTCTGAGCAAAAATGTAGGAGATGGATTGGAGGCGCTCAAGCGTTCTATCGAAATTGATATATCTTTCGCAAGAAAAGCGGTTAGAGATAGAGATTTTGAATACGCAAGAGCCGAGGAAGGATTCAGGCGCATTGTTGAAGTCGTAGTTCTTGAAGCTATCAGGCAAGGTTACAATTATCCTGGAAAAATAGTCTGGATCACATCTATGGACAAAGAGGAAGTTGAGTACGCACTCACTAGGTTGGCTATGACGGGCTTAGTTGTACGGAGGGAACAAAAATATGGTTACTATCCGTTTGGCAGAAAGGAAGAATACTACGAATTAGCAAAAGCTATTGCAGAAAAGGTAGGAAGTACTAAACGGACAGGGCTTTTACATAGAACCAAAACCATTTCAGCGCCTGTCCAGCAGCTTCGAGATATAAGTGAAATACTTGGTGAGGTCAGGTTAGCAATAGAAAAAGGAGACTTGGATGCCACGACTAATAACCTTGAACTATTAATAAATCCGACCAAACACGGGGCAGCTATGATTGAACAATTTTTCGACGAACATCGTGATCTCAGGTTATCTAATATACGGTTGAGGGATAGGGGCCTTGAATATCTCAACTCACATAAAGTGGAGTTGCTGAATCTGGTTGAAAATATAGATGCCAAGATTCGCGCCGGTCCAGTTTCGAGTTCACAACCTAAAGGTCAGTAGATATTTTCACTATCTAGTGATGTTGGCCTGACTACGAGAGCACGAAAGATTTGTCTGCAGATATATGAGAGTAAATAATATATTTATATGTACAAAGTACGTTTACCACAATGGCAAGGATATTTTCAGAAGTAAGCGAAAGTGAAATCACAAGAACAATCACTTCGATGTTTAATGATACATTGCAAGAATATTCTCAGTCCGATGTAATCGTGATAGGCGGAGGCCCCGCTGGGTTGACTGCGGCCAGGGGGTTAGCAACTAATGGGTTAAGGACTCTAGTGGTTGAACAAAATAATTACCTTGGCGGCGGTTACTGGGTAGGAGGCTACATGATGAATCCTGTAACAGTAAGAGCACCCGCTCAGATGGTGTGGGAAGAATTAGGAGTTAGGTACAAGAAGATAAGCGATAGTTTGTATGCAACTTGGGGTCCCGAGGCATGTTCTAAGCTCATTGCCGCTGCATGTGATGCAGGAGTTCGCTTTTTACAACTTACAAAGTTTGATGATTTGGTCCTGAAGGACAAGCGGGTAGGTGGTGTTGTTGTAAATTGGATGCCGGTTTCAGCACTTCCAAGAAATATCACATGCGTGGACCCAATTGCACTAGAAAGCCGCATTGTAGTCGATGCCTCCGGTCATGATTCAGTTGCAGTCAAGAGATTAATGCAAAGGGGTCTTGTAGATTGGAAGGGGATGGATCCTATGTGGGTAGATGCGGGAGAGGACGCTGTAGTAGAAAATACTGGCGAGATATTTCCAGGATTAGTTGCGACTGGGATGTCTGTGACTGAAACATTTGGTCTTCCAAGAATGGGCCCAACGTTTGGTTCTATGCTTCTATCTGGGAAGAAAGTTGCAGACATCGTAACCGACAAGCTAAAGGGATTATCTGAATTTCCGAAGGTTAAGGTAAAAAATGCAAAAAAATGAGTGCCTAACATTAGCTGAAAACCAGGAGAGCGCTGATTGGTTCGACAAATGGCTTCATGTGCTAGCATAACTGATGGCACGGCCCTTTTGTTTCTTAAAGAGTTACCTTCGAACTTCACAACTCGATGATTTTGGTTTTTTCGGGATGATAGTAAATGATATAGCTGGCTCAAATATTGACAATATCGTTTGAGAAAACGGCACAGTTACAAGTTAACTGGTATCTCGTATCATTGGTGCCCAATTCACGACTTCTAATGAGATGTAGAGCAAATCGTTTCAATGTGATCTAGTAGGCGGATCTGTTATCGTCACCTCTCTGTGGGTAGACCATCCAGGGTAAGCGACAAACAATGAATGCAATAGCATTTCCGAACGAATTATTAACAGGTCGTTACTCCTTAGATCCTAAAAATCCATGTCCAACGATCCTCGGAAAAGCGAAAGCAATTCTTCCCAGAGACCTGACACATATGAAGTGGTAATTATAGGGTCTGGACCGGCAGGTTACACCGCTGGGATATATACTTCTAGAGCTAAATTGAATACGCTTCTAATCTCGGGATCTCTCCCCGGTGGCCAGCTGATGACGACAAGTGAGGTAGAGAATTATCCAGGATTTCCAAATGGAATTTTTGGCCCTGAATTGATGATGAATATGCGTCAACAGGCAGACAGGTTTGGGGCGAAGCTGTTAGATGATGAGGTAGTGGAAGTCGATTTCAAGAGGAGGCCCTTCGGAATTAGAACACAAGGTCAGGAGTTCCGCTCTGAGTCAGTTATCATTTGTACTGGAGCATCTCCGCGAAAGCTAGGCCTGAAAGCTGAGCAGGAGTTCGCAGGTAAGGGCATCTCATACTGTGCAACATGTGACGGCCCTTTTTTCAAAGGGGAGGATATTGCGGTCGTAGGTGGAGGTGATACCGCAATTGAGGAAGCAACATTTTTGACAAAATTTGGAAAATCTGTGAAGATAATCCATAGAAAAGACTCCTTGAGAGCGAGCAAGATCCTCCAAGAAAAAGCCTTTGAAAATCCTAAGATTGATTTCGTATGGGATCATGTAGTATCCGATATTAGCGGCAATAGGAAGATCAGCAGCATTTCAGTTAGGAATCTAAGGACAGGTGAGGAAAGGAAAATATCCGTCGGTGGCCTCTTTGTCGCGATAGGACATGAGCCCAACACGTCTATCTTTAGGGGCCAACTGCAGCTCGATGATAAAGGTTACATAGCTCTGACAAAGAACACTAAAACAAGCGTTGAGGGAGTATTTGCAGCTGGCGATGTACACGATTATAGATATCGTCAGGCGATCACAGCTGGAGGATTTGGATGTATGGCAGCGTTAGACGTCGAAAAGTGGCTGGTGGAGATTCGAGGAGCTGGTCTATAACATTTAATGGCATACAACGGCATATGCTATTATGCTAATTGGCATCAAAGGCTAGCGATGGGAGATGTTTTGACTCAGATATTATGCTGGCAATCTGGCTCTCGTCGAACAAATTCAATTGTTTATAGAGTGTCTTAAACTTCCTACCGTCGTCTGCAAAAATGCCTACAATAGAGCCTCTGCTTTTCATTTCTTGTGAGATCTTCACCATAGCTGACATCACGGCGCCAGTCGAGGGACCAACAAATAACCTCTCCTTTTCGGCCAATTCTTTTACCATCAAGAATGATTCATCGTTGGTAGCCGTAATCCATCCATCAGCGATATGTTTTCTTCTCGAGAAGAGGTCCGGCATAGCGGACTCTTCAAAATTCCTCAAACCTTGCAATAAATGGTTTCGTTGTGCCTGTACTGCTATGACTTTGATCTCTGGATTTTTTTCCTTCAAGAACGTCCCCGTACCGGTGATTGTTCCCCCAGTTCCGCATCCTGTGACAAAGTGCGTTACACTACCTTCAGTTTGTTCCCATATTTCAGGTCCCGTTGCTTCATAATGAGACAAGAAGTTTGCATCATTTTCATATTGATTTGGCATGTAGTATATATCAGGCCTGGGTTTCGATATGGCCTTTGCAAGAGCTATACTCTGATCGGTACCGGCTCCCACTCTTGGACAAAGATCGTCTGTTGTTTCATGTAAACTAGCTCCCAATTTTCTTAACAGCGACTTGGTCTCTTGACTTACTTTCTCAGGAATGACTATTTCAACTTTATAGCCTAAGGCCGTGGCAATGCCAGCCAGGGCGATTCCAGTATTACCTGAACTAGGTTCGATAATGATGCTGGAACCCTTTCTAAGTGATCCTTTCTTTTCGCCATCCTTGATCATCCAATACGCGGGTCTATCTTTCACCGACCCAAATGGATTATACCATTCGAGTTTAGCATAAAACTTAATGGATTTAGTTGAAAACGTAGACAGTTCTACTAGTGGGGTATTCCCAATACTTTCAGCAGCTTTCGCCTGAGCTAAAATAGCCATATCTTTACTTCCCCTTTTTTATTGTAAATTCCAGATCTGGTTTAATCATGTTAACTGAAAGCAGCTCATGCCCATTTCTACTGACCCATCTTGAAATATCTTCTTCAGAAGCAGGATCATCAGCAATTACCTTGATTATCTCTCCTATGGCAAGTCGTTCCATTTCTATTTTGGTTCGGAATACCGGTTCAGGGCAATACAATCCCCGCACATCAATTGTCTTTGTAGGAACAATGTCACTTTTGGCGCTCAAGGAACAGATTAAATGGAGTTCTCAAGATATTAAATGTTTAGAAAGATTCTGACAGGCTACAATTTCTATATGTATTATATTTTCTATCTGAAAAGGTCCTGAACACTGTCTCTCACTAGTGTTTTCGCGGTATTGCTCACCGCGGAAGAAAATTCGTAGCCTCTAATAATGGCTATCGGCACCCTCTCAGTTTTGCCCATTACGAGCTCAGCTGCTGAAGCAAGTTCATCCACAACTGCAATTTCGGTTATCCTCAGAATATTACCGTACATATCGGCCTTTCCTATATAGCTCTTTATCGAGTCAATACCGGCTACCCCTATTGCAACATTTGTCTGTCCTAGTCTAAATGGCCTTCCAAATGTATCTGATATCACAACAGCAATGTTCATACCAATCGTCTCTGCAATCACCTGTTTTATCCGTCTGGCGGAGAGGTCTGGATCAACCGGCAACAGTGATACAAAATCGTTTCCAGGGTCACTTACATTACTTTGGTCTATACCTGCATTAGCACAGACAAATCCATGTTTTGTTTCGGTGACGATGACATTTTCCGAATACCTCACTATACTCTTTGACTCTATGAGAACTAATTCAATGAATCTGGGGTCCTTCTTTGTTTTGCTAGCCAATTCGAATGCGTGGTTTGAAGGTTTTATCGACGACAAATTTATCATGCGACCCTCAGATTTTGAAATAATTTTTTGTGTAATCACCACCACGTCATGATTCTGCATAGATACTCCGCTAGCGCTGGCTGCCTGCAGTATTAATTTACCAATATCATCACCTGTTGTTACATCTTCGTTTACCGGTAGTGGTATGATATGCAAGGGCTGGCTCGACAATTGTTTTGAATATATACAATCTAAATATTAGCTAGTACTGCTTTACCGTATCTTTTTTCAAGCAAATTCAATAGAAGTGATAAATCATGAATTTCAATCACTGCGTGCGCTCTTTCTCTTATCTTATCCACTGGGCAAAATCCAACCGTAAATCCGGCAAGGTCAAAAAGTTTCAGATCGTTTGCACCGTCAACCACCACGACCGTCTCTTCTTTTTTGACTCCCCATTCTAGTATTACATCCTTTACAGCAGCTGCCTTATCAGAGGTAACTTTCACCATAACATCTTCCAAAATTCCATTAGAGAAAATCAACTCATTAGAAAATATTCTATCCAGACCAAGCATGTCTTTTAGTCTATCGGTTATTATTGTGAAGCCGCCAGATACAGCGATTAATTTCCAACCTGACCGCTTTAAGGCTTGACATAATTCTAAGGCACCTGGCATAATCTGCAGATTTTCGCCAATCTTCTTTGCTTCAGCATATCGTATACCTTTCAAGGCATGAACTCGTTTTACAAGACCTTCTTCCCAGTTGATTTCACCGCGGATTCCTTGCTTAGTAATGTCCCATATCTCTTTCTCCTTCTCTGGGCCCATAACCTGAGCTAGAACAGGGAGATACTCAGCATTCAAAAGAACTCCTTCAACGTCAAAGACGACAAGCATCTTAGGGTTATTATTTAGACCTCTGATTTTACTATATATTAACTTTGTTTAGAAAAAAACAAGCAGAAGGATACCTTGGTCGGAGATTCAATAAAAATGGAATAAACATTCGAACAAATCACTGTTATCTGCCACAAAGGAAAAGCATTATATCATGAAATTGCCGATGCTTGTATGAATGAATGAAGATGCAACGACTGAGACTAAATTCCTGGTACCCGTGAAGCAAGTTGAAAATTCGGTCAAGCTAACAAATGAGGCGAAGGATGAACTGAAGAGCATAGGAATGATGGATGATAAAGGAAAGTTGAAATTAAAAGGTGTTAGTCCACGTATGTTGAGGCGTATGAAGCTTGAAGCAGTAGACTGTCCTGTCCTTCAATCTGAGATTGGATTTGTCCAATGTTATGTGTGCAGGAACTTTCACAGCAGAGTATCCGGACAAGTATATTGTAAAGGAGACCCATTATAGGTCACCAAAACTTCATAAATCGATTCTGATCTGCCTTTCATAGTTGAAAATCCAAAAAGAATACGCAATTACGGAAAAGAAAGGCGAAAATTTAAGTGATTGGTATAGCCAGGTTTTATTAAAAACAGATCTTATCGACTACGGTCCTTCAAAGGGATTTATAGTGTTAAAGCCTTATGGATATTCAATTTGGGAAGCGATCAAACAAATTATCGACACTCGTCTTAAGGATTCTGGACATCAAAATGCATATCTTCCAACTGTTATCCCAGAAGCATTGCTAAGAAAAGAGGAAGAACATTTCTCCGGGTTCAATTCAGAGGTATTTTGGATAACCAAAGCCGGAGACAACTCACTACAAGAAAAACTTGCCTTGCGTCCAACTTCAGAAGCCATCGCTTATTCTTTATTTTCTAACTGGGTTGGCAGCTATAAGGACCTCCCTCTGAAGCTTAATTTTTGGAACTCGGCAATGAGGGCTGAAATAAAGTCCACAAAGCCGTTTATTCGGAATTCTGAATTTCTTTGGCAGGAGGGTCATACGGTACACACGAACAACGAGGAGGCTGAAGAGGAGGTGAGGTTCATCCTCGATCTATATGAGAAGATCTTGGCAGATTATTTGGGTATCCCTGTTTTAAAGGGGTTCAAGTCGAGGAAGGAAAAATTTGTGGGGGCGGTCGCGACTACTACGCTTGAAGGCATTATGCCAGATGGAAAGGCAATACAATTGGCTACTTCTCATAATCTTGGACAAAATTTTTCGGTTCCCTTCGATATAAAATTTCTTGGCAGTGACAATCTCGAACATTTCGCCTGGCAAACGTCATGGGGAGTATCTTGGCGATTGATTGGGGCTTCAATTATGATACATGGGGATGACCGCGGGTTGGTCTTGCCTCCAAAGATCGCTCCGATCCAAGTGGTCTTGGTTCCCATCTATAAGAAGGGCGA
>k87-459193_pt1 | contig 9494 bp, 8 predicted proteins | sample MGYA00084034_6733716 | MGnify analysis MGYA00084034
CATATGAGCCGATTCAGAGCCCGAGGCGGCGGGCCAGCGCGAGTGTGGCCATCATGAATGGCTGGTGGACGAGGTAGACCGTCAGTGCCCACGTTCCAAGAAAGCGCAGCATGCGGGGCGGATCGTCGTTCAGCCGCTGCAGCGACGGCGACAGCGCCCAGCCGCGCCGCTGCCACAGCGCTCCGAGCGCCATGCCGGCCAGGACGACGCCGAACCACGGCAGCAGCGGCACGTAGTCCTCGGTCTGCGGCTTCTCAGTCACGAGTCCGATCACGTTTGCGGGTATCGGATTGAAAAGCGGATTCGCGTACAGCAGCCCGAATGCAAGGACTGCGGCACCGATCGGCAAGTTCCACGGACCCAGACGCACCAGCGGACGCGCAAGGACCAGCGCCGCTGCGACGAAGTGCAGGATGCCGAACCAGATGAAGCGCGGTCCGAAGACCAGCGAACTGCCGAGCGATACGAGCACGGCGGCCGCGGCGATCTCGACCCAGCGCCGCCAGAAGTCCCGCAGCCCGGGCTTGAAAGATGCGCGCAGCACCAACCCGACGCCGACCAGCAGCAGGAACTGCGTCACGATCGCCGTCCGCCAGCCGATCCAAGGCTGGTCGGTCAGCATGCTGAGCTTGACCCACCCGAAGTAGTTCAGGTCATAAATGAAGTGGAACACGATCATCTGCGCGACCGCAAAGCCGCGCAAAACGTCGACGATGGGCAGGCGGGGAGCGGACTGAGGCATCGGGGCGGCCAGGGGCGTCGATGCTACCGTGCGCCCTGCGCCACATCCTGCGAGCTTCTGTGCCCCGTGCCTGCGGGCAAGGCCTCGGGTTCCCAGAACATCTAGACCCAACCCACTAGCGGTTTTCTCTAGGATGTCCGCGCAGGGCCCGCCGTGTGCTAGCGCGATGGCCCGGAAAAAAAGGCTTCCGACATGACATTCCCCCGTTCGCCCGCCGCGAGGCTGCCGCGTGCCACCGTCGCGCGAGCAGCTCGCGCGCTCTGTGCGGCCGCACTGGCCCTGGTGGTTAACGCCGCGGTAGCCCAGGCGTTTGATTTCGACACGGTCGACAAAATGGCACGGGCGCTCGCCGCCAAGCCTTATGCCAAGGCGCCACCGGCAGCACTGCCGAAGGCCCTGAAGGACATGACTTATGACCAGATACGCGACGTCCGCTTCGATCCGTCGCATGCGTTGTGGCGCGCGGAGCGGCTGCCGTTCGAGTTGCAATTCTTTCATGTCGGCGGCCCATTCATAGACCAGTCGGTGAGGATTCACGAGGTCGTTGAGGGCAAGGCGCGCGAAATCCCCTTCGATCCTGACGCCTTCGATTACGGCAAAAACAGCATCGATCGGTCCCAGATGCGCAAACTGGGGTACGCCGGCTTCCGCGCTCACTACGCGCTTCATACGCCGCGTTACAAGGACGAAGTGGTTGTGTTCCTCGGTCCGAGCTACTTCCGCGCACTCGGCCAGACACAGCGTTACGGTACCTCGGCCCGCGGGCTGGCCATCGATACGGCCGAAAGCGGCGGCGAGGAATTTCCGCGCTTCGAGCAGTTCTGGATCGTGCGGCCGGCACGAAATGCGCGGGAGCTCGTCATCTACGCGCTACTCGACTCGCGCCGCGTGGCCGGCGCCTACCGGTTCGTCGTGCGGCCCGGTGCGGACACCGTGACCGAAGTGACCGCACGGGTGCATCCGCGCGAGGGTGCCAAGTTCGGCATCGCGCCGCTGACCTCGATGTTCTTCCACGGCGAGAACCAGCGCTCCGCCGGCGAGGACTTCCGGCCGAAAGTGCACGATTCCAACGGCTTGTCGATCCACTCGGGGTCCGGGGAATGGATCTGGCGGCCCCTGGTCAACCCACGGCGCCTGCTGGTGACTTCATTCGCCCTGACCGACCCGCGTGGCTTTGGCCTGGTGCAGCGCGACCGGCAGTTCGCGAGCTACGAGGACCTCGAAGCGCGCTACGAGTTGCGACCCTCGGTCTGGGTCGGGCCGGTCGGAAACTGGGGCGCCGGACGCGTCGAACTGGTGCAGATCCCCACGCCGGATGAAACGAACGACAACATCGTTTCGTACTGGGTGCCGCAGCAGCCTCTGCGGCCGGGGCTGGTGCACGAGTTTCGCTACCGCGTCCTGTGGCAGAAGGCGACCGAGCGCCGCCCGCCGGTGTGGGTAGTGCAGACCCGCCGCGGGCAGGGTTATCCGCCGCTGCCCGATGACGTGATCAAGTTCACGGTCGATTTCGACGGGCCCGCCCTGCGCAAGCTGCCGGAGGACGCACCAGTGACCGCCGACTTGACAGTCGGCGGCGCAGGCCAGCAGCTGGCACTAATCGTGCATAAGAACGACGTGACCGGTGGCTGGCGCATGGTGGTGCGGGTGCGCCGCACCGACAAGGAGAAACCGATCGAACTGCGTGCAGTTCTTCGCAACGGCACAATCCCCATGAGCGAGACATGGAGCACCATCGTCCCGCCGGCCTGACGCCGGTTCTTTCCGGCGCCACGCCGCCACTGGCGCGCGCGCGAATGACGCCGACGCCATGGGACGCGCAGCCGCCAGCGGCGCACCGGCGCCGTGGTCGCGTAACGCCCAGCGCGCTCGAGGCCGCCGCGTCGCGACGCCGCTTCGTGCTGCTGCTGCTGTCGCTGGCCCCTGCGCTGTACGCGACGGTGCTGATGAGTGACGTGTTGCCGGATCACGCCGGCGGCTGGCTGCAGGGCGGTCTGCTCGCGCTCTTCGCGCTGTTGTCGTGCTGGGTGGCGGCCGGATTCTGGACCGCGATGGCCGGGCTGTGGGTCACGCTGCGGGGCGGCGATCGCTACCTGATTTCGCGCTCGGCAGCTTCCGACGCGCCGCTGCCGGCCGCGGCCCGCACTGCGATCGTGATGCCGATCTGCAACGAGAACGTCCAGCGCGTCTTCGCCGGTCTGCGAGCGACTTACGAGTCGCTGGCGCGTACCGGTGAACTCGATCGCTTCGACTTCTTTGTGCTGTCTGACAGCAGCGACCCGGACACCTGCGTCGCGGAGCTTGATTCCTGGCATGCGCTGCGCGAGGAGCTTGACGCCGAGGAGCGCCTGTTTTACCGCCGCCGCACGCGCAGGGTGAAGCGCAAGAGCGGCAACATCGACGACTTCTGCCGGCGCTGGGGCGCACGCTACCGCTACATGGTCGTGCTCGATGCCGACAGTGTGATGACTGGCGCTTGTCTGATCACGCTGGCACGGCTGATGGAGGCCCGGCCGGATGCCGGCATCATCCAGAGCGCGCCGCAGGTGGTCGGCGGGAACACGATCCATGCGCGCGCGCAGCAGTTTGCCAATCAGGTGTATGGACCGTTGTTCACGGCCGGCCTGCACTACTGGCAACTGGGGGAATCGCACTACTGGGGTCATAACGCGATCATCAGGCTCGAGCCGTTCATCCGGCACTGCGCTCTCGCGCCCGTGCCGGGTCGAGGCTCGCTATCCGGCGAAATCCTCTCGCACGACTTTGTCGAGGCGGCGCTGATGCGGCGTGCGGGCTTCGGCGTCTGGATCGCCTACGACGTCGAGGGCAGCTACGAGCAGACACCGCCGAATCTGCTGGACGAAATCAAGCGCGACCGGCGCTGGTGCCATGGCAATCTGATGAATGCCAGGCTGATGTTTGTGCCCGGCCTGCATGCGGTTCATCGCACGGTGTTCTTCACCGGTGCGCTCGCCTATTTGTCGGCACCGCTGTGGCTCGGCTTCCTCGTGCTTTCGACCTGGCTGCTGCTGCAGCACGGGTCAGCCGCCGATCCGCAGTACTTCCTGATACCGCACCAGCCTTTTCCGCTATGGCCGTCATGGCGCCCGGAGCATGCGATCGCGCTCGCCGCAGCGGTTGCGACGCTGCTCTTTCTGCCGAAGCTGCTGGCCGGCATGCTCGCCGCGGTCCGCGGCCCCGCGCGCTACGGCGGCCTCGGCGCGCTTGCGCTCGGCACGCTCTTCGAAATCCTGCTGTCGGCGCTGCTGGCACCGGTCCGAATGATGTTCCACACACAGTTCGTGCTGGCCGCGCTCTCAGGCTGGCGGATTCAATGGCGCTCCCCGGCGCGCGCCGATGCGAGCACAACGCTGGGCGAGGCGGTGCGACGCCACGGGCTGCAGACGGTTGTTGGCGTTGCCTGGCTCGTCGTGGTCGCGCAAGGCGCCCCCGATTTCCTGCCGTGGCTGATCCCTGTCGCCACCGGCCTCGTGCTTGCGATCCCGCTGTCGGTGCTGACGAGCAGCGCTGCTGCGGGTCGCGCATTGCGTCGTGCCGGACTTTTGCTGACTCCGACCGAGACGCGCACGCCGCGCGAGATCGAGGATGCGGAGCTATATGCTGGTTGCGCGCGTCCGATGCCGCGCTTTGCCGACACGATTGTTGATCCGGAACTGCACGCGCTGGCCCGCACGGTCGCGCGGCGCCGTTCTCCGCTGGCGGCAGGCCTCAGGGGCGAAAGGGTGGAGCGCGCGCTGCGGCTGGGTCCGCAGGCGCTTGGCGCACCCGAGCAGCTGATTTTGCTCGGGGACCTCGACGCGCTCGACCACCTGCACCGCGCCGTGCGGACGACACCGGTGCACATGGGCTGGAGCTCGCGCCCGCATGGCCGCGCGACGATTCACCAGCTTGCCGACATCGGCCGCCCGCGGCCGACTGCCCGGCCTGCGACCCGCTTTCACTAGGTCCGCCGCTCCGGTGCCGGTCGCACCGGAATCGCTATCTTGCGCCGGCGCAGCTGCGTCAGTGTTGCAACAGCAAGGCAGCCTGCAGCATTGGCCCATGTGATTCCGGCCATCAGCAGGTCCACGTTGATCGTCAGGGCATAAAGCGCGGTGAAGACGTGGCTCACGCACCACAAATACCAGGTCAGTAGCGAGATCGCCTGTGCGCCGTGAGAATCCCTTCACGACGACCGCGATCTGCGGCGGGTAGAACAGCAGCCGCAGCGTATTGACCACTGCATACGCAACGATGATCGCGTGTTGTAGTGCTTCGGCACTCATCGACCGGCCCTTCAGCCGACCGACGAGCGCCGGCCGCGGGCGCAGTGTCTGCGCTCACGGCCATGCGGGAAACGGATGAAGCAGTGCTTGCGGTGTCGACTATTCCCAGCAGTCGCGCATCAGCGCGGGCGGCCGCGCCGGAACAGATTGACAATCGCCAGCAGGATGATGGCACCGATCAGCGATACGATGATCGACGCGATCGAGATGCCCTGGTTGATGGTTGCGACGCCGACCAGTGGAGATATCAGCCAGCCCGCGAGAAGCGCGCCGACGATGCCGACGATGATATTGAGGAGGATGCCCTGCTGGGCATCGGTGCGCATGATCAAGCTGGCAAGCCAACCGACGATGCCTCCTACGATCAGCCAAATCACGATGCTCATGGTGCTCTCCTGTCCAAGTGTCGCGGCGATGACCGCGCGGCATAGTAGGGCAACGGGTGTGCCCGTTTGCGGGCCGTTGCGCTCGGTGGTGTGTAGATCGGCACTTCCGGATCTCCAGGCGCCGGGGGGTCATCGATAGGAGGAGGCGTCGGCACTGGCGGCGGGCCGGGCGTCGGCACCGGAACCGGACGAACGGGCTCGTTCGGATCTGGCACGTGCATGTCAAAGGGTCGGGGCATAAATAGTCACCTCGTTAGTGATTAGCGGTGCCGCGGGCGATATCTGGATCACGGCCGCATCCGAAGTAGCCCGGCGCGGGTCGCATGCCGCGAGCGACGCCAGCAGCAACGCCGGTATCAGCAAGACACTCCAGTTCGGCCGCATCTGCCGGTGGCGCATCAATGCCTCCTTAAACACACCGCTAGCATTGCTCGTGCCGGTCACCGGATCCGACGTCGGCGATGACGCATGCGGGCATGGGCATGGCAACGCCGCGGATCGTGCCGTCGCGTGCGGCGGACGCGCAGCAACTCGCGTTGCATCCGCATCACGCGTATGCAGTGGCTCCTCGGCCTAAGCGCGTGAATGCTGCGCGTGCGACCGTCATCCGCCGGTCGTCTCGCCGCCCATCACCTGCAACACGGTGCCAGTGATGTACGAGGAATCCGCGTTCGACGCGAGAAAAACATAAGCCGGCGCCAGTTCTTCGGGCTGCGCAGGCCGCTTCATCGGGCTGTCGGCGCCGAACTTGCCGGCTTTTTCAGGCGTGAGTCCGCTGTCCGACGGGTTCAGTGGTGTCCACACTGGACCCGGTGCCACGGCATTGACGCGGATTCCGCGATCGAGCAGATCGATCGCCAACGACTTCGTGAACGCGTTGACGGCGCCTTTTGTGGCGGAGTAGTCCGGCAGTCTGCGGGTTCCCTTGATCCCGGTCTCCGAACTCGTCGCGATGATTGCGGCCCCGGGCTTCATGTGACGCAGCGCGGCACGCGCCAGTCGCATGTACGCAAAGATGTTCGTCTCGAAGGTTCGCAGCAGGTCCGCGTCGTCGAGTTCATCCAGTTCCTTCCGGCTCTGCTGCGCGGCGTTGGAAACGAGAATGTCGAGGCGCCCGAGCGCCTGCGCCGCCCGATCGACTGCGGTCGTGCAGAACTTCGCATCGGTGAGGTCGCCTGGGATCAGCTCACAGCGGCGTCCGCATTCCGTCACTGCGGCTCGCGTCGCCTCGGCGTCATGTTGCTCCTCGGGAAGATAGACGATTGCAACATCCGCACCTTCGCGGGCGAACAGCACCGCGACGGCTCGCCCGATACCGGAATCGCCTCCGGTGATAAGTGCGCCGAGGCCGTCGAGCTTGCCGGCGGCCTTGTAGCGCTGTGCCTCGAAGCGCGGTCTCGGACGCAGTGCTGACTCGCGCCCTGGTGCCTGCTGATGCTGCGCCGGAAATGGCGAACGGGGTTCGTCGAGCGGTGCCGCGATCGTGTCCGCATCGGTCGCCGTTGCTGAGCTTTCGTCTTGCCGCGCCATCGTTTCCTCCTGAATTCCGGTCACCGCGCCACTGGCCTGCGCATCGTCGGCAAGCATCACGCCTGATGCGGCGGCAGGGCCATGGGGAACGGCGCTTGCACTTCCGATAGACCTTCTTGTGCTCGGGTGATCCGATGCGATTCAAACTCCCCGGCAAGTGGCACGAGCACGTTGAACGCATGTCGCGTCCGCAATTGGCATGGGCCGGAGTCGGCGCACTGCTCGCCGTCGTCGTGGCGCTGTCACTGGTGCTCGAGTGGGACTGGTTGCGGGGGCCGCTCGCGCGCCGCATCGAGGCGTCAACCGGCCATCCGGCAGCGATCGGTGAGGTGCATGGCGAGTGGCGCCACGGCCCGCGATTCGTTCTACGCGACGTCACCGTGGCCGACGACGCAACCTCGTCCGGCCGGCCGCTATTTCGCGCGCGCGAAATGTACTTTGATATCTCGATCGCGCCGTTGTTGCGCGGCGAGCTGCGCCTCACCGAGTTCGGGCTGGCGGGCGCGGAGATCGCGTTGCGCCGTGACCGCGCCGGACGCGCAAACTGGACGCGTCGGGACGTTGCATCCGCCGCGCAAGGCGAGGACGAGCCGCTCTGGCAGCGCATCCAGATAGGCGCCGTGAAGCTCGAGGATGTCGTGGTCACGCTGCATGACCAAGCCTCGGACATCGAGGCGCGCGCGCGCATCGACAGCCTCGTGCCCGGGGCAGAGCCGGAACCGTGGAAGACCCGTGTCGAAGTCGTCGGGCACTACCGCACGAGCCGCTTTGCCGGGCAGGTGCTGACGGGTGCTTTGATCACCCTGCGCGATACCGACACGCCGTTTCCTATCCGCGGTCGCGCCGAGGTCGGACGCACCGCAGTCGAGGCCGACGGTCAGGTCGCTGATGTCCTCGGCAATATGCGCATCGACACTCGCCTTCGCATTTCCGGTCCGTCGCTCGGCTCTTTGTATCCGACCCTCAGTGTCGCGCTGCCGTCGACGCCGCCGTACCGCCTGCAGGGGCACCTGCAGTTGAAGGACCGGGTGTACCGCTTCGACGAAATCGTCGGAAAAGTCGGGCGCAGCGACATCGGCGGCCGCGCCGAGTTCGACACGCGCGCGTCGAGGTCCCGCCTCACCGCCACGCTGGTCAGCGAGCGGCTGGCGGTGGCGGACCTCGGCGCGGCGATTGGCGTGCCGCGAGACGAGGATGTCTCCACGAGCGAGCGAGTGCTGCCCGATGCGCACTTTGACATCCCGCGCATGAGGGCGATGGATGCCGACGTGACGCTGAACGCGCACCAACTGCTGGTGCGGCCAGAACTGCCCCTGGAAAACCTGTCGATGAAGGTGGAGTTGACTGAAGGCGTCATGCGGCTGCGGCCGCTGCAGTTCGGATTCGCCGGCGGCGACATCATTTCGACCATCGTGCTGGATTCTCGGCAGCAACCGCTGAGCGCCGATGCCGCGATCGACTTTCGCAAGGTCGACTTCAGCCGGCTGTTTCCAACGCTGGACACGAACCGGCTTAGCGCCGGGGAACTCGGCGCGCAGATCCGCCTGACCGGCCGCGGCAAATCGGTGGCGGAACTGCTCAGCAATGCCGACGGCACCATCGTGGCGGCGATGGACGGAGGACAGATCTCGCACGCCGTGGTTGCGGCGGCCAGTCTCGACGGCGGCAAGCTGCTGCCGCTGCTGGTGCGGGGTGACGAGCCGGTCGCAATCCGCTGTGCCGCAGTGGCGATGAACGTGCAGCAGGGCATCGCGCGTACGCAGCTCTTCGTTCTTGATACGTCCACTGTGCGCGTCAACGGCAACGGGGCACTGGACCTGAAGGCAGAGCGCTTCGCGCTCGAGATCGATGCGCAGCCCAAGCAGGCGAGCATCCTCTCGCTGCGAGGTCCGGTTTATGTCGAAGGCACATTTCGCCATCCGCGTGTCGCGGTCAGTGCGGCATCGCTGCTGCGCGGTAGTGCAGCGATCGCGCTGGGGGCGGTGAACCCACTCGCGGCGCTGCTGCCGCTGATCGAAACCGGAGGCGCTCAGGACACTGACTGCGTGCGCGCGCTCGCGCCAGTCGACAGTGCTGTCAAACAGGCACAGAAGAGTTCACAGCAGCCGCCTGCTGTGGCGCGTTCCCGCACACCGCGCAGGTGAATAGCGGCAGGTCCGCCGCGGGGCATCGTGCTTGCTGGACTACTAGACGATCCGACGCCCAACGACGGAGTAGTTTGAAAGCAAAACTTACATCGCCGGAGCAACTTCGACAGCACGCGTGGTCCCGGCTCAACGAGTTGCGCTTCGTTCTGATGACGACGCGCGACTGGTCCGGGCGGCTCGAAGCACGGCCGATGACGCTGCAGCAGTCGGAATTCGACGCCATGCTGTGGTTCTTCGCATCGCGCGCTGCCGGGTTCGTGAAGGATCTGCACGATCAGGTGGGGCCTGTTCAACGAGGCATGGTTTCCGAGTGGTTCGGAGGACCCCGACCTCGCGTTGCTGCGAGTCGATGTCGGGCGCGCCGAGCTCTGGGTCAGTGAGACCAACCGGATGGTCGAGTTCA
>k87-1672456_pt1 | contig 9463 bp, 14 predicted proteins | sample MGYA00084034_6733716 | MGnify analysis MGYA00084034
CGGTGTGGACGATACAGGAAGTTGCATTGATTATCTGCTCGAATGGAAACATTGGAAAGGAACAGTCGGGAATCTCCGAGCGCCAGAGTTTGGTTTCACCGGCAGCAAGAAGGCTTTGATTGAGAAGATCGAAGCCCGGTCATTGCGGCTTGACAAGCTACGAAACTTGGTTGGTGATGTGTGGAAAGAGGTCGAAGATCAGATTGCAGTCAAACGCAAACCAAAGTATGGAGACTAACCGTGTCAAACACCTGGATTGTTGTAGACGTACAGAACCTGTGCTATCGAGCCTTCTTCGCCATTGGAGGCTTGAGTTATGAGGGAAATGCAACCGGGGTCTATTACAACTTCTTGGGAACGATTCTAAACCTCCAAGCCAAGTTCGACACTGAGAGAGTTGTATTCTGTTTCGATAGTCGCCGGTCCAAGCGCAAGCGGTCCCAATCAACATACAAAGAAGGTAGGGAACGAACACCGGAGGAAATGGAACGGCTGTGGGACTTGTTCGATCAGATTGAAGGTCTGCGCAGCAGGCATCTAAGGAACATCGGGTTCAAAAATATCTTCCGCCAGGTTGGTTACGAAGCCGATGACCTGGTTGCTTCCGTCTGTCAGAATCTTCCCAAAGGCGACAAAGCAATTGCCGTCTCTACCGACTCCGATCTGTTGCAACTTGTCAGCAAACAGGTAGGTATTTACGATCCTAAGAAACAATTTCTGTGGACGCCTAAACGATTCCAAGAACGTTATGGAATTTACCCCAGAGACTGGGCAACCATGAAAGCTATCGCCGGTTGTCCGTCCGATGGAGTGAAAGGTATTCCCGGCATCGGGGAAAAGACCGCCCTCAAATTCTTGACATTCACGTTGCCTGTTACATCGAAAAAGTATTTGTCCATTGTGAGTGCAGACGGGATTGCAATTCGCAAACGAAACATGCCGTTAGTTAGATTGCCGTTGGAAGGGACTAAGGTTTTCAGATTGAAAGAAGACTATCCGCTGGCATGGTCGGATACGTTGCGAGAATTGAATATCAAAACCTTGAACCCAGAAATTGAATATCGAGGAGAACCTACATGAGCGAGCCAAAAATGAAAATGGGAAGGGAAGCACTGCTACGGCTGTGCGAGATTCTTGGACTGGAAGACTTTCCAATCAAGCGAATCATTCTGGATATTAATTTCGAGGGGGTAGTGGAAGTTTACACCGAACAATACCTCCAAGAGAAATCATTCGATTCCATCATGGACCTGTTGATGGGGGCTAAACCCAAAACACCGAAGAAGAGTCAAAAGAATTCAGAAGCCTCGTTAGAGATACTGGAACAAACATTAAGGAGTGCTGCTGCACAGAAGAATGAGGACTTCACCAGCTTCCTCGAAAAGCTGCTGTCCAGAGAGGTGGAGAAGCTGGGAGTACCGGCCAAAATGTATGAGCCTAGTATTCCGATCTTAGAACCGCCTCGAGCAATCCCCCTAAATCCCGCTTTGGGCCATCCACGTTCTACTCCTTCAGCACCGGGAGAAGAACTATGCTATCGTGAACGGATAAGAGAATATGAGGACGCTTTATTCCCAATCAAACCAAAACTTGGATATGATTGTGAGAAAGGAAAGGAAGCATGAAAAAAGGTGGCGGGAGCCGTAAGGGTAGCAGTTTTGAAAGAGAAGTTTGCAAACAATTGTCTTTGTGGTGGACGAATGGGAGTGACGATACCGCTTTCTGGAGGACACACGCATCAGGTGCCCGTGCCACTCAATTGCATAAAAAGGGGAAAAGATTAAAAGGGCAGGTGGGAGATGTAAGTGCCATTGACTATCGAGGCAAAAAATTTACGGACGCATTTGTTGTATCTCTCAAACGGGGTTACTCCGCCACCTCGATGCAAGACATTCTGGACACACTAGAAAAGGGCAAGGAGCCAATGATTTCTAAGTGGATACGGGAATGTCAGGAGCATTCAGTTCAAGCAGATTCAATTGGCTGGTTATTAATCGTTCGCCGGAATCGCAAGAAAACCCTGGTGTTCATGCCCAACCATATCCTGATGAAGTTAGATAAAGCCTATCGACTCAAATTGGAGAAAGCCAGGCCAAGAGTGAACATCGTGGCTCGGCTTGGAGACGCACCGGAAGGTAGGATAATGAGCATCTACTGCACAACACTGGACGCATTTCTCGGAATCTTAACCCGCAAAGCAATTTGCCAAATGGTGATAAATCAGTGAGATGCTAACCAAAATAACCATCGTCAATTTTCAACGTTATAAGAAACTGGAGATTATCCTTGACCGAATCACAACCATCATCGGAAAAAACGACAGAGGAAAGTCCGCCATCATACGAGCACTTAGATGGGGCTTTCTTAATCGTCCTGCAGGCCGGGGACACATTCGCCACGGCACTAAATTTTCTCGAGTCTCAGTACGAATTGATGAACACGGAATCGAAAGGCAAATTGGCGGAAGAGGTAATTACTATAAATATGATGCAAAGAAATATAAGGCAATTTCTCGCGGTGTGCCGAGCGCAATATCAACTTTTCTTGGCGTGGAAGAAATCAACTTCCAAAGACAACATGAGCCAGTATTTTGGTTTTCACTCACACCGGGACAAGTAGCCAAAGAATTAAACAAACTGGTCGATCTGGAAACGATTGACCGGGTTCAATCGGCAGTTGCAAAACGGATACGAGACAAGAAATCCGAACTGGAAATCTGCAAAAAACGACTGGCAGAAGCGAATGACCTGTGCGGTCGTCTAAACTGGGTAAAATCGGCAGATGTTAAGATAGCTAATCTGCGTAAGATAGAAACCGACCATAGCGCCAAATCGTCTACGCTCGACGCTGCCGCGTTGGTGGTCCGTCAAGCCATCCAACACGAAGCAGCAGCGCAAACGGCTAGCGTGGGGCTAGCAATTGCGCACACGGCCACCGCTGCGGGGGAGCATTGGCGACGAGCGCTAGATCGGCTAGACCGGCTGCAATCGGTCTATGGGGCTGTGAAACGCTGTCAGGGGGTGCTGGCGGGCAGTGTACCACGGCCACCCAAACCACCACCCGACCCATCAACCATCAACAAGTTATCCACCATCATTCAGTCCATAAAGCAGGAGCACAAAAACCAATGGCAAGCAACTCGACGCTTAAAGAAAAAGCAAGATCAGTTAGACGACAAGCTAGGCGGACGCTGCCCGACGTGCGGAGGGATATTAACGGACCAGATGAAGTTGTAGCTATCTTGGCTAGCGATCCTCACTTCAGCCACAAGCCGCCGGTTGCTCGCAGTGCCGAACCGGATTGGTATGCCGCGATGGAACGACCACTGAAAGAGATTAATGATCTGAACGGCAAGTATGATGCTCCGGTTATTTGGGGTGGAGATATATTCCATCATTGGAACGCTCCTGCCGAATTGATTAACTGGCTGTTGAACAAACTGTTTGGTTTCAGTATTGCCGGTCAGCACGATCTACCTCACCATCGAATAGCCTACATTAAGAGAAGTGCCTATTGGACGATGGTGCAAGCTGGAAACCTTCACCACCTAGAATGCGGGGCAGATCGAGAACCCTACGGACTACGCGATGATGTATTTCTCTATGGATTCAGTTGGGAACAGCTAATACGGAAACCGCTTACGAAGAAGAATACAGTACATCTGGCGATTGTTCACCAGTATATCTGGCAGAAGAACGCCGTTCATGGTGGAGTAGCACCAGCGTTCTTCCATGTTTCGGAGATAATCAAACAATTAAAGGGATACACCTCTGCTTTGTTTGGGGATAATCATATCGGATTCTCCACCAAAAGTAAGAACGTAAATATATTCAACTGTGGTTCGATGATGTGTCGTAATGCCGACCAGCGGAACTATAAACCACAAATCGGATTCCTGCATCGGGACGGACATATCACTCCGTATGAATTGGATACGAGCAAGGATAAATGGTTGGACCGGGAAGACCTAACCAAATCACTTACGGCGGTTGTTGACCTGGAAGATTTAATCGAGCACTTCAGCCAATTGTCCAGCAAGAAGGTTGACTTCGTGGATATGCTGCGGCAGGTATCCAATCGAACCGAGGTTGGAAAACGAACCCGGACCATCATTCGAGAACTGCTAGAGGAGTGTAGCGATGGGTGAACTTAGAAAAACACCCAAGAAGGTTTACAACAAAACCCAAAAGCGTCCTAAACCTCCACCACCAACAAGAGGAATCTGGATTGATGATAAACACATATTCGAGTTGATTGAAGGGGCTGTTACAACCAATCATACTCCACCTCGTAGTGTGCTTGGGGCAGGTCTGGTAGATTACTCTTTCCGGGCCAAAGTAATGTTTGCAGACCCCCGTAGTGAATTCCAGATTCCAGAGAGAAATTCCAAAATCAAGATCAGTTATGGGGATGGTCAATTTGTTGAGGGGGATGGATTCATCAGGAGTATTGCTTGGAGTTGCGAAGGAATGACCGTAGGTGGAGAGGATATATTTATTGGTGAAATCCAAATCGTGTTCAGTGGTGAAGTGTTTGTGGGAATAGATCAAGGAAAGAGTGGGTACTAAATGATTACGGAAAACGAATATACTAACTTTAAGCAGATGATTCAATCGCTGGAGAAGCAGCGGGACCAGGCGACCGGAGCCCTAAACCAACTAATGACTACTCTTGAAAAGGAATTCAAATGCAAATCAATAGCGGACGCGGAGAAACTCCTAGCCAAACTCGAACGGGAGGTAGCAGAATATGAAGAAGCGTTTAGTGAAAAGTATAAACGGTTCAAGAAAAAGTTTGGTCCGAAGCTGGCAAAACTCGATCACGAACTTAATGGGGAAGTTACAAGCCGCCCGAAGCCAAGCCGCCGCAGAGCAGAAACAGATAGATAGTTTAGAGGATGAGATACAGTCCCTCGTTGCCGCACAATCTCTAGTTCAGCATGTAGCAAAAGACTGTCAGCAGAAACTGCACGCACAAATCTCTGCCGTCGTCTCCAAATGTCTTTCAACAGTCTTCGACGATCCTTACTCGTTTGAAATTTCGTTCGTTGAGAAGCGTGGGAAAACCGAAGCCGTCCTTTCCTTCTCCCGAAATGGGGAGTCAGTGGACCCATTAGACGCTTCCGGTGGAGGTGTCGTGGACATTGCCGCTTTTGCCCTTCGCGTTGCTTGTATTCTTTGCTCACAGCCACAACTCCGAAGATTACTTATTTTTGATGAACCGTTTCGTCACTGTCACCCAGATTTGGTTCCGTTGATTGAACAGATGATTGAAGAACTAGCTGAAGGTTTAGACCTGCAATTTATCATCGCCACACATCTTCCTTTAAAGATTGGAAAGGTAATCGAGATATGAAGTACGCCAGGCAAAGAAGCATGTTCGATGAAGAATACCAATTCGACATTATGGTTAACACTGTGAATTGTGAGGGGGTAATGGGGAAAGGATTAGCGGTAGTGTTCAAACACAACTTCCCCGAAATGTTCAAGCAATACGAAGCCTATTGTAAGTTGGGATTTATGATGCCCGGTGATTTGCATTATTGTTTTGACTATCTTAGAAGGCGGCGGGTAATGATTATAAACTTCGCTACCAAGGACAAATGGCGAGACCCTTCCAAAGAAGCATACCTTACATACGGCCTCCGAGCACTCGAATCCAAATTGCATCGTGTACCAAAAGGAATCAAAGTTGCTATTCCGGCATTGGGTTGCACTAATGGTGGTTTGGATTGGAAAAGGGTTAAGCCTATGATTCGTGATTGGCTGAAATACCTGAAATGTGAGGTGACGGTTTTTTCACCTCTCTAGCAAGTTTGCAGTATCCGGCCTTCTCTCTGTGGCCTTCGATTTGGGTTTTGATGCGATCAAGTTCCATTCGTAATTCGGCCTCCATCTTTTGAATTCGTCTTTCACCAGCTACCTTACGGCTCTCCCATTCTTTTTCTAACTGGACAACTTTGTCCATGTGGAATTTGAGTTGCTGAACTGTTATTCTATCCTCCATTGATTAAACCTTTTATTTCCTCCATCGTGGGGGATGGACTATCGGTTTCATTGAATTCTACTCTCACCGCGAACGGGCCTTTCTCCCGTGCCATTCGCAGTATACTTTGCACCTCCTCTGGTGTGTAGTTATCTAATGGTAAATTGAACTCATGTTGGAATGGTGGAATGGATAACGGTTTGAAAATTTCGTCCGGCAGATAAGGTCTTCCTTCTCCAAACCAGTTGTTCTTACCTGTCTTGATATGCTCCATGTAGAAGTTGATCATTCTCCACCTTGCTTCTGGCCACATTACCATGAACCACCAGTCGTAAGAACCACAGTGGCTAATGTGTGTTTTGAATAAAGGCCACTTCCAAGAACAAGGATCACTGGTGTGCCATAGTTGGAAGAATCCAATCGGTCTGTAATCGGGATAGAAGGTTGGAGGTCTCCCCTTGTGTTTTCTTCTCAACACCCCATACAGATAGCCGGGTTCAAATTTGGCTTGGTACTCTTTTCTTTTCAGCCGAGAATGACCTTGTTCTCTTAACTGATGGCGATTTCCATACGGTCCACCTACGACCATACACTTTTGTATCTTCTCTCTCCAGTCTGGAGGTGGAAGCATATCGGCGTCAATACTCAAAGCCCAATCAGAAGGATTACTAGCTGTGTAAGCCTCATTCAAAGCCGCACCCTTATTGAAGTACGCCCCATGTTCCGTGAACACATTGGTAGTTACGATCTTGAGATTGGATGCCCCTGCAAATCTCTGAACTATATCATCATGGGGTTTGCAAACCACGGTAAGGGAATCTAAGGTGTCCAACCAGACAGGTAAAGATTTGGCAAATCTTCTGGCATAACCATCCCCGGAGCATGAAGTTATAGCGTCGATGTGCATCTTACCTCCTGTTTAATCCATCGCTCAGGTAGAACATCGTCCATATCTCGATCAATCCAGGGACCATGAAACCAAGGGGTTGGACCAATAACTACACTCTCTCGATTGTGGGACAGCCAAGCACCCCACCACGAAAAGGAACTAGCTGCTATGATGTAAGAGTCACAATAGGTCATAACAGCCAGATCATGCCAGTGGGAAGGGGTCTCGACAAAGTGAATTTCTTTGTCGAGAATGTTTTCCCGGCACCACGGCAAATCATCCGAGAACACAAAAAACTGTTTCTTGTCTCGTAGAGCGGGGTTGCTCATTGCCTGATAATAGTAATCTGGCTTTAGTACATGGAAGCGATCTTGTGTCAGAAGGTAATCCCCGCGTCTAACATGCAGCGCCACGATGCAAGGTTCGGTTCGACGTTCTTGAATGTAAGCCTGAGCAAACGCATCTATGTCGGATTTGAAACTAAACTCCTGGCGAATCCGATCAGAGATATGTTCGAAGTATTTCTCGGTTTGATAATACCCCTCATAATTTGTTCCGTCCGGTTGTTCAAATACATCAGGATCAAATCCGAATCCTTTCTCTTGATAGGTATGCCTGACGGTTCGAAGTTGAGGCATGGTTGCAACGGTAGCCGAGATATTGAACTTGTTTAATTCAACTAATCCATGCTGCTTTCTCTTACGCGGATTGTGGGGAATCTTTACTCGATAGCCCTTCTTAGCAGCCACGCCAAGCAGCATGGCGTACTGAAACATCTGATTTCCCAACTGGCCGTAATGACCTAATCTTGCAAAGGTAATCATTTTTTCCTAGCCAGAAAGTTTGAATCGGACCAAGTTACATTATGGGTATTGGAAATCATGGACAATGCCTGTTCAGTTATCTCGGCTAATTTTTTCTCTGGTTCCCCACCCTCTGAAAATCGGTGTACCTCAATAGCAATGTAGTCTATGGCCAGCATAGAAAGTATTGAAGGAAGATGTGCAAAAATTGTGTCCTCGCCCCCTTCAATATCTATCTTGAGCAATGACTTTTGATCCTCTCCTACATGCTGCTGGATAAGATCGTGAATTGTAAGAACAGATAGGTCGTCTCTCTTTTTCCATTCTTTGTACTGTGCTTTTGTTGGGTACGCAATACAGGGAGATAGATACCTATAAACGCATCCAACTGGCATGGTTGGGATTTCCCAAATCTCCCCATTACCAATGGCAGCTTGTATGAGTTGACAATTTGAGGGAGGATCCTCTTTTAGATGAGCAAAGTTTTTATCGTCCGGTTCCACACAAACGATTTTTGCTTTTGGGAAAAGTGCTCTTACAAAGTGTGCAAACACTCCTATGTTTGCTCCCACATCCAAAACTACATCTGGAACAAAATCCAAAGTCCTAATTCGGTAGCAATCGGAATTAACAACCTCATTCCAAACACCACCATACCAAGGCAGATTAAGTCTCATTACCAAGGCCTTTCTATTACTTCGGTTGGGATTTCCATCGACCAATCCGATTCATCTTTCCACTCTGGAACCTTCCCAACAAAAGGAGCCTTGTTAGTATCCCAATATTCAGGATCACTTCTTCCTGTTTCGCTGATACGAATTTGGTGAGGCCGATTGTAAACGTAACTGGGTTTGAAATCGGGACCAGTATCTACAGACTTAATACCCAATCTCATAAGACGCGCATCAAATTCTGAATCTTCTCCCAAACTCAATCCTTTGTACCCACCAAAATTGTAGAACACTTCCTTGGTATATCCCCAACAGCCATGATAACTGTGTCGGATAAGGGTTTTTTGGCCTCGGCGATTTCCTCGTGGTCGGTTTTTGTTTTTCCCCCCTTTAATTTTGGGGATTCCAAAAGTCTCAACCAGCACCCACCTACCATCCCAAAAGTCAATTGCGTGACGAGGTTGAACAATATCCCGGTCTGTTCGTACTAAAGTTTGGGCCAGAGATTCCAGATGCCAAGGCATGTAGAAGTCATCATCATCCCAGACTGAGAATGCCCAGGCATCTTTGGGAGCCAGAGAAGCAATGAAGTTTCGCTTCTCTCCCAATGAGTTGATACGGTGGGGAATGGAGATTAACTCCCACCGATCTCCTTTTTGATTTTCATACTGACCCAAATCATCCACGATCACCATGAACTTGTTTTCGTAGGTTTGTCTTTCAAATGCTTTGATCGAACGGCCAAGAAGTTCTGGTCGGTTAAAGGTTGGGCAGAGCGCGCAGATTAGGTTCATGTTAGTTCCTTATTTCGAGCCAGGATGTTATTTCCTTCAAAGACTCCCAATGGTTCCCAATCATTCCCCAACTCTTGCACTGTTTGTTCCAGATTCATTTGTCCAGCATATAGTGGAACCTTCCAATGACCAAACTCGGCGTAGACGTATCGAGTTCGTTTAAGGGTTTCCCTACCACCCCGCATCACGTTCTGTTCTCCACCCTGAACGTCCATCCAAATCAGGTCAACGTCTATTGGAAAGAGTTCGAGAAAAGAATCCAACGTCCGTACCGGAACCTCGATGTCGCTTTCAAACTTCACCCACGGTGAAAACTTTCTA
>k87-573589_pt1 | contig 9447 bp, 12 predicted proteins | sample MGYA00084034_6733716 | MGnify analysis MGYA00084034
CATGGAATTGCATATCACACCCCTGCACACCAATGCGCACAATTGCACACAATTGCACATATGTGCACGGAACATCGAAAGACACGGGTATTCTTTTATATGTTGTGATTATTAATTAAGGTTCCATATTTCGGTTCCATTATCCATTCTTATCTGGTTCCATATTTATATACATGATTCGATTATACGTATTTCGTTGACAATTCGTTAGGACTTCGTTAGTCCCTCGATTATCGGTCGGGCCATACCTAACTGTAAATGGTTCCATTTAATAGGGTTAGCGGCTTAGAGGACAGCGTTAATAGGGCTTGACAGACCACCATATATTGTGGTAGACTTTTGCCCGTGGCGGATTCCCTACTTGTAAACGGAGTATAGTATTATGTCACAAGTTACTGTTACATTACCTACTGGTCCTGGTATAGAAGCTACGGACCTAGTAATCACAGACATCGTAGGAGTAAACTACGACTTTCCCAGGCGCGTAGTATCTATCTTGTTAGATAGTGGCAAGGTGCGCGACTTCGATTACGCTGTAGCTGCTACAGTTACAATGACAATCTCCGGTCTGAATACTACCGTTGTATTAGATTCTTAGGAGCTAGTAAGATGCCACTAGGTGTAGTATCTGACGATGACTTCGTTGCAGAACAAGAGAACTGCAATAAACCTATCGTCGTAGATAAAGCAAGTAAAGGTAGAAGCGAAGGAGATAATAATGTTCCTGAATTTCTACGTAACATTATAGGTTCTACGGCGATCGAAGATGGACGCCGGCAAGCTACATCATTAGCAGATCGTTTCGGTATATCCGATTCAAGCGTATCTGCATACTCGCATGGCAATACATCTACTGCATCATACGATACACCATCTACTCCCCTCCGAGAACATCTAACCGCATCTCGTGAAAAAGTAACTAAGCGGGCGCAGTCTAAACTATTAGCTGCGATGGCTCACATCTCCGCAGATAAATTGAAGTTAACTAAAGCTCGGGAATTAGCGGGCATAGCTAGAGACATGTCTGTAGTAATTAAGAATATGGAATCTCCTGATTCTGCTGGTTCGGATAATAAGCCTAATATTAACTATGTATTCTATGCTCCTCAGATTAGAACCGAGGAATCTTTTGAAGTTATTGATGTTAAAGAGTAGTATCTTTATACTACTATTTTCTGTAATAACATATGGACAGAACCAAATTCGTACTGGTCCTGTCACTACTATGGATAGGGTATCATTTCGTTTACATGAAGCTAAGACATTGGGAGAAGCCCAAGTAGCTACTGTAAGATTACGAGTAGATAGCCCTGGAATTAGTCAACCATATACTACATTAGTTCCACCTCGCACTTGTGCTAGACAAGGTGGCTCACCAATATTCATATGTGAGACTTACATTCCAGCAGATATTGTAGCTAGGTTAAATGTTCCAGGGAAACATAACTTGTATTCATACACATTCAATCTACAAGGTGAGTCGGTTCCATCTGACCCTTGGGTTATTACAATGCCGGCGCCGAAGAAATGATATTCCTAATATTTATGTTTGCACAATCTGTGCCACCATATCCTTATCCGTATCCTCGTATGACAATACCATGTAGCGAGGAACCTGGTAAGGAATGTATAGGATTCAATACAATCATTGGGCCTGGCACTCGTGCCTTTACTGAAACAGATTTCGGTAAACCATTGAATACTGTAATTGAGAACCCATCGTGTGAAGGATTTTGGGTGCGTGGTTCATTACGTTACTTTACTAATAGGACTGCACCATCATCTTTAGTAGGAACACTCTACCCTTCACCTCCGCCGCCACCTATTGTAATGGAATTACCACACATTCACTTACATGGCAGAGACTTAGTATTTGGATGGAGAGCTACACAAGCTAATGCGGCTGGCGCCGAAGTGAGATGGGAATGCTCAATCTAATAATTGCACAAGCTCTCTCATACACATTTACATGTAGCTTTGATATGAGTAAAGTGTGTGAATCATTTGAAATGATAGTAAATGAAAAGGTTAGTGCATTCATTGACAAGAAGTTTCTGGATGCGAAGCCCGATGCAATGTGCATGGGTAAGTCAGTTGACAATGGATTGATACGATATTTCGCTAACAAGACCGCGCCATCTTCTGTAGTTGGTACATTATTTCCTCAAGAAGTTAGAGCCACTGAGGAAAAGAATGATTCAACTGGAACATTAGAAGATGGTGGAGGAGCAATCTTCCTTTACGATAAGACTTACATTCTAGGATTCAAAGCTACCCAAGCTAATTGGGGTGGGGCTGTACTTTCGTGGGAGTGTTCATTGTGATTATTAAACTGATTATTGCTGTACTTCTTGTATTCATTCCTGCAATTTCCTTTGGGCAAACTACACAGACATTAAGAGCACAATGGGAAATTGAAGGTCCGCCTGCTCCTGCTGGTGGTGCAAGACCTCCATTTGATGTAGCTACTGCACAAGGCTATCCCTACAAGATGTATCAAGTAGGTTCGGCTACTGGATATCTACTTGCTGGAGTAACTTGTACTACGACCGCTGATGTATACATTAAGACATGTGCAGCTACAGTTCCTACTATATTGAACGTCGTAGGAATTAGTGTAGATTTAACAGCTACAATTGGTGGAATTGAAACGTCGCATTCTAATGCGGCTGTAGTTCCTCCGCTTTTCGTACCACCCGCACCGCCATCCAATCTTAGACTGCTGCGATATGTAGGAACTATTCCTGCTCCTACTGATGCGCCGGTAAAGTAATATGCCACCAACACCAATACTTCTACCAATCGGTGTTCCATACGCTATAGACCAGACTACTGCGTATGCAATGCCTACTCGATTGTGCCAAATTATTGGAGGTGCTGCACTCCAGTTTAGTTTGGAGAGTACAACTGGTTTTGTTGTAGCAGCAGCATCTACTACAGGACATACTACGGCTGCGCCATTTGTACGATGTTCCACTGCTGAAACAATAGTTTCACTCAAGGCTGTATGAACTCTTGCTAAGAGATTATGCCATTTAATGCGAAGGGCGAATGGTGGCCCAATAAAAAGCAAGACCCATTTCTAGCCTTACCTACTACGATTAAAGAAGGATTCTACGGCGGCGGAGCAGGTAGTGGCAAGAGCGAGTTGTTACTAGTATACGCAATCGTTAGGAAGTGGACACAGAATCCGAAGTTTAAACAAGTATTCATGCGCCGCACGTATGCGGAACTGAAACTTGAAATAGTACCAAGATCGCGGGAATTCTATAAACCACTTGGTGCTAAGTTTAATAAAAGTGATATGGTCTGGACGTTTCCACGCGATGACCAATACGGCTCTGGTGAAAATCCTGATGGAGCCATTATAAAATTAGGACATTGTGAGAACGAAGATGATGTCCATAATTATGATTCGATGGAGATTAATTTATTTACTCCAGACGAATTAACATCATTAACTGAATACATATACATGTATATTACCCATACCAGGGTCCGAAGTAGTCAACCTGGTATATTACCTGCTGTATGTAGAGCAGCAGGAATGCCAGGAGATATTGGACATACATGGGTTAAGAAAAGATTTATTGATCCATTTCCAAAAGGTTCGAGAATTATTAAGGGTCGTGGTGGTGTAAAGCGAATATACATTCACGCAACACAAGCTGACAATCCACACATCGACCCTGACTATGCACAATCGTTAGACGCATTAGACCCTGCTGAAAGGAAAGCAAAGAAGTTTGGTGATTGGGATGCATACATTGGAACGGTATTCAATGAATTCCGTGACCGACGTATTCCCGAAGAACCAGAGAATGCACTACATATATGTAAGCCATTTGAAATTCCTGCATGGTGGCCGAAGATTGTAGTAATTGATTGGGGATTTCGTGCATGGAATTGGGTAGGATTTGGTGCAATATCTCCAACTAAAAGACTCTACCTTTACAGAGAACTAGCTTGGCAGAAAACAAAGATTAGTGAGTGGGGCTTAGAACTCAAGGAATATCTTGACCGCGAAGATCCAAGGTTAATTCGGATCTGTAAAAGTGCAGGACAAGATAGAGGACAAGAGCATACGATACAACAACAGATAGAAGATGTAATTGAAAGAGGCACTGAATTAACTACGAATACTCCAGGAAGTAGAATAGCTGGTAAGCAACAGCTACATGAATACTTACGATGGGAGCCTCGCGAAACACCGATTAAAGATATTGGGACTTACGATGACGAGCACGCTCGATGGATTATGCGTAATCGAGGATTAGTTGAATATAAGTCCTACGTTAATTCGTTTAACCCGAATCCCGAAGTAGATAATGATATACCGAAACTACAGATACTAGCGATTGATTCAGATGGTAAAACACCTTGTGCGCCTCTACTGGTCAACGCTATTAAAGCAGCTACATACGCTAAAGGTAGAGAAGGTAAGCCCGCAGAAGATGTGGCAGAATTTGAGGGCGATGATGCTTATGATGGTATTCGCTACATGTGTGACGCTGCTGATAGCTTCTTTGACGAAGCCGCAGACGAATTTAAAAAAGTTCAACAGCAGGCGAAGATATTGGCGGCGTTACAAAATTCGCAGGATTGGACGGCATTCTATCGTAATGCCCGTAAGATTGAGAACGCAGAATTAGTAATGCCAGTAAAAAGATATCATCATGCTAAGCGTCATTAGACATTGGATTCAACATTTATTCACTCCACACTGTAATGAGTGTTTGGAGAGGGCGCTTGAATTAAAAGTATGTTCCAATTGCGAAACATTGAAATCATTACTTGAAACTGCTAACGCTGAGAAGCGTAGACTGATGGATTTAATATCAGAAGTGAATCCTAAAGTTTTAGAAACTAAAGAACCTGAAACTGAAATACCAAAACAGATGCGCCAAAAACCATTAACATGGCGTGCCCAAAGAGCTTTCTTGGAAAATCAGTCGCGAGTACAAGCAATGCGAGAGCGACAGGCTAAAGAAGGAATAATGAAAGATGGTGTTATTCCTAATGTAGCTGAAGTTCAAGAACGAAACATTGAAGAACTTGAAAAAGAATTAGGAGTAGTGGAAAATGTTTAAAGCAATCGGAAAAGCAATGGGACTCGGAGCATCTGATAAGTTAAAAGGTGCTATGGGATTTGGTGGTGGTATTGGTGGTGGTATTAAAAAGGGAGGTTGGGCAGGTAGTGGAATGTTCGGTAAAAAGAAAAATCAACAGAGTGAAGGTGCATTGGGTGCATTAGGCCAAGCAGGTAGTATGGTAAGAAATATCTTTGGTAAGGGTGAAGAAAAACGAGAAAGCAGTGGCATGTTAGAAGGTAAGCCACAACGGACTGAAGATGTCCATCTTACCAATCGTTCTGGGCAAACTGATCCACGTATTGGTAGATACAATCGTCGTCATGGTATTGGACAAGGCGATACAGCTGATAAAGTTCATGAGGGCTACGAAGGATTCCAAGGATTAGTTAAGAAGATTCGTGAGAAGCGAGCGGCTGAAGGCAAGCAGTAATGCAATGAGAGATCCTAAGTTAGACGACACAATTAAAAACGATATCGTAGAACTATTTCAATTCTACGATAAAGAAGATAGAGCTACGCGCGAGCGACAAATTCGCTTATGGCGTCAGCTTAAATTCTATTGGGAAGGATTCACGAATACATGGTATGATGAAGTCGCACATGATTGGCGTATATGGGACTTCCAACAGAATAGTGATGATGATGGATTTCAAGCACACTATGATAAACCAGTAAATGAATTTAAGGCGATGTTGGAATCAATCATCGCTGCATTAAGTGTAACTGTTCCTGCTGTGAAATGCTATCCCGATGACGCAGAAAATCCACAAGATAAACAAACAGCGGACGCTGGAGACAGGATTGCCGAATTATTATATAAACATAATGATTCTATCCTGTTATGGCTACATGGGCTTTATATCTATTCGACAGAAGGTATGGTCGCTGGCTATAACTACGCGAAAACTGATGCAGCGTATGGTAGTTATACTAAGCAGAAAACCGAAGAAGTCGATGAACAAGCGTATGTTTGTCCATACTGCCAGGCCCAACTTGCAGACGATGGATTCATGGGAAAGGTTGAGTCAGAGTTTCAACCTGATGAAATGGATGTAGGTCTACAGGATATAGCAACTGAAGGTGGAGTAATTTGTCCGCAATGTGCGGAGATGATTGACCCTAATATTGAACCTACCACATTCACTGTAACTAAAATTATTGGTATCACTGATGAAGCTAAGTCTCGTCAGTGTATTGAAATCTACGGCGGTCTAAACGTCAAGATTGCTAACTACGCCAAGAAGCAATGTGATACGCCCTACCTGATTTACAATCAAGACATTCATATCTCGAAGGCGATGGATGAATACGAACATCTCATCGAGAAGTATAATAAGGGAGCGAAACTTTCCACAACGTCTACTGGTGTGCATGACCCATATGAACAATGGGCTAGACTTTCACCACAATACTTAGGCCAACCTCCAGACAACACTGTAGCCAAGAGATGTGGATGGTTTAGGCCGTGGTCGTATAATGCATTAGGTGATGAGGATAAAGTAAAGCGATTAAAGAAAAGATTTCCAAATGGCTTTAAGGCCGTATTAATTAATGATGAATTCGCCGAAGCAGTGAATGAATCATTAGATGACCATTGGACTTTAAGCCATAATCCTCTCTCCGATTTCTTACACCATGACCCATTGGGTATGGCGTTAATATCAGTTCAGGATATTCTAAACGAACTGATATCTCTTACACTCCAAACAATTGAACACGGCATCAGTCAAGTTTTTGCTGATCCCTCTGTAGTAAATTTCGATGCATATCGCCAGCAGGAAGTTTCTCCGGGAGATATTTTTCCAGCGAAACCAAAATCTGGTAAAACTATGCAAGAAGCTTTCTACGAAATTAAGACAGCTTCATTGTCACATGAGGTTATGCCATTCTTTAACCAAATGTTGTCAATGGGCCAAGATGCTGTAGGTGCTCAGCCTACAATCTTTGGTGGTCAGTTAGAAGGTTCTAAGACTGCATCTGAATATTCCATGAGTCGTTCGCAAGCATTACAAAGACTTCAGACTCCTTGGAAGATGCTTACGATTTGGTGGAAAGAAATTTTCTCAAAGTCTATTCCACAATACATTAAGACGATTGTAGACCATGATGAAAAATTTGTTAAGAAGGATGAAGAAGGTAATTTCATCAATGTATTCATTCGCCAGTCGGAACTCACTGGGAAGATTGGGTCCATTGAATTGGAAGCAAGTGAAGAACTTCCAATCACATGGATGCAGCAGAGAGATGTAATTAAAGAATTACTCTTAATGCAAAATGAACAGATAATGCAATTAATGATGGACCCTGTTAATTTGCCCATCGTTAAGAAAGCCTTTGGAATTCCAACATTAGAAGTTCCTGGAGAAACTGATAGAGACAAGCAATACGAAGAAATTCAAATCTTACTCCAGGGTCAACCAATTGTAGAACCTCCTGACCCACTTGCATTACAAGTAGCCGAACGTGAAGATCCGATGATGGCTGAGCAAATGGCAGAAGGCACTAAACTACCATCTGTAGATATTGAACCTGACATTGACTTGCATGAAGTTCATGCTAAGGTTTGTAGAAGCTGGTTAGTATCTCCAGCAGGGAGATTAGCAAAGACATCAAATCCAAACGGTTACGAGAATGTGCTCTTACACATGAAAGCACATTTGATATTCATGAATGAACAAATGATGGCGCAAGCTGCACAAAGTGTCGAAGGCAGTGTTCCGCCCAGTAAGCCCAATGAAAAATCATCGACACCAATAGCGGAGAATGCAGATGTGGAAACTGTTAACTGAATTATTTGCGCCTGAGAATGTAGGTGGAACTGCACCAATTGGAGGTGACAATGACCTTACAGTAGATGATATTGAAAAGGCATTAGAAGATGATGGGTCAGAAGATAAACTAAATCTTGATGACAAGATTAAAAAGGAAAAGACCAGTGAGAAAGAAGATAAAGGAGATAAGGAAGATAAGAAGGATGGTAAAGAAAACCAAGACGAAGATGAAGATGAAATCCTCCTCAAAGAACTAGAGGAAGAATTAGATGAAGAAGGAAACGAAGATAAACTTGAAATCGTCGCGCCTCCACGGCGTCGTGAAATCCTTGAAAAGTATCCCAACTTCTTCAAGGACTTTCCACCAGTCGAGAAGATTATATATCGAGAAAAGGAATTTACTGAGATTTTCCCGACTCCGAGAGAAGCACGCGAAGCCTACGAAAGAGCAGATACATTCAATAGATTTGAAGCAGACGTATTGAATGGAAATCTCGAATCAATTTTATTAGGCGCGCGCGAGCACGATAAGAATTCCTTTAATAAGATTGTTGATAATTTTCTTCCAACGCTTTACAAGACAGATGAATCCGCTTACATCCATCTCGTTGGAAACATTATCAAGAATACTATTAAAGGAATGCACAATGAAGCAAAGAGTAGAAATGATGATGCACTAAAGAATGTAGCAGCGGGCGTATATGAATACGTGTTTGGTAACGCTGAATGGAAAGATGTATCCAATTTAGCGAAGCCCGAAGATTCTCGTGAGCAAGAATATCGTGACCAGCAAATACAGCGATTAGAAGAAAGATACGATACAACACTCGATGACCTAACCTTACGAACGGACAATTCATTAAAGCGAACTATCGACCAATATATTGACCCTAAAGGTCAAATGACTGATTTCATTAAATCTCATGCAGTTAACAAAGCATTAGAGGATACGAAGAATTTAATTGAAAAGGACACACGATTCAAGATAGTCTTGGATAAACTATGGGAAAGAGCATTTCGTGATGATTTTTCTCGCAAGTCTATGAGTGATATTGAGACTGCATTCAAGACTAAAGCGAAAACAGTTTTAGCCCAAGTAATTCTTAAAACCCAAAAAGAAGCTCTCAAGGGCTTAGGGGTGAGAGCTAAGAGCAAAAGGGATGACGAAGATACAGACCTTCGTGGTCCTATTAAAGAAAAAGAAGATAGGAGTTCCTCCTCCCAAAGTCGTAGAGGACAGTCTGAAAGTAAAGTTCCAAAAGGAATGTCTACCTACGATTTTTTGAGTCAAGATTAGGAGTAACAATGGCTGTAGCAGAGGCACAGGTTCAGGCATTAGAACTTGAAAAAGTTCTGCCCAAAATCTCGACTCTGTTTGAAAGAGACGACAAGTTTTACGCTACGATTAAAAAGCGTAATGTCGAAAAGATTTCAAACAGGCAGATGCGTGTTCCACTGGAAATTCGTCCTGGTGGTTCCTTCCAGTATTTCAATGCTGATGGAGGAGATTTAGGACGAGGTGGTGGGCCTACGTTTGACAAGGCTGTATTAAATTCTGTATTCATGTCAGAGAACATTGAATA